>Ga0116152_10004547_pt1 | contig 10961 bp, 19 predicted proteins | sample AD_UKC119_MetaG_FD_89894 | JGI IMG/M metagenome (GOLD analysis project Ga0116152, IMG submission 89894) | Active sludge microbial communities of municipal wastewater-treating anaerobic digesters from Hong Kong - AD_UKC119_MetaG | ecosystem: Engineered > Bioreactor > Anaerobic > Digestate...
AGGATATCAGCCACGGGCAGGGCGTCCAGGGTGCTTCCCTCGATGGCCAATGTGCTGTGTACCACACTGATGTGGTAGGCCTTGGCGAGTTCGGTGGCCGGTGCGTGCAGGTGCCGAGCATGCACCTCGCCCAGCCGGTGATGGATGGTGGCCAGCAGGTTCAGCATACGCGGGCTGATGGAATAGTAGGTGATGCTGGCGATGTCCATTTATAGTATCAAATGATGCTAACAAAGGTAAGGCGTCGGTCTGGATCGATCTTCACGCCTCGACGCGGAAATGCGGATCCGGCGCCGGATCCAGGACCTCGGATGCGCTGGCATTCGCTTGGATCGCAAGGTTTTAGCTGGTGATGAACCCGGAAACCGGATCCACCGGGCGATCCAGCCTCCCTGGTCGTCCTTGGAATTTTCGTTGAACACCAGATGGTTGGAAACTGCTTTCACGTACATTTGCAGCCCGTTTTTAGCCGAGGAATGGCTAAAGACGCTGAAAGCCAACCGAAAGGAGCTCATGCCAACCATTCAACAGCTCATCCGCAAGGGTCGCGAGAACCCTGTGTACAAGAGCAAGTCCATTGCCCTGAAGTCCTGCCCACAGCGCCGTGGCGTGTGCACCAAGGTGTACACCACCACCCCGAAGAAGCCGAACTCGGCCCTTCGCAAGGTGGCCAAGGTGCGCCTGGTGAACGGCTACGAGGTGATCGCCTACATCGGCGGTGAGGGTCACAACCTGCAGGAACACAGCATCGTGCTCGTGCGCGGTGGTCGTGTGAAGGACCTGCCCGGTGTGAAGTACCACATCGTCCGCGGTGTATTGGACACCTCGGGTGTGGAAGGTCGCAACCAGCGTCGCAGCAAATACGGCACGAAGAAGCCCAAACCAGGGGCGGCTCCTGCCAAGAAGAAATAAGCGTTCACGGTAAGGTTCAAAGACCATGCGCAAGAAAGCAGTCAAGCACACGACCCTGCCCGACCCCAAGTTCGGTGACACGCAGGTGACCAAGTTCGTGAACAACCTGATGTACGACGGCAAGAAGAGCAAGTCGTTCGACATCTTCTACAACGCGATCGATATCGTTGCCGAGAAGAGCGGCGAGGACGGTCTGGAGATCTTCCGCAAGGCGCTCACGAACGTGACGCCGCAGGTGGAGGTGCGCAGCCGCCGTGTGGGTGGTGCCAACTTCCAGATCCCGCAGGCTGTTCGCGAGGACCGCAAGAAGAGCCTCGCGATGAAATGGCTGATCGGCTACGCCCGCAACCGCAACGAGCGGAGCATGGCGAGCAAATTGGCGAACGAGATCCTGGCCGCGTCCAAGGAGGAGGGCGGTGCATTCAAGAAGAAGGAGGAAGTCCACAAGATGGCCGAAGCGAACAAGGCGTTCAGCCACTTCCGCTTCTGATAACGACGGGTAGCGAACAGAACAATGGCCAAGAGGGACCTCAAATACACGCGCAACATCGGCATCATGGCGCACATCGATGCCGGCAAGACGACCACGTCCGAGCGCATCCTGTACTACACCGGTCTGGTACACAAGATCGGTGAGGTGCACGACGGTGCGGCCACCATGGACTGGATGGAGCAGGAGCAGGAGCGGGGGATCACCATCACCAGCGCGGCCACCACCACCAGCTGGAAGTACCGCGACCAGACTTACAAGATCAACCTGATCGACACGCCGGGCCACGTGGACTTCACCGTGGAGGTGGAGCGCAGCCTGCGCGTGCTGGACGGTGCCGTTGCCCTCTTCTGCGCCGTGGGTGGCGTGGAGCCCCAGAGCGAGACGGTATGGCGCCAGGCCAACAAGTACAAAGTGCCCCGCATCGGCTTCGTCAACAAGATGGACCGCAGCGGCGCCGACTTCTTCAAGGTGGTGGCCCAGATCAAGGAGCGCCTCGGCGCCAACCCGGTACCCCTGCAGGTGCCCATCGGTGCCGAAGCGGACTTCAAGGGTGTTGTTGACCTGGTCAACAACCGCGGCATGGTGTGGAACGAGGCCGACCAGGGAATGACCTGGAGCGAAGTCGCGATCCCCGAAGACCTGAAGGAGACCGTGGAGGAGTGGCGTGGCAAGCTCATCGAGGCCGTTGCCGAGAGCGACGACACCTTGATGGAGAAGTACTTCAACGATCCGGACTCCCTGACGGAAGCCGAGATCATGAACGCCATCCGCAAGAGCGCGATCAGCATGAGCATCACGCCGATCCTGTGCGGCAGCGCCTTCAAGAACAAGGGCGTGCAGACCATGCTGGACGCGGTGATGGCCTACCTGCCGAGCCCGATGGACATCGAGGCGGTCGTTGGTACGGACCCGGATACCGGCGAAGAGATCACCCGCAAGCCGGATGCGAGCGAGCCGATGGCCAGCCTGGCCTTCAAGATCGCCACGGACCCCTATGTGGGTCGCCTGGCCTTCTTCCGCTGCTACAGCGGTGCGGTGCCTGCCGGCAGTTATGTGAAGAACATGCGCACCGGCAACAAGGAGCGTATCAGCCGCATCTTCCAGATGCACTCCAACAAGCAGAACCCTGTCGAGGTCATCGAGGCCGGCGACATCGGAGCAGCTGTTGGATTCAAGGACATCCGCACCGGTGACACGCTGTGCTCGGAGGACAAGCCGATCGTGCTGGAGAGCATGAGCTTCCCCGAGCCGGTGATCGGCATCGCCATCGAGCCCAAGACCCAGGCCGACCTGGACAAGATGGGTACGGCACTGGCGAAGCTGGCCGAAGAGGACCCCACCTTCAAGGTGCACACGGACGAGGAGACCGGCCAGACCGTGATCAGCGGGATGGGCGAACTGCACCTGGAGATCCTCGTGGACCGCATGAAGCGCGAGTTCAAGGTGGAATGCAACCAGGGTGCTCCGCAGGTGAAGTACAAGGAGGCCATCACCGGCACCACCGAGCACCGCGAGGTTTACAAGAAGCAGACCGGTGGTCGCGGTAAGTTCGCCGACATCCATGTGCGCATCGAGCCGCAGACGGACAAGGAGAAGACCGGCCTGGAGTTCATCGACGAGATCAAGGGCGGTTCCATCCCGAAGGAATTCATCGGACCCGTACAGAAGGGCTTCGAGGCCAGCTTGAAGAACGGCGTGCTCGCCGGTTACCCGATGGAGAGCCTGAAGGTGACCCTGTACGACGGTTCGTTCCACAACGTGGACTCCGATGCGTTGAGCTTCGAGATCTGCGCCAAGTCCGCCTTCCGCGCCGCCGTGCCCAAGTGCAAGCCGGTGCTGATGGAGCCGATCATGAAGATCGAGGTGATCACGCCCGAGGAGAACATGGGCGATATCGTGGGTGACCTGAACCGTCGCCGCGGCACCATCCTGGGGATGGAGGACCGCAGCGGGGCCAAGGCCATCAAGGGCGAAGTGCCGCTGAGCGAGATGTTCGGCTACGTCACCAGCCTCCGCACCCTGAGCTCCGGCCGTGCGAGCAGCACCATGGAGTTCAGCCATTACGTTCCGGCCCCCAACAACATCACCGAAGCCGTCCTGGCCAAGGTGCGTGGCAAAGTATCAGCATAACCCGCAAGAAGCGATGACCCAAAAGATCAGGATCAAGCTGCGGTCGTACGATCACAACCTCGTCGACAAGAGCGCCGAGAAGATCGTAAAGACGGTGAAGAGCACGGGCGCTGTCGTCAGTGGACCCATTCCCCTGCCGACCCACAAGCGCATGTTCACGGTGCTCCGCTCGCCGCACGTCAACAAGAAGGCGCGCGAGCAGTTCCAATTGTGCAGTTACAAACGCATGATGGACATCTACAGCTCGTCCTCCAAGACGATCGATGCCCTGATGAAGCTCGAGCTCCCGAGCGGCGTGGATGTGGAGATCAAAGTCTGACCGATAGCACCACACAGCCATGAGCGGACTCATTGGAAAGAAGATCGGCATGACCAGCCTGTACGACTCGGACGGGTCACTGGTGGCATGCACGGTGATCGAGGCGGCACCCAACGTGGTGACCCACGTGAAGACCATGGAGAAGGACGGCTACCAGGCCGTGCAGCTCTCCTACGGCGAGCGTCGTGAGAAGAACACCCCGGCCGCATTGCTGGGCCACTACAAGAAGGCGAACACCACCCCGAAGGTGAAGGCGCACGAGTTCAAGGAGTTCGAGACCGAACTGAAGCTGGGTGAGACCGTGGGTCTCGACATCTTCGAGGAGGGCAGCTTCGTGACCGTGACCGGCAACAGCAAGGGCAAGGGTTTCCAAGGCGTGGTGAAGCGTCACGGCTTCAGCGGTGTGGGCGAAGGCACGCACGGCCAGCATGACCGGAGCCGCGCTCCGGGTTCCCTGGGCGGCAGCTCATACCCGAGCCGCGTGTTCAAGGGCCTGCGCATGGCCGGCCGCACGGGCGGGAACAAAGTGACCACCGAGAACCTGAAGGTGGTGAAGGTGGACGCTGGTAAGAACCTGTTGCTTCTCAAGGGTACCGTACCTGGTCCCAAGGGCAGCATCGTGATCATCTGGAAATAAGATGGAACTCGAGATCCACGGCAAGGACGGCAAGTCCACCGGCAAGAAGGCCAAGCTGAACGACGCGGTGTTCGCGATCGAGCCGAACGACCACGCCATCTGGCTGGACGTGAAACAGCACCTGGCCAACAAGCGTCAAGGCACGGCCAAGACCTTGGAGAAGAGCGAGGTGAGCGGCAGCACGAAGAAGCTGCACCGTCAGAAGGGCACGGGTGGCAGCCGCAAAGGCAGCATCAAGAGCCCGCTGTTCAAGGGTGGTGCACGCGTGTTCGGCCCCAAGCCCCGCGACTACCATTTCAAACTGAACAAGAAGGTGAAGGACCTGGCCCGCCGGAGCGCCCTCACCTACAAGGCGAAGGACGGATCGTTGAAGGTGATCGACAGCGTATCGCTGAGCGCCCCGAAGACGAGCGAGTTCGCCGCCATCCTGAAGGCCTTCCAGCTGAACAGCCGCAAGAGCGTGCTGGTGGTGCCCAGCAAGGATGACAACATCGTGCTCAGCGCCCGCAACATCCAGAACACCCGCGTGGTGGTGGCCAGCGAGCTGAACACCTACGACATCATGAACGCCAACGGCCTGCTGATCGTGAAGGATGCGATCGCACCGCTGGAAACCATCCTCACCAAGTAAGCCATGAGCCAGATCATCATCCGACCGATCGTCACTGAGAAGATAACGGCCCAGGGCGAGAAGGAAGGCCGTTACGGGTTCGAAGTGGCCCGTACAAGCAACAAGGTGCAGATCAAGCAGGCGGTGGAGAAGGAGTACAACGTCACCGTGACGGGCGTACGCACCATGATCTGCCGCGGCAAGAACCGCACACGTTACACCAAGAGCCTCATCCTCCACGGCCGCACGCCGAGCTTCAAGAAAGCCATCGTGACGGTGAAGGAAGGTGAGACCATCGACCTCTACTCCAGCATCTGACCCGGTAGCACCGAATAGCAATGGGCGTACGTAAACTCAATCCGGTAACCCCCGGCACCCGTCACAAGGTGATCACGGACTTCGAAGGCATCACCACGCGTGTGCCGGAGAAGTCGCTGACCAGCGGTACCAACAAGAGCGGTGGTCGCAACCAGCAAGGCAAGATGACCATGCGCTACATCGGCGGTGGTCACAAACAGCGCTATCGCGACATCGACCTGAAGCGCGACAAGCACGGCATCCCAGCCACGGTGAAGACGATCGAATACGATCCGAACCGCACCGCGCGCATCGCCCTGCTGTTCTACGCCGATGGCGAGAAGCGTTACATGCTGGCCCCGAACGGTCTGCAGGTGGGCCAGGAGGTGATGAGCGGCAAGAGCGGTGTTCCGCCCGAGGTGGGCAACACGTTGCCGCTGAGCGAGATCCCCCTGGGTACCGTGGTGCACAACATCGAACTGCAGCCCGGCAAGGGTGGTGCGATCGCGCGCAGCGCGGGCACCTTCGCGCAGCTGAGCGCACGGGAAGGCAAGTATGCCACGTTGAAGATGCCGAGCGGCGAGCTGCGCATGGTCCTGGTGGCCTGCATGGCGACCGTGGGCAGCGTGGGCAACGCCGAGCACATGCTCCAGAAGAGCGGCAAGGCCGGCCGCAGCCGCTGGCAGGGTCGTCGTCCCCGCACCCGTGCGGTGGCCATGAACCCGGTCGATCACCCGATGGGTGGTGGTGAGGGCCGTGCTTCGGGTGGACACCCGCGCAGCCGCAAGGGTCTGCTGGCGAAGGGCAAGAAGACCCGCGCGCCGAAGAACCGCAGCAACCGTTTCATCCTCGAACGCATCAACGCCAAGAAGGGCGCCTGATCCAGATAGCACATGAGCCGTTCACTCAAGAAACCGCCGTTCATCCACTACAAGCTCGCGAAGCGTGTGGGTGATGCACAGACCTCCGGCAAGAAGAACGTGATCAAGACCTGGTCGCGCGCCAGCACCATCAGCCCCGAATTCGTGGGACTGACCATCGCGGTGCACAATGGCAACAAGTTCATCCCGGTCTACGTGACCGAGAACATGGTGGGCCACAAGCTGGGCGAGTTCGCCCCGACCCGCACCTACCGTGGACACTCCGGTAACAAGAAGAACTAAGGACAGATGGGACAGCGTAAGAAACTAGCAGCCGATGCGCGCAAGGAGGCCATGAAGACCGTGGCCATCGCACACCTGCGCAACGTGCCCACCAGCCCGCGCCGGATGCGCCAGGTGGCCGATCTGATCCGCGGTGTGGAGGTGGAGAAGGCCCTGGGCATCCTCCGCTTCAGCACCCGCCACAGCAGCCGTGACCTGGAGAAGCTGTTGCTGAGCGCCGTGAGCAACTGGCAGGCGAAGAACGAAGGGCAGAAGGCCGATGAGGCCGGGCTGTTCGTGAAGAGCGTGCAGGTGAACGAGGCCCGCGGCCTGAAGCGCATGCTTCCCGCCCCGCAGGGTCGTGCCTACCGCATGAAGAAGCGGAGCAACCACGTGAGCCTCATCGTCGATACCAAAGAAGCGTAAGCCGAGAGAACAACTACCATGGGACAGAAAGCACACCCGATCGGCCAGCGCCTCGGCTTCATCAAAGGCTGGGACAGCAACTGGTACGGCGGTAAGAATTACACGGACAAGCTGGTCGAGGACGAGCAGATCCGCGCCTACCTCATGGCCCGCCTGAAAAAGGCGAGCGTGGCCAAGATCCTGATCGAGCGCACCCTGAAGCTGGTGACCGTGACGATCAACACCGCCCGCCCCGGCGTCATCATCGGCAAGGGCGGTGCCGAGGTGGACAAGCTGCGTGAGGAGCTGAAGAAGCTCACCGGCAAGGACGTCCAGATCAACATCTTTGAGATCAAGCGTCCGGAACTGGATGCCCGCCTGGTGGCCGACAGCATCGCGCGCCAGCTCGAGGGGCGCATCAGCTTCCGCCGCGCCATGAAGATGGCGATGGCCAGCACGATGCGCATGGGCGCCGAAGGCATCAAACTGCAGGTGAGCGGCCGCTTGAACGGCGCCGAGATCGCCCGCACCGAGAAATACCGGGACGGCCGTGTGCCCCTGCACACGCTGCGTGCCGACATCGACTTCGCCATCACCGAGGCGCACACCAAGATGGGTCGCATCGGGGTGAAGTGCTGGATCATGCGCGGCGAGGTGTATGGCAAGCGTGACCTGAGCCCCAACCAGGGCCAGGCCAAGGGCACCGCACCGGGTGGCCGCATGGGCGGTGACCGTCCGGACCGTCGTGGCGGTGACCGCCGCGGACCGGGTGGCGATCGTCGCGGAGGAGAACGTCGTGGAGAAGGCCGTGGCGGCGATCGTCGCGGTGGTAACAACCGTAATAGCTAAGAGCCATGTTGCAACCGAAGCGCAGCAAGCGCCGCAATATGCACAAGGGCCGCATGAAGGGCGTGGCCCAGCGCGGTCACCGCGTAGCCCTGGGATCCTTCGGCCTGAAGGCCATGGAGAGCGTATGGCTCACCAGCCGCCAGATCGAGAGCGCCCGTGTGGCCCTCACGCGCTACATGAAGCGTGAAGGCCAGGTGTGGATCAAGGTGTTCCCGGACAAGCCCGTGACCAGCAAGCCGGCCGAGGTGCGGATGGGTAAGGGTAAGGGTTCATTGGACCATTGGGTGGCTGTGTGCCATGCCGGCCGCATCATCTTCGAAGTGGACGGTGTACCCACCGCCATCGCGAAGGAGGCCCTGCGCCTGGCGGCCCAGAAGCTGCCGATCCCGACCAAGTTCGTGGTACGAGAGGATTACGACGGCCAATAAGAGAGCGTCATGAAGAAGAGAACCGAACTGAAGGACCTGACGGTCGTGGAGTTGAAGGACAAGCTCCAGGAGGAGCGTGCCTCCCTCACCAAACTGCGCTTCGCGCACACCGTGAGCCCGATCGAGAGCCCGGTGCAGCTGCGCACCAAACGCAAGGACGTCGCCCGGATCCTCACGGAGCTGCGCCAGCGTGAACTCGCCAACAAGACAACGAAATGAGCACGACCCCGACCACCGTTGAGCGGAACCTCCGCAAGGAGCGTATCGGCATCGTCACCAGCGACAAGATGGACAAGAGCATCACGGTGACGGTTGAACGCCGGGTGATGCACCCGAAGTACCACAAGTTCGTGAAGCGCACGAGCAAGTTCATGGCGCATGATGAGAAGGGCGATGCCCACATCGGCGACACGGTGCGGATCATGGAGATCCGTCCGATGAGCAAGTTGAAGCGCTGGCGTCTGGTGGAGGTGATGGAACGTGCCAAGTAACAACCGATAGCGATGATCCAACAGGAATCCCGGCTGAACGTGGCCGACAACAGCGGCGCCAAGGAAGTGCTCTGCATCCGTGTGCTCGGTGGCACCGCCCGCCGCTACGCCCGCATCGGTGACACCATCGTGGTGAGCATCAAGGACGCCCTGCCGAACGGCGGCGCCAAGAAGGGCACCGTGCACAAGGCGGTTGTGGTGCGCACGAAGAAGGAGACCCGTCGCAAGGACGGCAGCTACATCCGCTTCGATGACAACGCAGTGGTGCTGCTGGACGCGGCCGGCGAAATGAAGGGCACCCGGATCTTCGGACCCGTGGCCAAGGAGCTGCGCGAGAAGAAGTTCATGAAGATCATCTCCCTGGCCCCTGAAGTACTCTGAGCCATGCAGAAGAAGACACACATCAAGAAGGGCGACATGGTGAAAGTGCTCGCCGGTGAGGAGCGCACCAAGCAGGGTCGCGTACTCGAAGTGGACCGCGTGAACATGCGCGCCATCGTCGAGGGCCTCAACATCAACAAGAAGCACAGCAAGCCCACCACGGCCAACCCACAGGGCGGCATCGTGGACAAGGAGGGTCCCATCCACATCAGCAACCTGATGCTGATCGACGCGAAGACCGGTGAGCCGGGCCGCGTGGGTCGCAAGGCTGACAAGGAGGGGAAGCTGGAGCGCTACGTGAAGACCAAGAAAAAGGCAGCCAAGTAAGAAGTCATGAGCTACGTACCCCGGCTTCGTGCCAAATACAAGAACGAGGTGGCGCCGTCCCTGAAGAAGGAGTTCGGATACACCAGTGCCATGCAGGTGCCCAAGATCACCAAGATCAACCTGAACCAGGGTCTGGGCAGCGCCGTGGGCGACAAGAAGATCGTGGAGAACGCGGTGGTGGAGATGTCGGCGATCGCGGGCCAGAAGGCCGTACCGACCGTGTCGCGCAAGGACGTGAGCAACTTCAAACTGCGGAAGGGCATGCCCATCGGCGCGCGGGTGACCCTGCGCGGCGACCGCATGTACGAGTTCCTGGACCGGCTGATCTCGGTGAGCCTGCCCCGTACGCGTGACTTCCGCGGTGTATCGCCGAAGGGCTTCGATGGAAACGGCAACTTCACCTTCGGTGTGAAGGAGCAGATCATCTTCCCGGAGATCGACATCGACAAGGTGACGAAGATCCAGGGCATGGACATCACGTTCGTGACCTCGGCCCGGACCGATGAGGAGGCGAAAGCCCTCTTGAACGCCTTCGGATTCCCATTCGCAGACAAGGACAAGAAATAACCCGACCGAACGACCATGGCCAAGGAATCGATGAAAGCGCGTGAGCGCAAGCGCGCCAAGATGGTGGAGAAGTACGCTGCGAAGCGTGCCGCACTGAAGAAGGCGGGCGAGTGGGAGAAGCTGCAGCAGCTTCCCGTGAACGGCAGCAAGGTGCGCATGCACAACCGCTGCCAGCTCACCGGACGTCCGCGGGGGTACATGCGCCTGTTCGGCATCAGCCGGAACATGTTCCGTCAGATGGCGCTGGAAGGCAAGATCCCCGGTGTGACCAAAGGCAGCTGGTAATAAGAACGTTAAGGACGTCCATCGTGGACGCACCAACAAAAGAAAAGACATGACGACCGATCCCATAGCCGATTACCTGACCCGCCTGCGCAACGCCATCCAGGCGCGCAAGAAGGTCGTGGAGGTGCCCGCGAGCAACCTGAAGAAGGACATCACGCGCATCCTTTACGACAAGGGCTACATCCTGTCCTGGAAGATCGAGGACGACGGCAAGCAGGGCCTGATCAAGATCGCGTTGAAGTACAACGCGGGAACGCGCCAGAGCGCCATCAAGGAACTCACGCGAGTGAGCACCCCGGGCCTGCGCAAATACGCCCACGTGGGGGATCTTCCCCGCGTGCTGAACGGCCTCGGCGTGGCCATCATCTCCACCAGCAAGGGCGTTGTGACCGACAAGGAGGCACGCACGTTGAACGTGGGCGGTGAAGTATTGTGCTACGTGAGCTAAGACCCGAAGAACCATGTCACGCATTGGAAAAGCACCGATCGAAGTACCCAAAGGGGTGCAGGTGACCATCAGCGACAAGAACCTGGTGACCGTGAAGGGTCCGAAGGGTACCTTGGAGCAGGCCGTGGACCCGGACCTCACGCTGAAGCAGGAGGGTACGGAGATCACCGTCTCGCGTCCCAGCGATGCCAAGCCGCACCGCGCGAAGCACGGCCTGTACCGCGCGCTCATCGCCAACAT
>Ga0116152_10004550_pt1 | contig 10950 bp, 5 predicted proteins | sample AD_UKC119_MetaG_FD_89894 | JGI IMG/M metagenome (GOLD analysis project Ga0116152, IMG submission 89894) | Active sludge microbial communities of municipal wastewater-treating anaerobic digesters from Hong Kong - AD_UKC119_MetaG | ecosystem: Engineered > Bioreactor > Anaerobic > Digestate...
ACTGCACCCTGGGCGTCGTTTCGGCGACGCCCAGCGCCCAAAGGCCCGCGGTGTCCGAGGCTGTGCTGGGAGATGACGCTACTTTTCTCTGTTTGGGGGTGTGGCTGGCGGAGAGGGAGGGATACGAGGACCAAATCTCACGCCTTCATACAACCTTGTTTCAATAGAATTTATGGCACGAATTGGCGAAGAAGTCGACACCAATTGGGACAACGGCGTGTGACAACAACCGGCTATGAAGTGATTTTCCTGACCATCTCTCCCAGCGTGAATACGGGCCCCAACTTGTCACCGCCTCACCGTAGACGGCTACCGAATTACCCATTTGTTCTTCGGGAGGTAGGCCGCTCATTTGGCCCATCGGCGTCATGCCCCGACTGAACGGCGCGCAGTCATTTGTCACGCCCCCTGCCTTATCGCTAGACCGCACCCCAATAAGTATGTCCGTATAGAGATTTTTGTGAGGCCGTTCAAGGTCACACGAATTTGTTGGTGTCTATCCGAAAATATTTGTTGACCAGCCCCGAAGAAATTGCCCTTCTATATGTCCACGGATGGAATTCGGTTTAACTGGGTTGCATCGGTGAGTGCGCCCGTATCTGGAAGCGCCACATTGACCAAAGAACTCAACCGTACTGAAGCCGCCGAGTATCTCGGCGTGTCTCCACGAACACTCGACTACTGGGCTTCCAAGAGGATGGGGCCAGATTTTCGTCGCCGCGGACGGCGCGCGTTCTATGACAAATCTGATCTGGATCGCTGGAGCGATAAACATCAACTCCGGAAGATGCAAACAAATTAGCACCTCTGGTTCGCCAACAAGCCATCATAAAGGCAACTCACGAGCGCGCGCCCATGAACAAGTATTTTTGGCCATTCGATAGTTACAATCCCACTGGTAGAGATGAGGCGCTGAAGATCGCACGCCATCACGCCAAATATGAGCACAAAAGCAATGAGTCACCTGAGTACTGCCGCACGGTGAACGAATACATGCTGGCCATCGACCGTGCTCGCCGGGCGCTTGTGCACCTAGGTGCAACGACAGACGTTCAACGACTGGAGAAGTTGAGTTATAGAATATTTCAAGATTGGAATTGCCGTCTGACGGCTGTTCTGTTTGCTGGCTATTACAAACGTTCGGAAGAAGATCGAGGAACGGCAGACGGTCTAACCCGCGCACAAGCGCATGAATGGGCTCGCAGGTGCCAGCAATTGGCAAAGCAAGACGAACCTTATCGCCTTGTTGTGGTCAGAAAAAACAACAAGGCAGCGAGGCCGTCATGGAAATTTGGGATCGTTCGGTATTCGCAGCAACTCTTGGCGAGTTGGATCATGCTGGCGCAACGAGAACTACCTGGATATGACTTCTACATACCAAATGGCAAACCGAAATTCGGCCGTCGCGGCGGCCACCACAAAGCAGCGCAACAAATCGGAAAAGCGCTGGAAAACGACTATCGGTTTTGGGCTGTATCCGATCTAAAAAACGCATATTCGTCGATGGGCAGACCCATCGTGAAGCAGCTCTTCACGATGGACAAAAGGCTACTGCGGTACGTGGTGTGTCCCACACTACGGTGTCCCCCATGTACTGGGCGCAGTAAGGCCAATGCAATAGCTTCCCAGCCTCAGCTGCCGCAGGGCTCTGCGCATGCGTGGATAATCCTGAGTGCGCTCATCGGCGAAGTTCTTCAGAAAAGCATTCTGAAGGGCACCCCCCTCTGGTTCATTGTCTACGCAGACAATGTAGCCATTGGCGCTCAGGACATATTATCCGCCAATGGCGCTTTACGAACCTTTGAAGCGGAGCTGTTCGCCCAACCGCGCCAATGCGGGCAGGCGGCTGGGAAGCTCACTTTGCATGAAATGATGCTTTGTGATGGGTACAATCGCCGTGAATACGGTGCCCGCACTACGATTGAAGGAACTCCTTTGCACAACTCAGTCGATTTTTGCGGGTATCGAATACGACGTGATCTTCTAGATGACACCGTCCACTATTCGCCTTCTGCAGAGGCGTGGATACGGTTCTGGTCAAAAGTCACCGAGGAATTCACAAAATTGGCGTCGGACTATGAAGACTTCGACGAATTCCTGAGCCTTACAATGCGCCGGTTCGACAAGTGGGCAAACCAGTTTCCGCTCTGGGCCAGACCAGATCGAGCCAGAGACTTGGTGCAAGTCTCGGCAGTCGAAAAGCACGACCAAATTTTACAGCGGCAATTTCACCAGCGACCAAAAACAGGGCGCTGATGTGAGGCAAGCTAGCGAGTCTCTAGACTGACCAATTGCCAACTACTCTTTGAGCGGATCATGGTCACTGTATAATTCGTCCGGATTTGAGCACCAAAGCCATTCTGTGCATCAACCCAGGAATTGACCACGAACTGGCAATTCCCAATATATTCCCCGTGAACCACGAGGGGGAACTTGGCAGTACTTGGAGCCTTCAATGACTGCTTGACGAAGTCTTTCGCATACTGACCCGCTTCATCTTCGGGGTATCCTGTGCTGCAGGCGGCAGCCTTCCACTTCTCCACATCAAGCTTTCGGGAATAATCGCGGTACTTTTGAACATAGCGGCTATTTTCCGGGTCTAGAGCGACAAGCTGACTATACAGATCCTTGTTTTTCTGCAGCTCACCGGCCGGGACTCCACGGACCTCATTGTCCAGCTCATGAAGGCGCTGTTCCCTGCCAGCCATGACATCCGCATACTCTTCCGGACGCAGCTCCTCCAATCTCGCCAACCACAACTCTGGCGTATTCTGAAGCAGCTCTTCCAGCGTTTCGCTGTCTTTTGATCGCAGTTGTTCAGTTTCAACTGCTTGCTTGTGCTTTAGGAGCACGTTGTACTTGGCTTGGTCGACTTGCTGTAACGCCTCGCGAACGCGCTCATTATCAAAGTTGGTCTCAGCATAATCGTCATATGCTTCGACGTCCTGCTTCTGCAGCTTAGTGAGATAGCGTCCCTCTTCATGGAGTGACCGCGTGAGGAGACCAAATACCGCCGTCGAGAGACCGAACCAAAGAAGAAGAAAGCCCTTACCCCAACCTACCTGTGGAAGTTTGGCCAGGACCGCAACTCCCGCAGCGAAGCCTGCGATACCGCCAACTCGGGCGGTCCATGGATCAGACATGGCGATGAATACGCCAACAAGCAGGCACAATCCCCCCATGATCATTCCTGAAACGAATCCGATTCGAGGTGGCACGACTGCTCTCGATTCCCTTTTCATGCGCCCTAGCTAGCCACCTCCCGACCCATTTATCCCAAAATGGGATTATCCCCGATCAGGATTACGAGGGCAATACTTTTTGTCCTTGAGGCCGCTGTGGCAAAGTCCCTAAGAACTGAAGCGCACAAGGCGCTCATTCAGGAGCTGAAGCGAGCACGCAATGCCGCTGGCCTTTCTCAGCAACAAGTTGCTGACATGCTCGGCGTTCGCCAGTCCTACGTCGCCAAAGTAGAGCTTGGGGAACGTCGCATCGACGTGATCGAGCTTCTTCAACTTATTGAGGCGCTGGACGCATCGTGGATCGATATTATTGAGCTCGTAGACGCTGCTAAGCTCGGTGACAGACAGGCGTAGGATTACCGAAACGCCACTTATTCTCATGGCTGCCGTTACTGCTTGCGATGTCGATCTTGCTGCAAGAACCCAGCCCCTCGCACCCCATTATCAACAAGGACATCGATGATAAATGCAAGTGTCTTTCGGTGTTCACCACTCAGGTCCGCACCTTTCTCGGAAAAAGCACGCTTAAGCATACTGACGGTCTCTTCACCGTTAAGCGACCAAAATTTTTCATCATGACGGGTTTCCTGCGCGACACGAGAGAGCCATGACAATGCTGGATACGGAATAAACTCCAGACCGCCCTTTTGCATAAACTTGATGATGCCGTAGAATATGGTGCTGTTGGTGCCAAATTTCTCAATTACTCGACTAAATATCTGTGTGAATCTGTTGAGGTGCGGCCAGTCACGCTCCACAGCGCAGAACAACGGCGAAAAATCACGGTGAAAGCAGAAAAGCAGCGCAAGGACGGACGACTGGTAGTCTCGGTCCAAGTGCTCGATACGCATGCCTTCGCTGCACACAATGATCCAGTCAGCGATCTGATCCCAGGTTTTCAGAGTATCGTCGCTCGGTTCTGCTGGCGGCAATATGTTATGAGCTGCGTACCCCCGCGAGAAATGATCCATGGCATGTAGCCTGATTTCATTTTCCGATTGGGCGATTGGACAAAGGATCAGATCAGAAACTTCCTCTGGTGTTAGGTATCCTGAAAATTTTCCGAGCCAGAAGAAAAAACCAAAGGTCCACTCGAAAGGCATTCCGCCACTATGGTCTCGGCGTGATTTTACAAAGGGGGGAACAATCTCTTGGAACGTCATGCTTAGAAGCGTCTCAACAAGAAACAAAATCTGCTGTCGTTGACCTTCGCTTGCCATCAATGCCCTGAAATCCATCTCCAGCATCGTCTTTTGCGCAAGGCCCGACAAAAAGCCCACAGAATTTCTCTGAAAGCCGCCCATCTTCTCTATATCACCGAGCGCATCTGCTTCTCCGGCTTCGATCCATGGCAATGGAATATTGGGTAACGTGCTCGCCTGTCCCGAACTAATGGCCCGCTCGGCGGAAGCGATCAGCTGAGCATGGTAAGCTGACTCCCCTTCGCTCTTCTCAGCAGAGTAATAATTTGGAGCATTTTCCTCAGTATAGATACATCGGCTAATCATAAGAACAAACACTTCCCAAAGGAAGAGACTGTCGCGCTCAGCCAATGTTACCGATGCTTTCGCTACAGCTTCCGCAACGGCATCAAATGGATGAAGCGCCAACTCTAAGACCTGGCGTCTTGTTGAGTTCAGATCATACCCCCGCGCGACGAGTGCTACGCTACCATGGACCGCAAATGTCAGCGGATTCATAGTAGTAACGCTGCCGCGAAAAGTGACCTCATCCTGTCTTCTGAAACGTGAAGCGCGCCTAAGCGTGTCTGCACTCCACCTTGCTACTGCATCGGTCCAGCCGGCATCTTCGCAATATTTTGCTGCAGCAAATGCAACACCGGCAACTCCCGCCGCTCGATTCTGCATTTCGAAGTCTGTCCCTTCGATCTGGAACAAATCGTCCGCATCGAGTTTTCTAGCTTCTGCGATAGCATCTGTTAGCGATATTTCATCGTTTAGAGCGTTTGCTTCCAGGCACTTGTTCGCCCAAAGCGCAAGCCGCAGATAACGGCTTTGAACAGCCTGGTGTTCTAGGTAAGCAAGCCTGTCCGGATTGTTTGCCGAAGGGGGCTCGTTCCAAAGCTTAATGTGCTTTCCGTCCTCGGTGGGGCTGGTATGCCAATACTGCGGATCGGCCTGCTCCATATTCCATTGCATCGACTTGCGAAGACCTTGGATCGTACTTGCGTCGTTCTTCTCGTGCTCAAACTCAAAGGGAAGATGTTCTGCAAACAAGCGAATACCTGTTGTGTACTGCTCACGCAGTTCATCATCATCACTGAAAACGAAATATGGCGCGACATCTCGAATGTAGAGTTTCCGGTGATCTTTCTGGTTCAGATCGCGGACTGCCGTCAACAAGGTGCGATACCGGCTCCAATCTCCAATCTCGTTGGCATGATAACCCGTTTGATCATTAACTGAGCGCGACAAATCCCACTGCCAGATATGGGGACAAATCATAAAGGGCAGCAAGGGTGTGAGCCCCTTATCCAAATGGGCGAGACAAACACTGACAGCCACGCCCAATACTGCGGCTGACTGATTGCCTTCAAGAATCTGCTCGATCACTTCCCCAACGTCAGCACCGGCTTCAATACGCTCGAAGGCCCACCACTCAAGTGCCATCAGCGCACTCTGGCAGACATTATTGCCGTGCCCACCACGAAACCAGCTGTAAACGGAACCATCGCCCCAAAATTGCTGCTTACCCCACGAGAACTCTATCTCAACGGAAACAGGCCGGATACCTTCCTTCCTGTGACCTTCGCGCTCGTGAAGCCACCGCCAGACATCAATTGCAAAATTGCACGTCTCGCGGATGAGCCTCAGCCCTTGCTCTGTATGATGACGTAAGAGTGCAAGGAAGGGCGATTGAAGAGGTGAAGCTGGATAGAACGAAAAATCATCGACCATTCCCAATTCCCGCCACTCAAGCCCGGAGCCGCCAAAAGAGGACTTATCGTCTTTGGGATGTCTGAAGAACACAGCCATCACGTAGTCGACAAACTCTTCCGGCAAGAAGCGTGCAATGGTATTGCCCACGCCCATTATCTCTGCGCGGTGTATGTGGGATAATTTGTCTGTGGATTGGGTCGATAGATATTTCGAAACGAGATTTGGTACGTCTCCTGCAGATTGCAGGAACAATGATCGTATTTCCTTTTCCAGATCGCGCTCGCGATCATATTGAAAACGAATGCCAAATGGTTCTCTGCGATCCTGCCAGGCGTCTGGATGTCCGGCCGCTTCGAACTCTATGAGCCACTTACTCGCTAATTGACCAATCCGTCGACAGTGGCGAACATCGAGCCCGGCAAACGTCGATTGCCATGTTGCAAAGACTGGCAGCAACTCCGGAATGAGCACTGGCGGTGGATCAGCATCCCCGAAGAAAAGCCAGTTAAAGAAACGAACCCATGTGTAGGGTTTTGGATGGGCAAGCAAGTGCGAATACCGAACCCGTTCGTCGGGTTCCAAATTAGGCAAAACCTTCTCATCCAGGAATGACGTATTCGGAACGACCTCAAGCGTTTGCAGGGCGTTCAGCAGCTTCTTAAGAACTTCATGGTCATTTTCTTCCAGAAGCCCCGAAAGTTTGTTCAAGATTTCGGTGCTACGCGTAGAGCGTAGGCAGGACATTAGAAGAGTCCTTTGCCAAACTGGCCGCAGGCTTTCCCGATTGACACTATCGAACAGTTCCCGCCAACCCTGAACGTCGGCGTCGAACTCAAGCAAATGAGATCCAAGTAACTGGAGCGGCCGCACGAGTTCCTGTGGTTCGCCAACTTCCTCCAAAGCTGTCGAAACATACGGCAGCTTATTGATTAGCCAATGGGCGAGCGACCATTCCTCATAGATGTCGTGAGAGAATGCAACTGTGTGACCTAATCGGACATCACGAACTATAGCCGCATTCTTGAGGTCTGCTAAGGGGGCAGATGGCATGTCTCGGATAGGAATGGGAGCGGTTGGGCGATTCACGAAACGCTCCGCAAGTTCGAGCAAAAGGTTTCGTCGGTCCTGCGCAGGACTGAAATCAGGATTATCAGCCCCGCCAAGCCCCCACCATAGTTCCAGAAGCTCGGCTTCACTAGCAGGCAGGACCGACTGACCAGCTCGTCCAGCGAGACCGATCATAGATTCCAGAAAGAATGGACGACGCAAAATTATATCGGCGTGCTTTCCTTCGCGCAGGAGGGGCGCGAGACGGGGAAACTCATCTGCAATAATTGTCAGTTCTTCACTGCTCAGTGACGGAACAGTCACTGTACGGATAGGCAATAAATTGATGGCCTGCGGATCGAGCCAAGTTGCAATGTGATCGAGGTTCTGCTCCCTAACTGTCGCGAGGATTTTCCAATCCGCCAAAGCACCATTTGTCGCGATCGCATGAACGATATCATTGATGGTTAGCCGTGCAGCCGGATCACTAATTTTATCCAGCCCATCAATGAAAAGAAGAGGATTTCCGATGCAGGCAAATTCTCCGAGCAACTCATCCAAATTGTCGGTTATGCCCACCAGCCCAGCATGCGCGCCCCATCCTCCGGGGTGAACCCGCATGTCTTTCAGAAAGAAAATAGGCCCGTTCTGAGCCGCTTCCTCTGCCAACTGCCGGAGCAACGCAGATTTGCCACTGCCTGGCTCACCGTCAATCTGCACAAATCGACCGGTGTCCAGAGCGTCCTGAAGCGCCTCGTACGGCCCGTTGCGTTTCAATCTGAGGCCATGGATGTCTGATTTAATCGCTTCCATCGCACGTCGAGATTCGCGGTCGATTTTCTCGATGTCAGAATGATAGGTTTTATTGGATGTTGCAGGAAGGCCAGTCTTTTTGAGATCCGACTGCAAGCTGATGCGTGTTTCGCCCCCACCCGTGATAGTTGTTTCGCCTGCCCGGACAATGAGACGATCCCAAATCTGCGAAGCTTTAGCCCGTTCCACGGTTGGCAAAATCCGCCGTATCCGATCGATCGCGGATTCGACGTCACGTGAAGCTTCTTCGTTTTTGAAATCGAATTGAAGAATCCGGAATACGCAAAGAAACTTCCAGATTTCCTCGTCGCTCACACCGCCGCCGCTGTGGGATTCCAGAATTGTTCGGATTACAGCGACAAAACCGCGCTGATCTTTGTGCGCGAAATCTTCGCGCGATATCCGTTTAAAAAAATCTGAAGCGGAAGGACTGTGCGCCGCCCAAGTCAGCACCGACTGATAGTACTTGTCAGCTTTCGCATGATAATCCGCAACAGCCACACCAAGGCGATGGCTTTGTGCGTCAAAAGAGTCTTGTTGGAATGTGTCCCAAGCTTGACCCAGAACAGCTCGCCATTCTTGATCGTTTTCCGTGAAACGCAGTGAGCTTTTCACCTGAAGGGAAAGTTTCGTTACCGCGCCATCATGCGAAAGGCCGGTAATTATCAGGTCATCCAGAGGCTCTTCAAACGCGGCACGTTGTGTCAGGACTGCAGTTGCATAGACGCCAGGCAAGGCCCGCCCTCTTGCCTCTGAAAGCACCGCCGCAAAGTAGTAAGCTGCGACACGTGTCTCGAATTGGGTTCCACCCCCGCCTGTTGAATAAGGACTACTCATCCATCACCATGAATAATCTCAATACTAGAACATTAGCGGTACAATTCTGCAATCTCTCATCGCTGACCGATCCACAAGAACTCGACTGTGCCGACTGTACGCGCAGTGACAGATATCAACCGGCGGGCGCCAACGATTTCGCAACAAAGGGCCCCAATTAACTTCATCGACTTTGCGGGTCTTCAACCAGAAAGATGCGCTTTCACATCTACCGACACCCCTAGGTCAAGCTTCGCCACCCACCCCCATAACACATCAATCTTGCTGCCAGCGCCGTAGTTGTGCGCAGCCTCGCGGTTGCTGTGTCCCATGATGAAATGCTGCTCGCCTTCCGGCACTGCCGCATTGCGCAGAGCATCCTTGAAACCGTGTCGGAAACTATGCGCTACCAGACGCTTGTCAGTCAGGCCGACACGGTTCAGGTACCGACCTATCACCTTGGAATAGTAGTTGCCGACAGGCCCCTTGGAATCGATCCCTCGGAATAGCCGCTTGGTCGGCGCCTCCTTCTGTCGTTTCAGGACAAAGTCTCCAAATCCAAAGCTGATCAAGTCTGGATGGATCGGAACGTACCGGTCTGAAACATCCTGCTTAAGTTCGATCTTTGCCAAGTCGATGTCGAAGTATGGGTGGTCGGTGTCCACCACCACATCCTGTGCAGCTATTTGCAACGGCTCAGCCAAGCGCATGCCGGTGTATAGCAACACCAACGGCATCCAGTAATAGTCGTCCTTCAGGATCAACTTGCCGGGCTCGTGTCGTTTCGCGGCGCTTTTGCAGCCAGTATACATGGGTGACGAGAAAAGCTGGTCCAGTTCATCTGGCGTGAACGGTCGTCGCTTCTGGCTCTTTGGTGTCTTGGGAACCTTGATCTGCAACTGGGCGCCAGGGACCGTGTGGATGGCGCCCACGGACGATAGCCACCGTAGGAAGGTTTTCGTCGTGTCAAACTTCTTCTTGGCCGTAGTCGGATGAACCCGTTCCGCCTCTATATACGTACGCGCGAGCTTCAAGGGCGTGTTAGTGGCAACATTCGTCTTCAACTCGGTCACGATCTTCTTGAATTCGACAAGATGGTCAGGCGTGATCGCACGCACGTCCGTCTCGTCGCCGACAAACTCTGCGAACCAGTTCAAAACCCCGCGCTTCTCAGCAATGGTATTTGGTTTGCCGTCTGCACTACTAAGGTACTGTTCGATCCTGTCGCGAACCGTGCCACCTGACCCTTGCTGCAAGTGTTGTGGTTTAGACGTGGATACCAAAGTGGGGACCGGACGTGCACCTAGGTGCACGCTGCGACCTGCAAACAAAGAGTCCTCTGGCTCGTACGGGTCAAGGAGCGAGCGCTGGCGGAACATCGCATAGTTGATGTATTCGCGCCGCGCACGAGCGATGCCTTCAAGCAGTCGCCCCCACTCCAACTTGTTCAGGTCTTCGCTTGACATGCCACGATCCGCCAACAGTACCGACGCATCCCGCATGATCGCATCAGAGTAAGACCGTTCGGCGAGCATCGCAGAAAGGTCAGCCTGCATGCCCTCTGCGACGAACTCCTGATCGTTGAAGTCCTGGTCCATGAGGTTTGGGTGTACCGGATCTGGCGGGGAGTATTCCGCCAACAGGGATTGAAAGAACCTATCGACTAGGTCGGAAACATCGAAGTCGCGCACATCACTCATAGCCAGCACGCTATCACACAGGTCCGCGAACCGGGAACCGGCACGAAGCGCGAGTCGACGAGCCATTTGAAAGTCTCGCGTATTGAGAGAGCGCTGGATTTCGCGTCGCCGAAATACACCATGCAGGACCTTGGGCACCGGCAGGCGGACCTGATACACACCGCCGCGTTGCACTAGGTATGGGACCCGCCGCCCGCTCATGACAGGCAGACCGTATATGGCAATTGTGACAGTGCATTGTGACACTGTTGAATGCCCAACGGTGCCATGTTCAGCAGCCGCCTGTTTTTCCTTTGTTTTTCAGGAAAGTGGCGGAGAGGGAGGGATTCGAACCCTCGATACCCTTGCGAGTATACCGGTTTTCGAGACCGGCGCGATCGACCACTCCGCCACCTCTCCGCGCCGGGGTCATTGAAGGGGGCTGAACTATCG
>Ga0116152_10004556_pt1 | contig 10941 bp, 15 predicted proteins | sample AD_UKC119_MetaG_FD_89894 | JGI IMG/M metagenome (GOLD analysis project Ga0116152, IMG submission 89894) | Active sludge microbial communities of municipal wastewater-treating anaerobic digesters from Hong Kong - AD_UKC119_MetaG | ecosystem: Engineered > Bioreactor > Anaerobic > Digestate...
CCGTTGAGGTTGTCGTCCATCGTTTTTGCGACCTGGGCGGCAGTGCCACGGGCGTTCAGGAGCTTGTTGTTCAGCGCGTCGATGCCCTTGGCGCTGTCGTAGGCGGCGTTCTTCAGGATCGTGAACACGTCCAGGTTCTCGGCCCGGAAAATCTCGATGACCTGCTTCGTAGTGATGCCCGCCTCGTTGAGGCGCTTGATCACATTGGAGATGCCATCCACGGCGAGATCGTATGGGCCGATCAGGGCCTCGATCTTGTCGCGCTGGTTCTCGAATTGCGTGGCGAGCGACTGGAAGCCGCGGCCGGCAAGGCCGCCCTGAATACCGGCATCCGACAGCTTGCCGATGATCGCGGTCGTTTCCTCAAGGCCGAGCCCCAGCGCAACGGCGGTCGGCGCCGCGAACTTCATCGCCTCGCCGAGCTGGTTCACGTCCGTGTTCGCAGAGTTTGCCGCCTTGGCGAGAACGTCGACCACACGGGCGGTTTCGGACACAGGCAGGTTGAAGCCCGAGAGAACGTTGGATGCGATGTCAGCCGCCCGGCCGAGATCGAGCGCGCCCGCCTGGGCGAGTTGCAGCGTGCCCTCGATCGCGCCCAGAGCCTGATCTGCGGAGAAGCCTGCCCGCGCGAGGAAGATCATGCCCTCTGCCGCCTGCGTGGCGGAGAAGCGGGTCGTGGCACCCAGCAGGCGCGCCTGTGCGGTCAGGGCCACCATCTGCGCCTCGGTCGCGCCGGTCACGGCCTGCACCGTGGACATGGCCTGTCCGAAGTCCTTCAGGATGCTGACGCTCTGGCCGATGCCGAGGCCTGCGGCCGCGGCCATCGCAATGAGGGATGTTCCGACTCCGCTGATGCGCTTCTGCGCGGCCGCGGCCGCCACCTCGGTCTTGCGGAACTCGGCTGAGATGACATTGCCGGCGCGCTTTGCCTGCGTTTCCGACTGGCGCAGCGTGCGGCGGAAGTCGGAGTCGTCGCCTTCGATCTCGAAGTAGACGCCGCCGACCCGCTTGCTGCCGGGAGTGGCTGCCATCAGTTCAACTCATCGGGTTTGGGTTTGTACGTGGCGACCCATGCCTTGAAGTTTGCCCACTTCTCGGCATCGGACTGCTCGGGCTTCGTGATCTGGCGGGGCGGCTTGCCCAGCCAGTCATTGAACGTGCGCGGGAACTTCTTCGGGTCGGAGAGCGACAGGGCGGCGCCGTGGTAGGCGTTCGCCAGGATCAGCTCCTGCGAGGCCTCCCAGCGGTCTACGAACGCCTCCGTGATCTTGCGCACCGCGTAGGGCGTCAGTGACCAGAACTCGCCCCAGCCGATTCCTGCCCGAAGCGCACCATCGAGAGCAGCGCCGACAGGATCGTCTGGGGCTGGTCCTTTCCCTCGGGAGGGGCCTCCGTATTGCCGGTCCACGCAGCGCGCCATGCGGATGCAAGTGCCTCACGGGCCGGAATGAGCGGGAAGCACAGGAGCCGCGCCTTCTCGGTATCGACCCTGGCCGCGATCTCCATCAGCCGGCAAAGCGCGGTGATCTCGCTCTGGTCCACGGCGGAAGACACGAAGTCCATCCAGCCATCGAGCCCGTGCTCCTGCTGGAGCGTGTGGATTGCCTGCCAGTCGAAGCGCAGGGTAGCGCCGCCAAAGGCAACGCCACCCTCATGGTTCGGAGTCATCAGGAGGCGTCAGCCTCGACCGGGGCGCCGGTCATCTTGATCGTGACGGTCATCTTCAGGATGCCGCCGACCTCGGCCGGGCGGGACACGCCGGTCACGAGGGCGTCGAAGGTCACGGTGCGGTCATCGTACAGCGCCTGGAAGTGAAGGGCTGCCCCGCCATTGGCGGTGATGAGCGCCTGATGGGTGGCGTTGCCCGGGTCATAGTTGACCACGAACGAGCCCTCGGAGGCTTCCTTGTAGCCGTTCACGTACTCGCGGAAGGCGCCCGTCGAGTCGAAGTCGGTGGCGTCGAGCTGTTCGGCGGAGATGTTGCCGCCGTCGAAATTGGTGACGCCGGGAATGGCGGTGTAGGCCAGCGGCGAACCGCTGCCGAGCTTGAGCGCGAAGGTGGAGTTTGTTGCTACGGTCGCCAAAGTGGCCTCCTACGTTTCCTGAATGATCAGCCGGGCGGTGATGACACGACCGTCGAGCGACGGATCGTCAGTCGGGCCAACCACCGGCCCGGAGACGGTGGCGGCAAGCAGGGAGCCCCCGGTGATCGCACCGGCAGGCCATGTCTTGATCAGCGTGCGGACGCGCTCTGCCGCCTGTTCCAGCGGCAGGCTCGATCCACCCGGCTTGTGATAGAGGCGGACGCTGACATCGGCCCGGCGCAAGTCCTCGGTGAAGCTGTCGTCAGCCTCATTGGCGAGCGGCGCGGATACGATGCAGATCGGCTTCGTATCGGTGACGAGCAGGTTATCCGGCACAGGGTCGCTGACGAGCGCCTTCGTACCCGGACCATCGGCATAGGTCGCCAACAGCGCGAGCAGCGTGGCATCTGCGCTCAGGCGGGACCAGACCGCCCCCTGGATGTCGAGCATCAGCTACAGCCGCAAGCATGTGCGCGGATGAACCACCCCCACATGTCCCACAACAGGATGCTGAACAGGACCACGCCTGCGATCACTGCCGCCCATGCGAGCACTGTCTTGATGGCATTCATCCTCAATCCCTCGCGTTGGCGGAAAACACGGCAATCAGCCGCTGGGCATATTCAGGCAGGCGGCTCAGGAACGGCCGCGGCGCCATGCGCTCGGTGCCGTATTCGAGTGCGGCTGCGTACTCGGTGTTCACGCTGACGATGCCGGTGGTACCGATGACTTCGGCGCCGGTCGCGGCTGCCTGCCTCAGTCGGCCAGTGTTGGGCGCGGGCGGCTCGCCCGGCGCTGAGGCCCGGTGCACGGTGCCCTTGCCCTTTCGGTACAGGCGCCCGCTGCCGGGCTGGCTCAGCAGGTCCACGGTGATCGCCTGCGCATCCAGCGTGGCCGCACGGATGCCACGCTCAAGCGCAGCGTCGGTGATCCTGTCAGCGGTCGGCAGGTCAATGCGAACGACCGTCCGGGCGCGTGGCATGTCAGGCCGGTGGCGGAGGCGGCGGAGGGGGCGGCGACTTCTGCCGCTGCCGCTTCCCGCTCCAGATGAGTTTCGGATAGCCCTTTTGCCAGCGCGTGCGCTTTTCCCGTGCCATCACTTGCACCTGCACTCGTAGACGGCCTTGGCCGGATCGCGGCTGGTCTCGACGACCGACCACGCATAGCCCTCGTAGGTGATCGTGTCCCCCGGCACAGGCACCGGATCAAGGCCATGGCCGAGGACGAGAATCTTCCGCTCGTTCGATGGGATGCCGAGGGATAGACGCTGGAAGGCCGTGTAATCGGTCAGCAGCGCCCGCACGGTGGCATTCGCGGTCGTTTCGGTGAACCCGCCCCGGCCGTCGCTCGTGCGCGCTGTCGTGCGCGTGTGCACCGCATCCTTGAACAGCAGGTCGCCTGCGGCACCTGCGATGATGCCGGGAACGTCATCGAGGATGCCCATGCGTTACCCCTTCAGAAGCGGGATGTTCCGCACGCTGCCAGCGCGCGAGATGTAGAGGCCGGTCAGCAGCCGGTCGATGGAGCGGTATTTCGAGGCCTCGCTCGCGGTCTGGCTGTCCTTGAACGTCAGCGACACACTGCCAGCGGTGAGCGCCGTCACCTGCCCCGCGCTCTCGTTCGTCACCAGCGCCGCGGACGCGAGGTAGGCAAGCTCGACCTGCGCGTACTTCAGCACGGTCGGGTACGCATCGGACGCGATCAGGCGCCCTTCCTTGTCCCGGACGAGCACACGCGGCCAGCTCATCACCTGGTCTTCGTCCGCGATCTGCCCCTTCCACGTGTAGGACGTGTCCAGATAGATCGCGGCATCGGCCAGACGCTGCTCTCTCACCGCATCAGCGAGGGCCGCCCACGTCGCGGCCCACGAACGGGTTGCGGCATAGGCGTCCGCCTCGGCGAGTGTCGCGTAGGTGTTGGTGCCGACCGTGAGGGTCATCAGGCGAGTGCCTCACGTACTTTCGCCTCGATGGTCTGGCGCTTCATGGAATGGTGCGGAGGCTTGCCCACGACCTGCTCATAGTAGGCGGCGAGGTCGGCATCCGACAGCGCGGACACTTCGTCCTGCACTTCCGGTTCCGACTTGGCCTGTTCCACCGGCTTCGAGCGCATGGGCTCCGACTTCGGGGCAGAACCGGCTGCCTGCGCTTCAGCGAGCGCTTGTTCGCGGGCGAGGTTTTCGGCCCGGCCAGCGCGGATCTTCATGCGGTCTTCGGAAGCGAGCGCACGGTTGCGCTTCAGCCCCTTCTCCTCGCGGGCCTTCCAGCCGGAAGCTCCTTTGATCACCTCGCCATGCTGGGCAAGAATTTCGGGCGTGTTGTTGCGCCGTTCCATATCGGTCTCCTCATGTTTCCAGTGCTCGCGGACCCATGCCTCGCGGAGCTGATGCGGCTTTTCCTCGCCGTGGAAGTAGACAACCCGGGCATCGCCGAGCCCATGCTGGCGGACGTGACCCTTGTAGCTGACCACCTGCCCCGGAAAGAGCGTGTCGATGATCGCCGGGTTGAACCGGCGCACCCATTCCATGTCGTTCTCGCCGTTCCAGCCGAAGCCGATATTGGCGTGGCCCGCGGGCACGAGCGCGACACCGTTGCAGACCTGCGCCGGGTTGTAGGGGTCCAGCGGAAGGGCAAAGCGGTCGGCGGTGAGACAGTATTCGGCGAGGGCGTCGATGTTGCCTGTGATGATCGTGTCCAGCCCCATCAGGATCATGGGCTGGCCGAGCTTGTACGGCTCGATGCAGTTGCCGTAGTCGGGCTCTGCACTCGATAGCGGGATCTGCGTCACCGGCACGGAATACTGCCGCGGCCGGTCGCTGAAGACGATGAACTCGAACGGCCGCGTCAGGTTGCGGGCAACGCCGTGATAGAGGCGCTCCACCCACGTCTCGTCGTAGAAGGACGAGAATGGCTGGCTGTGCCGGTTCGCGTCCCAAAGTAATGAGCAAATCGCCAGCTCAGGCACGGTGGTTAGCGTCCATGATTGGGGTGGTAGCCATATTGAACCGTCGCCACTCTTCTGGCCTCCGCCGCGTCTTCCAGTTTTTCAAACCTTCCAAGATCAATGTCTTTACCGTTGACCTTGATTTTTGCCTGCCACTTTGAATCCCGGACGTGCCAAAACACTCCAAGTACTCCACTTTTGTTATCCGAACGGCGCTTCACATTAGTGCAATTGACCGCATGAGAAACGCTTCTCAAGTTGGCGATCCTGTTGTTCCTTTTGTCCCCGTCGATGTGGTCAATCGAGGCCTCTGGCCATTCTCCCGTGTGGCATACCCATGCAGCCCTATGGGCGTAAACTTTTTGGCACAACACCCTGCCGTGAAGATACCCAGTGTTGTCACGGCAGTCCAACGCAGGCCTTCCTGCGTACTTCGTGTTCCAAGCCAACCAAAGGCGTCGGATCGCAAACATGCCTCTGTCGCGAGACTTCCATATTAGCACGCCGGTTTCGGGATCGTAGCTCAGCAGCTTGCGAACGACTTCAGGTGACAGTAGGGCTTTCTCAGCCATTTCGACCTCCGATCAGGTTGGCTTGGTCAGAGGCCATGGGGCGTTGGCGCGCCTCGTGGTCTCGCTCAGGCAACCTTAGCAGACCGGAATCCTTCAACCAAGCGCATTCGCCGGTCCAGAAGGTTATCTGGTAGTGGTTTTACACTTCCATCTCGGGCCAGAAGATGGTCGTCGGGGACGTCCCGAACAGCAACAGCACCCGCCGCAACGAAAGCGTTTCTCCCGATGGTGATGCCTGGCAGCGCTGTAGAGTTTGCCCCCATGGATGCGCCATCCTTTATGACGATGGCCAGCGCGCCATTCTGAAACGGGGCGATTGACCATCCCTGCTTCACCGCGCGGGGCCACATGTCGTTGCACAGAACAACCCCCGGACCGATAAAGCAACCAGAGCCAATCAAAAACCCCGGACCCATCGCTACATTGTGGCAGATGATCGAGTGATCACCGACCACGGACCCGTCGATGCAGGCGCCGGAGGCAATGTTGCAGTCCGCCCCGATGCGGGCACCCCGGATCACCGAGGCGAACTGCCAGATGCGGGTGCGTGCGCCCACCGTCGAACCCTCGCAGAGGGCCATCGGATGGACGAACGCGGTCGGGTCAATCACTAGCCGAGCTTGTGCTTGAACGCGACGACGCGGATGTTCTTCGCGTCGTAGACACGGGACCAGTTGCCGGAGGCTGCCAGTTCGGCGTTGCTCGGCGTCGGCTTGGCAGGCACACCCGAGCCCGGAGCCCACTTGATGCCGCGGATGTGCATCAGGAACTTGTTCCGGTTCACGAGGTAGGACTGACCGCCGCCCTTCAGGGGCTCACGGCCCGGTTCGGTGGGCACCTTCGGAGAGCCGGCCGCCCAAGCGACGGCACCCTGTCCGAACAGGTACGTGGTGTAGATGCCGCCCGAAGCTTTCGGGCAGCCATCGTCAACGATCACGCGCTTGTTCTGGTAGAACGGGATCGCATCCGCGGCCTCGGAAGGCTTCACGAAGTCGATCAGGTCCTGCTTCTTCATGTAGTTGTAGGTGTCGGAGTGAACCGCCGTCATGGCGAGTTCGTCTTGCCGGTCGCCCAGCTTGCCACATGCGTCGATGAAGGCTTCACCGTCGAAGTAGGCCAGTGCGCCCGACAGCGCCGAGATGTCGGACACGTTGGCCGCTATCACGGTGGAGTTGATCGTGCCCGCCAGGACCTTGAACAGGATCGTCTGGTACTCGCGCGTCCAGTAGTCGGCGAACCGGTTGCCGATCGCCATCATCGGGTCTGCGCCGGCAAGGTCTGCCGCAAGATCGGTTGCACCGAACACCTTGGCGCGCATGAGCTTCGCCGCCACGTCCTTGCCGGTCGTGATCTTGTTGATCGTCAGGTCGGCGGTGTCATCCAGCACCTCGGAGTCGCCGTCGAGGTCGTTGAAGAACGGCAGGTTCACAGTCGTGCCGCCGCCGTCGATGCCCGGGTCAGCGCCCATCATCTGCTCGGCAACGCCGGGCACGGAACGCATGTCGGTGATGACGCCGGACTGGAAGAAGGCCGAGCGCTCGATCGACTTCTGCACGACATACGGGTTGAAGACCTCGGGGACGATGACGTCCGCGAGAGCGGTGGGGGTGTCAGTCATTGACAGTTCCTTTCGGGGTTAGAGTCGGGCAGCCGCCCGGATGGTCAGCCATTCGGAGGTCGGGCCTCCCAACAGTTCCCGGGTCCAGCCGCTCATCGAGCGGACAGGCTCCCGGATGACCGGCAGGGCGGCTTCAAACCCGCGCCGGTAGTTCTCAGCGTCGATCCACGCATTGTTGCGGTCGAAGAAGTGACGGCCCTCCATGGTCAGGGGCACGCCGCAGAGCACGACACGGGAGGCGCTAAACGCTTCCAGCGCGACCTGGGCGGCATAGAGGCCCGAAGACCCCGGCCACCGCTCAGCGAGCAGCTCTGTGTCCTGACAGTCATGGCAGTGCTTGATCGTGAAGGCGCGGTAGTCGGGGTTGCCCCTTCTCCGCTCCCGCCAGCGGGCGAACTTCTCGTGGTGGAGCGTGCACCATCCGTCGAGACGGCCCGGATACATCGCGCCCGCATCGTTGCAGGCGACCACCACGTCGGCGCGCCGGCCGAGCATGGACTCGAAAAGCGTCAGTTCAGACCAGACCCCGGATGCGCCGCCGAGAACTACGGCGACAGTCACCCGACTTTCTGTCCTGCGGCAGCGGCGAGTGCTTTGGCGCGTGCCGGGTCCTTACGGAAGATTTCGCCCTGCTTGGTGAGGTTCACCTTGCCCGGCGCCCACGGATTGTCTCCGTCATCGCCGGATCCGCCCTTGCCGGAGCCGTTGGCATCTCCGCCGCTGGAGCCATTGATGATGAACGCCTTGCCTTCGTCGGTCGCAGCCCACGTCTTCACGAAGTCCGCGAGCGGCTTGCCGTCGATGCTGGTCTTGCCGTCTTCGCCGATCTCGATGGCGTTCTCGTTCTGCAGGAACGCAGCCACGATCTTGCGCATCTCAGGCTTGACCTTCACGGCATCGAGAGCATCGCGCAGGTCATCGCCGATGACGCGCTCCTCGTACCGGGACCGCCACAGCAGCGCCTCGCCATCCTTCTCGGAGAGCTTGGTCTTGTAGCCGTCCTCGATCTTGTCCCAGTCCTTGGCCTTGCGGGCAGCCTCCTCCTCGGCAGCAGCAGCGGCAGTCTTTCGCTCTGCCTCGGCTACCTCGAAGTCACGCACCTTCCCGGCGAGCTTCTTCTTCTCGCTGAGCAGTTCGTCGACTTTGGCCGTCAGCTTCTTGACCGCGTCGTCGGCACCGCCGTCGTCGTCGTCATCCTTGCCGCCGCCATCATCGTCGTTGCCGTCATCCGCACTGCAGATGAGCATGTCCCACACGGCCCGCGGGGCCACATGGTCCATCATGTGTCGCTTCTTCATTGTCGTCTTTCCCTTTGGCCCGGCACAGCCAGGCACCGTTAGTGGGTCCGCACAGCAGACTCACCCTCTCCCGGGACGGGAGAAGCTCTGTGAACAGTCATTCAGACTGCAGATGTTTCACGTGAAACACTTTGTTAATCGTTGCGCGCCCTAACCGATAAGCTCAACATCCACGATCTTTGTTTGACCGTCCATCCGAACAGCTACCACCCTATATTTGCTGTCGGACTTGAGTAAAACTTCTGCCTCGCCCTTATTCAGGGAGTAGTTTCTGACATCCAGCGCAGGCGCCCCCTCAGGCACTTTGATCCTGAGTAGGACACCCTTTCCAGGGTTCGCTGAGTACTTTCCAACCGCTCCAGAATAGTTCCGGGCCACGGACTCTAAGAGCGACGTGCTTTGAACCTTTTTGTTCTGGATGATTTTTCCCACCTCAGCAGAATCAAAGAGGTCACCATCCCTGACGCCCCGGTAAACGGTGATCTCTCGCGAAGAGGGACTCTTCCCAATTGCGCTGTCGAGCGCCTCCACCGCCTTCTTGTTCCTAGTGTTAAACTCTTCAAACCCGCTACCGGTGTACTGCTCAACCCAAGCGCGCTCTTCAGACGAAAGCATCTTCTGAACGGGTTTTGGCGAGACGATAGGAGGTGGTTTCGGAAGCTTCACCGGATCCGGCCTGCTTTTATCGACCCCAAGCTCCTCCAGCGTGAGCGTCTTGCCCTTCGCGTCCACGAAGTCTGTGACCTTGAACTTGCCTGACCGCAGCAGTTGCCCGCGCGACGGGCCGAGGATTTCATCCTGAACGTCCGCGCCCTGGCGTCCGATCCAGTCTGCATAGGTCTCGCGCTGCGCCTTGGGGGCGCCCTTGACCACGGGAACAATCACAGACCGGCACCCGATATGCGCGGGTGGCCGGGGTCCGCTATCGACCGGGTAGCGTTCGCCATCCCTAGCCGCACAAATGTGTGTGGTTCTGGAATCCAAAACGCTCCGCCATTCGACCATCTCGATCACGTCTGCGTTCTCCTCGAACGTGGCCTGCTGGACGGCGTTGGCGATATGGCTGTTGGCCGTGCGGATCAGTGCCTGTGCGCCGCGCCGGTTTCCTCCGATCACGTCACGCACGCGCTTCATCGCATTTGACAGGTTCTCACCCTCGGTGAAGCTCACCGTGAGTGCGCGTTCCAGACGCTGCCTTGCCCGAGGTTCGAGGTCTCGCATCCAGTCCTTGAGCAGGGCACCCTGCATCGGCCGCGCGAGCGCTGCCTCGAATGCCGCCGTGGTCGAGAGCTGCGCGATGCGCCCCTCGATGCCGACGCCGCCGAGAGAACCCGCCTGCCATTTGGCCTCCTCGCCTGCCAGCGTCCTGAACGCCTTGTCGAGGTCGCCGGTCAGCTTCGCATAGGCGTCCGCGTGGATCTCGCGCACATCCTTGAGCAGTCCCGCAAGCTGGCGGCGCCCGTACCCGCTGACCGTGGCCATGCGGGCGATGATGTCGCGCTCCAGTTCCTTCAGGAAGGCGAGCGCGCGCCGGACTTCGGCGTTGGAATAGCGCTCCAGCGCGATCCGGCGACGGATGGTGTCGTCCAGGAGCTTCTGGTTCGCGTTGCCGTCAGGCATCAGCGGTTGCGCTTGAACTGCATCCTCGGCGTGTTCGGTCCTGCCTGCTGGTTCATCCAGAGGACGGAGACCTGAACGCGGCCGCCGAGGCCGGATCCTGCCACGAGCTGGCTCGCCGCCGACTGGTAGCGCTCGGTCGCCCGGTTTGCTTCATCGCGGAAGCGGGAGGCCGCAGCAGCCGCCTCGGTGCCAAACTGGCTGAGGAGCGTCTTCGCGCCCGGGTCGCTGCGTCCGCTGCCTGCGAGTTCGAGGAAGCGCACGCCTTGGGGCTGCTGCGTCCAGTTCCACCGGAACTTCACCGACTGTCCCTTAGGCTTCAGCGCCGAGTTCGCCTGGAACTCGAGCTTGTTCGCCAGTTCGATCACAGACGACCGGTAGGCATCGAACCGGCGGCGCAGTTCGCTCGTTCCATTGCTCATGAGAGCGCGCAGCTCTCCGGCAAGTTCCTGCTCGGTCATGCTGTTCCCTGCTGCTGTTGGTTGTTGCCGTTCTGGTCATTCGCCGGCGGTGGAGGGGGAGGCGGCGGCATCATGCTTTCGTCGATGCCGTCCACCCAGTCCTGTTCGGTCATCTGCGGGTCGATGACGCCGCGGGATTTCAAGTGCTCGATGACCACGCTCAGCGGGATCGATCCGTTCTGGAGACCTGCGAGCCATTCGGCGAGTTCGCCCGGCTGCAGGCCGCGCGGCAGGAAGTCGGTGTTGAGCGTGACCGCAACCTTGTCCGCGCCCGAGATGCCCGCCCACTCGGCCATGATGCGCAGGACCTGCGTCATGCCGTCCGCGACCGTGTTGGCGATGCCCGCG
>Ga0116152_10004557_pt1 | contig 10940 bp, 12 predicted proteins | sample AD_UKC119_MetaG_FD_89894 | JGI IMG/M metagenome (GOLD analysis project Ga0116152, IMG submission 89894) | Active sludge microbial communities of municipal wastewater-treating anaerobic digesters from Hong Kong - AD_UKC119_MetaG | ecosystem: Engineered > Bioreactor > Anaerobic > Digestate...
AAAGCGAGGAAAGCGTACTTGGAATTTCAGCATATACAACGCTTACAACCGTCAGAATCCTTATTACTATTACTGGAAATCCGTTGAAGAAGCCGGAACGACAACTCAAAAACTGTATCAACGATGCCTGTTTCCAATCTTGCCTTCAATAAGCTATAGCTTTGAGTTTTAATGAAAAAATTAATCCCTAACCATCAATCGATTAGGGATTAATAAATATACCTTGTAGCTCCACCAGGACTACCGTTAAATATTCTTAAATAGCTATATATCAAATACATATAACTATTCTTAATTAAAAAAAGTATGGTTTTTAATTAAGATTAGTAAAGTAATTGTAAATCAGGCATATAATATCTCATTATTAGTACATAATTCGTACATAAAATGCTTTTTCGGTACATAATTCGTACATAATTTTGTAACATTGCATCATCGTTCTCCGAATAATACTAAAACTGATGCGGTGAAAACACAATCTGAATTAAAACTGGTTGATAATAACGGATACAAACACATTATTATCTATTACAAATACAAGAACCAGATGCTGCGAGTCCAGACCAATAATAAGTACATAAAATCCTATGTGCAGAAAGACTTGTATTATAACAGCGGAATGGAAAACTACAGGAAACTGAATGAACGTACAAAGGAACTGAAAGGCAGGGTTGATGAATATATCAGGCGGCAATTAGCAGAACCATTCCCCACCATAAGCCAAAAAGAATGCCTTGCTTTTATAGACGAGAAGAATTACCAAAAAATTTATAACGGACAGTATTTAAGAATTACAGATCATATCACTGAACAGCCAGAAGAACAGGAATCAAAGACTGTACTTCAACATTTTACGGACTTTTTTAAATTAAAGAAGAAGGAATTAAAGAACCAGTATCACAGCTACAAGAAGTACATCACGCTTGAAAATCAATTGAAAGACTATGAGTCTAAAAATCAATCACTAACATTTGAACTTATAAACAACGAGTTGTTTCTTTATAGTTTTCGGGATTACTTAATTGGCATAGGCTACAATGATAACAGTGCCAATATGAAATTAAAAAATCTGAAAACCTTCCTGAAGTGGATTCAAAAACAAAAGATATACAGCTTTAATCCAAATATATTTGATGTAAGTGTAAGCACATATGAGAATAATGTCATAACGTTAAATGATGCTGAGATTGGGCAATTGATGGAACTGGACATACAGAATCCGAATTGGCAAAAAATCATTGATTTATTTGTGCTGAATTGTTTTTTGGGATTACGGCATTCCGATTTGTACACGTTAAATAGCCATGATTTTGTCAAAGATCAAGATGGGGACATAATGCTGGTTAAAGACACAAAGAAGACGGATGAAAAAATTATAGTACCAGTAATTGAGCCAGCATTGAGCATTTTGAAGAAATATGACAATAATCCACCCAAGTTCAGTAACCAATATTTTAACAGGGAATTAAAAAAGGTTCTTCGGAAGTATGAACTTTTTCCCGAACTGGTGAAAGTCAGGAGAAATGTGAACGGGCAAGATAAGGGTAAGTACATTGAAAAGAGAGAATTGATTACCTCGCATACCTGTCGTAAATCCTTTGTAACAATGGCGGTTAACAAGAAAGTGCCAGTTAATGCCATAATGTTGGCAACAGGTCACAAAAAACTGACGACAATTCAGGCTTACCTCCATAAAGAAACAGATAAGGAAAAATTCAGAGCATTAGAACTTAAAAAATCCTCAAAGGAGTAACACCCAATGATAGGGGGAATGAAATGATCACAATTATAAAAAATAATAAAAAATTATAATTCAAGAGGTTGCATCTCCTATTTTCCAATTTTTTCCAAATTTTTTTCTGGAATCTTAATTTTAAATAATTTCCAGATTTCAAACATTTAAAAAAACAATCACGCATCACCCCCCCCTGATGATAGCCCCCCCTGCCACCATGCCCCCCATAGGGGGGGATCGCCAGCCAGTAAAATAACCCCCACCCCTTTGTACATTATATTTTATGGAGTATTTATAATAAAACACCCATATGGAAACAAATACTCCCACCCCTTTAAAAGTTGATGACCTTATCGGCAGTTTATCGAAGAACGATAAGTATGACCATTTAAGAGTTTTCTTAACAAAAGAAAAGAAACGCCCATATGAAAAATATTTCTTGCTCGTCACAAATTCCGGATTTCAAAAAGTAGTTCTCAAAGATATTGACTATAATGAATTAACAGGATCAATTTGCTTGGTGCTTCAGGACTGCGAATCAGGAGAAACAGAGAAACTATTTCTTGATATACAGGATCGAAACTTCAAATGCATCTTTATCGATTGGCGGGACATTAAACACATGGTCTACGAAGATAGTTTGTCCAACAGGGAAGGTGATGATGAATTACTGGATTTTGAGTTTGAGTAAAATGTTTGAAGCTGAAAGTATTGTAATCTACCATAAAGATGGTTCAGTTCAGGTCAATTTGCCTAATATTCTGACGCTGAATCGCATATTATATAAAGGGATGAAGGTTGTAAAACAGGAGGGCAGTCTTCTTGAGCCAGTTGAAATAGAAGGAATAGATGATGATGATAATTACGTGTACCTGACCATTAAAAATATTTTAACGGGGGATGTGGATGTAATATCACAAATACTGGATTGGGACAATACGTATTTTCTTTGGTCAATAATATCACTTGATTATTTTCATAAAATGCTTGAAGAGAGAATAATGGATCGTCTTATAGTGGGAAATACGGTTAGTCTGGAAAGATAAGTACTTTAGATGGACTTCAGATTAGGTTTCGATTATTTCATTTTAACCATCTGAATATTGAACATTTTTGTGGTTTTAATATTTCAATATGATCGAGTAGATCAGTGTTTTCAAAATTCAACGTGTCTTTTACATCAGTTTCCATTGAATAGACCAATCTTACCTCCCTTTCTGGACTGTACCTCATAGGTTTACAAAATACACTTGGAGATTCGGAAAATTGATATAATAATTGAAATAGTTCAACGGATAAATCGGGACTTACTCCTTTTAAATCATTAATTTGTTTTTCTGCCATGTATGCTTTGTAATCAGAATAAGTAACTTTTCGTACTTGCCAGTTTAATGCTCCAATTGTGTTTTTAACCTTTTCTGAAAATGCATTCAAATTATTAATCTTCATTATGTAGCCACCAAATTTCTTCGACATCATCTTCATTTGTTGAAGGTTATATGTACCACACAATATATATTTATCGAAACCAGAAATAACCGAAGTAAGAATCTGCCTGTTACCGGATTTAATAATAAGGTTCGAGAAACCTTCTTTCTCATCACGGCTTTCGGCTTTCTCGATCTCCCTATAGTATTTTAATGAACCGAGTTGATGCTTACCCTTACTTATATAATTATCGTAGGTTTCTTTATGAATGAACTTGTAAAATGGTTCATTATAGTCGGGTGACTCACTGGAAACAAAACTCAATGGACCAAACAATTCTTTAAGATTCCGTTTATTTGATATTTGGTTGAGGTAGTTAGAAGTTGCTTTAATAAATGTTTCTATATGATCATTTGTTAAATCTTGGTTTTCTTTTGTCATAGTAATTAACTGCATAATCAATGACCGATTATTTAAAGCATACTTGAATCCAACATTTTTAATGAAGGTCCTTTCAATCATGGACTGTAATTTTATTATTGAAGATACGAATAAATTGTTCCACGACTAATGCCAAGTTCATTTGAAATAGCCATTATACTCATCCCCTCAGATTTTAGTTTCTGAATTTTTTGGATAGTACTTTCTTCTATTCGGGGTCTCCCGCCTATCCTGTTATAAAGTCTTCGGCTTCTTTCTAAGCCAGCACGGACACGTTCCCCTGTGCGAATTCTTTCTTGCTTGGCTAATGTGCTTAATAAAGAGATGATTACATCTTTAAAAATTCCAGAACTATCTAAATATTGCTCAGAATATGATTTGTAAGTAACACCGTAATCATCCAACATCTGTAAGTATTGGATGGTTTTACGTGTTCCTTCCCGTGTTAAACGGTCAAGGGCAAAAAACAAAAGCATATCAAATTTCCGTTTTGAAGCATCCTCCATCAAACGATTAAATTCTGGTCGATTCGAAGAACCACCAGACACAATATCGAGATATTCTTCAGTTATTTCATATTTCATGCTTTCACAATAGACCCGAAGTAATTGCTGCTGGTTCTCTAACTCGGAAGTCTCTTTGGAAATTCTTGCATATATGGCAACCTTCATATCAATTTTATTTTAGTGTTCATAAAACAGGTGTTTTTTTTACAGTGAATTATCGATTCCAAATTCCCCATAAAATGGGTGTTTTGGAGGGTCGATTTTCAGTAGGTTTTTTGTACAGTATATTTTATGTGCTTTTGTTTCCATAGTTCAATTCAAAATTTCCTGATAATGTCGATAGTGCTTTTGAATTTTCTTATTTAAAACTGGTTTTTGAACTATGTATTGCCGTTCGATCTCACCTGCATAAGTTTCAATTACTAATATTCTTTCTTCATCATACCACAAATGCTCACTGAGGTTAATCGTTACGATTATTCTAAGTTTCTCTATTTCCATGCACTACTTTTAGTGCAAATTTAATATAATTCTCAACATGCACAAAATGTAGTGCATATATTTATTATTTTTGGTAAAAACTTATCCAATGCCAAATAAGGAAGTTAATGAAAAGCACCAAAAATTGATGGGAAAGATTGGTGATGAACTTAGAAAGCTGAGAGAGTCTAAGGGATTGAATATTCAGGATATGGCAAAAGAACTGAAAATGTCCCGGAATGGATATTCCAAGATGGAACGGGGTTTGGTATATTATAATATTTCGACATTACTGGATATCCTACAGTATCACGATGAGAGCATCAAGAATTTCATCTCCAAATTATAAAATTCGATTTTACAATCAAAATAGTCGAAAAAACATGCTTAGGGGGCAGTCATTTGCTATGTTCACCGTTATTTTTCACTATTACTTATTAATACAATTATACTGTATCAACCACTAATTGGGCAATCCACGAGGTTTGATCTCTTGTTGGAGAGATTAAGAAAAATTAGAAAAGTTAATCAATAACTTTTTATAAAATTTAATTATGGAAGGTATAAACCCCCATTAAAGTACCGTTATTTGGTTCTCCATTTGAGTTAATAATGTTATAATCTCCCGAATAATATCATTGGTCTCATCCTGAAAGAATTCATAGCCTTGACGAACGTTCCAAACCTCATCCTCAAGAAATGAAATCTCTCTTTCCCCTTGAATAAATGGAAGTTGAATAATCCTTTCCAATAGTTCATCTCCTATTAAGCCATGATAATCATCTTGGATTCCAATATCCAGAAGCAGATTTAATGTCTCAAGGTTGAATTCGCTATAGTCCTTAAATGGATTTTCCGGGTCGGGAAAATATGCATTAATATCAAGCATATCAATATCAATTTTGTAATCAATAAAATCAGTGTTCTCGATCATCTGCTGCTCAATTTCTTCATCATTGAAGGTTTTAAAAAAGAATTCACCTATGAACTTAAATTTCTCCTTAGTATCCTGAATGATACTCTTAATCACTTTGTTTTTGGATACTGCATAAAGCAAAGAGTCATGTCTTGTAAACGAGGTGATCTTTTGTTTCTTGGCAGTCTTCCAAATATTATCAATAAACAACTCTGCTTCTAATATCTGCAATCCAACTGCGAATTGATTGGATTCATATGTTTGCTTGAAATCATCAATGATCTTGATCACGGTTGGATACAAACTCGACATTTGTTGCTTTATTACATTATTGGTTCTCGGCTTCCCAAATACTATAGTGAATGCCCATAATTTTGCATGTGCTCTTGTTTGCAAGCCAAGATTGGACCGGAGCATGGAATAAAAATCATGAAAGAAAACATCCTGTAAGAATTTTAAAACATCATTGTTTTCTGCAAGAATGTCCTCAACTGGATCATTGGGATTGATGCCGACATTGGGGAGTGAGTCCTTGTGCCGGTCCAGTACTTTGAATATATTCTGAATGAACTGTTTGCTCTTTCGGTTAGTAAATGCCTTTAAAAGATCAATCCCATACTCTGTGTCACGGTTTAAGTAAGCATTGATAAGATTGGCAAAGATGGTAAACTGGCTGCACTTCAGATCAGCTTGCATAATAAATTGGTTATGGATGCGGACAAATTGAAGCAAAGATGACGGTAATGAAACCAACTGACTGTAAACCCTTCTGGTATTTTTGTGCCGACTGAAATTGAATATTTCAGGTGCAAAGGTTCTTACGCTCCGACTATAATGTTCCCTAAAATTCAGTATCCTGTCATTTATGAATTGGTTCTTGTTAGCGATAATATTCCTGCCCCGGTAATGGAACATGGAAAGTTGCTCATCTTTGGATATTCTTCTACCAGCTTCAACAGAAAAATAATGGGTTTTCTGTGTACCACCATTATCCAGTTTGGTGAAAGCAAGGGAGAGTTTATCTGGTAGTGCATCATAATATTTTTCAGAAATATCACAAAGCACGAATTGCTCAGCATATTCCTTAATCCATTTCTCTGCCAGCTTCTTTTCGAGTGTTATTTTTTAGGGATCAAATTCAAGATTCTTTATAATCTCCCGCCCTTGAATTTTATTAATAATTTCTTCAGCCTGAATATAATCTCCCCCCTTGTATTTGATTACCCCGTATTCTCCATTATTAAGATCGGGATGAATCCGGTAACCAAATACGCTATAAATCTTATTATCAACTTCGTAGTTTCCTTTCTTTCTTTCAATAACTCCATTGGACATTAAAAACCCAATATACCTCTGGTAATGAGAGCCAATTACCTTTTTCCAATATTCTGAAGCCAAACCGCAATAATACAAACTCGCTGGACAACCCGCATCGGTCAACTCATACTGCTTATACATGACCACCACACAAACACAAACACAATTATCCCAAGAACGATAATCCCTACTAAACGGATGGTTCTTACCCATACCATCAAATAACTCAATCAACTTCTTCTTCAATAACAATGGAATTATCTCATAACCTTTATTTCTATTCATAACAATACTATTTACATTACACCATAAACATTAACATATTAGTGCCAACTCTTTAGGGTCTTAATGACCAACTCTAATTATATGTTATATATATTCAATGCATTACAACTTCTTTTTGATTGCAATATTCTGAATCATCTTTTTAAGAGTTGGTCATGATAATCATCAAGAGTTATTCTTATTCATTACAGCTAAGACATAGTTGAATAAAATCTTCAATCGGCATCTTCTCATCCCACCTTACCCATTTATCTCCGGCAAGCATTTCAATGCCTTCCCAATACTTTTCAGGAATATCACTGAATCTACAACCCCATTTACCAACTGGAGAGCCAACACTTCTGGAATATGCATCAAGTGCATAATACATCCTCTCGGAAATCCCACTTACATACTTGAATTTTGCCCAAGAGGTAACAGGCAATTCTTCATTATTAATGATTCTGCACATTCCTATCTTGCACCTCATATAATCATTGTTCACAGTGATTGTTTCAACTTCATCGGAAGAATAAACTTGCCCATATTCAAGATTTTCATGATTAACAACCTGTCCGATATTACAAGCTACTTCCCATTCAGGACTTCTGGTCAACCATACTGCTGGTTTTTCCCTTTTCTCGATACAAGCTGTTGATCTCTTGATGAAACCATCATGGACGATTTTTCCAAGAACACATCCTTTAGTATAATGGTATAATCTGCTGGTGCTTCCTACATCAGATGAACCATCTACACTCGTAAGGTTTTGTTTTGCTTCTCTAAATGAATTTTCTGCGATGCTCACATTATTTGAATGTACTGCATCATTTTTTTGATTGTTTTTCATATGAGTTGTTTTTAATTGTTTCATTTTTATTTGTTTGTATTCATTAACACTCTGATTATCAACACACATCATTTTTAATTAAAAAAAGTTTTGGTCCTTAATACGCCAAAAGGCAGGAAGCGAACGTATCGCAACCTGCCTTCTGGACAATAATTTCTTCAGTATATAAAGAACGTAAACTCGTTTTTCTACCGCATTATACGGAAGCACCTTTAAAAATGTTACAAAAAAATGCTTGTAACCTGCAGATTTTATGGTTTTTAATTAAAAATGGTATGGTTATTAATTAAAAATAAATTACTTGCTTGATAATCAGGCAATAGCATTTTCGGAAAACAAATCTGCAACATGAAGGGGAAACCTCTGGAGAGTACCCTTCTCTTTATTTTTTGGTCGGACACTACTGAAAAAATATATACCATACTCATATTATGAGATAAATATTCTATCTTTAGTGATCGATATTACATCACCATGAATCGTATAAAGGAAGTACTGGCGGAGAAGGGGATCAAACAAACATGGTTAGCCAAGCAGCTTGGGAAATCCTATAACATGGTAAATTCTTATGCTGCCAATAGAAGACAACCATCGTTGGAGGTACTTTATAAAATTGCTGAAGTATTGAATGTGAGTGTAAAAGACCTAATAGAAGATAATAAGGATTTCAAAACCAATGAAGAATTTTAGTGAAACGACCAATTTCATCTGGTCAATAGCCGAACTGCTGCGTGGAGATTACAAACAAAGTGAGTATGGCAAGGTCGTGCTTCCCATGACCATCATCAGGCGACTGGATTGTGTTCTTGCTGATACCAAACAGAAGGTAATGGACCAGTTGCCAAAGGTACAGGCAATGAATGTGCAGAATATCGATCCTATCCTGAATAACATTGCTGGATATAATTTCCATAACCATTCCAAATATGATTTCGATTCACTGATTGCCGACCCTGAAAACATCGCTGCTAATTTCCGCAATTATATTAATGGTTTCAGTGATTCAGCAAGGGACATACTGGATCATTTCAAGTTCGATACACAGATAAATATCTTGGATGATTCGAATTTGTTATTCATGGTGGTAAAGAGATTTCAGGAAATCGACTTACATCCACAAAGAATTGATAATACCCATATGGGTTACCTATATGAAGAACTGATTCGGAGATTCTCTGAACTCTCTAATGAAACTGCAGGGGAGCACTTCTCACCTCGTGAGGTCATTAGACTCATGGTGAACATTCTGTTTCTAAAAGACCGTGATATTCTCACCAATAAAGGCATTGTAAAGACCTTATATGACGTTTGTGCTGGCACAGGAGGTATGCTCAGTGTGGCTGAAGAATACCTTAATGAACTTAATCCGGATGCACGATTGGAGGTCTTCGGGCAGGAACTAAACCCTGAATCATATGCCATCTGCAAATCCGACATGCTGATAAAGGGTCAAAAGTCTGATAACATTAAATTGGGCAACAGCCTTTCCAATGATCAACTTGCCGGGCAGAAGTTTGATTACATGCTGACCAACCCACCTTTCGGTGTTGAATGGAAAAAGGTGCAGAAAGCGGTCAAAGATGAATACGAACAAATGGGTTTCGGAGGAAGGTTCGGTGCTGGACTTCCCCGCATTAGTGATGGATCGTTATTATTCCTGTTGCATCTGATATCAAAGATGACGCAGAATGGTTCTGCTGGATCACGGATCGGGATTGTTCTGAATGGTTCACCGCTATTTACAGGTGGTGCTGGAAGTGGTGAAAGTAATATTCGCAAATGGATCATCGAGAATGATATGCTGGAAGCCATCATTGCCTTGCCAGACCAGCTTTTCTACAATACAGGTATTTACACCTACCTGTGGTTTGTAACCAACCGGAAAGACTCTGAACGGAAGGGGAAGATTCAGTTGATCAATGCGGTAAGCATGTTTGAAAATATGTCCAAATCATTGGGGAATAAACGGCATTACATTACCCCTGAACAGATTGAAGAAATCACCCGTATCTATGGTGAATTTGAAGAGGGCAAATACTGCAAGATATTCGACAATGAGGATTTCGGATATACAAGAATAACGGTAGAGAGACCACTAATCGAAAACGGAAAGGTGGTAAAAGACAGACAGGGTAACCCCAAACCTGATACCACATTAAGGGACAGTGAAGATGTGCCCTTAAAGGAAGACATTAAAGAATACTTTAAACGAGAGGTTCTTCCACATGTCCTCGATGCATGGATTGATGAAAGCAAACATAAGGTCGGTTATGAGATCAATTTTACCCGATATTTCTATGAATACAAACCTCTGCGTTCACTGGAGGAGATCAGGGCAGATATTTTGAAGTTGGAAGAAGAAACCAGTGGTGCGATTAAACAAATAATGGAAGACTGATGAAACTGTATAGCATCGACAAAAAGAAGGTAAAGCCAATTTCGGCTAAATCATTCAAACTGGAAAAGGAGATTCAGGATATCGTGGAAGAGAATCTCATGGAGTTGTTTTCGCTGAAAATGGTTAGTTCTGAATTTACTGTTAAGAACTTCCGCATAGACACATTAGGATTCGATCCAGAAAACAAGGCTTTCGTTATTATTGAATACAAACGGCAAAAAAATTATTCGGTGATTGATCAGGGTTATACCTATTTATCCCTAATGTTCAATAATAAGTCGGACTTCATTCTTGAATACAATGAAAATTGTGATGGATCATTAAAACGTGATGATGTTGACTGGTCTCAATCACGGGTAATATTTGTTTCACCACAATTTTCCGACTACCAGACCAATTCCATTAATTTCAAAGATGTTCCGTTTGAATTATGGGAAATTAAGCAGTTTGATAATAACCTTATAAGTGTTGTCCAGCATAAACCTACATCCTCTGAGAGCATTATGCCAATTTCAGGAGAGCAGGATAGTACGGTTTCAAAGGTTACCAAAGAGGTTAAAGTAGTTACTGAAGCAGACCATTATAATAATACTACAGAAGAAGTA
>Ga0116152_10004558_pt1 | contig 10936 bp, 7 predicted proteins | sample AD_UKC119_MetaG_FD_89894 | JGI IMG/M metagenome (GOLD analysis project Ga0116152, IMG submission 89894) | Active sludge microbial communities of municipal wastewater-treating anaerobic digesters from Hong Kong - AD_UKC119_MetaG | ecosystem: Engineered > Bioreactor > Anaerobic > Digestate...
CACGACCCCGACCATCGACGTGACCACATCCGGCACCTACAGCGTGGAGGTCTTCGTGGGGCAATGCAGCGTGACCGATCAGGCCACCATCACGGTGAACACCATGCCCGTCGTCGACCTTGGACCGGATCAGGTGTTCTGTTCCGGGGAAACAAGCACGACACTGGATGCGACATGGCCGGGCGCCACCTATGCCTGGAGCACGGGTGCCACTACACCCACGCTGGCCGTCGATGCGGATGGCCTCTACGAGGTGGCGGTGACCTTGGGGAATTGCACCGCCACGGACGACGTGACGGTCGCCTTCGGTTCCTTCTCCTACTCCCTCGGCCCCGACCTGACACTGTGCCCGGGCGATGAAGTCCTGCTTGGCGCCGACCTGCCTGCGGGCACGAGCACATGGAACGGATCGCTCGTATCCCCCACGCTGCTGGTCAACGCGGCCGGCACCTACACACTGAGCTTCGTGACACCGAGCGGATGCGAGGTCCGCGATACGATCATGGTGAACGTGGTGGCGGTGGGCAGCTTGAACCTCGGACCCGATGCCACCATCTGTGATGGAGAGAGCGTCACCGTTGATGCCAGCATTCCGGGTGCCAGCTACCTGTGGGAGGACGGAAGCACCACGGCCATCCGCACGATAGCGAACAGCGGCACCTATTCGGTGCAAGCCACCGTGAACGGTTGTGCCACCTCGGACGAGATCGCGATCACCGTAACCCCACTTCCCTCCGTCGACCTTGGTCCGGACCTGGCGATCTGCCCCGGCGAGAGCATCACCTTCGATGCAGGCACACCTGGAGGAACGTATAGTTGGAGCAATGGGAGCACTGCCTCCACCCTGAGCCTGAACGCACCGGGTACGGTCGGTGTCACCGTGAGCGTGGGAGGTTGTTCGTCCAGCGATATGGTCGCTGTGAGTTTCCTGGATGCACCTGTCATCGACCTTGGAGCGGACACCACGCTCTGCGCTGGTGCCACACTCACACTGAACGTGGAGCAGCCCGACACGGACTTCCTCTGGGACGATGGCAGCACCTCCCCTGTCCGTGTCATCAGCGCTGCCGGTACTTATTGGGTCGATGCTTCAAGGAACAGCTGCACCCAGCGCGACAGCATCGTGGTCGATCTGTTCGATCCATCGGCCTTCCACCTGGGACCCGACCGCAGCATCTGCGTGGGATCGAGCACCGTGATCGGAGCACCGGTGAACGGCGCGACCTATGCGTGGAGCACCGGAGCGACCACTCCCACCATAACCGTGGAGGAGCAGGGCAGCTACACGGTGACCGTGACGATCGCGGGTTGTGTGGCCCAGGACGCCGTCACGATCACTGCGATCCAAGTCCCCACCCCGGACCTTGGTCCCGACCAGGCAGCTTGTGTTGGTGAAGTGATCGTGCTGCATGCCGCGGGAGCACAGGTGAGCTGGAGCACGGGCACCCTGGGGCCGGACCTGGCGGTACAGACCAGTGGGCTCTACACCGTGACCATTGACAGTCTCGGCTGCACGGCATCCGACGCGGTGTATGTGGCGTTCGCACCGATGGTGACGCAGGTGGAATTGAGCGGCGATGCGGAGATCTGCACCGGTGCCTTCGGCTTGATCCAAGCGGCGGCGATACCGGGTGCCCATTTCACTTGGAGCGACGGCACTGTGGGGGATCGTGTGGTGGCGGACGCACCCGGCACCTACACCGTTCACGCCACTGGCATGTGCATTGATGCCGTGGAGAGCTGGGTGATCGAAGCGGGTGACTGCGCCACTGCCGTCCATGTCCCGAACGCCTTCACACCCAACAACGACGGCATCAACGACACCTTCCTACCCGTGGTGGACGGACCGGTGGACACCTACCTGCTCGACATCTTCGATCGCTGGGGTGAGCGCATCTTCACCACCACGGATCGGTACGAAGGTTGGGACGGCTCGTATGCCGGGGTGATGTCGCAGGATGGCGTCTACGTGTGGAAGCTTCATTACCGCGCACTCGGTCCGGAAGGCGTTCGGAACGAACAGTTCATCGGCCACGTGACCCTACTCCGCTGACATCGTTCCGGTGCTGAAGCCGGCTTCCTTCCAGATGTAGCCACCGTCGTTCGTGCGGCGGTAGGCGCTGCGATCCCCGTTCATCACCTTCACGATCGCCGCATTGATCACCACGACCTCTTCGTGCTCCGCGGGGATCACCAGCTTCCCCGTCGCGTCATAGACCCCGAGGCGATCCGCTCCCCCCACCAGAAGCCCGTACTGCGCATCGGCCAGCTCGGCGTTCACCAATGGGATGATCTCCTTCCCCGTGCTGTCAAGTGCTCCGAAGAGACCACCGTTCTCCACCCGGGCCACCCCGTCCACATAATCCCATACCTGGTCGTAACGGGGCTCCACCACGGAGGCGCCGCGCAGGTCAACGAAGCCCCACTTGTTCTTCTTCTTCACCGGGAACAGGGGACCTCGCGTGCCTCCGATGTCGGCGTATTGGAACGGAACGATGCGTTCATTGCGCGTGTTGATGATCCCACGCTTTCCGGCGGACTGGACCTCGGCACGCCCCTGACCGAAGTCGCCCCAGGCCGCCACATCCTGAGCGGCTTCGTAATCCTTCGGGATCACGAATCGACCGGTGGTGTCCACATAGCCGCAGCGGCTCCCTTCCACCACAAGCGCCAGTCCATCGTGCAGATCACCCACATGGTCGTACTTGGCTTCCAGCAGGATGGTACCCTGCGGGCCGATCATGCCCATGCGCCCGTTCCGACGCACGCGGGACAAGCCGCGTTCGAAGCCTTCGATCCATTCATATTCCAACGGCACCACCAGTTGTCCCGACCGACCGATGACACCCGATCGACCATCCACGCCGACCACCGCAAGTCCTTGGTGGAAGTTGGCCGCCACGTCGTACATCGGGCTGATCATCATCTGACCACGGGCGTTCACATAGCCGTACTTGCCATGGTCCTCCGCGTAGGAGAGTCCTTCGGAAAGGTCGCCCAGGTCCGTGAAGACCATGGGGACCACCAGTTCGCCGTTGCGGTCCACGGCCCCGACCCTTCCCGACCGCTCCACCACCGCGGTCCCTTCGGCGAACTCACGCACCTCGTCGTATTCCACCGGAACCACCGCGCGCCCGGACCGGTTGATGGTGCCCACCCGATCACCGAGCCCCACCAGGGCCTGGCCATGCAGGAAGCCCTCCACCCAATCGTACTGCGCTTTGATCCGCTCGGTGCCTTCGGTATCGATGAAGCCCCACTTGCCATCGCGGCGGAACGGGAGCAGTTCCACACTGGCCATGCGGTAGTCATCCACCAGCTCATCCATGAAGGGATAATCCGGGAACTCGGCAACGAAACGCGTGATGGTGCCGACACTGAGATCCTTGGTGTAGGTCTCGTACAGGCTGCGCCACGCATCAGGTACGCGATGGTTGTCCGGATAGGCGGCGATGAAAGCCTTGTATTGTGCGATGGTACGGCCCGGTGTGCTGAGCCGGTAGATGGCATCCTCCGCCTTGCGCACGTTCGGGTTATCCGGGTGCGCCGCGATGAAGGCCTTGTACGATGCGATGTCCTGCGCGGCCGTGGCTTCCGCGTAGAGCGCGTCGTTCAGTCTGGTCCGGGCTTCGTACACCTCGCGCGACGATGGGTAGCGTTCGACAAACGAGGCATAGGCTGCGGCAGTGTTCAGGGTGCGCGCTTCCTGGAAGGCCAGGTGGTGCATCGCTGCGCGCACCTCCTCGGCACGCGGACCGGACGGATAGCGGTCCAGGTAGCGCTGGTAGGCGATCACCGTGTTCTGCCCGCGCGCGATCTCCCAGGCCCGCTCGTACACGTGGTCGCGCTGCGCCATGATGCTCGTGTGGCTCACCCCCAACGCACCGATCGCCACCCGTTCCTTGTCCGGCGCGGCGGTGAAGGCCAGGTCAGCCCGGACGATGAACTGGTAGGCCGAGTCCAGTTCGTAGAACGGGTTGTCCGCACGGCCCGTGATCACGCTAAGCCCATACCAGGCTGCGGCGGGGTGCTTCTTCACTTCCTTCCGGAAGAGCTCCCGGGCCTTGAAATAGTCGTGCACCTCCAGCGCCTTGAACGCCTTTTCCAGGCGCCCCGCACGCACCGATGTCATCGTCAGCAGCACAAGTGGCATCAGCGCCACCCGCATCGTCATTCGCATTCCCACGCACCAAAAGTAGCGGCAGCATGTGGCCGCCTTGCCCACCTTTGCGCACCGCGATCGACCGCAGCTTGTTGATGGACACCACCGCCGACCGCATCGAACGACTGCTCACGCGCCGCAACGCGCGGATATTGCTGGTCGTGATCGCCCTGGTCAGCCTCGGCGCCGCGTCCGCGCTCAGGAACGTGCGGGTGGATTACGACTTCGAGAAGTTCTTCCCCATCGACGATCCGGAGCTCGATCGCTACCTCGCCTTCCGCGAACGGTTCGGGCACGACAACGACTTCCTGCTCTTCGGGATCGAACGGGAGGAAGGGGTCTTCGACAGGGAGCTGCTGACCCGCGTGGACAGCCTGGCCGCGCGGCTTGCGCGTATTCCGCGGGTGACCAAGGTGGTTTCCCCCACCCGCCTTACCGAACCCGTGATCACCCCCGTCGGTGCCTTCGAGACGCCCTACCTCCGCTATAACGATGACGAGCTCCTCGCGATCGACTCCGCGCGCATCTGGCGCGATCCGCGGATAAAGGACCACTTCTTCTCCGATGATGGGCGCGCGATGCTCGTGATCCTCAACGCGGAACCGAACCTGTCCAAAGCGAAGTGCGACACCCTGCTCATGCAGGTCCGCTCCACGCTACAGGCCTGTAACATGGCGGACACGCGCATCGTGGGGCGCATCGTGGGGCAGGACCATTACATCAATACGATGGTGCGCGAGATGATCTTCTTCCTCTCCGCATCCATCGCCCTGCTCGCCGTTTTCCTCTGGTTCGCCTTCCGCACGCCTTACGGGGTGCTGGTGCCCATCGGTGTGGTCGGCCTGGCCATCCTCTGGCAGATCGGCTTCATGACCGCCCTGGGCAAGCCCATCAGCATCCTCACCATGCTGCTCCCGACGATCCTCTTCATCGTGGGCATGAGCGATGTGGTGCACTACCTCGAGTGCTACCTGGACGAGCTGCGCGCCGGCCTGCCGAACAACCGTGCCATCGCCAGCGCCTATGCGGAGGTGGGCCTGCCCACGCTGCTCACGGCCATCACCAGCGCCATCGGTTTCGCCACGCTCGGCACCGCGAACATCCCTCCGTTGCAGGAGTTCGGCCTGTACACCGCACTGGGGGTCATCGTCACCTTCCTGCTCGCCTTCTGCCTGCTGCCGGCTCTGCTCGTGCTCATCGATCCGCGCAAATTGCTTCCCAACGGGCTGCCCGATTCGCCGTGGGACGCGCGGCTTCCCGCCCTCTTCAAATGGACCATCAGCAGGCGCCGCTGGATCCTGGCCGGCACCGTCATCATCGTGCTGGTGACGGGCTATGGCGCCACCCGCATCCGGGTGAACAACCAATTGCTCGAAGACCTGCCTGCGAACGACCCGATGAAGCAGGGCTTCGTGTGGTTCGAGGAGACCTTTGGCGGGGTTCGACCCTTCGAGCTGGAGATCACCGTGAGCGGCGAAGACCGGTCGATCTGGGACCTTGATATGTTGCAGCGGATCGAGCGGGTGCAACAGCATGCCGATACGGTCTACGGGGTGGATGCCCTCGTTTCGCCGGTGACCTTGATGTACAGCTTGAACAAGGCGTTCAACGGCGGTGATCCCGCGTACTACCGGTTGCCCACGGACAGTGCGGAATGTGCACGGATGGCCCGGCGTATGCGGCTGGTCGGCGGAAGCCTGCTCGGCGGTATCGTGAGCTCCGATGGTCGGTCGGCCCGGATGACCGGCCGCATGGTGGACGAGGGCGGCTACTACCACCAGCAGAAGAACACCGCACTGCAGCACGTGATCGATGCGAACGCGGGGGACGACCTGCACATGGCGCTTACGGGTATGGCTTACCTTATCGACCGGAACAACGCCACGTTGAGCACCCAGCTCATCCGGGGCATGGGACTGGCCATCGCCCTCACCGCGTTGATCATGCTTTGGTTCTTCCGGGACAAGCGCATGGTGCTGGTGGCCCTGTTGCCGAACCTGGTACCGCTCGTCTTCATCGCTGGCGTCATGGGCTTCTTCGGGGTGGACCTGAAGGTGAGCACGGCCATCATCTTCAGCATCGCCTTCGGTATCGCCGAGGACGACACCATACACATGCTGGCCGCTCTGCGCCACCATCTGGCACAAGGCCTTTCACCCGCCTACGCGCTCAAACGCACTTACCTGCGCACCGGCAAAGCTGTGACCGTCACCGGCCTGATGTTGCTGTCCGGCTTCGTCACGCTCATCTTCTCGGACTTCGCCAGCGTGTACTACATGGGGGTGCTGATCACACTCACGCTCGCCTTTGCATTCGTAGCCGAACTGTTGTTGTTGCCAGCGCTGGTCATGCTCCTCTTGAAAGGCTGGAAGCCCGCGCGGCATCTCCCCCGCCGCTCGGTATGACCATTGGTGGGGTCGAAGGCGATAGGAAGGACAAAGGCAGAAGGAAAAAGGTAGAAGGACAAAGGCAGAAGGACGAAGGCAGAAGGACGAAGGCGGAAGAGCACTGGTCGCGACCCGGTTCGTGCCTCACCATTCGCTCTGGCCAACTGCCTGCCGGCGACTGCCTACGCCTATTCGCACTCCAATGAGCCGTAGCGCAGAACAACCTCTCGCCCCTCCGCAACTCAGCCCTACAGGGAGTCCCACATTCCTTTGAAGTCCGGCTCCTCCATGAAGGCCTCCTTGCCGATCTCGGCGTACTTACGTGCCTTGGTGCGATCGCCCTTGGATACCATGAAGTCCGCGTAACGGATCAGAGCGTTCTTCAGCAACTTCTGCTGGTCCTTCGGCAGCGACTTGATGTCACCCGCCTCCGCAATGGCCTTGTCAAAGCCCGCCATGCTCAGGTCGCCCTCCTTGGCCAGGTTGCTCTTGTACTGCACGATCGCGAGCATCATCCAAGGACCGGGGTTCTCCGGGTAGTAGCCCGTCATCGCATCGAAGTTGGCCTTTGCCTTGCTCAAGCCCTTGGGGTCGTCGATCAGGTTCTCACCCGTCTCCGCTGCCATGGTGTTCAAGCTGGACCAGTAATCCTCGTAATTTCCGAAGAACTCCTTCTCCTTGTCCTTCTTACGGTACTTCTCCGCCCATTTCAAGGCATCGCGTCCCGCCTTCGGGTAGTCCACGGCGTACTTCTCGAGCTTGGACATCTCGTAGTTGCACATGCTCACATACAGGAAAGGCAGTGCATCCTTCTTCGTGTCGTCGTTCTCGGTGTACGAAAGAGCCTTCTCCATGCACTTCTCGTACTTCTCATCCACGTAGAGCACCAGGAGGTCCTCATACACATGTTTCTGGGCCTGAAGGGAAAAGGCCGCCAGGAAGGAGACCGCGGTGATGAATGGCTTCATGGTCATGGATGGGTCGTTGGCAAGGAACATGCCGAAGGTATCTTTTCTTACGAAGGAGCCGATCGAAAGGATCCTGGATCGAGCTCCATGACCGTGATGGTGCGGCTTTTCCGACCTTCGCGCCGTGGTCCGCATCGATATCCTCAGCGCCGTGCCCAAGCTCCTGGACAGCTGGTTCAACGAAAGCATCCTGCAACGAGCGCAGAAGAAGGGCCTTGCCCAAGTGCATGTGCATGACCTGCGCGCCTGGAGCACGGACAAGCACCGCCGGCTGGACGACTACCCTTTTGGTGGCGGTGCGGGCATGGTCATGACGGTGGAACCCATCCACCGCGCCCTGGAAAGCTTGATGTCCGAACGGACCTATGGAGAAGTGATCTACCTCTGCCCGGATGGACAAATGCTTGACCAACCGCTCGCCAACGAGCTGAGCCTCAAGGGCGATCTGATCCTCCTTTGCGGCCATTACAAGGGCGTTGATGAGCGGGTACGCCAGCACCTGATCACCCGCGAGGTGAGCATTGGGGACTATGTCCTGAGCGGCGGTGAACTGGCGGCGGCCGTGTTGAGCGATGCGGTGATACGCCTGTTGCCCGGGGTTCTGGGTGATGAGAGCTCGGCCTTGAGCGACAGCTACCAGGACGGGCTGGTGGCCCCGCCTGATTACACCCGCCCTGCGGTGTACAACGGGTGGAAGGTGCCCGATGTGCTGCTGAGCGGCCATCAGGCCCAGATCGACGCTTGGCGCCAGGAACAGGCGGTGGAGCGCACCCGGCAACGACGTCCCGGGTTGTTGGAGGACCAGGATCGCTGAAATTCCGTAATATTGCGGCCCCAAATCCACGGGATCCGAATCCTCCGACCTGTCGTAGGCGCTGGGAACTCCCTCAAAACCAAAAGGTCATGGACCGCATCAAGCAGCTCGAGAAAGAGATCTCCCCGGTGAAACAACTCCCCGATTTCAAAGCTGGGGACACCATCACGGTGCACTACAAGATCGTGGAGGGTAACAAAGAGCGCGTGCAGCAGTACCAGGGTGTGGTCATCCAGCGCAAGGGCAGCGGCAGCACCGCCACCTTCACCGTGCGGAAGATCAGCAACAACATCGGCGTGGAGCGGATCTTCCCGGTGGCTTCCCCGTTCATCGATAAGATCGATGTGAACAAGGTGGGTCGCGTGCGTCGCGCACGCATCTTCTACCTGCGCGAGCGTCGCGGCAAGAGCGCGCGCATCACGGAAAAGCGCCAGCTCGTCACCGAACCGGCCGGAGCGAAGTAAGCCGACAAGAACGTCTGAAAAGCCCCGGTCTCCGGGGCTTTTCTTTTGGGCCCGGGTGATGGACGTTCACCGAAGTATCCCACCTGAAGGCACAGCGGCGTCGACCTTCCTGCGCAGCGGTGGTCCGGTCGATGGTCTGGATCCTTTGGCAGAACGCCTCACCAAAAGAGCTCAAAGACCACCAAGGCCACAAGACCTATCAGCCCTACGATCACCACCGCGAAGAATATCCCCCGCGTGGCCGGCATATCCGTCGGTTTGTGATCCTCGAGCGGCTCAGGCAGGCCTCCCGGCTCGTTGAAATGTTCATCGGTGCTCATGCCGATCCACGGGCAAAGGTCGTTCCAGCCGCACAGCGCTGCATGAACGCCGCGTCCACCGGGCGATGCCAGCGGAACGGATAAGCGGGCCTGGTGATAGAACGTGGAACTACTTCCCCATGACAGGCACCACCCGCACTGCGTAGGCGCTGATCGTGAAGGCGCCTTGAGATGGACTACAGGATCTCCTTCAGGAAGATCAGCAGGTGTTGCCAGGCGCGATCCGCCATGCGCTTGTTGTAGTCCTTGCTCGCGGGATTGGTGAAGGTGTGCGCACAATGGGCATAGGTGATCATCTGCCAGTCGGCTTGGGCGGCATTCAACTCTTCGGTGATGCTCGCCATGTCCGCAGTGCTCACGCTTTGGTCGGCCTGGGGGTGCTGGATGAGCACGCTGGTGTTTATCGGGCCATTCGGTCGTTCGCCCTTGCCCAGTCCACCGTGGATGCTCACCACGCCCTTCACTGGGAGCTGGGCACGCGCCGCCTCCAACGCACCTGTCCCGCCGAAGCAATAGCCGATCACCGCGATCCGATCGGGATCAGCACCCGCCGCCTTCAACTGCTCCAAAGCCAGTGCGATGCGGCGCTGGTAGGCCTGGAAGTCCGACTTGTAGTGTGAAGAGGCCTGGCGTGCCGCCGCAAAGTCCTGGGGTAGCTGCCCCTCACCGTAGATATCGGCGATGAAGACGAGGTAGCCCTCCCCGGCGAGTGCTTTCGCGGCAGCCCGTGCCTCCTCATCGATCCCCATCCAGGCCGGAAGGATGAGCACGCCGGGGCGCACATCGCTGTTGGCGGTGACAAGTCCGTTGAGCTTCTGATCTCCATCGGAGTAAACCACCGGACGGAGTTCCTGGGCAGCACTGTTCATGGCGAGCACGAGGATCGAGAGGATGAGTGCGGGACGCATGCGACAAAGTTCGGGGTGATCCGGTGGATCGGTGCTGCCATCCACATGGCACTGCTGATAGACTGATCCAGTGAGCCATGCGGCCCAGGCATTCCATACCTTCACTTCGTACGTCACCAACCAAACAGCCCTTGATCATGAATAAACCCTCTACCCTTTCCATTGTACTCTCCTCCTTGGTACTGTGCGGTACGACGCAGGCGCAGACGGTCCTGTTGGAGGAGACCTTCACCGGTGGCATGTTCACCACCGGTTTCACCACCGAGGCCGGCCCGATCAGCGATTGTGACTGGGTCTTCGCGCCGGATGCCATCGACTCGGTGACCTTCAACCAGGATTACACCGACACGGTACCGAACGGCGGCAACTTCGATGAGTACTTCGTGTTCATCGATAGCGATGCCTGCACGGGCACGACCTCGAACACCGTGGATGCCTTCCTCGTATCGCCGCCCTTCGATGCCAGCGGTGGTGGCATGCTCACACTCACCTTCGACCACCAGTTCCGCGACTTCACCGGCAGCATCGCCACGGTGGAGGTGTACAACGGCACCACCTGGACGGAGGTGGCGCAATGGGAGGACAATGTGGGCTACCCCAACCCACCGGTACAGGAGAGCTTCGACATCACAGCAGGTGCCGGTGGTTCTGCCGTGGCCCAGGTGCGCTTCAACTACTTCGCCACCTGGGATTGGTGGTGGGCCATCGACAACATCCGGGTGACGGCCAATGTGGTCGGCCTCGATGAAGGTCATGCCCAACGCGCGTTGCGCATGTACCCGAATCCGACCAGCGATGTGCTGAACATCCGTTTGGACGGCTACGACGCGTACGCGGTGACCCTGCTGGATGCCACCGGTCGGATCGTACTGGAACAACGCCTGATGGGACCGCTCGATGTGAGCGCGCTGAA
>Ga0116152_10004559_pt1 | contig 10936 bp, 8 predicted proteins | sample AD_UKC119_MetaG_FD_89894 | JGI IMG/M metagenome (GOLD analysis project Ga0116152, IMG submission 89894) | Active sludge microbial communities of municipal wastewater-treating anaerobic digesters from Hong Kong - AD_UKC119_MetaG | ecosystem: Engineered > Bioreactor > Anaerobic > Digestate...
CTTCCACTGCTGATTTCTCAAAACAAAGATCAGCATCAATCATTTCGCAGTTGATTAGTTTTAGGTTTTTGCAGTAGCAAAGCGGCTGGGTGCCGATGATGGTACAGTTTTCCAGAGTTAACCCGTTAGAATACCATGCAAGATATTCTCCTTTAACTGTACTGTCTTTTACCAGCACATTTTCTGCATGCCAGAAAGCATCTTTTGTGTCGAAATGGCAATGCTCAAAAACAGCATTCTTTATGTATTGGAAAGAATACTTGCCATTGAAGCTTACTTCCGTAAAATGGATGTTTTCTGCGCGCATCAAGCAATATTCACTGGAAACTATACTGTTTTTCATCGCGATATTCTTGGCTGACCAGCCAAACTCTGGAGAAATGATATTGCAATCCTTAATCTCTATATCGTTGCATTCTCGCAGTGCTTTGATGCCATGCATTTTCGTGTTACATATTTCTATATGGTCGGAGTACCAGATGGGTGCGCGACAAAGCTCTGTCATTTCACAGTCTGTAATGGAAAGCTCTTTGTCATGCCAGAACGGATAACGCAAATTGAATAAGCAGTGTGATACCTTCACGTTACTGCATTCTTTTAATGCGCTCTCGCCGTCGGCGGGTCCGTCAAAACGACAATCACTTACCTCAATATCTTTACTCCCGTACAATGCGCGTTCTTCATCAAATGTCTTATTCATTATCATTTTCATATGTGTTTACCATTTTCTTTCTCCGATTTAGTCACAAAAAAATCAAGACAACAAATGCAATCATTGCTTGCGTGAAATTGCTCCAACAGTTTTTCTCTGTGTTTTTCCAAAATATGTATCGCCTCTTTACAATCGCCTGCGTCTATCGCCGCAAAGTAGTGATTGATTGTATCCTCGTTACAACCGGCATCACGCAGATTTTCTATGATTTCTTCTTTTGTCATACGTGCACTTCCTTTGCTGTTTCACTTCATAACTTGGCACAATTTCTTCTATGTGCTTAGTATATACGAGTTATGAATATATAGAAAATGCCTATTCAAAATACTTTATTATGCTTGACAGGCATAATAACGAACGATATGCTCATGCTATGAAAGGGGGAGTGTGATATGGAACTTCGAGTACTTGAATATTTTCTTGCTGTGGCAAGAGAACAGAGCATATCGCGGGCGGCGGAATTCCTGCACATAACCCAACCGACATTGTCCCGACAGATGAAGGATTTAGAGGACGAATTTGGCAAGCAGCTTCTCGTGCGAGGAAAACGGAAGGTTACTCTTACCGATGATGGCGCGGTGTTTCGTAAGATGGCAGATGAAATTGTCAGTCTTGCAAACCGCGCAGAAAACGAAATGAAAAACACATCTGCGACGATTGCCGGTGATATATATATCGGTTCGGGTGAATCTGTTTCGATTCGTCACATCATGCAAGCGGCACACGCTGTTCAAACAGAGTACCCTGACGTTCATTTTCACTTTACCAGCGGCGACGGTGCAGACCTTGTGGATCGGCTTGATAAGGGTTTATTTGATTTCTGTATCCTATATGGTGAGATAGACCAATCCAAATATGAATACATTGAATTGCCATTTACAGAAACTTGGGGTTTGCTGATGACTGATGACGTTCCGCTTGCCAAAAAGGAATATGTAACCACACAAGACTTATGGGACTTGCCGCTGATATTCTCGCGCCAGACAACCACGTCGACACACTTCCTGCAATGGATTGGTAAAAGTGAAAAAGAACTAAATATTGTGAATACCTATAATTTGGTTTTTAATGCTGTACTTATGGCTGGAGAAAAAATGGGTTATGTTCTCACGCTGGACCACCTCGTCAATACGGCTGGCACAAATCTTTGCTTCAAGCGCATCATGCCACTAAGAGAATTAAAGCTGTATCTTGTGTGGAAGAAGTATCGGACGCAATCAAAGGCCGCTGAAATATTCAAAACTGAACTGGAAAAGTCGTGAGTGCAAAAGAACGCCAGTATTGACACTCATCATATCAATACCGGCGTTCTTATATGGCGGAGAGAAAGGGATTCGAACCCTTGAACGGGTATTAGCCGTTACACGATTTCCAGTCGTGCGCTTTAGACCAACTCAGCCATCTCTCCATAGCCTGATGTTACTTAACAGGAAGCACGTTTTACGTGCTTTAAGATAATAACCATTTTGCATATATTTGTCAACGCTCGAAACGATATTCTGTCAAAAGATAAATCGGTAACGTATCGTTGCTTGGCATACATCCGCACACAATAAAAAAGCCTTTCATCGATATGAATCGGTGAAAGGCTTCAATAAAGACTAAACATAATTCATTAGAAAATACGATATTTGCCGACAATCGGTAATTCCTTCTCTTTCATATCCTTTGCGTTGACCAGCCCCATGATAAAGAAAACAAAAATCATGATGTAGACAACACAAAGCGCAAGCCATCCGATAAATGGAATGATGCTGAGCAGACAGGAGAGAAGTATGAAAACCTGTAAACAAACGGATTGATTGGCATGAAAACGGACAAAAGAGCTTTTCGGTGCGGCGACTAGCGCGAGAATCACAAAAAGAGTTCCACAATAGCATAGCATGGCCAGTCCCTTATACTTATATGCCTCTGGGTCAGTAGATGCAAAGCCTTTTGCAGAAGAAGCTGTGCCCTGTGTGGTTCCGGCAGGAGCTACCATCGCTACTACGGGCTGTTCCGCAGGCTGAGCGGCAGGCGCTTCAGAAGCTGTATTTTCTGTGACAAGCGGTTTTATTTCCGCATTACAATTGGTGCATTTTATCGCATCGTCCGGAATTTTCGTTCCGCAATCTGGGCAAAACATGAGTAATTACCTCCGAAAAATAATTGTTGATTACACTCTCAACAACGGAATTATAGCACTATCACAGCAAATTATCAGCAGATAATCAATCAAAAAACGGGATAACAATATTGATTCGATTGGTATTGTATTCATAGCGCAGATGAACGTCGTGGTCTTCTGAGTATGCTTTTAATACATTGGCGTCACGTAACGCGATGAGTCGTTCCCATGTTTTTTCGTCATCTTTTGTATACTTCGAGACGTCATCGGAAGTGAAGAGAAGTCCACCAGACAAGGCTGCGATTGTGGCCAGGTTCTTTTTTTCTTCATCTTTCAGAAGAAATGCCGGATTATTAAACGTGATGATATTCGGATTAATCCCGAATGCACGTCTGCCGAGTTCGCGACGATAGATATTGTTTAGAATCAGAGCCTGTGTCGATGCACTTTCACGATTATCCTTTTTCAGGATGCGCGAGGGTCTGTAATTCGGTGTTAAATCTGGTCCGATTTGGCAAAAATCGACTTTGCCGAATGCTGGCGCAAGCGGCACCCCACAAGCCGTGATAATTACATCGCCGGCACATTCGCGCAAGAATTCAATGGCTTCATACATGATTTCCGCTCTCGTTTTATCAGGCCGCGGTATCATGGCTGCAGCGAAAAGAAAATCAAACTTAAAGAAGCCGAATCCGTATTCAAGCGCATATTTTTGAATAACATTCTTGATATATTGTCGGCAAGCAGGTACATAAAAATCCAATGCGTAGGCCTTATGCCAATTATTGGTCACCAGAACGGGCGCCCCTTTGCCATCATGTAAGAGCCAATCTGAATGCTTACGGAATATTTCAGATTTACGTTCGCAGATAAACGGCGTCATCCATATGCCGGGAATCAGTTCTGCTTTGGATATCTTCTTTGCCATTTCGGCAATACCGTTCGGGAATTTCACCTTGTTTACCACGAGCCAATCGCCAATTTTCGATTGATATCCTTCTTCGATGCAAAAGACATTGAAATCAATAGGGGATTCAGAGATGGACTTCAGGTCGGCACTAAGCTTCTTCTCGGAGATATCTTCCAAATGACGATACCACGTCGTATATCCAGTAAGTGGAGTTGGTTTTGACTTGTGAATAATGAGTTGAGAAAAGAACGTGTCAAAAACCTCTTTCTCTGTGCCTTCAAGGAATATTAAGTCAAAAGGTGTGTACGGACGTGTAATCGTAAGGCCCTTGCAATCCTTTCGCACGAAAATGCGATTGGCAACAGTATCGAGCTCGAAAAGAGTAAAACCGCTTCTCTCTGAACGGGATCCGAAAAGCAAATGGTTTTTCCCTTCACGTACATAACCATAGCTGACACCGTGAAGAATACCTTGCTTGTTTTGGTAATTCACAAAAGAATAATCACCGCAGGCATCCAGATGCTGCCAGTTGACGATGCGGCGTGATACATTGGTTAGTCCGGGCATGCTGCTGTTTATTTTCCGTTCGACCGACTCGGTCCAAGATTGATATCCATTGAGGAAAACACGTTGCTCGGGTGTGAATTCGTAGTGATAGGACAGAAGAAGCTCTTGGATGACAACTTCTTCTCTTGGCTCCAAAGTAATGAGTAAACGATGCTCGGACTCACGCACCTTTACCGCCACATGCTCGGAAATCTCGCCCGGCTTGGCTAACATATCAATCGAAAAGATCTTGTTTTTCGCAGAATATTTCATTGATGCAGAATCAAGTTTCATTACATACACCCCAAATTAATTCGTGTGGAATCACTTTCCACGAATACTATTCATTCATCACTAATAGATGTATTTTCAGGATACATCAAGTCAACGTGACAATGCAATTCAACAAGATGAAACAATTGTGAACGATTCTGCCTTCTTGACATATGCAACATTACAAAGTAAATTGTGCTGTTTTATTAAAGAAAGCACCCGACATGCATATGCATATCGGGTGCTTGTGGATAATTTGTTTTTGACCTGTATTATTCGGTTCGCAAAGCCACAACCGGGTCTTTCTTCGCGGCCATGCGGGACGGAACCAAGCCAGCAATGAAGGTTAAGATCATGCTTAACACTATGAGGAATATCGAACCAAATACTGGCAACTGTGCAACATCTGATACATCAGTCAAGCTCTTGATGATGATGTTAATCGGAATGTTGAGAATCAATGTCACGAGAATACCAATGGCACCCGCGACGAACCCGACCAATAGCGTTTCCGCATTAAATACGGATGAAACATCACGCTTGGAGGCACCGATACTTCTCAAAATACCGATTTCCTTTGTGCGTTCGAGCACAGAGATATAAGTGATGATACCAATCATGATAGACGAAACCACCAATGAAATTGCCACGAAAGCAATTAGGATGTAACTAATGGCATTGACGATGGTCGTAATGGAAGACATGAAGAGACCAACCATATCTGTGTAAGAAATTGTCTTATCGGTTAACCCTTGTGCTTCCATATCTTTGTTATAGTCATCGATGATTGCGGCAATGCTCTCTTTGCTGTCAAAGTCCTTCGGATAGATATTGATGCCAGAAGGATCATCGAGATCAACAACGCCGAAAAGCGTCAAGTTATCTTCGTATGAAGAAGTCGTGGTCGAATCCGTGTTTCCTAACAGCAGCTGAAGTTCTTCATCGGAAAGTGAAGCGAATTGTTTTTGCTCTTCTTCGGAAAGCGAGCTCAAATCTGTGTTTCCTTCGGCCTCGGAGAAAGGCAGTCCTGTGAAGACGTTAATCTCCGGATTACTCATCTGTTCCAGTACAATGTCGCTGTTGTTGACTTCCTCTATCACGTATTCAGTTAAGGCATGGGTGTATCCGATGTTACCTGTTATGGAATGTGCTGTTGCCTCGCTGTTTGGGCGAACGATTCCGACAATTTTCAGATCAGGAGCATTATTGATGAGATTTGTCATGAAATCGTAGTCGTTTCTGTGATCGACCCATACATCTCCTTCAAGTGTGTAGTATTCCGTATTCATGATGAGCTTAAACGTGGTATTCATGAGCTCGTCGTATGTGTAGGAGGTAGCTTCGGTGTTGGTTTCCGGTAGCTCTTTACCCATCATCATCGAAAGCATCAAGTCCGTGAACTCGTTTGGATTCTTCAATCCCAAAGAGTAAAGAGAAATATCGCTGATTTCGTTGTTTTCATCTACGACGAGCACTATCTCATTGTAGTTCTTTGGCCAAGTTCCGGTGAGCACATCATATTGACTATCAAGAAGGTCTTGGTTATCCAAAAGCTCAGACCAGACTTCTACGCTGCTAGATGACGAATAGGTCGACATATAAGATGAACTGGAGTTGTTCATGCCCATGTTGGAAAGAACGGTACTCGGATTGACTTGCAAAATTCCGTTATCCATATTTGGGGAGTAAATTTGTACATCAAGCGGATAAGAATAACGAATAGCGGTCGAATAATCTGCGATATCTGATGACTCGATAAATGTCTTCAATGACGCTAGGTCATTAACTTTCACATCTTCCGTCATACTTCTCATCATGTCTGTCATAACGGAGCTCTCATAAACCTTATCATTTGGATGATCGCCACCTTGAGCTGTTCCCATCATAGACTCAATCATGGAAGTATAGTCAGCAGATTGCTTCTGGATTTGAATCGGGTATGTGGAAAGTGTGTCCTTCTCAACACTACTGATATAGGCGTTTACGCCACTTTGAAGCGACATAATGAGAGCAATACCAATAATACCGATACTACCTGCAAAGGCTGTGAGAAATGTACGAGTTTTCTTCGTCAAGAGGTTATTCATACTCAAAGAAAATGCCGTGAAAAGGGACATCGAAGTGCGTGGCTTTTTCTCTCTTTTTCCCTTTGGCGCTTTTTCTTTTTTCTCGCCACTGTCAGCCGTATTAGTCTTTACAGTAGCCTTTTTCTCGGCGACAGCGGCGACTTCGGCTTGAAGCGCTTTCTCTTCTTCCGCGGAGAAAGGATTGGAATCGCTGATGCATTTTCCATCTAAGAGACGGATAATACGTGTCGAATATTGATCGGCGAGATCCGGATTGTGTGTAACCATGATAATCAGGCGGTCTTGTGCAATTTCTCGTAAGAGCTCCATGATTTGTACGCTGGTTTCAGAATCCAAAGCGCCGGTCGGTTCGTCGGCCAGCAAAATATCCGGGTTATTGACGAGCGCACGCGCAATAGCGACACGTTGCATCTGACCACCAGACATTTGGTTCGGCTTTTTCTTAATCTGATCTGCTAAGCCAACCTTGGTGAGAACGGCAATAGCACGCTCGCGGCGTTCTTGCTTTGAAACACCTGAAAGCGTCAAAGCGAGCTCGACATTCGAAAGAACGGTTTGGTGCGGAATCAAATTGTAGTTTTGGAATACAAAACCGATGGATTGATTACGATATGCATCCCAATCACGGTCCTTATAGTTCTTTGTTGAAACGCCATTTATCATTAAGTCGCCGCTTGAATACTGATCCAATCCGCCGATAATGTTGAGAAGTGTCGTTTTACCGCAGCCGGAAGGCCCTAATACGGATACAAATTCATTCGGACGGAACTCCATGGATACGTCCTTCAAGGCTTCTACTGTGCTTGAGCCAGCTTCATAATTTTTAACAATGTTTGTCAATTTAAGCATGTTTTTTCTCCTGCTTTCTGTTCCCCATCTTCGTTATTACGCTGATAATATAACGCGAGCCGAATCAAGAAACAAGACGTTTACAAACGTTAAAACGACGAAAATGTGAACAAATTGAAGCAAAAATGCGGATTTTTCGAGTTGTCTAATATACATATCTTAATGTAGAATACGAGAGCAGGAAAGAGAAAAGAGGGTGGCAAAAATGGAAGAAGCGTTCAGTCGCGAAATCGGACTTTTGGGAGAAGAGGGGATTCAGCGTCTTCTTGCATCTCGCGTGGCGGTATTCGGACTTGGCGGAGTCGGTTCTTTTGCTGCCGAAGCATTGGGGCGGGCAGGCGTCGGTCACATTACATTGGTGGATGGTGATGTCGTATCTGTATCGAATCTCAATCGTCAGCTATGCGCCCTTCACTCAACCATTGGGCAATCGAAGGTCGAAGTGGTAAAGAATCGGCTCCTTGACATTGCCCCCGATATGGACGTCGATGCAAGGATGTTTTTCTTCGATGAACAACACGACGACGGTATTGATTTTTCCTGTTACGACTACATAGTCGATGCGATTGATTCCGTACCATCCAAGATTGCATTAATTTGCAAAGCCAAAGCATGTAATGTCCCTATCATATCTGCTATGGGTGCTGGAAATAAACTCGACCCTACGAAGTTTTGCGTCGCTGACTTAAGTAAAACATCATATGATCCGTTGGCGCGCATACTAAGACGCGAATTGAAAAAGCATGCAATCTATCATTTGTCCGTGGTATATTCAACAGAAGAGCCAATCGCGTCGCATACCACAGACGGCGAGAAACGTGTTCCGTCCAGTGTTTCCTTCGTGCCATCTGTCATGGGTCTCATTATGGCAGGTGAGGTCATTAAGAAAATAGCCACACCGATGACTATGTGATAAATAAAAGGCGACATATATAAATAAGTATAAAAAGAAATCGAACCAACAACTTGCGGATGATGATATGCAAACGCTTACCATCGCCGGTATGCATTGATAAGGAGTAAGAATCAAACATGGCCAGAATGAGAAGAAAGAAGAATATAGTTGAGCGCACAGCATTATGTGCCGACCACTGGTTTCAAGTCCCGGTTTCGAATCGTGGCAAGTGGAGAGAAGCATGTAAAATGCCCAGCTCGCCGCTCTATGTAGAGCTAGGCTGCGGTAAGGGCAAGTTTGCGACAGAAATGGCGCTCCGCCATCCCGATGTTTGTTACATCGCCTTCGAAAAAGAGCCTTCTGTTTGTCTGTTGGCGATGGAGAAGGCTGTAGCGCTAGAAATACCGAATCTATATTTTGTGTGCGGCGATGCGACCATGCTCCAGAATTTCTTTGCTCCAGATGAAATTGATCGTCTTTTCATAAATTTTTGCGACCCGTGGTCGAAGAAGAAAAAACCGAAACGTCGCCTGACATACCGTGGCTATCTTTCCATCTATCGCGAGCTTCTCGCACCGGGAAAACAGCTTCATTTCAAAACCGACGATGACCGCCTTTTCGAATTTAGTCTTGAAGAACTGCAGTCCCTCGAAGCCGAAATCTCCTGCCTAACGTACGATTTGCATCACAGTGAATGGAATGACGAGAACATTCGTACTGAGTTTGAGACCAAATTTGCCGAAGCAGGTATTCCAATTAAGCGCGTTGTTGCTTCATTCCGCTGAGTAATTTAACCTTTAGTTACTCCAAAACAAGCGAGAGCTTATGAGTCTCGCTTGTTTTTTCTTTACTAATTACATAATATCCCGTGGAAAAACAAATGATTACAGACTTGTTTGCGCAAGTATATGTATATCGAAAGATAAAAATACTTGAAAAATTCGTTGACGGTCACGTGACCGCGTGATATCATCTATACGATAAAAGCTAAATGTAAGATGACAGTTTTTGCTAGAGGGGGGTCAATACTATGAGATTTAGAGATATTAAGCGGCTGGGCTTGGAGGGAATCAAACGAAATTATTTATACGCAATTCTTGTTGCGTTCCTTGAAGGACTAATTAGTGTCTCTTTTTGGAATAATGCGGAAACCGTAGTCGAATTGATTAAAGACTATTGCAAAGAAGAATCTGGCACGATTAAAGCTATGCAAGATGTTGGATTAATTTCCAATACAGATCCAACACTTGGGTTGGAGATTCTCAGCTCGCCAATCTTTGTAACGATCAGTACGATTGTGCTTTCCATGGTTTTTATTACCGCAATCTGCGGTGGTCTTACTTCACTTGCTTCGGCCAATTTCTTTTTGGAACTTGTTCAATCTCCGGAATATACGGATTTTTCTGACTTTACGTGTGTCTACCCGAACTTCTTTAAAGCAACTGCAGTTTATCTCATCGTGGAGGCGCTCACTTATGTCGGAGGCTTGCTTACTTGTGGCGTGTTACGTATTGTATTTTCGCTCGTGTATTCGCAGGTATATAACGAGATGGCAATGGATCCCAATATCGGTGTGATTGAGGCACTTCGCAACAGTCGAGAGAAGATGCATGGAAAGAAACTCAAGTTATTCTTGTTTGGCCTTTCCTTTATTCCTTGGGAATTGCTAAATGTTCTCACACTAGGACTTCTTGGAACTTTCTTCTATAATTCATACAAAAGAGCAGCTTATGCGTCTTTCTATCTCAACGAAGTCATCTGATTTTTTTGGCAAAATAAATATATTGCAAGTTTAGAGAAAATACGTCATAATACATTTCGTTTAGAAAAATATAGGGGGGGAAAACAATATGCATACTAATTCAGAAATCCGTGCAATCGGAAAAGGAAACTTTCTCAAAAAACGCTGGCTCGCGGTAGCGGCACTCGTTATCGTTACTATGGTGACAGGAGCAGTTACCGGTATCGGAAGTAGTGTCAGATACACTTTCGATGGTAGTTCGAGCTCGTCTGCACAACTCATCGAGGATGTAGCAAGTGGTGACTTTGAGGTGGATAACATTTCAGATTATTCGAATGATTCAGACACATCATTGGCTACAGAACTTTTTGCGCTCCCATTGATGATTATATCTTTGATTATTTCGTTAGCGGCTACAGCCGTTACTTCAGTGATGACTTTCGGATCGAATAAGTTTATGATCGATCTTAATCGCAACGCAGAGCAAGCTGATATCGGAACATTATTCTCCGGCTTCAAGTATTTTGTTAAATGCTTTGCATTGTCATTAGTTATGGGCATTTTCATCAGCTTGTGGTCTTTACTTTGTATTGTTCCGGGCATCATCGCTGCTTACCGTTATTCAATGGCATTCTACATCTTGGCGGATAACCCGAACATCGGAATCATGGATGCAATAGCAAAATCAAAAGAGATGATGAAGGGTCACAAGGGAGAGCTCTTCTGTATGGATTTCTTCTTCATTGGATGGGACCTTTTGAGTATGATTACGTGCGGCATTACCGGTATTCTTTATTCAAACCCATATAAAGCTTC
>Ga0116152_10004560_pt1 | contig 10936 bp, 7 predicted proteins | sample AD_UKC119_MetaG_FD_89894 | JGI IMG/M metagenome (GOLD analysis project Ga0116152, IMG submission 89894) | Active sludge microbial communities of municipal wastewater-treating anaerobic digesters from Hong Kong - AD_UKC119_MetaG | ecosystem: Engineered > Bioreactor > Anaerobic > Digestate...
ACGGATAAAAGGTACTCCGGGGATAACAGGCTGATACCGCCCAAGAGTTCATATCGACGGCGGTGTTTGGCACCTCGATGTCGGCTCATCACATCCTGGGGCTGAAGTCGGTCCCAAGGGTATGGCTGTTCGCCATTTAAAGTGGTACGCGAGCTGGGTTTAGAACGTCGTGAGACAGTTCGGTCCCTATCTGCCGTGGGCGTTTGAGAATTGAGGGAAGCTGCTCCTAGTACGAGAGGACCGGAGTGGACGAACCTCTGGTGTTCCGGTTATCACGCCAGTGGTATTGCCGGGTAGCTATGTTCGGACAGGATAACCGCTGAAAGCATCTAAGCGGGAAGCCCCTCCCAAGATAAATTCTCACTAGACCCTTGAGGTCTCTAAAGGGCCGTCGAAGACTACGACGTTGATAGGCTGGGTGTGGAAGTGCAGTAATGTATGAAGCTAACCAGTACTAATTGCCCGTGAGGCTTGACCATATAACACCCAAAATCTTTGGGCCAAGTGAATCTGATCCCAGCGCCTGATCGATCAAACCGAACGCTTGTCTTTCGCAGAGCGATAGACACAACAAATTGCCTGGCGGCAATAGAGCATTGGAACCACCTGAATCCATCCCGAACTCAGAAGTGAAACGATGCATCGCCGATGGTAGTGTGGGGTTTCCCCATGTGAGAGTAGGTCACTGCCAGGCTTCAATCAAAAAACCCCGACCGCGTAAGTGGTCGGGGTTTTTCTTTTCCCTGCATTTTGTTTGGCGGATTTGCGAAGCCCAACGCGGAACGTTTCGAAACCGGGTTGAGTCGTGCCGGAATCCGTATGGTTCAATAGCAGCGTTGAGCCCAGGACGCTCTGTATGCCGAAGCAAAAACGAGAGGTGTCGGTGGATACTGTAATTCGCTACGAGCTGACTGAACTTGATCTCGATGCACACGAATTCGTCGTACGCATGACATTCTCGGAATTGCCGTTTGGCGTGATTACGCTGCAGCTGCCCGCATGGATCCCCGGCAGCTACATGATTCGAGATTTTGCTCGGAATATCACGCAGATCAATGCACACGATGCGAGTGGTCCGGTCGCATTGAGCAAAGTCGACAAGCAAACCTGGGAAGTTCCGGCATTTGCTGAAAAACTTGTCGTCGAGTACCGCGTATATGCGTTCGATCTCTCGGTACGAGGGGCTTACGTCGACTGGACGCGGGCTTACTTCAATGGTGCCTGCTTGTTCCTTACGGTGAAAAGCCTGCCTGACGCAGTGTGGGAGATGCGGATCGCGCGACCCGCGGACCCGGTTACGCACGACTGGTCGGTAGCTACTACGTTGCCCGTGGTCGACGTGGATGATTTCGGTTTTGGCCTTTACAGTGGTCGGGGATACGCTCGCCTGATTGATTGCCCGGTCGAGATAGGGCGATTTGAGCGTGGTCGATTTCTGGTGGGCGAGACGCCGCACTACTTCGTGGTTACTGATGGCGGTCGGTTCGATATTGAGCGTCTTTGTCGCGACATGGCCCTCATATGTGCCGAACACGCTGCCATGTTTGGTAGGCTGCCAGTTGACCGGTATCTTTTCCTGACGCTGGGCACTGGTGACGGATATGGTGGGCTTGAGCACGCCGACAGTACGAGCCTAATCTGTAAGCGGTCGGATCTTCCGTCCAAACAGATGATCAAGCCTGACAAGGCGTACAGGCAATTTCTCGGCTTGTGCAGTCATGAGTATTTTCACCTTTGGAACGTCAAGCGGATTCGGCCGGCCCGGCTTATGGAGTCGGATCTGGGAACTGAGTGCTATACGGAGATGCTGTGGGCCTTCGAGGGAATCACTTCATACTACGACGACCTTGCGCTGGCCCGCAGTGGTGTGCTGTCCGCCGAGGACTACCTCGATTCCCTGGCGACCACGGTAACACGCGTTTTGCGCACACCTGGCCGAAGGCGCCAATCTGTCGCCGAGTCGAGTTTCGATGCGTGGATAAAGTTCTATAAACAGGACGAAAATGCCCCAAATGCAATCGTCAGCTATTACGCAAAAGGTGCTTTGGTCGCGTTCGGCCTCGACGTGACGCTACGCGAGATGAGCGCTGATTTGCTCTCGCTCGATGATCTTATGCGGCAGATGTGGGAACGCTATGGAAGGACCGGCGTCGGCATTCCGGAACGTGGTATTGAAATCGAAGCCGCTGAGCTGCTGGGAGAGTCTCTCGATTCATTTTTCCAGCAGTATGTTTATGGGAGGGACGAACTCCCTTTGAAGGATTGGTTCGCAAAACTGGGCGTTGGATATCGTACGCGCGGTACCAGTAATCTGGAAGATCTCGGTGGTTACCAACCCGCAGCGCCCACCAATCCTCCCGCGCCGGCGCTTGGTGCGCGCATCGAAGCGCAGTCTGCGGGGCTGCGCCTGACTCATGTGTTTTCCGAAGGGGCCGCACAATCCGCCGGCCTGTCGGCTGGCGATATCCTCGTCGCCATTGATGGCGAACGGGTTTCGGTTTCCAATCTCGGGGATCTACTCAATCGCGCCGCTGGCCAGGCGGTCGAAGTGCATTATTTCCATCGTGACAGATTGAGTGCGTCTATGCTGCCGATCAAAGCGCCGCCCGATGATACCTGTGATCTCTGGCTGATCGCTGCTGAGTCGCTTGACCCGACGGTCCGGTCGCGCCGTACCGCATGGCTGGAGTCGAGTCGAGTGAGCAGCGGTTGAATGAAAGGACAGAATGTGCGGCAAGCCGTGCTGCGGCGACTCTCTGATGGCCGGTTCCACTCAGGCCAAGATCTGGCCCGCGATCTGGGGGTCACCCGGACCGCTGTCTGGAAACATGTCAAGGGGTTGGAAATGGGACTGGGTCTGGTAATCAGCGCCGTTCGTGGGCGCGGGTACCGTCTGGCAGCTCCCATGGAGATGCTCGACGAGGAAAGGGTCCGCGCAGAATTGGGCGGTGCTTCGCGGGCCTTCCTCGACACCCTATCGGTTGCCCAGGTTGTTGATTCGACCAATAACTGCGCGAGTGCCGACCCGCCGCAGCAAAGTCGACTCGCAAAGGTATGGCTGGCAGAAATGCAGACCGAGGGCCGCGGACGGCGTGGGCGGCAATGGGTGTCGACGTATGGCGTGAATCTCTATCTTTCTTTCGCCTGGCGGTTCGATCTGGCGATGAACGATCTAGCGGGGTTGAGCCTCGCAGCCGGCGTGGTAGTGGCTGAAGTATTGCAGCGGCTCGGAATGGACGGCCACGCATTGAAATGGCCCAACGATATCCTTGTCGATGGGCGAAAGTTGTCCGGTATCCTCGTCGAGGCCTCGGGAGAATCCGGTGGGCCGGCGACTGCGGTGATTGGCATCGGTGTAAATTTTCGCATTCCGGCAGATCAGGGGCGGCGAATCGATCAGCCGTGGACGGACTTGCGGCAGGTCTGTGAACGCCACGTGTCACGCAACAGGATGGCGGGGATGTTGATCGACGGGCTGATCGACGCCTGTCTGACATACGAGAATGAACGCCTGTCTCCATTTCTCGACCGGTGGAAGCGATTCGACAGGATGCGCGACCAGGAGGTTCTACTGTTGCGCGGTGACCAGGTGACAGCCGGCATCTATCGCGGCATCGCGGCGTCGGGGGCCTTGTTGCTTGATGAGGCATCTGGGCGCCGTGAGTATAACGCCGGAGAGGTGAGCCTTCGCGTACGGGGGGCGGAATGACAGCACTGCTGGTGGACCTTGGGAACACCCGGTGGAAGGTGGCGCGCAACTCCAATGCAGAGATCATAGACGTGGTCAGTGGCGGCTACGATGCCCGAGCCGCGTTCAGCAGTGCGATCACCAGGAGTGAGGGCGAGGTCGAGCGGGCACTGGTAGCCAGCGTCATCAGTCCTGACGACACGGCGATTTACGGAACGATGATCGAAGAATTGCTGCAGGTGCCTGTGGTGCATATCAAGGCAACCGACTGCATGCCAAACGTCGTATCCGGGTACATCAAGCCTGAGCAGCTCGGCGTTGATCGTCTGCTGGCCATGGTTGCAGTGCGCGCCCGAACCCGTCAGCCGCTGTGCGTCGTGGATGCGGGCACCGCAACCACGATCGATTTCGTCGATGCGTCCGGCCAGCACCTGGGAGGGTTCATCCTCCCGGGCCTGCGCCTGTTTCGAGACTGCCTGCTGACAAATACGTCCATACCGCGAGAAAGTCACGTGGATGAGCGTGCAGTTCTCGGGCGTGACACGCCGACAGCCGTTGCACTGGGTGCGCGCTACGCAGTGGCGGGGATTGTTGAGCGCTTCGTATCCGGCCGTGATGTGTTGTTTCCAGGTCAGCCGGTGCAGGTTTTTGTCGGAGGTGGTGACGCGCAGCGGATCCTGGATCTCCTGCCGCAGCCGTGCACAATACTCAGCGATCTCGTTCTTAGGGGGCTGGCAGTTTTGGCGGTACACGGAGACACATAGTGCGCTGGTTCGTTGTGTTCCTGGTGGTTGCCAACCTCGTGTTGTATTTCTGGGTCAAACAGCAATCCTTGCTGTCGCCCGGTGCTTCGACGCTGGCGCCTCCGGATATAGGTCGTCTGCGCCTCCTTAGCGAATTGCAGGAGCAGGGTGGGCAGCCAGAATCAGAAATCCCTGCGGACTCGCCGGCATCGACAGTTCCGGATGGCGGCACGAGCGAAGAAGTGCCTGCGGAGACTGTTTCGAAAGGCGACAAGACAGGAGGCCTCCCCGTCTCACCGCTGGAAGATCCCATTGCCAGGCCGGCGTCGCCGGATAGCCGTGAGACGGCAATCCCCAACCCGCAGATCGTTGCCGATCAGGAGAGGGGGGGGCACGTCAGCGTAGGAGAAATGTCCGACGACGCCGCGGACGACCAGGGTCCGACAATTCCGGAAGGTGGGGCAGTGGTTTTGCCGGATGAGGTGTCCCCAGGCGCGGGTGGCGTGGCGGAGATCGCAGATTCCGCGAATGCCACGTCGCACCCCATGGTAGTGCCGCCCACCTGCGCGCGGGTGGGCCCTTTTTCCTCGCAGGAAGCAGATGTACTGATCACCCACCTCCCCGAACACCTGACGCTCTATTCGGACATTGTCGAGGAGTACACGAAGGCTGACGCTTACTATGTGATGATCCCTGCGTTGCCGAGCCGCGAGGAGGGAAACCGGAAGATGCAGGAACTGGCGGATGCCGGGGTCAAAGATACATGGTTGTTTCGCTCGGGGGAATACCGCAACGCGATTTCGCTGGGCCTGTTCACGCGCGAAGCAAGCGCGACGCGGCATGCCGAGCGCATTGCAAAAAAAGGCTTTGCGAACAAAGTGATCGCCAGGACATCGCGCGAAGAAGGGCGCTGGTTGTATCTTCGCAATCGCGACGGTGGAGATATCGGCCTGAGCCTTCCGCTGCCGGACGGCGCCTCGGCGGAGCCTCTCGCCTGCCCCTGAGATAGTGTCGATCCGTGTCCCGCTGGACGCATTCTTGCTAGAATCGCGGGCGCCGCTAAGGTGGTGTGATCTTTCCGGTGCGCTGGCGTAGCTCAGTAGGTAGAGCAGCTGATTTGTAATCAAAGGCGACCGTCGCCGCTTGATCTTCCCAGCTACGTCTCCATCGAGGCGTAGCGGTCAACGCATCTAACCACTTGCCAGTCGTGCTGCTCCCAGCGCGTTAACGCTGGAAGCACACCGACACCGTTTGCAGGTGTGTCACCGAATTTTTAGCACGTCGGTTCTCACCTGGCAACGATCAAGACGAAAATGTCTCGAGAAGACTGCGCATGCGATCCATGTCCGGATGGACATACTGCATCGTCGTGCTGATGTTCGTGTGACCGAGCAGTTCCTGCAGCGTGCGAATATCCTTGGATGCCGCCAACTCGGTGGCCATCGTGTGACGAAGACGATGCGGCGAGATGCGGATATTGGTTGCCTTCGATAGGCGCCAGAAGCTCGCGCCCAGCTGATCGACTGTCATCGTCTTTCCCTTGAAGCCGTCGTTGAACAGCGTGACGTTGAATACCTGTTCTTTGCTACGCGGCGTTCGACCAAGGCGCTCGGTCGTCAGCAGGTACAGGTTCTCAAGTTCGGGGCGCAATGGCTGGGCGATCGGTATGAACCACTCGCGATGTGTCTTGCTCGACGTAGCTCTCAGGTGAATCGTGGCCGAATCGAAATCGATGTCCTTCCAGGTCAAACCAACCAGCTGCAGCCTGCGGATCCCGCTGTAGTAGAAGGTGTTGATGACGATCGACCAGAACCAGGTGGGGCGAACGTAGGCGCCTTCATCGCCGGTATCGCGCAGCGCGCGCAGCACAGTCTGCAGGTCGACACTGTCGACGGTCTTCTTGCGCAGCTTCGGCGCCCGCGCCGGCGCAGTGTCTGCAAAGGGATTGCTCGTACAGTCATGGTGACGTATCGCGTGATTCCACAATGCCCGCATGTGCCTGCGGTACGTGTTCCAGCTCTCTTCCTTCGCGCGGCTAAGCACGGCCGTCCGCCACTTGCGGACCTCAGCGGCGTTGATCTCTTCAATCAGGTAAAGGCCGGTGTTGTCGGTGAAGCGCCGGGCGACATCGCGGTAGAGCTTGTTGGTAGCGGGGCGCAACAGGCGTTCCGAAAGGTAGTCCTCGACCAGTTCGGATATCGTTTTCAAAGGTGCAGGGTTCTTCATTCCAACTCATCCATGTCAGAAAAGGGTGCGGACTTTACAGGACGCTTCAGTTGGTCGGCATTGAGAAGTGTCAATACGGGATTGGGTTCAGGAATTGTGATCCCAAGGACGGATTCGGCGTCGGGGATGAGCATCACTTTCACGGTTGAAGTCCTGCGATCTTTCGCGACCTGGCAGGTCCAGACGTTGGTATCTTTCTCGGTCTTCGCGTGAAGCCTGAGCTTCTGGAAGCGCTTCTGAGCGCGCTCCCAGTGGAGAGGGCTGAAGTCGCGGAAGATCCCCGGTGTGATCAAGGCGAGGCCTTCGGTCAGCACGTGAACGCGTGCGCGCGCGGTGTTGATCTCGATGCGTCCCTCACGGATGTTGGCTTTCAGCCATTCCACGAAGCGCTGGCCGAGGTCCGTGTTGCTCTCGTCGTCGGCCGATGAATCGGTTGATGTTTCAGCCAATGCCGCTGCTGAACGGGCCGCCTCCGTGTCCCGTTGCCCGATCGTCGCCGGATCTGAAGGGGCAATCGGCGAAGAGTCGGTATCTGGCACCTTGCTTGATCCTGCTCGGCTGATTGGTGCTTCCGGGGTGTTTGCGGGCGAGTTCTGGGGCGCGGCGGGTTTCTCGCCAAGAGATTCGGCAGTCCGGTCGTCGGCTGTTTCAGCGCTCGCTGTACCAGAAGCGGGTGGTTGCGCAGACGGCGACACCGAAAGATTGGCGGCGGTCGGCACCTCCTTGAGGTCCGGCCAGATCTGGGTCAGTTCCATGCGCAGACACGACAACGTCTGACACCAGTCACCGATCCGGATTTCACAGAACCAAACCGCCTTGTCACCATTCGCCTCGATGATGTGCCATTGCTGTAGTTCATCCATCAACCGATCGTTGCGCCCCGGGATCCCCGTCTGACCTTCCTTCGTCAGGTGTTCTCGCAGGTCGTCGAGGACGCGCTTGGATACCAGCCACAAGCTGCCGTCAGCAACGAACCCGGAGGCACCTGGCCGGTTGAGCGTGATCGTGCCCGCTCTGACCATGTGCCGTAGTCCCGTCAGCAGTCTTTCCGCAAGCGGTTTGGTGCGCGCTGCCGGCGAGCGTGTCCGCACGCCACCGGACAGGTCCCGTGCGACTGACGTACCGTCTGCCGCGTGGGCGATCGCTGCCAAAGGCCCTGCATCCTCGGTCCCGCTGATGGTGGCAAGCCATGCGTCGAGCACGGCAGGCTCCGACGCGAGCCAGTTCAGGCCAACCTGCGGCAGTAACCTGTGTACGAGCAACGGCGGCATCAGCTCATGCCGGTGGTACTCGCGCTGTGGGTTGAAGCGAAAACGGTAGTGAGCCCCCGCGGGGAGCATAGCCGTCAGTGGCTGCCAAACTTTCGGTTGTGTATCAGGCGGCGAGATGTAGGTAACAACAAGGTCAGTGATCGGCTTGCCGACATCGTGAAGGAGTGCAGCGGTTACGGCCGCGTAGGTCCAAAGGTCCTGCTGACTTGCGATTTCCTCGGCTGGTGCGCCCGCAGGTAAAAGCTGATTCCGGCGCAATGTCAGTGCTTCGAGTATTGTCTCCAGGCCGTGACGCAGTAGCCCACCAAGCTCGGCGTGATGATGTGCCTCGGAGGCTGGCAAGCGCTGGCACAACGTTGAGTAGTTTTCGAGGACCGGGAGATAGACCTCTTGCCAGTGTCCCTCTGGCAGGCCAATGATCGACCGAAGCGCGTGCGTTGTTGATCGGAAAGGCGCGAGTAACTGCTCCGGGGTTTCCACCGGATAGTAACCGGACGGAACCGGTTCGATAGATCTGGCTTCCGAGCGCGCTTGAGGCCACATGTGCGGCATAGTGCATGCGGCCGCCGGTTACGGTGGCATTAATCCCTCCCGCGGTAGGGCGGGATTTCACGGATCGGGCTTCGCTGCACTTATTCCAGATGACCGATCCCTCGCGATCTCCAGACGCTATCCACTCGTCATACTTCGGAAATCGTAGATCACTATTCCAGCCTTTCGACGAACTGGGCCTGATGGCCAATCTCTGCCTGCTCTGTCTCCTCCGCAGTTAATCAAAGAGCAAGCAGCGGGGCTTCAGGGGCGCGCTGGTCGAGGTTGTGCGACGATCGGACAAGCAAAGCCGATCACAGACTGCCGATCATGAGCAAGATCCCGTCACATCCATGGGCATTCCGTCCCCGCTTCCGCCGCCACGCCTTCGGCTGGAAATCGCAACCGGCGATCCAGCGCATCCGCGAGGCTGTGTCCGAGATCAAGCGGGTCGCCCGTAAAGACAAGGTGGTGGCCGCCGAAGGCGCGGTGTTGTTCCTGGAAAGATTGTCGCCGGCCATCGAACAGGTCGACAGCTCGTCGGGCGCTATCGGCACCGCCGTGAACAAGGCGATCGCCGACCTTGCGGCCGTCATCGCCGCCGCCCCGGTTGATGAGGCCACGCGACAGCGATGGCTGGAGCGGCTGTGGCAGGCCTGTCAGGATGACGAGATCCCCTATCTCGAAAGGCTCGGTGACCACTGGGGAGAGCTGTGTGTATCGAACGCGCTTGCCTCGCACTGGGCCGATGAGCTGCTTGGCACCTGCAGGCTGGCCTGGAGCCCCGACCCCGCGCTGCGCGGTTTCTTCAAGGGCACCACCCACTGCCTGAGCGCATTGCTCGCCGCGCAGCGCTATGAGGAACTGCTCGAGCTCCTCGCGATGGCTCCGTACGACCTGTGGCATTACCGCCAGTTCGGGGTCCAGGCGCTGGCCGCACTCGGCCGGAAGTCTGAGGCGATCCGCTATGCCGAGGCGGGGCAGGGTGCGTATGACAGCCCGGTCGCCGTGGCGCAGACCTGCGAGGCGATCCTGCTGTCGTCCGGGATGGTCGACGAGGCCTACCGGCGCTATGGCCTGCTCGCCAACCGCACTGGGACCTATGTCGCCTGGTATCGCGCAGTCGCGAAAAAGTACCCCCAGATCCCGCCGGCGCAGATACTCGACGACCTGGTGGCGTCGACGCCGGGCGAGGAGGGCAAGTGGTTCGCCGCCGCCAAGCAGGCCGGGTTGTTCGATGAGGCAATCGCGCTGGCGCAGCGCTCGCCGTGCGCACCGCAGACACTCACTCGCGCCGCGCGCGATTTTGCCGAGAAGAACCCGCCGTTCGCGCTCGAGGCCGGCATGGCAGCGGTGCACTGGCTGGTCGCCGGATACGGTTACGACGTGACGGCAGCGGACGTGCTGGATGCCTACACGCACACCCTCGCGGCCGCAGAGCGCCTGGGCCGCGCGGAGACCACGCGGCAGCGCATCCGTGACCTGGTCGCGAAAGAGACCGGTGGTGAGCGCTTCGTCACCCGGGCGCTTGGGCGCCATCTGGGTCTCGCCTGATGCCGCGCATACGAGACGACCGGCCGGAGACGGGCGACGCCTTGACCGACGCGGCGCTCGACGCGCTGGACGCCGACGAGCTGCGCGCGCTGATCCGCGAGCTGCTGCCCTGGTTCGACGACCGGCTGCACGCAAGGTTCGTCAATGTCGTGATCGACCACGCCGCGCGCAATCCGTCGGGCTGGGTGCCGGCCCCGCCGGGTGAGGCGATCGTTGCCGAGATTGAGTGGTTCGCCGACGCGGCCCAACGTATCGGTTATGCGGACCCGGCCGAGGTCGACGCCTGGCTGCGCGCTGGATCGAACGCCTTCCTGGCGCGCGACTACGCCGGCGCCTATCGGATCTTCCATGCCTTGTTGATCCCGCTTGCAGACGCCGCGTTCGACATCGGTCAGCACGAGATGGTCGATGAGGTCCTCGGCATCGAGGTCGGTGACTGCGCCGCGCAGTACGCGGTCGCGGTGTACATGACCGCGGCCGCGCGGCACCGCGGGCGGGCGGTGCTGGCGGCCTTCGACGCGGTGGGCGGGGTCTGGCACTTTGCAGCGCCGCTGCGCGAACTGGAGCAGGCCGCCGTCGAGTCACTTCCCGGGGTTGATGATTTCCTGCTGCGATGGCGCGAGGCCGTCGCGGCGCGGGTCGCGCAGCGTGGGCCGAGCGACTGGGCGAACCAAGAGGACCGCTGGCTGCACGAGGTGGTGCTGCGCATCGACGGGCCTGAGGGGTTGGGCGAGATCGCGCGGGCAACGTGCAGGCTGCATGACCTGCGGGCCTGGTGTGAGGCGCTGGCGGCCGCCGGTGACTGGTCGGCCGCGCTCGCCGCCAACGAAGCCGCCGTCGAATGCCTGGCCGATCGTCCGGATGCCTGCGCCGAGTTCCTCGACGGGGCGGCGCTGGCGGTGCAGCAACTGCGCGGCGAGGAC
>Ga0116152_10004564_pt1 | contig 10930 bp, 7 predicted proteins | sample AD_UKC119_MetaG_FD_89894 | JGI IMG/M metagenome (GOLD analysis project Ga0116152, IMG submission 89894) | Active sludge microbial communities of municipal wastewater-treating anaerobic digesters from Hong Kong - AD_UKC119_MetaG | ecosystem: Engineered > Bioreactor > Anaerobic > Digestate...
GAAGCCGAGCACATTGTTGTAAGCGTCGATAATGGGGAAGATTGCCCGCTGGAAAAACATATCGTATGTGCGCTGGTCACGCTTGCGGATCAGCCCCGCCGCCAGCAGCTCGTCTTTGGTAAAGCCTTCTTTTTCCAGCGCCTCGCCTACACGCAGGTCCCCCGTTGCCGCGCCCAGACCAAAGCGGCGGATCACGGCGTCGGTCAGCCCGCGCTTTTTCAGGTAGCTGAGAACGGGTTCTCCCTGCGGCTCCCACAGATTGTGATGGTACAGGTGGGCGGCGGCCTGGTTCGCCAGATAGATCCGCTCTTTCAGGGAACGCCGCTTTTCGTAGCCCGGATCGTTCTGCACTTCCGGCAGGGGCATGTGCAGCTGGTCGGCCAGATAGGCGACCGCTTCCTGAAAGCTCATATGCTCGATGTCCATAATAAACTGGATTACACTGCCGCCGGCCTTGCAGCCGAAGCAGTAATACAGCTGCTTTTGGGCGTCTACGCTGAACGAAGGTGTTTTTTCATTGTGAAACGGGCACAGGCCGGTATAGCGGTGCCCGGTTTTTTTCAGCGGTACATAGGAGGATATAATCTGCACGATATCCGCGCGCATGCGCAGTTCATCCAGCCATGCCGAAGGATATCTGGTCATGAAACACCTCTACAGTCTTTCGCCGTATGTAAACGCTTTCCTGCCGAAGGAATAAAAAAGGAAAGCCGCCTAAGCATCGGCTGTATGTCAGGATCGTACAGAAAAATTTTGGGGAACATACCGTTCCGTAAACAGGTCAACGATATAGCTGTCGGTCATACAGGCCAGAAAATCGCACACACCGCGCTGCGTGCCATCGGTATCGGCAACCGCCATATATTCCTCCGGCATTTGCTCGGGGTGCTGGCTGTAATAATCAAACAGCGTAGTCAGGATAAAATCGCAGCGGCCTTCCTCCTCGGCGCGCCAGCCGTCGTGGTATACGCGCGCAAACAGAAAATCACGCAGCTTGTCGGACGCCTCCGCGATCTCCCGCGACATCTCGATACGCTGTGTTGCCGAAGCGTTGCGGATAATATCGATAATCATGGTGTTAATGCGCTCGCGGTGGGTTGCGCCCAGCACCTGAATGCAATCGGCCGGCAGATCGGATGGCTTGAGGATACCGCCGCGGATAGCGTCGTCGATATCATGGTTGATGTAAGCGATGCGGTCGGCGCGGCGCACGCACCAGCCCTCCAGCGTAGCGGGTTCCCGCGCGCCGGTGTGGGTGAGGATGCCGTCGCGCACCTCCTCGGTCAGGTTCAGGCCCCTGCCGTCATGCTCCAGCACATCCACCATGCGCAGGCTCTGCTCGTTGTGGCGGAAGCCGCCGGGCATCAGGCGATCCAGCGTAGCCTCGCCGATGTGCCCAAACGGGGTATGCCCCAGATCGTGTCCCAGGGCGATGGCCTCGGTCAGGTCTTCGTTGAGCTTCAGGGCGCGGGCCAGCGTGCGCGCTACCTGCGCCACCTCCAGCGTGTGCGTCAGGCGCGTACGGTAATGATCGCCCTTGGGGGCGAGGAACACCTGCGTTTTGCGCTTGAGCCGGCGGAAGCTTTTGCAGTGGATAATGCGGTCGCGGTCGCGCTGAAATACGGTGCGGATTTCGCACTGCGGCTCGGGCTTCAGCCGTCCCTTGGAGTCCACGCTTTTCACCGCCAGGGGAGACAGCCATGCCTGCTCCAGCTCTTCCCATTGTGTGCGGATTTCCATCGCTGCCTCACCTCCCTTATAGTAGGAATATTTCGTGTTTTTCCGCCCGATTCCTGCAAAAAGGAGGATTCACGTATACCGTGAATCCTCCGAATTGAAACGAATGCTATGAACGCAGCACCTCAACGATCCCCTGGCTGCGCGCTGCGTAGCCAGGATGAGTCAAGGGCGTAGGCCTTATCAGGGTTTCAGGGGCAAAAGCTGCTGATGCTCCTCTCTATCGTATCACCGCGCCGAACTGGTAGGCACAGCTGCGCTGGATTTTTTCCATGGCTTTGGTGATCTCGGGTTCGGTAAGCGTGCGGTCGGGCGCGCGGAAGATGAGGGAGAACGCGACGGACTTTTTGCCGATGCCAAGCTGCTCGCTGCGGTAAACATCGAACATCTCGATGCTTTCCAGCAGATCGCCGCCCGCGCGCTGCATGGCGGCCATCAGCGGGCCGACAGCTACGGTTTCCTCCATCACCAGCGCCAGATCACGCGCAACGCTGGGGAAACGCGGCAGCGGTTTCAGCGGGCCCATCGGCACGGCGTTTTTAAGCAGCAGCTCCAGATTGATCTCGGCGATCACGGCGCGGCGCGGCATGTCGAAAGCCTCCAACACAGCCGGATGTACCTCGCCAACCTTGGCAAACATCACGTCACCCCTGCGCAGCACGGCACAGCGGCCGGGATGATAGTAGGCGTCCGCGCCGGCTTCCGCCGTGTAGTCGATGCCCTGCGAAACCAGAATGGCTTCGGCGGTTCCGCGCAGGGTGTAGAAGTCCACGTCTTCGCCGTAGCTGCCCAGGCAGAGCATTTGCGTTTCCTTGGGCAAGCCTTCCTCCGTGGGATGGTGCGGATCAAACACGTTGGCGGCTTCGTACAGGTTTACGGCCTGCGTGCCGTGGTTCATGTTGAAGGAGAGGGTTTTGAGCATGTGCGGCGCAAGGGTCGGGCGCATCACGGAGCTATCCTCCCCAAGCGGGTTGAGGATTTTCAGCGGATCCAGCCGCGGATCGTTGGCCGGCAGGTTCAGCTTTTCAAGCTGCTGCATGCTCATGAAGGAGAAATTCATGATCTCGATATAGCCCATCCCGTGCAGGATGTCGGCCACCTTGCCTTTCAGCTGCAGCTGCGGGGAGATGCCGCCCTGCGTGGTTTCGCCGTGCAGGTGTGTGCAGCCGATGTGCTCGTATCCGTAAATGCGCAGTACCTCTTCGCAGACGTCGGCCTCGCCTTCGATATCCGCGCGGAAATTGGGGGGGATAACGGTGAGTGTATCGCCGTCCAGTGTAACCTTGCAGTACAGCTTTTCCAAAATCTCTACCATGGTCGCGGCCGGAATCTCCACGCCGCTGCGCTCGGATATCCGCTGTACGCTGGCGGTCACGGGCGGCACTTCGACGGGATTGGGATACAGGTCGATACAGCCGTTGACCACATCGCCCGCGTCCAGCATATCCACAAGCATGCAGGCGCGGCTGATGGCATCCATCGTGGTGGCGGCATTAACTCCGCGCTCAAAGCGGCCGGACGCGTCGGTGCGCATACCCTGCGAGCGGCTGGTAAGACGGATGGCCGCACGGTCGAAGCTCGCGCATTCGAACATGACCTCGGTGGTCTCCTCCGTGATCTCGCTTTCTTCGCCGCCCATCACGCCGCCGATGCCCGTGGCGCCCTGCGCGTCGCAGATCAGCAGATCGTTGGGCGTAAAGGTGCGCTCCACGCCGTCCAGCGTGGTCAGCTGCTCGCCGTCCCTGGCGCGGCGCACGATGATCTCGCGTCCGCGGACACGGCTTAAGTCAAAGGCATGCATCGGATGGCCATATTCGATCATCACGAAATTGGTGATATCCACGATATTGTTGATGGAGCGGATACCCGCGCCGGCTAAGTACTTGCGCAGCCACTTGGGCGAGGGCGCAATGCGCACGTTTTTGATCACGCGCGCGGTGTAGCGCGGGCACAGATCGGGATCCAGCACCGAAACCTTGACTTCTTTGTTGATGTCTCCGCCGGATTCCTTAACAGTGTTGACGGGCAGGATAAAGTTGGTGTTCAGCGCGGCGGCGGTTTCGCGCGCGATCCCCAGCGCACACATGCAGTCCGGCCGGTTGGCAAGAATTTCAAAATCGATAATCGCGTCGTCCAGCCCGACAATCGGCTTGATGTCCATGCCCACGGGGTACTCTTCGTTGAAGATCAACAGGCCTTCATCGCCGATGTTGGGGTACAGATCCGGTGAAATGTTCAGCTCGGGACCGGAGCAAAGCATGCCTTCGCTGGGCATGCCGCGCAGCTTGCCTGCCTTGATGGTATGGCCGCCCGGGAGCAGCGCGCCGTCCAGCGCGACCGGCGCCAGAATGCCCGCGGCTACGTTGGGCGCGCCGCAAACGATGTGCAGCGGCTCCTCCTGCCCGACGTCTACCGTGCACTGGGACAGATGCGTACCTTCCACCTTTTCACAGGTAATCACGCGGCCTACGACCACGTTTTGAATTTCCTCGCCCGGGCGCTCGATGCCCTCCACGGCGGTGCCGGTCATGATCATGCGCTGGGCATATGCCTCGGCGGAGATGGGTACCTCCGCGTAATCCTTAATCAAACTCAACGGTAATTTCATTCGTTCGCCCTCCTCTATCGCAGCTGGCCCAGCAGCCGTGCGTCACCTTCAAACAAGTACCGAAGGTCGGGAATGTTGTAGCGGCCCATGGCGATGCGGTCCAGCCCGATGCCAAACGCAAAGCCGGAGTACCTGGTCGAGTCGATCCCGCACATCTCCAGCACCTTGGGGTTGACCATGCCGGAGCCGAGAATTTCGATCCAGCCGGTGTTCTTGCACACGCTGCAGCCGGTGCCCTTGCAGGCGGGGCAGGTCAGATCCACCTCGGCGCTGGGCTCGGTGAAGGGGAAAAAGCTGGGGCGGAAACGGATGGATACGTCCGGCCCGTACACATGCTTGGCAAACGCCGTCAGCGTGCCGCGCAGATCGGCCATGGAGATATGCTCGTCCACGACCAGTCCTTCCATCTGGTGGAACACAGGGCTGTGGGTGGCGTCCAGCTCGTCGGCGCGGTACACGCGTCCGGGACATACGATGCGGATCGGCGGCTTGCGCGAGAGCATCACGCGCGCCTGCATGGGGCTGGTGTGTGTGCGCAGCACGATGTTGTCGTCAATATACAACGTGTCCTGCGCGTCGCGCGCCGGATGGTTTTTGGGAATATTCATCAGCTCGAAGTTGTAGTGATCCAGCTCTACCTCGGGACCCTGTACCACTTCAAATCCCATGCCCGTAAAGCACTCGATCATCTGGTTCATCACCAGCGTGATGGGGTGCGAGGTGCCGACCTTCGGCAGCTTGCGGGGCTCGGTTACGTCAATGGCTTCCAGCTTGAGCGCTTCTTCGCGCTCTGCCGCTTTCAGCTGTACCGCGCGCTGGTCAATCAGCGCCTGCAGGGTTTTGCGGGCCTCGTTAATCGCCGCGCCCATGATCGGCCGCTCTTCGGCGGGCAGCTTGCCCAGTGATTTAAGCAGCGCCGTCAGTTCGCCTTTTTTCCCCAGCACCTTAACGTGCAGGGCTTCCAGATCAACCGAGTTTTGCACGGTTTCCAGATCGGAAATAACCTGGGATTGAATTTGTTTCAGGGTTTCCAGCATGCTGTTTCCTCCAATCAAAAAGCCTTCGCCTCATGCTTGCGCATGGGACGAAGGCGTATCGCCGCGTTGTACCACCCATTTTCCATCTCCAGCGCTGTGAACGCATCGGAAATGCTCTCGCTTGATCACGGGGTGTGCTGATCCCCGGCTTCGCTTACTGGAATATCGTTGGGCGAAGCGGCTCGGGAGGGAATGATCCGCCGGCGGAATGGAAAACTTGCAGCAGTTGTTTTCCTCTCTGCAATCCGCTGTGGTGCGGGCTTTGGTCTCCGTCATCGCTATTCGGCTTAAGGCTTATGCCCGAAACCATGCCTATTATAGCATGGCGCAAAGGCCGTTTCAAGCGTTATTTGCTTTCAGGCTCGGCAGGCGTTTCCGGCGCGGCAGGTTCTTCCGCTTTGGGCGCTTCCACCTTGGGGGCTTCTGCTTTTGCCTGCACGGGTTCTGCCGGCGCGCTGTATACGGGCTCCGCGGTTTCGGTTTCGTAGTATACGTCTTCCAGCTCTTCACGGATGGCTTTGGTATCCGAAGCTAAATCGCCGAAGGCCCGCAGCAGCAGCGCTACCAGCCACGAAATCAGCGAACCGAAAATCATCACCAGGAAACCGGCAATGATCGCCAGACCGCTGCCGGAACCGGTGGTGTTGATCTGATACAGCGTGTTCGTGTGGTAGTTGGTGTAGTGCAGGGTAGCGGGAATTTGTGCGTTGGCTCCGAACCAGATGATGAAAAAGCCTGCGATAATGGACAGCGCAATCCCGACAAACAAAACCACTTTGGCCCAAACGGCAAGTTTATTGCTTGCGTTGTTTAACATAATATTACCTCCTTCATCGCCAAAACAGGCCTGTTAGCCTGCTTGGTGATACCTGTATTATAATACTATTTTACCGGAATGCTGTGAACGATTTGTGAATTTGTTGTGATATATGGTTGCGATAGCAGTCTGTATATACAAAAAAGCAGCTTTTCGAAGCTGCTTTTATGCGATAAGCGCGGTCGTAAGCCGAGTTCTGTCGTTGAACGATCATCTGTCTGCCCGGAGCGTTGCCGCCGCGGTGTAGCGATCGCTTTAGAGGCACGACGGGCCGCCGTATTGCCTCAGATCGGATCTTGCATCAGGTGGGGTTTACATCGCGCCTCCGTTGCCGGGGCACGGGTGAGCTCTTACCTCGCCTTTCCATCCTTACCCGAACGCCGCTCTCCCAAGGGAAAACCGTGTATTCCAGGCGGTTTCTTTCTGTTGCACTTTCCTTGAAGTCGCCTTCACCGGCCGTTAACCGGCACCCTGCCCTGCGATGCTCGGACTTTCCTCATGGCAAGCCATGCGATCGTTTGGCCGCCTTATCGTTGTGTATGGGAAAATGCTGACGAAATCCCCATTTTCCCGGTAAATACTGATTGCATCCCTGTGCATATCGGCGAAAAGTTCAATCGCTTTCATACAGGCGCCTCATCATCATTTCCCTTGGAAGAATAGCATTTTACAGGGTAGGTGTCAATCCTGTTTGGCTCTGCGCGCCGCCCGCCTTGACGCACCCGGAAAACAACGTATAATATGGAGGATAACATAACCAAAGAACCGTGAGGATGATAACGCGATGCCAACCTACCGTCATTATTGCCGGCCGCCGCTGGTGGATCCCGTATATGTAGCACTGCCGGATGGGGCAGTGCATGTGGAAGGGCGCCTGCAAACGCTTGTGGATCAAGTGCTAGCGCTGGCCAATCCGGACAAAGTACTGCCGCTGGACGCGGTGCTGGCGACCAAGCTGGGCGAATATACCGATATGCCGCCCGCGCCTGATATTGAAAGCGCTGCTGCGGCGCTGCCGGACCGGCTTGCGGATTTTACGCAGGCTATGCGGGCCGCGGTGATGATTGCGGTGGCGGAGAAAAATAAAAATGCAATGCTTGCCTGCATACGCGCCATGCATACGCTGGAGGACAAGCTCGCCGGGATTGACGAATATACCCTGATGCCCGCAGCAGCCGACCTGGTGCGCTGCATCCAGGAGCTGTACCGCCGTACGGGGCAGGCGTTTCTGCTGGACATGATGGAGCGTGTACGCTCGCAGGTGCCGGACGTATCGGGCGTGTTTCACTCGTTCCCGTTCTTAAAGGCATTTGTGCCGGAACCTGTGCCGGATGATGCGATGGACGATACCTCCCGGTATTTCCGGCGGATGAAGATGCTGGGTACCGGCCGGATGATTGCCGACGCGCTGGCGCTTACCGCGCTGTTTGCCATGTATTCCGGCTCGGCACGCGACGCGGGCGCATCGGGTACGGGGCTTACGTCGCTGGAACGCTTTCACGGCATGCCGACCGGCATGTTTACCGCCGATCCGTATCTGGCGGGGCGCGAGCCGTCCGCCGCAACCGATCTGCCGTCTATATGCGCGATGCTTGAGGCACTGTACGATCTGCTGTGCGCCGGCGGTGATTTTACCGTGGCGGAGCGCATGGAAATCATCACGGAAAACGCGCTGGCAAATGTTTTTGCCAAAGACGGCATATATAAAAAGCAAGTAGTCAACCGCGAAGCCAACGAACCGACCTGCGAAGCCCAAGCGCCTTCCCGCGCCGATATCCGCGCGCTGCTGCAGGCGATGATCGCCGTTCGCCGCTGCGTATGGATGGTCAAGGGCGAAGCGGAGCTTGCCATGCTGCTGCCCTACGACAGCGTGTGCCTGACGAAGATGAACGGGGTGCCCGTTCGCGTAGCGGCAAAGACGGACCAGAGCGGCAGCATCCAGCTTGCGGTGGAAACCAAGCATCCGGTATTGTTTTCGCTGTCCGTCCGCGTGCCGGCTTATGCCGACAGCGCCCGCATAACCGTCAGCGGCCAAAAGCCGAAGATGGTGGAATGCGGAGCCATGCATACCATTAGCCGTGTATTTCAGACCGGCGATAAGATATCGCTGGAGCTTACCTGCAAACCGTATATCAAAACCGGCCACCGCGGCAGCGTGAGCGTGCTTTACCGCTCCCTGCTCATGGCACTGCCGCTGCCCGAGCCCGATGCCGCATGGCAGTATGCACTGGACGACAGGGCAAAACCGGCGGTTGTGTGGACGGACGAAAAGCCGGGTGTGAAGATCGACGCATGCGTCGCCCCAAGCTGGACGGTGAAAAACGGACGTATTCCGTCGCCACCGCAGGGGCTGCGCATGGAGGAAGCCTACGAGCTTACCCTGCTGCCGTATCAGGATACGATCGGCCGCGTAGCGGTATTCCCGCGGGCCGGCCATGAATAAACCCCTTATCGGCCTTGCCCCGATGGCGGGGTTTACGGATCGCACCATGCGGGCGCTGTGCTGCCGGATGGGCGCGGATTATACCTGCACCGAGATGGTCAGCGCCATCGGATGGATGAACGCCAGGGAGAATGCTCCCGTTTATCATTATCTGCTGTCCACCGCGCCGGAGGAGGCAAACACGGCCATCCAGCTGTTTGGCAAGGATCCGGTGCTGTTGCAGGAAGCGGCGGCGCGGGCAACCGAGCTGTACCGCTTCACGAGCATTGATCTCAACATGGGCTGCCCAGCCCGCAAGGTAACTACGGCCGGCGAGGGAAGCGCGCTGATGAAAACGCCCGATCTGGCAATCCGCCTGATGGAGGCGGTGAAGGCGGGCACGCATTTGCCCGTTACGCTGAAGATGCGGCTGGGCTATGATGCAAACAGCCTGACCGCGCTTACGCTGGCGCAGGCGGCCCAGGATATCGGCCTTGCTTGGGTGTGCATCCACGGACGCACGCGGGAGCAGATGTTTGCGGGGCAGGCGGACCGCGCGGCGGTTGCCGCCATCAAGCGGCAGGTGCGCATTCCCGTGTTGTACAACGGAGATGTTACATCGGCTGAAAGCGCCCTGGAAGCGCTGGCGGAAACAAGCTGCGACGGTTTGCTGATTGGCCGCGCGGCGATGGGCAATCCATGGCTGTTCAGCGAAATCGCGGACGCGACAGCGGGCAAGCCCGTGCAATCTCCCACCAATGCGCAGCGCCTTATGATGATGGAAGAGCACATCGACCGCATGGTGGCCTTTAAGGGCGAACACATTGCCATGCTGCAGATGCGCGCACATATTGGTCACTATATCCATGGGCTGCATGGCGCGGCGGAAGTTCGCCGGCAGCTGAACACCGTTTCTACCACCGCGGAGCAGAAAGCAATGCTTCGCCGTATGCTGACAAAGGAGAACCCATGAAATTCAAACGCTTAATCGCCGTACTCTGCCTGCTGCTTTGCATTACCACCGGCGCGTCCGCCAGTCTGGCTTCGCTGGATACGGCACTGGCGCCGCTGCTGGAAGGGCAGGACGCTGTGAGCATGTCCGTATCCATGCAGCTGAAAACGCTGATGCCGTTTGACGATACGCGGATTGACCTGATCAACCGTGTGCTCAAGCATGCGGTGCTGGATCTGCATATTGCCTCGGATACGGATAGCTATACAACCGGATTTCAGATATCGCTGGGCGATACACAGCTGATGATGATGGCCGAGCAGTACCAGTGCGGCAATTATATGCTGCAAACAAGCCTTTTACCAAACCGGATGCTGTTTTCCACGCAAGCATCACCAATGGACACACTGCTTGCGGCTGCCGACGCGGAGGATACGGCTGACGAGGAGGAGACGACCCTCAACACCTCTGATGTTGAAACGGCGTTTGACATGCTGGCGGCCGTAGAAGCGCTCAACGGCTATTACCGTACGCTGATAGACCAAACCGTGCCGCTGACCGAGAAGAACACGCCGAATTATGCAATCGAAAATATCGGCAGAGGCCGCATCAGCTATGTGGCTAAGCTGACTACCGAGCAGAGCGAAGCGCTGGCGGAAGAGCTGCACACCATGCTTACCTTTGGCATGGATGCGGATTACTGTCAGGAGCTTTCGCAGGTTACCTTTGCCAAGGGGTTTGTGGTCGCGCTGTACCAAAACGAGGATGCGGAGGACATCTGCGTATACATCAAGGGTACCGTGATCTATCCCGACGGCGACAGGCGCACGCTGAAGTGGCAATGGGCCTTTACGCCGGACAGGGAAACCCAGACCTTTACCTTTGAGGCCGCGCGCGAAAGCGGCACGCGGGATTCCCGTGTGATCAATGCGATACTCAAACGTACGGAAGATGAAACGTCCTACACGATATCGCTGGAAACCATGACCAACCTGCGGCGCTCGAGCCTGAACGAGACCAGCACCTATACCGTGGAGCTGGGCGGCGCGCTGGGCGATATGCCTACCTGCGCGGGCAGCCTTACGCGCGTTACCGGCGCAACCTTGAACGGGGAGGACACGGGGGAGACACAGACCGATATAGCGGTAGACCTGTCGCTGCTGGAAGCAAGCGGCGGCGCGGAAATATCCGGTACGGGCAGCTATATGCACAGCAAGGATAATACCGTGCAAACCGAGCTGGAGATCACCTTCACATCGGCCGCCGCCGCGCTGGCCGCTGCCCAGGCACAGGAGCAAGCGGAGGAGGAGACTTCCTCGCCCGTGGTAGTCTCCATCATCGCTGCCGATCCTGCTCA
>Ga0116152_10004567_pt1 | contig 10928 bp, 10 predicted proteins | sample AD_UKC119_MetaG_FD_89894 | JGI IMG/M metagenome (GOLD analysis project Ga0116152, IMG submission 89894) | Active sludge microbial communities of municipal wastewater-treating anaerobic digesters from Hong Kong - AD_UKC119_MetaG | ecosystem: Engineered > Bioreactor > Anaerobic > Digestate...
AAACCTGGAACAGGAACTAAGATCATTATTGAACAACGAAGAAAAAAGAAAAGAAGTACAAAAAGATTATACCGAATTACAGGACTTACTACTGTCTGACGAAGATGCACCAGGGATTGCAGCCAGCACAATAGTCAATTTTTTAAAACAATAGTTTAATTGCAAGTATGATCAGGCAAAGGATAAAAAGAAATAAACTGATCCTGTTAATACCATGCATATAGCCGATCCATTTACTTTTTGGCCTTTCGGGATCCTTTCTTTTTAGATACAAATACTCAGATAGCTGTTTTAGTACTCCCATAGATTGAGGTGCAAATTATTAAATAGAAGCTTACTTCACTAACACAGAATCTAAATTATTTTCGGAAGGTTTTATATAGACTTCGATCATTCCCCCGGTATCTCCTCTTCGTGGCGCTATAAATGAATCAACTAAAGAGTAATTCGTTTTAAGAGCATCCCTCACCCGGAATGGGAAAAAGTTATTTAATGTAGGGATATATTCAAATAACACCAGGTCATACTCATGATCCCTGATCCTGGATTCAAACATTTCGGCTTGTTTATTGAACATCCCTACCCCCAAATGGTTCCATAAAGGATAATGTGAACCTGTTTCCAGCTTATAAGGTATCTCTACCGCCAAAGGCGTTAATTCTGACATGTTCAGCACCTTGAGGTTTTCATTGTTCTTAACAATAGGTAAGTTCAATAATCGTTCGATGCCTTTAATTGTAGACGAAGGCATATAAATCTTTCTGAATGATCTTAGTTTTGAGAAAGTCCAGTCAGTCATGGGAACGTCCAGACTGTCTGGTTTTTTGATCATATAAGTGTCCCGGTTAACTACATTTTCACCGCTTGAGCTTACAATTTCAGTATTAGGTGGGAAGGCCCTTTCCACTACTCTTACAACATATTTCCAAAATATACTACTCCACCACAATAATACCCCTATTGCAAGTCCACTCACCATCTTAAATGATGAGGCATTTTTATTTAACAGATCAAATAATAAAGTAAGAATAAATGCTATGGCAAAACTGTGAAAGAAAATATTATTATCAGGAGGTGTATAACTTGTTACCTGGAATACAGCAGCCTGAAGCAATATTCCCAATGTTAATAATAGGAAAAGCAGATCCCTGTGTTCTGAAAAAAGGTCTTTGATTTTTTTGTGCTGAACTAATAATAGAATCAAAATAACAAACAGGTAAAATTTTATCCAGGGGGAGGCACCGAAAAACTCATTAATTATTTCAAAAACAGATATTCTTGCCGAGTGTGGAGCTTGTCCATGATTAAACCAGTATCCAAACCCGTACTTTGAAAATACTGATACAACTATACCAAGAAGAACAGAAAATGATATAAAATAAATGACCGGTAAAAGCCATTTTTTTGTGTAAAAAGAAGAAATAACAATTAATCCAAGACATAGCAAGAAAGCCATTCCCCCTGCATCTTGTTTTGTGAGAAATGAAAAACAAGTAAAAACTCCTGCTCCACAGAGCCACAATATTTGTTTTGATGATTGTGTAGCAAAAATCCCCTTTAATAAAAATGCAATAGCGATCAGCTCGTAAACAATTACCGTATGATTATACCAGGGCCAAAAATTGAAAAACGAAAACGAGATACAGTAAAGCAACACGGAAACAAAACGGATTCCCGGTTGAACATATAAGCTTTTAAGTATAGATCGAAAAGCCAGGCCTGAGAGAATATTGATAAACACCTGAGCTTTGACCAGGGTTATCATATCGGTACCAAAAATCTTGAAAAAGACAGAAGGAATAACCCAATACATGCCACCTAAGGGAGTTCCGAAATCCCGAAATGGAAGTTGCCCCTCACTCATCCTGTAAGCTCCTTCCCATGAAAGGAAAATATTAACCCTGTATGGGAATGTTACAAACAGTGGAATAATTGCCAGAAAAACAATAATTAACAACTCAAGAGTAGGTAACGGCTGCTTTTTAAAGCTTATTCCTGACGGTTTCATATAACAAATATATAATCTAAATATTTGAAAATCAATACATCAAACACTATTAAATCTAAAGTTTAATTTGTATTTTGTCGGCTCATCAATGAAAACTATCAAATCATATTTTCAATTAATCCGGGTAAAAGATTGGGCAAAAAATCTTTTTTTGTTCATTCCCCTATTTTTTGCTGGCAAAATATCAGACATTGACAAAGTCCTGCCTTTGATCTATGGATTTTTCGCATTCTCTTTTGTTGCAAGTAGCATCTACATATTAAATGATTACAGAGATATTGAGGATGATAAGAAACATCCAATAAAACAAAAGCGTCCGTTAGCCAGTGGTGAAGTATCAAAACCTGCAGCACTTATAATTTGTATTCTTCTGGCTTCATCAGGATTCTTAATAAGCTGGTTGATAAGAGATAAGTTCCTTTTTGTATTAGGTATTTATTTTTTATTAAACCTGGCTTATTCATTTGGATTAAAAGCGATCCCGATTCTGGATATAATAATACTGGCCATCGGGTTCATCCTTAGAATAAAGTCGGGTTCGGTAATAACATTCATCCCACTTTCTGAATGGATCATCATTATGGTCTTTTTGCTCGCCTTATTTATGGCGATCGGAAAAAGAAGGGATGATGTCCTATTAAAGATCAGTTCCGGCACAGAAATGAGAAAGGCAGTGAAGGGGTATAACCTGGAGTTTCTGAATGTAATGCTTTCCCTGGTTTGTGCCGTTATAGTCGTTGCTTATTTCATGTATACTATGTCACCCGAAACTATTGAGAGGATGGGTACACACCGATTATATTATACATGTCTTTTCGTTATCGCTGGTATTTTGCGATATCTGCAAATTATCTTTGTAAAAGCCGACTCAGGTTCTCCAACCAAAATTCTATACAAAGACCTTTTCATTAAGATCACATTGCTCCTCTGGATGGCCAGCTTTGTAGCGATAATTTATTTTAAAGACGTAACCCTTTTTGAATAAAATGAAAAAAGATATCGGGAACTGGGGAAATTATCCGGTAATTGAGTCTGATGAATCTGCTTTTACGTTCACCGGCGAGTTCCAGAATTATATTAAGCAAACAGGTGCTTTTATCCCAAGAGGAAATGGCAGATGTTATGGAGATGCTTCGTTGGCCATAAATACCATTTCTACATTAAAATATAACCGGATAATTTCCTTTGATACTGAAAATGGTATCCTAGAATGCGAAGCAGGCTTGACACTTGATAAAATATTAAGAGTAATCGTTCCAAAAGGTTGGTTTTTACCTGTAACACCCGGTACAAAGTTCATTACAGTTGGAGGGGCTGTTGCGAGTGACGTACACGGCAAGAACCATCATATTGATGGTGCCTTTTCGGCCCATGTTCTTGAAATGGATGTTATCAATGCCCAGGGTGAAATAATCACTTGCTCCCCGGAAATAAACAATGATCTTTTTTGGGCCACTTGCGGAGGTATGGGCCTTACAGGAATGATAAGCCGTATAAAATTTGATCTTAAAAAAGTTGAAACATCTTATATAAAACAAAAGCAGGTAAAAGCCAGAAACCTTGATGAGATAATACGGCTTTTTGATGAGTATAAGCATTATACATATTCCGTAGCATGGATCGATTGCCTGAAAAAAGGAAGTCAATTTGGTAGAAGTATTTTAATCCTTGGCGAGCATGCCAAAACGGAAGATCTTTCAAACCATAAGCAAAATGTCCCTTTAAAACTGCCTAAAGAAAAAAAAATCAACTTCCCTTTTAATCTTCCCTCGTTTGTACTTAATAAATGGACGATCAGAATATTTAATTTCTTCTACTACCACAAAAACTTCAAAAAAGAAATAAATAATGTCGTTTCGTATGAGCCTTTTTTTTATCCGCTTGATGCAATACTTCATTGGAATCGTGGCTATGGTAAAAAAGGATTCATACAATACCAGTTTGTTCTTCCTTTAGAAAGCAAACAGGGCCTGGTAGAAATCCTGAATAGGATAAGCAATAAAGGTCTCGGATCATTTCTTGCTGTACTTAAAGTTTTTGGCAAACAGGATAACCTGATCTCTTTCCCTATGGAGGGTTTTACACTGGCGATGGACTTCCCGGTCAGAAAAGGGCTTTTTGAGTTTTTGGATGAGCTTGACCAGATTGTTTTACAATATGGAGGTCGGTTGTATATGTCAAAAGACGCAAGGATGAAACCGGAAGTGCTTCAATCAGGCTATCCACATCTTCCTGAATTCAAAAGAATATTGGAAAAATATAATCCTGAAAACAAATTCAGGTCATTACAGTCCGAAAGATTGGACTTATTGGTAAAATAAATTTTCTCATGAGTCAGACAGTATTGATTTTAGGTGCAGCATCGGATATCGGTATTGCAATTGCTGAAAAATTTGCTGCAAACGCATTTGACATTCAACTTGCTGCCCGTAAAAGTGACAGGCTTTCTTCCCTGCAATCAGACCTAGAAATAAAGTACAATATCAACTGTACGATCCACGAATTTGATGCCACTGATTTTTCCAGCCACCTAACGTTTTGGAATATACTACCAGTTAAACCAGCTATTACCATCAGTGTTATTGGTTACATGAATGATAATGAAAAAGTAATTAAAAGCCAGGAAGAAACATTAAAAACCATAAACAGCAATTATACAGGTCTTGTATCCATATTGAATATTATTGGGGAAGACTATGCAAAACAACAAAGAGGAATAATTGCCGGCATTAGTTCTGTAGCGGGGTTAAGAGGTCGACAAAGTAATTATATATATGGTAGTGCCAAGGCAGGTTTTATCGCTTACTTGTCCGGACTAAGGAACAGGCTGTTTCATCATAAAGTACATGTACTTACAGTGCTTCCTGGTTTTGTATATACAAAAATGACCGAAGATCTGAATTTGCCAAAGCTTCTTACTGCACAGCCCGTTGATGTTGCAGATACAGTTTACAAAGGCATTCTGAAGAAAAAGAATAAAATTTATGTAAAATGGTTCTGGAGATGGATCATGCTAATCATTACTAATATTCCTGAATTTATTTTCAAAAGAAAAAAGCTGTGAAACCAGGTATTGCATTCTTTGACTTTGATGGCACCATAACAAAAAAGGACACATTGCTTGAGTTCATTAAATTCACTAATGGCTCATTTAAATTTGCTCTTGGCTTTTTGATCAACTCTCCCTGGTTAATAGCGTATAAACTTCGAGTTATTTCAAATCAAAAGGCCAAAGAAAGGATATTAAAGTTCTTTTTTGGAGGTATGGAGGCGAGTTTGTTTAATGATCATTGTCAAAAATTTTTTGACCAAAAAATTCCTCAATTGATTCGCCAGAAAAGTATCATAGAAATAAATAGGCTGGCTGCAGAAGATGTAGAAGTTGTAATTGTCTCGGCATCCCCGGAAAACTGGGTTAGACTTTGGGCTGAGAAAATAAATGCCGATTGCCTGTCTACCCGTCTTATAATAGATAACAATAGAATATCTGGTTATATTCTGGGCAAAAATTGCTATGGAGATGAAAAGGTTAAAAGAATCAAAGAAAAATACAGTCTATCAGAGTATGATCAAATATATGCTTACGGTGATAGCAAAGGAGATAAGCAAATGTTAGATTTAGCAAAAGTAAAATTTTATAAACCTTTCAGAGGTAATCCGGAGCATTCAGAGCCTGATTAATTATGAAGAAACCACTAAATAAAGATTTTGTTCTGATTCTTTTCATATTTATAACTTCCCGAATCATTTTCAGCTTTTTCGGGATCAGGCTTGACTATGAAAATCTTTATGACTACTGGCAATACCTGGATGTAGAAACTCTTCGTCACAACTTGTTGAGGGGAATATGGTTTGACCACACACAACCTCCTTTTTTTAATCTACTACTGGGAACAATCCTGAAGTTAAGTGGAAATTATTCCCTACTGATATTCTCTCTCTTTTTTAAAGTGATTACCATTACTAATACCCTTTTATTGCTTGACATCCTAAAAAAGTTACTCCCCGGATCAAGAATACCGATAATACTGTCTCTTATATACCTGCTTAGCCCTGCAACGATCGTTTTTGAAAATGAATTGTTCTATACAGGCTTTATTACAATGTTGTTCCTCATCAGCTGCCGTTATTTATTATTATTACAAACCTCTGAAAGTTGGTTAAAGATTCTAGGTTTTTTTATTCCCCTTGTAATAATCTGCCTTACCCGAAGTATGTATCACCTTGCATGGCTAATAGCCATGAGTATGATAGTTATTTATATGTTATGGAAACATCCAAAAAGGATCCGTTTCATAAGCGCCGCTTCTTTAGCGATAATATTAGTTTCTGGTTTCTACCTGAAGAACTATATTATTTTCCATAAATTTTCTACTTCTTCCTGGGCAGGAATGAATTTAGCACGGAATGTTTTTCATGATGCCGGCTCATTACCTGAAAATAATATTGGATCAATACCTCCTTTTTCACCAATTGAACAATACAGCAGTTTTATCAAAAAAAATGATACGATTACCTTCAAAGGTTTAAACGACAAAGATCTGCTTAGCCTAAGAAAAAATGATTCTATAATCAATGAAAAGCATATCAGTTATATTGAAGTATCAGAAAAATATCTTGATGCCGGCATACAATATATAAAAACACATCCTTCCCATTATTTAAAAAACGTATTTCAATCTGCAATTAGTTTTTTTGCCCCAGCTACCCGGTATACCGTTACCTCTAAACAAACAGAAAAGATTAAATATTATGATCTTTTATACTCTTTCAATATCTCACACTTTGTAAATGGAAAACAACAAAGAAGGATATCATTAGTGATCACGGCGATACCCAAATTATTGCTTTACTGCTTTGTTTTTTTCTGGTTGATAAAGGGATGGTTGAAACGGAAGCAGATCGATTTGATCAATCTATTTATTACCTGTTTAATCGGGTATGTATTTATTGTAAGTTCATTAATGGAGCATTATGAAAATATGCGATTCCGGTATGAAATTGAACCCTTGTTTTTAATTCTATTGGGCCAATTGATTTATTCAATATCTAAAAATAATAGATTAAAAATGAAGCTTTTAAATCCAAAACAATTATAACCCTCTAATTTTCAATAGTTTAAATTTCACTTTTTCAGCTTTTATTTATATTTTACCACCCTATATAACAAAAAGAAAAATGAGCAGTATTGAAATTTCTACCCCAGTGAAAACGCCTGAACCAGCGCAACATACCAATTATGAAGAATGGTATCATACACAGCGGCATTCAACTCACTTTAACGATGATTATTATAATGCCCGAGCAAGGATTGCTTTAAAAAAATTTTTTGCTGATAGCAATACAGACCTTGACCAGAAAATATTGGATTTTGGCTGTGGCTTAGGTCAAAATATTTTAATGGTGCCAAACGCTATGGGGTATGATATCTCTAAATTCGGAGTTGAGTTTTGCCGACGAAAAGGGATCAATGCGACAACAGAATTAACAGAAGTTCCCGATAATCATTTTGATGTTGTTTTATCAACACATGTGCTTGAGCACCACCCACACCCCACTACAATGCTGGAGCAGATATATTCCAAACTGAGGTCTGAGGGAAAATTTATCCTTGTAATTCCTTATGAAAGACATGGTAAAGCAAAATTAGAATTGGACCTTAACCAACATATTTTTATGTGGAATTTTCAGAATATCAACAACCTGTTACTCACAGTTGGGTTCAAGGTAACTGAAAATAAATATATACATGGAGCTGGTTATAATAAACTGCTCCCTCTGGCAAAAAGGAATTTTGGCATGTATCGCTTCGCCACAAATTGTCTTTCCAGAATTGCCGGAATAAAAGAGATCATGGTAATTGCTACGAAGCCACAATAAACTGGTTATTCTAATTCATCGTGCCGGATAATCATATACCAACAAGACCTGACAATAGCACCAAAAGATATGGCTGGGTTGACTATGCGAAGGGCATAGCAATTTTCCTGGTAGTATATCGACATGTTTTTGAAGGGCTAAAAAGAGCCGGGCTTGATGTCGAGGGGTTTATGGGATTTGAGTATGCTAACATTATATTCTTCAGTTTCAGGATGCCTCTCTTTTTTATTGTTTCAGGCATTTTTGTATCAGGCAGTCTGGCAAAAAGAGGATTTTCAGGTTTTACTTCTCAAAAATTTAAAACTATACTTTACCCTTATTTTCTTTGGGCTGCTCTGCAGATTAGTTTACAAATACTACTTTCTTCGTATGTAAATGCAGATCGTACATTAATAGACTATACCTATCTTTTCTATTCTCCACGCCGGATTGATCAGTTCTGGTACCTCTATGCACTCTTTAATGTGTCAGTAGTATATGTATTTGTCACTACCTATTTAAAAGCAAACCCCAAAGTGCAGATATTTGCCGGCCTAATCATGTACTTCTTTTCAGCCTGGACCGAACAGCAAGGCTGGGATATGGGTTTTATTCATGAAATACTCCATTACTATATATTTTTTGCATTAGGCGATTGGCTTGCTTCCTACTTCAAAAACCCCAAAAACGCTTATAAAATTGGATCTTTTAAAACAGCGTTGATATTACTTCCATTTTTTATTGCTTCGCAACTATATTTTCTGTTAATCAATTTAAAACATGACCCGGGTGAGTATCGATTTATTGAAACATATCAACCTGTCATGTTCTTGCTTATTGCATTAACAGGTTGTGCATTTATGCTTTCAATATCCTTCTTATTGCAAAACCTAAAAACTGCAGCCTGGTTAAGAGTCATTGGCTTTCATTCATTATATATTTATGTTTCACATGTATTTATCGCTTCTGCCGCAAGAATACTCCTTACGCATGCAGCGGGTATCAATTATCTTCCTTTACTGTTATTGATCGGAATCGGTTTAAGTGTATTACTCCCTATCCTTTTTTACCGTTTCTGTATGAAACAGGGGTGGTATTTTGTGTTTTCTTTACAAAAACCGGCTATCAAAAAATAAAGTTGTTACAGGTCTCCTTTCTTTAATTCGCTTACAGCAAAATCACAAGCTCTGGCTGTAAGAGCCATATATGTAATTGAAGGACTTTGGCAGGCAGATGAGGTCATACAACTGCCATCAGTAATAAAAACATTCTTTACATCATGTAGTTGGTTCCATTTGTTAAGTACTGAGGTTTTCGGGTCATGTCCCATCCGGGCTGTACCCATTTCATGCACACAATCACCGCCTACATTATGATAGTCAAATCCTTTAATTTGTTTATACCCTGCAGCAGAAAGCATCTCTTCTGCTGAGGCTTTCATGTCTTTTCTCATTGCTAATTCATTTTGTCCAAACTCAAACTTAATAGTGGTCAGTGGCAGTCCCCATTTATCCTTTTTCTCTTTTGAAAGAGTAACCCTGTTATTTTCATTTGGCAACGTTTCTCCCCAGGCACTGATCCACATTTTCCAAGGGCCTGGCTTAAGCAATTGTTGCTTAAAATTTTCCCCAACACCTTTAACCTTTGATCCTGTTTCAGCCCAACTTTCCCTAACGGCCCCGCCCTGGTATGCAAAACCTCTTTTATAGTCTTTTTGCATAGACGCCTCATCAATATTTCTGAACCTTGGTATATAGATCCCATTAGGGCGGCGACCGGAATAATACTGATCCTTAAATCCATCATATTCTGCTTCTGCCCCAACCCGAAAATGATGATCCATCAAATTTCTTCCCACTTGTCCTGAACTATTTCCAAGACCATCAGGGAAAACATCTGAAACAGAATTTAGCAATATAGCAGCAGTAGCAATTGTTGATGCGTTTAAGAAAATGATCCTGGAAAAATATTCATTTGTCTGCAGGGTGTCTGTATCAATGGCCCTGACACCCGTTGCCATTTTTTTATCTTTGTCATATAATACCTCAGCTACTACTGAATTTGGCCGGATAGTAAGATTACCTGTTGCAGCTGCTGCAGGGATTGTAGCTGAATTACTACTGAAATATCCACTAAAAGGACACCCTCTTTTGCAAAGGTTTCTGTACATACAGGGACCTCTGTCCTGTAAGCCTTTAGTTAAGTTAGCAGTCCGTCCTATTGTAACACACCTGCCTAAAAACTTCTCAAAAACTTTTTCCCTAAATTGTTTTTCAAGACAATTCATCTCCATAGGCGGAAGGAACTCTCCATCCGGCAAGTGTGCCAGGCCTTCTGGCTGGCCACTGATACCCGCAAATTGCTCTACATAACTATACCAGGGTGCAATATCCTGGTAACGAATAGGCCAATCTACTGCTATACCTTCTTTAGCGTTAGCTTCAAAATCAAGATCACTCCAGCGATAGCACTGCCTACCCCATATCAATGATCGTCCACCCACCTGGTAACCCCTTATCCAATGAAAAGGGCTATCCTGTACATATGGGTGTTCTTTATCCTTTACAAAAAACTGCTTGCTACTCTCATCATAAGCAGAACTTTGACTTTGTATATGATTTTCGTCTATATCTGACTGTGTTTTTTCAAGCCTGTGCTTGAATTCCCAAGGGGCTAGCCCGGCTGTAGTGTAATCTTTAATATGTTCAACAGACCTGCCCCGATCCAATAATAAAGTTTTTAACCCTTTCTCGCATAGTTCCTTAGCAGCCCATCCACCACTTATGCCTGATCCCACAACTATTGCATCATAGGTCTGTTCATTTTTCCTGGTATCGCCCATAAAACAAAATGCAAATCATTAATAAATCTTATTTATTGAGTGGCCCATGCAGTTTTATTATTCAGCGCTATACACCCTTTGTATTGGCCCGGTATATGATCATAACGAAGCGCCTTTGTAGCACCCGGGTTAGAAGTGCAATAGCCTAATACCGTGTATTTTTTGAGAGTGGTAAAGAAACTTTGCCCTAAAAGATAATCTTAAAAAATACACGGTATT
>Ga0116152_10004568_pt1 | contig 10928 bp, 12 predicted proteins | sample AD_UKC119_MetaG_FD_89894 | JGI IMG/M metagenome (GOLD analysis project Ga0116152, IMG submission 89894) | Active sludge microbial communities of municipal wastewater-treating anaerobic digesters from Hong Kong - AD_UKC119_MetaG | ecosystem: Engineered > Bioreactor > Anaerobic > Digestate...
AGCGAATATAATCATTAGCACAATGCAAGCCCCAAATTCAAAATCTGACATCCTATGCCTCCTTCCTTAACCTTTCTCTTTCTTCAGACAAACGAACCGCCTCGCCGCCAACCTTTGATGCTACCAGGATGGCTTCATGCTCATGGTCAAAGCAGGATGCAAACTCAATGTTTGATGAATATGCCTCCTCGCCCTTCAGGGTATCGTAATTGATTTTAATGCTCAGGTACTTACCATCTTTCTTTATGATCCAAGAGTCCAAGCTCTCACCTCCTTTCGTACCTACCATGAACTGATAAGCTAACGTCAATATGTATTAGGCCCAAGGCTCCATACACCTTTAGGCCTTGCTCCGGGCTTGCCGTACCTACCATGAGGCGACAACCCGATTGGGAAAAGGGGAAAGGCCGGGCCGCCTCTTCCTTTCACCTAAAATTCGTTGTTTTCTATGACAATAGGTTTTTCTTCAGTTTTTTCTGGTGCAGGGAATACTTCAACTCTTACCACTAGCCTGCATCCGGCCAACTGGTTCAGGTCCTTAACATCCATCTTTCCGGCCATAGCCAACAGCTTTTTGCTGAAGGTCCCGAGCGCGGCGTTCTTGATACCAGCCTTGCTTGAAGGAATTGCGAAGCCGAATTGGTCCCCCATTCCCTCTAAATACTGAGCATCCTCCGCTATTTCGTATTTCTTACGGATATCAGCAGTAAGCTCCTTTTTTACCTTCTCCGTAATAGGCTTAGCGGTTGACTTAGTTAAATTCCCTTCGCTTAGGCTGAAAAAGAATAAGGGTTCTTCCACACTATTATTTTTTGCCATTAAATTTACCCTCCTTTTTTTGTTATGTAAGGAAGGGCGGCCCGGCGGACGCGTTAAGCGTTAAGCGCTTTTGCGTTAACGCAAAACTTTCCCCGCACCCTTATTCTCGCGGTTTTTTTTGATTTCGTCAAGCGAGGCTTGAAAAACGCCGATTTTACCGCGTTTTTGAAAAAATGGACGCCGGAAAAGGACGTTCAAAGCGGCCATAGTCATTAGACGGTCTATGCAAATCGCGCCGGGCAGGATACGCGCTTTTTTTCGATTCATTGGGCAAAATTTGGCCGCGTGGTCCACGAAAAAGAAAAAAACGTAGTTTCAATTCCTTATAGGTACGATAAAAACCCGCCGCGGGGGCTTATAATGAGGGATCGTCAAATCGCCATCCCAAATAAAACCTCTATTTATTTTTAATGTTTTTGTTAATAATTTATAGATATTACGCGCAATGATTCGTTTGCTTTCTTGTCGTCGATAACCAAGTCATTTTTCATTATTAATGGTTGACGACTTTCTATAAAAAGTTATCCTCTCCTCCTTTCTGAACACCCATTATTTCTCTTTCTGAATACCTGGTAGCACGGAATGTATAAAAGATGACAGAATCATATTCATCATCAATGATTCTCTTTAAGTCTATCTTTAATTTTTTAAAACTGCTCTCATCAATGTTGCCTTCCAATACTGAATTCTGAACCCAGTAAAGATGTTTGCGGGCTAACTTCAATACTTTCCCTACTCTTTTTACATGTACATCGTAAACCATAATGACAAACATCACTTTCACCTACCATCTTGATACAAAAGGCTTAAATTCCTGTTCGCCGATGAAATGTTTTTCCAGTTTATATAGTTCCATTCGAATCAGCCTTCTGTAAGAGACTTCCCTTCCAAGCTGCCTGTGCTTGATAGTTGCTCTGAGCCTGTTCTCCCATTCCTCGACAAAAATCCTTCTTCCAATATCATTTAGAAGTATTCCGCCGATTTTCTTTTCAAAATGGTTCTTTCTCAACATATTCCTTCCTAGAAGACTAAATATAAGCCTGTCCACCAGAATAGGTTTAAATATTTCAGCCACATCAAGATTAAGAGTAAAGCGTCTGAAATTGGTTGTATGCAAGTAACCTATCCGGGGATCAAGATGTGTCTTGTATATTTCACTGAGAACTGCTGTGTATGCCAGTGTATTTCCGAAACTTATCAGTGCATTGATCCTGTCCTGAGGAGGCCTGCGGTTTCTTCCGTTAAAAGCAAAGTCTTCTTTATCAATTATTTCATTGAAGCATTTATAATACTGATCCCTGATATTGCCTTCCAAAGCCATTAGTATTTCAATACTATCAGAAGAATCAATTTGTTGGGCAAGATCCAGAATAACAGCAAGATGCCCGTCAAGATTTTTTCCTCTGTTCGCATAATATCCTATAACTTCTTTGATATTTGCTGCAGCACCTTTTACAAATTCTCTGGCAATCAACAGCCTTTTGTTTTCATCCAAGTAATACTCTGCTTGCTTTAAGATCATATAGCCGGAGTTTAAATGTTCCCTGGGGTAAAAAGATCCAATGTAATACCCGTAATTGTTTAAAAAGTGCAGGATGATTTCTTTTTGGCTTACAAATTCCAAAAACCTTTTGTTTAAAACAACTTCGCCAAAAACTATTATTTCCTTGATATCTTCAACCGGAAGAAATTTTTTCCCTTCTTCAGTCTCAAAATATAGAGTATTGTCTTTCCTTTTAAATTCACCGTCATTAAAAACATAAATCGTTTTTTTCAAATGCTCACCGCCTTATGACCAGCAGAATTCATTATAAGCACAGCTGCGGCAGTATTTTATTTTGGATGCTGGCGGAGGATATTCCTTGCTAATGATTCCTTCAATATCTTTCATAGTTTCCAGTAATTCAGCTTCGTTCTCAGCATTTAATTCAACATCATACTTTTGTCTTTCTTCGGGAATCATCAGTTCCCCCTTGGCCTCAATTCCCATCTCTTTAAGCTGCAGTAAATAAAATAATAACTGTTTGCTAGCACTCTCAAGAAAACGTGATGTTTTTTTCACTTCGCCGACTATTAGTTGTCCGTTTTCGTTTCTAATCAAATCAATTTTGGCATTGCCAATGTCGATTTCTTTTTTATCACGGGAGTAACTGGTCTCACCGATCAGCTTTCCTATTTTGACATTCTCTTCTTCCTGATCCGGTACCAAGTGCCGCGCCATAAGCCAAACTTCTCGCTTGCAAATGTGGTAATACCAGATAAGGGTACCGGTGATGGAAAAATCAAAACTTAAATTATCCGCCAACTTACTCACACCTTATTTTCAACTTTCCATTTTCATTCAATATCAAACAACAGATCCCATATACTTGCTGGCACAAAGCCAATATCTCTCCTGTATATCTTACCTATACCTCTTTGTCTGACCACCCACATTTCCGGTCCGATTTGTTCAATAATATCAGGTTCATTACTAAAAATCATGGCTCCACATCGGTTCCCCCATTCATCGAGGTACTTTTTTGGCACAGATATACTGCAACGTGAAAGTTCCATATATAACTGGCGTCTTTTTTTTACGGCGGTCAGCTTATCTTCCCCTTTGTTTACTGGTTGCTGCAATAGTTCAATTTTGGTATCAATATTGCCATCATAATCAATAATCAACATTGCCTCATTTTGATCATAATTACTGAAAAGAGAGACATATTCTCCCCAACGGCCCTCGGTAATATTGCCCCACAATTCGGAATTATCCACGATACTGCTTATAGCACCATAATAGTCAGCAATAATCTGTGGGGTTAATGACTCATCAAATTCATTAAACTTCTGAAATATCAATCTCGTTTGCTGAAGCAATACGGAATCATATACCTGGGTCGCATATGATCTGCCTTTCTCACCCAACTCGGCAATAAACATCCGGCCCAATTCTTTGGTGCAATGGCGGTTGCAACGTCCCGCCACCTGGATAATGCTGTCCATAGGCCCCAAGTCTCGGAATGCCAGCTCAAAATCCAGATCAATACCTGCTTCAATTACCTGAGTAGAAACCAAACAGCGTAATTCCCGGTTTTTTTCTTTGGTCTTTATTTCCTGTAAAACATGGTTCCGATCCAAGGGAGTCATCCATCGCGAAAGAAAATATGGAATTAAGCCTTTTTTCCTTATTTCTATCCACATCAAAAGCGCCGATTTTCGAGTATTAAGAACGAATAGTGAACTATTGGTTAACGCACCCTGTTTCACCATAAATTGAACCAGTTCCTCGATTGTGATTCTCTGCCCCAGCCAATGGAACTTATGTCTGATTGCCGGAAATATTACCGGGTTAGGAGCCAATTCGGTCCCTTTGGCAATTTCCGGTTGAGTAGCTGTCATCAAAATAAAAGTCGTATTAAGCTCACTGCTCAACATCTCCAAGGTATTGCCTAAACCCAGCCAGCTATTTGCTGGAATCGCCTGCGGTTCATCAAAAATCACCACTGCGTTGTATAATGAATGAAAGGACATGGCATCATTTGCTCGTGGTGAAAATAATACTTCCCATAGCTTGGCAAGTGTAGTTATAATCACCGGCTCCTGCCAGTAGCGGAAGAAGCTTATAAAGTCTTCGTTGTTCTTTTGCTCGTATTCTTTTTCAGTATCAGTATCACTATTTCCATAAGCCAGATGATGATCTTCGCGAACATTCCTTAAAAAAATTCTTGCTATGTCGGCGTTTTGTTCAACAAGACTGACATAAGGCAATACATAAATTATGCGGCTGGCTTTGCTGCGCTGTGCAAACTCACTGGCCGCCTGCAATCCGGCAATCGTTTTTCCCGCCCCGGTAGGTAAGGTCAAAGTATAAATTGAAGGTTTATTCAACACAAGCCGTGCATGGTCTATGACACCTTTCCTGACTCCTTCTCGCCATTCAGCCAGTTTATCGTCTTTTTTTTCCTGTAAATATTCCTTTAGCTGGGCAAAATCAGTTTCAAGTTTATTTAACGGTAGTCTTTCACCAATAGCAGCATCCATTCGATCAGACGCCACTAATATTGAGAAAAAGCTACGCAGTTTAAGCCAGTCAAATTGCATAGCCTGTCCGGATTCATCCGTAGTCTTTTCAACTACATCAGTAATAATATCTTCCCACTCGTCCTGATTCGGCAACAGTTCATACCATGACTGGATATCCAATTGCATAGCCAGAGCAATATCATTGGCTCCGGTCCACCATGGCAGGCAGCGAAAGAGTCTTTGGTTATCATCTAATTCCCACTCATTCCAAAACTTCCATACCTCAGACGGCATGTTTTGTAACCTGGAGTGATGGCGACGCACCGCTTCCGTATACAACAGATCCCGGGTCAGGTTTAAGACCATAACGGCAGAAGGTTCAGCATGTCCAAATTTTCCCCGCCCGGTTAAAAGCATTTTTTGAAAAGTAGGGTGAGCCTTAGCAATATCGTGTAACAGTAGAGCGTTCTTTGCTTTTTCATTTAATTCTATACCGCAGCTAAGCGCAATTTCCTCAGCTATTTTTAAGGTACCCTGTAAATGCTTATCCAACAGTTTATGAGGGTGACTATAGATCTGCCCATCTTTCAAACCAGCCCACCCTTTCCGTTCCTACCTGAGAGACATCCAATTCTCCTCGATTTTTTAGCCATATGCGGTTACTGAACAGCTCATCTTCCGTAGGTGTTATCTCTGGATAAATAACCGTTACCGTCTGCTTTAATTCCCGCTGGTGATTCATCTGAAATGGAATCTTTTCCCGATGCAGGCCACGGCCTTTCATCACATCCAAATGTACTCCGTTATAAAGAGGGACAATTGAATCAACCCATGTCTCAGTATCATTTATAGGTACTGCCTCGAATTCCCCAACATAAGCAATATCAGCTAGAGCATATGCAACTCCCAAATAAGGAGTAAATACAAATTCTTCCCTCTCCAACCGCCTTTTCAAATCGACATAGATGTCTCCGTTCTGAAAATAGACTCGATAGCAGGGGTTTTTTATTAGCTGATGTTTAGATTGGATGTGTTCTGCCATATCTCCATTAGCTGATTTGAATTTAATTAAATTCACAGTAGTCGAAAACCATTGAATCGGCCGTAATAACCCTATTGCTATCCGTGACCCGTGCAATTTCTGCCAAAATTCAGCCCGGTAGGCATCAATATTGGCACGATGTTCAATACCTGCCAGTGCAGCCACCAAACCCGCTATTGCAGTAGGAGGCGGAACTGCGAACGATACTTGTGACGTAGTTGTATATGGTTTTCGAAACATAGCCATGTCAGCCCTAACATCAAATACAAGTACCACCGGGAATCACCTCGTCTCCCAACTGACAAAATCTAAATTCTTAAGGGTTTCTTCACCTATAAAGTTTATTTTTCCGTCACTGTAGACTTTAACCTGTTGAATATAAAGCCTTTTGTCTTCTAGAACAGTTGCTAAATCATTTATATCAACCTTAAACTGATCCAATCTTCGTAAGGCTTTCTGCTCTTCGCGTTCCAGACATTGACCATCATTTGATAACACACTGATCTTTTCATCCAAAGCCCCTATCTTTCCATCAAAACCCGGCTTGTATTGGATTTCCAGGTAAAAGCGCGCCTTATGTTCATTTTTGCTTCTGGTTATGAGATTATCAGTGCCTTTCCAGATCGTATCCCGCATATTATTCAAGTCTTCATCGGTAGCCCCAGTGAATTTTGCTGCATATTGATTAGCAATCCCGTACACTCCTATAAGTGCAAAGGGCACCTTATATTCATTCCTAAACGACCTTTGTTGGCTATCTTCTTTAGTGGCAAAGGCGGCCGTTCCTTGAATAAATTCGAACGTCGCAGCATGCAATGAGCGTCCCCATTTAAACTGCACCGGTCCGGTCCAGGCAAATGATTCGCTGCCCAGAGCAAATGTCACCCCAAAAAGCCTGGTATCCAAACAATCAGCCAGTATTTCCTTTCCGCTATTTTTCCCTGTAATAGATTTGAGTTCCTCAAAACGTGACTTTAAAGTTTTACTTTCGCCATCGATAAATATCGTGTGTCCCTCTCTTACCCATTGATCCCTTATAGTCCGTTTAATGCGCACATCGGATACCAGCGCCTGCTCTGTATCTTCATCATAACGTGGATGATTCTGATTCAGAGGATCACCATTAGGATTGGCATCCACTACCGTATACAAAAGCAGCATTTCTCTTCTTCCGGTAAAAGCCATATTAATTCCCCTCACTTTCTTTACGGAATATTTTCCAAAAATAATCATTGGCATTAACAAACCCGACTGTAAAAGCAAAATTTCCATTCGTTCCCAACTCTGCTGCTTTTCCAGTTAGAATTAATGTTCCCGCATAAGCCGATAGTGCGGAGACCAGTTGTGGAGCAACAATACTGTCATAAGCGGCCAGAAGCTGCGGTATTCGTGCAAGGTGTTTTTTCAGGCTTTTCATATCCATGCGTCCAAACTGAATTTGTTTGAACAGGGGAGCATTTTTAATTTCTTTCTCAGATCCGGCTTGGCATTTAGCCATATATCCCAGAACAACCCCGGATAGAAACACACCTTTACCCTGATCATCTATTAAATATGGATCCTGGAAATCATTCAAAAAATCAAGTTTCATAATCTCACCCCCGATTTATTAAAATAATGTATTCACACCAGACCTGTGCATACAAAATGCTGCGTTTAACTTCATCCCAGTGATCATTTTCAAATATCAAGCGTGCACTTCTCGATACAAATACCTGTTTCAGGGTGTCAAGCGGCAGTTTTTCTCCCCGCAGCATCTTGCCTATAATCTTCAAAGCCAAATCTCTGAAGACCATCTTATCTCCTTCACTTCTTCCCGCAAAGCGACTCAATGTGGCATATAGGCTTTTGATAGCCCAGTCTAGATTAGCCCCTTTGGTTACTTCACCGCCCATTATGGATTTAAAAGCTTGCTCCCACTTTCTTTCCAGTAATGCCAATCGTTCTGGGGGCACATCTTCAACCATTAAATGAACCAATTCCTGAGCATTATTACGTTCCCAGAATATAAAATGAAAAACCAAGTCACTTCCGGCTTTAGCCATTTCCCGGAACAATCGTTCCTCAGATTTTTCTCCCAGTGTCTGCAACATTGCTTCATCCCATAATCGTTCTAATCTCAACACGGTTTTTTTTACAGCCTCATCACCTTCCGAACTGACTGCTTCCGGTATGATCCATAAACGAAGTCCTGGTACTATTCCGGTTGAGGACAACTTCCTCTCAACCCGTTCGCGTCCTGCCGATACATCCTCCAGGCACTTTTTACATACAGTAAAATTGGAATATTCCCGTTTTTTATCCAAGCCAGGAAGAAAGCTCACTTTATCCATGGTGGCAAATTTAAACACCATAGAAAGGCTGGCTTTGCCGCTGTTCTCTTGATTGCATAAAGAACATGACGCCATATGTTCTGCTTGTGCATCTTTACCCAGTGATTGCAGCAGTTTAGATTCGAAATATTTTACAAATGCTGGTATTTTTCCAGGATAGATGAAATTTCCATTCTCATCTGCCCCGAATAGAATAACAAATGAATCCTTTCCTTGAAAAACATCCAGAATATTGTCTATCTGCTCCTGCAATTGCATAATTATTAAATCACTGGCACCTGCGTTGATAATGCCTTCTTTTTCGTAGTCCATTAATACCCGCCGGTGTATTTTGTATAAATGCGATTTGGTATCTTTCTCCCAGTCCCGATTCGCTCCCAGCCAATCTTTGGCATTGGCATCCCTGCTTCCTTTTGGTTTACCGGTCTTATGCAGCGGTGTGAATCCCCAAGTCACGTTGGCTCCCACTTTATCCCGATATAAGTATTCAGTTTTCATTTGCTCATCCGATAACTGCTCGGCCAGATCAATCCGTTTTATACTTTTTATCCGCAGGAATTCCGCTGTTATGTCTTCAATCTCCAGGAATACCCGAATGATTTTACCTCCCTTTTCAAGAGGAAACTTCACATATGATTCCAATCCAGATCTGGCATCCAGCCTTCCTAAATCCGCTATTGCCTGTATAAAACCCACTATTTCTCACCTCCCTTTTTCGTACTTAATCTTCCTACCTCACCACCTCCCAACACCCAAACCCCTGCGCATTTTTGCTGCCCAAACCTGCATGATACGCAATCTTGATAAGTTCCGGATTCCCTTTCAAAAAATAAATGCCGTTATAACCTTCAATGATTGTATTCTTGAAATTAGTCACGATCTTGAATTTCTTTTCCTGCATACCATTGGGAATTATTTTAAAAGCTTGTTCCTCCGGCATGTAACCGAACAGCGTTTTATACTTATCGATTAGGTTTCGGGTAATTATCTCGTTAAATCTGGGATGCCACGGGGAATAATAATAAGTTAATTTATTTTCGGTAGAATAAGCCACAACTGGTGAAAGCATTTTGATCTGCATTGTCTCGGTAAATTCAAACTGCTTTTCAACGGTAATACTGCTGATTTCAATTTGATTGCCTCCCAGAAAGAGAAAGTCTGCTTTGATTAAGGTTTCAGCCAGGTCAGTTATGAATTGTTCAACTGCCGAAGAGATGACTAATTTGACGGGAGATTCAAATCCGATTTCGTTTGGCCGGGGATATAGATTAAACTTTCCAAGCAGACGTGAGTATGTAAAGAACTTAAACTTTTTATTATCCAGCTGATATCCTTGTGAGTGAATGAATTCCCTGTAATCCTTATCCGACAAATTGTTATAAATGAAGCCTTGCAAGATACGATTATATTGAATAGGTAATTTAATTTCCTTTTCAGACGATATTTCCAGTATGATTCTCATTGAATCCCCCCAATAAAACTCCCTTATGGTAAATTATTCTTTTCTTCTCAGCGGTATCCTTTTTTTATCTTCATTTTTTTCAGATTGCCCCTATAATTCTCTTGTCTATTTCCTCGAATCTTTGACAGAATTTGCGCGTTAATTAACCAGATATTTTCTTTCCCCCCGCATGTGACAAAAACATGTCATATGATTTAATATTCTTTTAGAGAGCCTGTGTTTGGGAGGAATTATTTTGGAACTGACAGTTTTGATCCCGGTCATGCTGATTATATTCCTGGCTGCGGTAGTCATGGGGGTTACCAGCTTCGGCTTTGCCTTGATCGCTGTGCCTTTGTTAAACCTGCTGCTGCCGCTTAAGGTGCTGGTGCCGGTGCTGATCCTGTACGGGGTGATCACTGACATGATATTACTGCTTCCCATTTACAGGCACCTGGACTTAAAAGGCATGGGCTACCTGGTGGGAGCCGGGATCCTGGGCATCCCGCTGGGTACCTGGTTGCTGGTGATTTTGGATGAATCGATTTTAAAGATCGCAGTAGGCATCATCGTTATCGTTTCGGCCTGGGCTCTTTATTCGGGCTACCGGGTGCAGATCAGAAATGAGAAGCTGGGCAATGCGGTGGCCGGCTTTATCAGCGGACTTTTAAACGGGAGCATCACCATGAGCGGACCGCCGGTCATTATATTTTACAATAATCAACAATTGGAAAAGCAAGTTTTCCGTGCCAATCTGGCCTTTTATTTTTTGCTGACCACGGTCATCACGGTGCCGTTCATGTACTGGGGCGGACTGTTTACCCCGGACGTCATCAAGCTGGCAGTCACCATGTCGCCTTCCCTGCTCATCGGCGCTGCGGGGATCCTGCTGGGCAGCCGCCTGGGGACCAGCATGAGCGGCAGCTTGTTTAACCGTCTGAGTCTCTTGCTGTTTTTCCTCATGGGCTTCATGTCCATCATCAGTGCCTTGTAAATTTATCGTGAAAATCCCCTCCCCTCCTGCTCTCACCTTTCGCTTATCAATTCAATATCAAAAAGTGCTAGAATGAACAATGAGAGGGATAACGTTCGTTGCTTATCAACATCATTATACGGGGAGGTTTTGCTATGGCAGAAGAAAAGCAGACGAAACTGGAGGAATTAAGCCAGGAGGAACTGGTGCGCTTTATTATCAATATGGCTAATCGCGCGGCGGTCCATAATACTTTATGGTTCCGGGAAGTGGAGCATCAGCTGGGAATGAAACCGGCGCTTGATGCCCTGG
>Ga0116152_10004578_pt1 | contig 10908 bp, 10 predicted proteins | sample AD_UKC119_MetaG_FD_89894 | JGI IMG/M metagenome (GOLD analysis project Ga0116152, IMG submission 89894) | Active sludge microbial communities of municipal wastewater-treating anaerobic digesters from Hong Kong - AD_UKC119_MetaG | ecosystem: Engineered > Bioreactor > Anaerobic > Digestate...
CCGATTGTAAATCCCTGATTCTGGAGCTGAATTAATTGTTCTGTGGTTAAATAAGGTTTTCTGCTTTGGAGAAAATCTTCAAAGTCTAAATCTATAATTACAGCAACTTTATCCAGAATTTCGGTTTGAAGAATGGTTGTCTTTAAAATATTTATTCCGTGTAACTGGTTTTCTTTTAGTTTTTTAATTGCTTCAGGATGTGGTTTTTCTTTTAAATACTGAACGATTAAACTGGCTTTGTATTTATGAAAAAGCGCCCGGTTATTTACAAAACCGGTATTAATAAAAAACGATGCAGGAATTCCTTTTTTTAAAAGAATTGGTGCAATAATTTCATAACATTCTTTTAACCCGTCGTCAAAACTGATATGAAAAACTTTTTTCCGCGGAAAAGGATTCGACATTAGTTCTTCAATTGAAACAGGCTGGTAATGTTGAAGATAAAAATCAAGTTCATTTTCAAATTGCGAAATATTACGGTAATTGTAGTTGATAATATGCGGGAGTTTTTCATCGCTAACAACATGGTAAAACGGCATAAAAACCGGGGTTTGCATTTTTATAAGCGAATCAGTAGAGAAAAGTCTGCTGATTTGAGAACTGACAAACCGTGGAATTTTCCGCATCATAAAATTACCGTTTTAACCACTTTAGCGGCAAAGGTAAGCGATTAAATTTAAGCCGGAAATAAGATTCGGGGGCAGCACCAAATCCGCGATAAAATCGTGCTACACCTGGTACCATCGAACCTTCAAAGTCGAGAATCAGATTTTTTCCCGCATTGTCTTTAATAAAATTATCGACTAAAAAATAGGTCGCCCCCAGATCTTTCCCAATCTTATCGGAGACTGCATTTAAATAAATAACCCGTTCTTTCCAGCGGCAAAAATAAACGGCTGCACATAATTTGTTTTCTTCGTTATAAACGCCATAAATTTCGCCAATACCTTTGTACTGTCCAAAAGCAATAATACTCTTAAGCATTTTCAAACTGCTTTTTTTAACTTTTGGGGGCAAATTTTTTTCTTTAAAAGCAAGAAAATCTTCAAGGCGGATTCCGGTAATCATCGTTAAGTTATTACTCCTTGCTTTTTTGAGATTTCGTGTTGTATTCTTCGAGTATTGCTGTAGCAAAGAATTATAATCGATGTTAAGTTCGAGTAAATAATTTTTACGGGGAAAAAAAGAGATTTCCTTCTCTGTTTTAATTGATGGATTTGCAGCATTTAAATGAACATCAACATACTTAAACTTCTCAATTAAATACTTATAGAACAGAGTAGCTGTTTCTTTTGAGGGAGTTGGGAAAATTCCAAGTTGCTGGCTGAAAAAAGGTTGGTAAATGTATTTAATTCCCCACTTTTTACGAATAGGCAACGGCATCACAAAATCGTAATCTCCCCAAACCAATGCATCCCAAACAACCGCGGTTCGGTCGAGATGCCAGTCATTGGCATAAAACCTGCTGTTTAATGAATTTTCAATGCAGCTATTCCATTTTGCGGAATCGATATTTTCGTGTTTAATGTATTTTAATTGTAGCTGATTATTCATTTGCCCATTCAAAACCGGTTTTGTTAATTTTTTCAAATACATTTCGGTAACCGGTCCACCGGTCCAAATCAGTTACCGTTTCGTTATGCCAGATGCATACAAATGTACCCCCAACTTTTTTAACTTCTTTCATTAAATCCAAACTTTCTTTCAAGGCATCTTCAGGACTTAACTCAAGGTAGTCGCGCATCGTCACATCCATTACCTGAAAAGGCGTAATTTTTAATTTTGTCGCCATGTCTCTTTTCAAATCATAAAAATAAAAAGGTGTACAAATTCCAGCCCGAAAACCATTTTCGGTTGCATAACCCATGGTAAAATCCTCGCTAATGTTCGCTTTCAAAAGTCTCCGGTAGGTTTTTGGAAGATGTAATCGAACAAAATGCTGTCGGCTTTTCTCGATTTTTTTGCCGGTTATTTTTTCTAATTTTTGTATTTCTGCTAAAACCTTTTTCTTTCCGCGTTTTTTCGATGATGCAAATGACGGATGAATGCCTACGTCATACTTTCCAGCGGTTTCCCTGATAAGATTTCTAAAATGCCGGTTTTTGTGAGAAATGTTTTTGTCGTATCTCCGGTAATCGCCCAACAAAAAGAAAAACTTTACTCTCTCCCGGTTCTTTTCGAATATAGAGTCCATGTAAGCGTAACTATCATACGGGTCGTTTTTCATGCCGGTTAAAACAGAGAACCGTGTTTTTACTTCGCCTACATTTCCTTTTAACAACGATTTTAAAATTGACGCCGTACTTCTCCAAAATCCCTTGTGCAAATATGCCCAGGCATTGTCAACATCAATTGTAGAAATAAACTCAAATTTCTGTTCAGGAAACTCAAATTCCGGATATCTCAGCTTTATTTCTTTTGCTAAAAGATTGGTCCAAATATTAACAATAGGTTTTTTCAGTAAATTGTATTTTGCAAGAATACTTTTACTGGCAGGGTAGCGCTCAAATTTATCTTTCTCCGCCTCTAAATACTCTTCATACCTTGTTACAACATAGAATGAAGCAGCAAAAGGATCGAATGGTAAAATGGAATCGGCAGAGCTTTCAAAAAAGTATTTTTCGCCGTTAAACCAAACCGACTGGATATTTGGAGCAATTAATGCTTTGCAACTAAGTAATCGATGTGGTTTTATGTACAACTCGTCACCAAATTTTTGATAAGAATAATTGAATTTTGGCAGCTCTGATTTTTGGAATTCAGAGGAATTGGCAGTAAACGCAATCTCCACGCGAAGAATCTGATTAAAAACCAAACGAAAAATATAATCGATTCTGGGCGTAATCTCTTCGGTGTAAATTAAGATCATTTTTAGTTTTTTTTGGTTAGTTTAAAATGCCCTCGTCGGCAAAACTAAGATACCGGTTTTGCCCGATAATTATGTGGTCGAGAACAGAAATATCCATCAACTTTGCTGCGTCGCGTATTTTATTGGTTATTTTCAGGTCTGCATCCGAAGCTTGCATTGTTCCTGATGGATGGTTGTGGCATAAAATAATTGCACTTGCCAGTTTTTCAATTGCTGTTTTCAGAATAATCCTTACATCGATAACAGTTCCAGAAATGCCTCCCTGGCTAATCATAAATGTATCAAGTATCTTATTACCGCGGTCAAGAAGCATAATCCAGAATTCCTCGTGGTTTAAATCGCCCAATAAAGGTTGAAAAAAGTCGGCAGCGTCCTTGCTCCCGGTAATCTTATTTTTGTTGAATACTTCAGCATCTTTTCTTCGCCGGCCCAATTCCAGCGCTGCAACAATGGTAATTGCTTTTGCTTCGCCAATTCCTTTAAATGTTTTTAGTGTATCAACATTTTTACGCCCCAATTCATTCAAACTATTATTTGCCGAAGCAAGAATTCTCCTTGATAGTTCAACTGCTGTTTCTTCAAGGTTTCCTGAGCCGATTAAAATGGCAATTAATTCCGCGTCGGATAAAGAGCGCGAACCATGAGCAACAAGTTTTTCACGAGGGCGATCTTCCACTGCCCATTCTTTGATGTTAAGTTTTTTATAGTCGTTCATTTGCTGTGGAGTTACGTTTAAAAATAGAGATTAAAAACGGTTTATGAAAGGGCAAATGACATGTGGAGGAAAATTTTGGCCATAAAAAAACCTCTTCACCAAAATGAAGAGGCCTTTCCATGTATAATCAAATTATCTTTTTACAATTGATTGATCTGAGTAGCCAGTTTCGATTTTAAGTTCGAAGCTTTGTTTTTGTGAATTACATTAATTTTTGCCAACTTATCAATCATAGAAGCTACTTCAGGATAAAGTTTTGCTGCTTCTTCTTTGTTGGTTGTATTGCGCAAAGCTTTAATGGCGTTACGAGTAGTTTTTGCATAATACTTATTATGAAGCCTTCTCTTTTCGCTTTGTCTGATGCTTTTTAAAGCTGATTTATGATGTGCCATTTTTCTATATTAAATCTTTTAATTTAAAGTAGCCCGTAGGGGAATCGAACCCCTGTTACAAGAATGAAAATCTTGCGTCCTAACCCCTAGACGAACGGGCCATCCTGTTTTCCCATAATTTTGGGACTGCAAAAATACTTCATTTTTGTAATCCACCAAATTTTATGTGATTTTTTTTATTGCTAAATTTCTCTTTTTCGCTTAAAAGAGATTTTCAATTTTAGCGCTGCAAAGAAAATGATGTTTTTTGATTCTGCAAGTGAAAAAATGAAGAATTTGAAACTTTACTTCATTTATTTAACGAAGTTCAAAATTCTGCCCCAGATAAACCCGCCTAACATCTTCATCAGCAGCAAGTTCTTCTGCTGTTCCTGCTTTTAATATCGAGCCCTCAAACAACAGGTAAGAGCGGTCGGTAATACTTAATGTTTCATGAACGTTGTGGTCGGTAATTAAAACACCAATATTTTTTTCCTTTAACTGTACAACAATCTGCTGAATATCTTCAACCGCAATTGGATCAACACCAGCAAAAGGTTCGTCTAATAAAATAAATTTTGGATCGATGGCCAGTGCACGGGCAATTTCAGTCCTGCGACGCTCTCCTCCAGAAAGCTGAATTCCTTTACTTTTTCGAATATGCTCAAGGCCGAATTCTTTAATAAGGCTTTCTAACTTTTCCTTTTGATATTCTTTAGAATAATTGGTCATCTCCAAAACTGCACGCAAATTATCTTCAATACTTAGTTTTCTGAAAACTGAAGCTTCCTGGGCGAGATATCCAATTCCTTTCTTTGCCCTTTTATATACAGGAAGGTTGGTAATTTCTTCCTTATCGATATAAATTTTTCCTGAAAATGGTTGAATAAGACCCACAATCATATAAAAGGAGGTTGTTTTGCCTGCGCCATTTGGCCCGAGTAAACCAACAATTTCTCCCTGGTTGACTTCAAAATTAACTCCTTTAACAACTGTACGTTTGCGGTATTTTTTTACAATATTTTCAGCTCTTAATAACATGACGGCAAAATACTAGATTTCGGCAAGAATTACAGTTCTTCCAACTCCTTTTCACGTTTTTTAACTACATTCTTCGATATAATAATTCCAATTTCGTAAAGGAAAACCAGAGGAATACAAACCATAACCTGGCTAAAAACATCAGGAGGAGTTATAATTGCAGAAAGGAGCAACATTAAAACATAGGCATGTCTTCTGTAAGTCTTCATGAACTTTGGAGTTAAAATGCCGACTTTACTCAAAAAATATGAGAATATTGGCAAAAGAAACACAATTCCTGAGGCCAGTGAAATTGTTGTTACAGTTCCAATGTACGAACGCGTGTTAATTTGATTCGTTACCTGGTCACTAACACTGTAACTGCCCAAAAAGTGAATAGATAACGGAACAATTAGAAAATATCCGAATAAAACTCCGAGCATAAATAAAAATGACGTAAAGAAAACAGCACCGCTGGCATATTTCTTTTCCTTATCATAAAGCGCCGGTTTAATAAACCTCCAAAATTCGTAAAATACAACAGGAGAAGCAAGAATCAGCCCGGCAATTATTGAAGTCATAATATGCATCATGAACTGGTCGGCCATTTTTATGCTTATCAGGCTTAATGGTTTCTGATTAATCTTTAACGATTCTGTTCCAACCAAATCACCTAATTTTGCCAGCATTCTGTTCGTCCAGAATTCAGGCGTTTTGGGTTTTAAAATTATTGTATCAAAAATAAATCCTTTGAAAATAAAGGCAACAATAGCAAAAATTACAATTACAAGTGCAGAACGAATAATATGCCATCTTAATTCTTCAAGATGTTCTAAAAATGACATTTCGCTCTGGATATTTTTTTTGCGTTTCTTTTTTGTGGATTGTTCTTCCCTGTTTTCTCCTTCGCTCATGAGAATTTATTTATTTTTTTCAAAAACTCCACAAATATAAATACTTATTAATATTTCGTGCTGTCAGTGTTATTTAATTCTTCTTTTTGAGATGATATAAAATGATAAAATTTATAAAATAGTATTGTTGTTTTATATACTTTTAATAATTTAGAAATCATAATAGGGGACAGAGATAAGGGAAATATCAAATTTATGTATGAGGAAATTTCATTAACAGAAAAGTTACAGCAGTATTTTGGATTCGATAGATTCAAAGGACAACAGGAAGAAGCTGTAAAAAATGTTCTGGCCGGAAAAAATACATTTGTTTTAATGCCGACTGGCGGAGGAAAATCTTTAATTTATCAATTTCCTGCATTATTAATGGAGGGAACGGCAATTGTAATTTCTCCGCTTATTGCTTTAATGAAAAATCAGGTAGATTCTATCCGAGGCATGCAAACAGAAGACAATGTAGCACATTTTTTAAATTCGTCATTATCTAAATCTGCAATACAGGAAGTAAAGAATGATGTTTTAGAAGGAAGAACAAAATTACTTTATGTTGCTCCGGAGTCGCTAACCAAAGAGGAAAATATCGATTTTCTTAAAAAAGTAAAAATATCGTTTTACGCCATTGATGAAGCACATTGTATTTCGGAATGGGGGCACGATTTCAGACCAGAATACCGACGAATAAAGCCAATAATTGAAGAAATTGGGAAGTCGCCGGTAGTAGCATTAACGGCTACGGCTACCGCAAAGGTTCAGCACGATATTCAAAAAAATCTCGGAATTCTGGATGCGGAAGTTTTTAAAGCTTCATTCAATAGGGAAAACTTGTATTACGAGGTACGGCCAAAAGTTAAAAGTACGAATCAGATTATCCGGTTTATTAAGCAAAACGAAGGAAAATCTGGGATCATTTATTGTCTTAGCCGGAAAAAAGTGGAGGAAATGGCAGAAACTTTGCAAATAAATGGCATAAAGGCGTTGCCATATCATGCAGGAATGGATGCTGCTACCCGATCCGGAAATCAGGATAAATTTCTTTTGGAAGAGGTGGACGTAATGGTTGCAACAATTGCATTTGGGATGGGAATTGATAAACCCGATGTCAGGTTTGTAATTCACTACGATATACCGAAAAGCTTGGAAGGTTATTACCAGGAAACAGGCAGGGCCGGACGTGATGGCGGTGAGGGTAAGTGCATAACATTTTATAGCTACAAGGATATCCAGAAGCTCGAAAAATTTATGCATGGTAAGCCAATTGCGGAACAGGAAATCGGAAGACAACTGCTTCTGGATACCGTTTCGTATGCTGAATCGGCCATTTGCAGGAGAATTGTGCTTTTGCATTATTTCGGTGAAAAGTACGAATCGGATAATTGTGGCAACTGCGATAACTGCTTAAATCCAAAAGAGCAGATTGAAGCAAAAGATGAAATAGTTCGTGGATTGAAAGCTATTTTAGAGGTAAACGAACAATATAAAGCCGAACATATTTCCGATATTTTAATTGGGAATAAGACTGCAGCGGTAAAATCTTTTAAACATTATACCCTGGATTGCTTTGGGAAAGGAAACGACCATGATGAAAAGTTCTGGAATGCAGTTTTCAGACAATCGATGGTTGCAGGCCTTATAAATAAAGACATTGAAAATTACGGTCTTTTAAAAGTTACTGAAAAGGGACACGAATTTTTGGCGAACCCGGTAAGTTTTATGCTGGTTAAAAATCACGATTACGATGAAGCAGCAGCTTCAGATGACTCGGGTGGTGCACCTTCAGGTGGAGCAAGTGGAGATCCGCAACTGTTTTCAATGTTAAAAGATCTGAGAAAAAAAGTGGCAAAGAAACACAATCTTCCACCGTATGTTATATTTCAGGATCCCTCGTTGGCCGATATGTCAATTCAATACCCGGTTAATCTTGACGAACTTCAGAATATTCAAGGCGTAGGACAGGGAAAAGCACGGCGTTATGGAAAAGAATTTGTTGAGTTAATCTCAAAATATGTCGAGGAAAACGAAATTGAACGACCCGAAGATTTGGTTGTTCGCACCGTTGCCAACAAATCCAAGCTAAAAGTGTTTATTATTCAAAGCATTGATCGCAAATTATCATTTGATGATATTGCCGATTCAAAAGGAGTGGAAATAAAAGATGTAATTTCTGAAGTGGAAGCAATTGTAAATTCAGGCACCAAATTAAATATCGATTACTACATTAACGATGTAATGGATGAAGAGCATCAGGAGGAGGTTTTTGATTATTTCAGGGAAGCCAAAGACGATTCCATTGAAAGCGCTCTTGAGGAACTTGGAGAAGATGAATATACAGAGGAAGACATTCGTTTAGTGAGAATTAAGTTTCTGTCTGATATGGGGAACTAGAATTGTAGAATATCCTGTTTTTCCAATTTTCACCCTTTTTTATGGCATAATTTGTTAATTTTGCGGCGCATTTTATTAATGTTAACTAAAAAGATTAAAGTATGATCGTGGGTATCAAAGAAAAGATCGAATATAAAATAGCTGATATCAGATTAGCTGATTTTGGAAGAAAAGAGATTGAAATTGCTGAAAAGGAAATGCCTGGACTGATGTCAATCAGAAGAAACTTTGGGCCGGATAAACCTCTAAAAGGAGCCCGGGTTACAGGAAGTCTTCATATGACAATACAAACAGCAGTTTTAATTGAAACTTTGGTAGAATTAGGAGCAGAGGTTCGTTGGGCAAGTTGTAATATTTTTTCAACACAGGATCATGCTGCTGCTGCTATTGCTGCTGCCGGCGTGCCGGTTTTTGCATGGAAAGGCGAAACCCTTGCTGAATATTGGTGGTGTACCGAACGGGCACTTGATTTTGGAAACGGGTTGGGCCCAAATTTAATTGTTGACGACGGCGGCGACGCTACTTTAATGATTCACCGTGGTTACGAGGCAGAAAACAATGCAGCAATTCTGGATAAAGAAGTAGAAGGCGATGACGAGGCTGAGCTCAATAAAATTCTTAAAAAAATTCTTGTTGAAGAGCCAAATCGCTGGCACAATGTGGCTGCACAAATTAAAGGTGTTTCAGAAGAAACTACAACTGGTGTCCATCGGTTGTATCAAATGCAGGAAGAAGGAAAACTTTTGTTTCCAGCCATTAATGTCAACGATTCGGTTACAAAATCAAAATTCGACAACTTGTATGGTTGCAGGGAATCTTTAGCAGACGGAATTAAGAGAGCTACCGATGTTATGATTGCCGGAAAAGTAGTTGTTGTTGCAGGTTATGGCGACGTTGGAAAGGGTTGTGCAAAATCGATGAGAAGTTATGGCGCAAGGGTAATTGTTACCGAAATCGATCCGATTTGTGCACTGCAAGCTGCAATGGAAGGTTTCGAAGTAAAAACCATGGAAGATTCATTGGCCGAAGGAAACATTTATGTTACTACAACAGGTAACCGCGATGTAATTACTGCAGAGCACATGTCGAAAATGAAAGATCAGGCCATTGTATGCAATATTGGGCATTTCGATAATGAAATTCAGGTTGCCAAACTTGAAAAATGGAGTGGCATTGAAAAAATAAATATTAAACCACAGGTAGATAAATATTTGTATCCCGATGGTCACAGTATTTTCCTTTTGGCCGAAGGCCGATTGGTAAACCTGGGCTGTGCAACAGGTCATCCTTCATTTGTAATGAGTAATTCATTTTCAAATCAATCGTTGGCTCAAATGGATCTTTGGAGAAACAACTATGAAACAAAAGTTTACACGTTACCAAAGAAACTGGATGAGGATGTTGCCAGATTACATCTTGAGCAAATCGGTGTAAAACTGACAAAACTGACCGATGAACAGGCTGCCTATATAGGCATCTCAAAAGAAGGGCCCTTCAAGCCTGAACATTACAGATATTAATTTTTAATGGGAAAGAATAAAAAAGTGGGCATCAATTTTTGAGGCCCATTTTTTTTGACATCAATTATAGACTCGTAAATTAGAACTGTTTACAACCACTACCTGGTATTGTTTTAAGGGGGCGGCAGCCGGTCCTTTTGCAGGGTAAGCTCCTCCGGTAAGCAGAAATTGCGATCCGCAACAGGAGCAAGTTCCCAAAACACCCTCGTTTTTAACCAGGCAGGTTTGACTAATTTCGTATGTACAGCCGGCATCATAGGCATAATAAGTTCCCGGAAGCTCACAATAAACAATGACTCCCCCAAAACCTATTCTAGGAAAAAACTCAGAGTTTCCCGGAATCATTAAGCCATTATTTATATTTAAATTGATATTAAACGAAAATGGAACATCAGGAATAAGCGAATCCTGTACTTTGTCACACGAATTGGCAGACAGAAATATAATAATCAAAAAAAACAAATACTTCCTGCTTTTTGAAACCAACTTCTTCATTTTTTGTATTTTTACTGGAAACCGCAAAAATAGGTATTTATTGTTTGTAATTCGAATCGAAAATGGATGATTTAATTGTAATCATATTAACACTTTTAATTGCTGTAGTTGGAATAATTGGGCAAACAAAGAAGAAAAAACAGGTTCCACCGACAAGTGAAAATAAACACGCTCCCGAAAATATTTGGGATTTACTTCAACAGGAGATGGAACCAAAGTACAATGTTCCGGAACCTGAGTTTTTTGAAGAAAAGGAAACTGAAAAAATATATGAATCGGTTGACAAAGTTCAATACCAGTTTGTTAGAGGAAACGAAGGGAAGCCAGAAGTAAAAAAGGATATTTTTGTTGAAAGCCCGGTTAAGAAGCTAATAAAAAAAGAAAAGTTTTCTTTAAAGAAAGCGGTAATTTACAGCGAGATATTGAACAGAAAGTACATATAGTACATCTAATTGGTTCATTTATAATATTTTTTAGGCCAGAATATTTTTAGTTCCAAGAAATTATATAATTTTGTGAAAGGAAGAGTTCCGGATTACCGGAGTTCTTTCTGTTTTTTTTATGGAAACAGATAAAAGGAGAATTAGCAATGTCTAAAGTAACATATTTAACAAAAGACGGA
>Ga0116152_10004579_pt1 | contig 10907 bp, 11 predicted proteins | sample AD_UKC119_MetaG_FD_89894 | JGI IMG/M metagenome (GOLD analysis project Ga0116152, IMG submission 89894) | Active sludge microbial communities of municipal wastewater-treating anaerobic digesters from Hong Kong - AD_UKC119_MetaG | ecosystem: Engineered > Bioreactor > Anaerobic > Digestate...
ATGTCGCGATCGTGGCAGGTGCCGGGCTCACTCTCGTCGGAATTGCACACCACGTATTTCTGCATTGGCGCATTGCGCGGCATGAAGCTCCATTTGGTACCGGTCGGGAAGCCGGCGCCGCCTCGGCCCCGCAAGCCGGAGGCCTTCACGGCCTCGATGACATCTTCGCGCGGCCGCTTCTCCGCCAGGAGCTTCTTCCATGCGTCATAGCCGCCGATCTTCTGATAGGTGGCGAGCGTCCAAGGCTCCGGATACTGCAGTGACTCGAACAGCGTGAGGTTCATCTTGTCTGCCCAGCGCAGGGCGGCAGTAGTCATCGCAGCAACCTCACTTCAGCGCATCCAGAATCTGATCCACCTTCTCCGGCGTCAGATGCTCATGGAAATGATGATCCACCATCATCATGGGTGCGCCCGTGCAGGCCGCCAGGCATTCTTCTTCGCGCTTGAGGAAGATTCGGCCATCTGGCGTGCTCTCTCCCAGCTTGATCCCCAGCTTGCGCTCGCAATGAGCTACCAAGTCTTCGGCACCGAGCAGCATGCAACTGATATTCGTGCAGATACTGACGTGATGTCGGCCACAGGGCTTGGTCTCGAACATCGAATAGAAGGTGGCCACCTCGTAGACCTGAATGGGCGGCAGATCGAGATACTCCGCCACACCGTCCATTAGCTCTGGCGTGAGAAAGCCGTGGTTTTGCTCCTGCGTGAATCGCAAGGCCGACAACACGGCCGAGCGCTGGCGGCCGGTCGGAAAGCGGCTGATCCAGCCGTCGATTTCATGCCGGGTGTGTTCGTTCAGCCGCCGCGATTTCTCGCCCAGCACTGGCGCAAACTTCCCGCCATCAGCAGTCGTCACCACGTGGCTCATCAGCGATCGATCTCCCCGAAAACAATGTCCTGCGTGCCGATCACTGCTACCACGTCGGCCAGCATGTGGCCCTGCGTCATCTCCTCGAGCGCCGCCAGATGCGGAAAACCCGGCGCGCGGCACTTCAGTCGGTACGGCTTGTTGGCACCATCTGAAATGATATAGATCCCGAACTCACCCTTCGGCGCCTCTACCGCTGCATAGGTTTCGCCCGCGGGCACGATGTAGCCCTCGGTGAACAGTTTGAAGTGATGGATCAGCGATTCCATGTCGCCTTTCATCTCGGCACGACGCGGCGGCCGCACTTTGCGGTCGTCGATCATCACAGGACCAGGGTGAGCACGCAGCCAATCGACACACTGCTTGATGATGCGGTTACTCTGGCGCATTTCTTCGATCCGCACCAGGTAGCGCGCATAACAGTCGCCGCCGACGCCGACAGGAATGTCGAAATCGAGCTGATCGTACGCCTCGTAGGGCTGCTTCTTGCGCAGATCCCATTCCACGCCGGAGCCGCGCAGCATCGGGCCGGAAAAACCCAGCGCCATCGCCCGCTCCGGGCTGACGACCGCAATGTTGACCGTGCGCTGCTTCCAGATGCGATTGTCGGTGAGCAGGGTCTCATACTCATCGATCGCCGCCGGGAACCGGCCCACGAACTCGTCGATGAAATCGAGCAACGAACCGGACCGTGCCTCATTGAGCCGCGCCGCATCCTTCTCGGAACGCCACCTCGACGCCTGATATTTGGGCATCGTGTCAGGCAGATCGCGATGCACACCACCCGGCCGATAGTAAGTCGCGTGCATCCGCGTGCCCGAGACAGCCTCATAGCAGTCCATCAGGTCTTCGCGTTCCTTGAATGCCAGCAGGAACACCGTCATCGCGCCAATGTCGAGCCCGTGCGCACCGAGCCACATCAGATGATTGAGCACCCGGGTGATCTCGTCGAACAGCACACGGATGTACTGCGCGCGGATCGGCGGCTCGATACCCAACAAGCGCTCGACTGCCAGCACATACGCGTGCTCGTTGCACATCATCGACACGTAATCGAGCCGATCCATGTAGCCGATCGACTGATTGAAGGGCTTGGACTCAGCCAGCTTCTCGGTACCCCGGTGCAGCAGGCCGACGTGCGGATCGGCCTTCTGGATCACCTCGCCGTCCATCTCGAGCACCAGCCGCAGCACGCCGTGTGCGGCCGGATGCTGCGGACCGAAGTTCATGGTGAAATTGCGGATCTCTGCCATGCCTGCTGCCCGCCTAACTCTTGGTCGCAGCGGATGCCGCCGCCGTCAGCGCCGGGTCGTAGCGACTGTCATGCCGGATGACCTTCGGCACCAGCGTGCGCGGCTCGATGCTCACCGGCTCGTAGATGACGCGGCCCTGCGCCGGATCGTACCGGACCTCGACATTGCCGATCAGCGGGAAGTCCTTGCGGAAAGGATGGCCGATGAAGCCGTAGTCGGTGAGGATGCGCCGCAAATCCGGGTGACCACTGAAAAGGATACCGAACAGGTCGAAGGCCTCGCGCTCGAACCAGTTGGCCGACGGCCAGATACCCACCACCGAATCGATGATCGGATCCTCAGCGTCCACGCAGCGTGCGCGCAGACGCAACCGCACGTTGTGAGTGATCGACAGCAGCTGATACGCAATGGCGAACCGGGCACCGTCGTGCGGCGCGCGTGGTCGGCCGCGCTCCACGCCGCGACTGAAACCCGAGCGGGTCGCGGATGCCGTCTTCCATTCGTCGAGGCCGTAGTCGAGATAGTCGATCCCACAAAGGTCGATCAACATCTCGAAGCGCAGCGCGGGAGCATCACGGAGCGCCTGGCACACCGCCAGAATGTGCTCCGGTTGTACCTCATAACACAGCTCGTCCGGCAGCGACTCGACCCGCAGCAGCTTGTCGGCGAGTTGCGCCTCGATCGCCTCAGCCAGATTCGTCATACGCTGCGTCATGGGATGCGTTGTACCGTGGTCATCGCGCAATCGTGCTCGTGCGCGCGATCTTCTTCTGCAACTGAATGATGCCGTAGATCAGCGCCTCGGCACTCGGCGGACATCCAGGCACGTATACATCCACCGGTACGATCCGATCGCAGCCCCGCACGACCGCGTACGAGTAGTGATAGTAGCCACCGCCATTCGCGCAGGAGCCCATGGAGATCACCCAGCGCGGTTCCGGCATCTGGTCATAGACCTTGCGCAGCGCCGGCGCCATCTTGTTCACTAGCGTGCCGGCCACGATCATCACATCCGACTGTCGGGGGCTGGGCCGAAAGACGATGCCGAAGCGGTCCAGGTCGTAGCGCGAAGCACCCGCCTGCATCATTTCGACCGCGCAGCAGGCGAGCCCGAAAGTCATCGGCCAGAGCGAACCCGTGCGCGCCCAGTTCATCAGATTGTCGACGCTCGTGGTAAGGAAGCCGCGTTCTGCAAAGCCTTGTTGCGCGGCCTCCGGGTTCTCGGTGTCTAGTCCCACTCGAGCGCTCCCTTCTTCCATTCGTAGATGAAACCCACTACCAGGATGAACAGGAACAATCCCATCGACACCAGACCAAACGTACCGATGTCCGCGAGCGCCACCGCCCACGGAAACAGGAAGGCGATTTCGAGATCGAACACGATGAACAGGATAGCGACGAGGTAGTACCGAACATCGAAGCGCGCGCGCGTGTCCTCGAATGCTTCGAAGCCGCATTCGTACGGCGACAGCTTTTCGCGGTCGTCGCCAAAGCGCGCCTGGGAGCGGCCGATCACTGTGCCGAGCGACAGCAGCACGACAGCGAGCCCGGTGGCTACGGCCAGAAAGATCAGGACTGGAAGGTAGTTAGCCAGCATGCGCAAGTATCACAAAAAGGGGACAGCCACCTCCTGCCTAGCAAGAGTCAGATGCCCCCGGAAACAACTGACGGAATTATATCAGGAGATTCGTGCTGGTGCCGACGGGGAGACTCGAACTCCCACGGATTGCTCCGCTAGCCCCTCAAGCTAGTGTGTCTACCAATTTCACCACGTCGGCATGTGTCACGGTTGCGGCTGAGTCTCACCCGGCGGTGGTGCCACGAGGGGCACGCCCTGCGACTCAACGGGTGCCGGCACTGGCGCATCGAGCGTCAACGGGGCCGGCACGGCGGTCTCACTCGACGTGCTGCTGCCGGCAGCCGGCGCAGTCGGGACCGGGACCGCATCGAGAATGGACTCTTGCTTCAGACCTTCCTTGAAGGCATACGTCAGCAACAGGCTGTTGAACATGAAGACGGCGGCGAATACTGCAGTGGCTCGCGACAAGCCAGTAGTCGCGCCTCGCGCACCAAACATGGTGCCCGATGCACCCGCACCGAAGCCGGCGCCGGCGTCGGCACCCTTACCGCGCTGTATCAGCACCAACGCGACGATCGCAACCGCGGAAAACACCTGCACCACTGTCAACGCTGTCTGCAGCATCTTTAAACCTCTTGCCTCGATCCAGCCACCCTCGGCCCGCTGCTAGCCGCGGGCGGCGTGCAGAATCGCGAGAAATTCCTCGGCTTTGAGCGATGCGCCGCCGATCAGCCCACCGTCGACGTTCGGCATCGCAAACAATTCGCCGGCATTGGCAGCTTTGACGCTGCCGCCATACAGGACCGGCACCAAGGCGGCGATCTTACCATCGAGCCCGGCGATCCGCGCGCGTATGAAGCTGTGGACGTCGTCCGCCTGCTGCGGGGTCGCCGTCCGACCGGTGCCGATGGCCCAAACGGGCTCATACGCCAGAATTGCCTGCTTCAGCGCCGCCACGCCTGCAAGGTCGAGCACCGCATCCAGCTGCCGCGCTACCACCCGTTCGGTCTGGCCTGCCTCGCGCTCCGCCAGCTGCTCGCCGACACACAGAACCGGGGTGAGGCCAGCAGCCTGGGCCGCCATGAACTTGCGCGCTACTAACTGATCGCTCTCGCCGAACAAGCTGCGGCGCTCCGAATGGCCAACGATAACGGCACGGCAGCCGACGTCAGCCAGCATGCTGGCAGCGACTTCCCCCGTGTAGGCGCCATGCGTCTCGGCGCTCGCATCCTGCGCGCCAACCCGTATCGCCGAGCCCTCCAGTTGGCGTGCGACACCTCGCAGGTACACGAACGGCGGGCAGACATAGCAATCTGCCGGCGAATCAGCGGGATAGCCCTGCAGCAGCGCATTTACCAGTGCCGAGTTCTCCGCGACGCTTCCATGCATCTTCCAATTGCCAGCAACGATGGGTCGACGCATGTGAACTCACTATGGCGGCCTCGATCGGGCTGGCGGGCTGCCAGCTCGCAGGAACGCACTATAGAAAAAGGGGCGCGATGATAACGATCCGGCCTGGCATGCGCAACGCGCCGGCCCGGATCATGTCACCCCAAGGCCGCGCGCTTGACCGCAGCCGCAATATCTTCGGCATTCGATTGCGCAGCCGCCTGGTCGCGCGCCTCCACCATCACGCGGATCAGCGGCTCCGTGCCGGATGCCCGCAGCACGATGCGGCCATCGCCGCGCAGACGAGACTCGGCGCCGCGCACTGCCGCACTGACCTCCGGCATCTCGTTCGGATCGAAGCGCTTCGCGACGCGCACGTTGATCAGTGTCTGCGGATAACGCGTCATGCCAGCCGCCAGCTCCGCCAGGCTCTTGCCAGTCTCCCGCATCACGGCCAGTACCTGCAACGCCGCAATCAGGGCATCGCCGGTCGTCGTCTTGTCGAGCGTGAGTATATGTCCTGAGGTCTCGCCACCGATGACCCCACCGCTCTCACGTAGCATCGCCAGCACGTAGCGATCGCCGACCTGCGCGCGCCGAAACGGAATACCCGCATCACGCAGTGCGAGTTCGAGTCCCAGATTGCTCATCACTGTACCGACGACAGCACCTGGCAATTGTCCCGCGCGATGTCGAGCGGTCGCAAGAATGTAGAGCAGCTGATCGCCATCGACGATGCAACCGAACTCATCGACCATTACCAGGCGATCGCCGTCACCATCCAACGCAATGCCCGCAGTAGCGCGAACGCCTGGCACCGTGAGTTGCAGCAGGCCGGGGGAAGTCGAGCCGCAGCCGTCATTGATGTTACGGCCATTCGGCGATGAGCCGATCGGGATGATCTGTGCGCCAAGGTCCGCCAAAGTGCGCGGCGCCACCTTGTAACCGGCACCATTGGCGGCATCGACTACCAGCTTCATACCATCGAGATTCGTGCCCGGAGGCAACGTCGACGCGCAGAACTCCTGATAGAAGCGGCGAGATTTGTCGACCCGGGACGCCCGGCCCAGGTTCATCGAGTCGCGCGTAATCGGCTCCTTGTCGATTTCGGTCTCGATCTGCTCTTCGAGCTCGTCGGAGAGCTTGCCGCCCTCGCTGTCGAAGAACTTGATGCCGTTGTCGTCGTACTTGTTGTGGGAAGCGCTGATCACCGCGCCGAACTTGCACTCGAATTTGCGCGTGAGATAAGCGACGCCCGGTGTCGGCAACGGCCCGATCAACATGACGTTCACGCCGGCGGCAACGAAGCCAGCTTCCAGCGCCGCTTCGAACATGTACCCCGACAGACGCGTGTCTTTGCCGATCAATACGGTGCCGCCGTCCGGTGCCAGCACGCGCGCCGCCGCACTGGCGAGACGCAGCGTAAAATCGACCGTCATGGGATGCGTGCCGACATGGCCCCGAACTCCATCGGTGCCAAAGTACTTCCTCGCCATTTGTCTCTACTCCCTCATTCCGAATCCTAGTCTGTCAACGGCGCCGCTACTTTGATCGCGTCGACAGTGGCCGCCACGTCATGTGCGCGCAGGATATGTGCGCCGCGCAGCACCGCCACCGTGGCCAGCGCCACGCTACCGGCCAGACGCTGATCCACGGGCCGTCCAGTCAGCTGGCCGAGCATAGACTTACGCGACAACCCGACCAACACTGGAAACCCGAGCGCGACGAATTGCGGCAAGGCGCGCAGCAGCTGCAGGTTGTGGCTGAGATCCTTGCCGAATCCGAAACCGGGATCGATCACAATCCGCTCGCAATCCGTGCCGGCGGCCAAACAAGCCTGCGCCCGATTTGACAGAAAGTCCCGGACCTCGCTCACAACATCGTTGTAGCGCGGGTTCCGCTGCATAGTGGCAGGCTCACCCTGCATGTGCATGATGCTGACCGCCGCCGGCAAGGCGCACGCTGCTGCCAGCGCCTCGGCTGTACGCAACCCCCGGATATCGTTGATGAAGGCGGCGCCGGCCGCCACTGCGGCGCGCATCACGCCAGGCTTACTGGTATCGACCGAAATGACGACATCGGATCCGGACAACCGCTCGATCACCGGCACGACTCGATCGATTTCTTCCGCCTCGCTGACCTCTGCGGCACCGGGACGGGTGGACTCACCGCCAATATCGACGATGGCCGCGCCCTCGGCGATCAGTTGTTCGGCGTGCCGAAGCGCCGCATCGGGAGCGTGGAAGCGGCCGCCGTCGGAAAACGAATCCGGTGTGACATTGACGATACCCATCACCACGGGCACCGACAGGTCGAGCAGCCGCGAGCCGCAGGCGAGCCGCATGCCAGCAGTTGCTCCGGCGCGATTAACCACCGGCGCTACGTGCGCTGTCAGTGCTGACTGGCGGGTGTTCCGAGTGAACCGCCCGCTTCACCCTCCGGACCGCGCCGCGGCGGCGGGCTCGAAATCGAATCGTCCCAGTCAGTTGGTGGCCGCGGGTCACGGCCCGCCATAATGTCGGAGATCTGATCGTCGTTGATCGTCTCGTACTTGATCAAGGCGCCGGCCATCGCGTGCAGCTTGTCGAGATTCGTTTCCAGAATCTCCTGCGCGCGTTTGTAATTCGATTCGATGACTTTGCGTACTTCTTCATCGATCACGAGCGCAGTTCCATCGGACACCTGTTTGTGCTGGGTGACCGATCGGCCGAGAAACACTTCGCCGCTCTCCTCCGAATACGTGAGCGGTCCGAGCCGGTCCGACAGGCCCCACTTGGTCACCATGTTGCGCGCCAGATCCGTCGCACGCTCGATGTCGTTGGACGCACCCGTGGTCACGGCGTCACGGCCAAAGATGATTTCCTCAGCGATCCGCCCGCCAAACAACGTCGCGATCGTACTCTCGATGCGGCGCTTCGACAGACTATAGCGGTCCTGCTCAGGCAGGAACTGCGTGACACCCAGCGCGCGGCCGCGTGGAATGATCGTCACTTTGTACACCGGATCGTGCTCCGGCACGCTGATGCCCACGATTGCGTGTCCTGCCTCGTGATAGGCCGTCATCTTTTTCTCTTCCTCGGTCATCACCATCGACCGACGCTCAGCGCCCATGATGATCTTGTCCTTGGCGCGCTCGAACTCGTCCATCGAAACGGTGCGACGATTGGCGCGCGCTGCGAATAGCGCCGCTTCATTGACCAGGTTTGCCAGGTCCGCCCCCGAGAATCCCGGAGTGCCACGCGCGATGAGTGCGGGTTTGACGTCATCGCCCAGCGGCACTTTGCGCATGTGCACGCGCAAGATCTGTTCACGCCCGCGCACGTCCGGCAGTGGCACGACTACCTGGCGGTCGAAACGACCCGGACGCAACAGCGCCGGATCGAGAACATCCGGACGGTTGGTAGCCGCGATGACAATGATGCCCTCACTACCCTCGAAACCGTCCATCTCGACGAGCAGCTGATTGAGCGTTTGCTCGCGCTCGTCATGACCGCCACCAAGTCCGGCCCCACGATGCCGGCCGACCGCATCGATCTCGTCGATGAAAATGATGCACGGTGCGTGCTTCTTCGCCTGCTCGAACATGTCGCGAACACGGGATGCACCCACGCCCACGAACATCTCGACGAAATCCGAACCGGAAATCGTGAAGAACGGCACCTTGGCTTCACCAGCGATGGCACGCGCCAGCAGAGTCTTGCCGGTGCCGGGGGAGCCGACCATCAAGACGCCTTTTGGTATCTTGCCGCCGAGCTTCTGGAACTTCGATGGATCCTTGAGAAAGTCGACGATCTCGCCAACTTCCTGCTTCGCTTCGTCCACACCCGCAACATCGGCGAAGGTGACATTCACCTGATCCTCGCCGAGCAATCGGGCGCGGCTCTTGCCGAAAGACATGGCGCCGCGGCCGCCGGCGGAACCCTGCATCTGCCGCAGCATGTAGACGAACACCAGGATCAGCAGCAGTGCCGGTGCCAGCTGCAGCAACAGCTGCGCCAGGAAATTGGGCTCCTTCGGCGGCTTGCCGCGAATCAGCACACCGGCCTTGTTGAGCGAACCGATCAGCGCGGAATAGTCGGTTTCAGGATTGAAAGCGGTGAATTGCGACTTGTCCTTGCGCACGCCAATGATCTCGTTGCCCTGCAACGTAACCGACTGCAGGCGATTGTTGTTGAGATCATCGAGCACCTGCGAATACGGCACTGGCTCTGCTTGCCCGGCTGTCGGCATATAGCGACTAAACACGACAAACATCACCAGGACGATCACGCCCCACAGCAGGATGTTCTTGGTCAGATCATTCAAGGCAGTTTCCTCTGCGTACTTACGATCACCGCTCGATCAAGCTACACCATCCGCCAGCGGCTCGCCAGCAAGTAGCACGCGAACCGGGGGGCCGAAATGAGGGCTAGAGACTAGGGGATAGGGACAAATACGGCATCTATGCCGCTATAGATGTGGGCAACGTCGCCCGAATTCAAGGCAGCCCAGCTACAATGTCGACGTGAGTGAGTCGCGCGCCATTGAACTGTCGGAAAAGCAGCGCAAGTTTCTGCGTGGCCTCGCGCATCCGCTGGAACCGGTCATATGGATCGGCAATCCCGGACTGACGGATGGCGTGGTCGCGGAGACGGACCGGGCGCTGCGCGACCATGAACTGATCAAGGTCAAGGTGCGCGCCGCCGACCGCCCGGCTCGTGAGGCAACTCTACTGACTTTGACCCAACGTACGACCAGCAGCCTGGTGCACCGGATCGGGCACGTGGCGGTCCTGTACCGCCCACGCACCGACAAACCGGGAATTGTGATCCCGGCCGCATAACAAGCGACCAGCCTCAAGATGAGTGCTGCCAAGCCGACACCCACCTCGAGAGCCGACAAAAGTCGGAGACGAGGAGACCGGCAAAGCGGCGCAGCCCCTGGGGCTCATGGCCGCCCCGCCACTGGCATGTATCGATTCTGGGACCGAACTCAACTGCGCGAAGCGTTGGTCGTATACACGAGTGCATTGCTCGTGGTTCTCGGCACGCTGGTAGCGTCGCGCTATCTGGTCGTACAGCGTTTCGAACGCATCGAGCAGCGCGACATGGCGCAGACGCTCGCCGTGCTGCGCAAGTCATTGCTCGCGCAGAACACCGCAGTCGAAACTCTGTCGCGCGACTATGCGCGCTGGGACGACATGTACTCCTATGTGACATCACTCGATCCTGAATTCGAGAGTGACAACTTCTCGCAGCAGGGGCTGGACGAGGCCAACGTCGAACTCGTCTGGCTACTCGACCCACAGGGGCGGATCGTCTCGACATTCCAGAACGACACCGCGGGCGACCGCTACGATCACCCGGTGCGGCCGGAAATGGCCCGATTCCTCGCCAGTCTGACGCCTGCGATCGGGCGCATTACCGATCAGCAGGGCAACCTCCGTTTGCTCGAGATCGACGGGATGCTGCATGTCGTGGCAGCGCATTCAATTCTGCACTCAGATCGCACCGGCCCGCCAGCTGGCACATTGGTGTTTACCCGCGCCATCAGATCCGCAGAAATGCAGGAGATCGCCACGGCGGCGCAATCACCTGCACGGCTGCTGCTGGCGGAGACGATTCAGAACAATGTCCTGCCGGACGTACCGCAACTCGCCATCCGCCTGCTGGCAGATGTTGAGGGGCCGGGCGCACTCATGCTCGGCGCATCCGAGCAACGCATGGAAGGTGCTACGCGCTTGAGCGGCATCGACGGCAAGGCACTCGCAGTCATCGCTACTCATCGCGATCGGGAAGTCATGCAAAACGGCTTGCGAGGCGCCAACTATCTGGTCG
>Ga0116152_10004580_pt1 | contig 10906 bp, 9 predicted proteins | sample AD_UKC119_MetaG_FD_89894 | JGI IMG/M metagenome (GOLD analysis project Ga0116152, IMG submission 89894) | Active sludge microbial communities of municipal wastewater-treating anaerobic digesters from Hong Kong - AD_UKC119_MetaG | ecosystem: Engineered > Bioreactor > Anaerobic > Digestate...
GCGACAGACCGATCCGCTGCCGGCCGGCAGACGGTTGCGGCGCAGCTCGCGCGCAAGCCGCAGTTGGCAGTATTCGACTTCCCGCACGCCGCAGTGCTGGCGCCTGCCGCAATGCCAGGCATTGCCACGGTCATGTTCACCCACAATGTAGAGGCTGAGATTTTCGCACGACACGCCGAGGTTGCGAGCAGTCCATTGCATCGCTGGGTGTGGCGCAATCAGTTGCGCAAGATGCGAGCGTTTGAGTGCGATGTCCTGCGGCGCTTCGATCATGTGGTGGCGGTGGCTGAGCGTGATGCCGCTGCTTTCAGGAGCGATTACGGCATCAGCAACGTGTCCTGCATCCCCACGGGCGTCAATCTCGAGTATTTCGAGTATTTCGGGCCCGCGAAATCGCACGACGTGGTGTTCACTGGCTCGATGGACTGGCCTGCCAATGTCGACGGCATCGAGTTCCTCATCACGGAGATCTGGTCGCTGGTGCAAGCACGAATTCCGGATGCTCGGATGACCGTGATCGGTCGCGACCCGCCGAAGCGACTGCGTACACTAGCTGAGGAGCGGGGTTTCGATTTCCGTTTCACCGGCCGGGTTGATGACATCCGTGCTGCCACGCGTGGCGCTGCCGCGTATGTCATACCACTCAGAGTGGGCGGTGGCACTCGCATCAAGGCGTTCGAGGCGATGGCAATGGGAGTGCCGGTCGTGTCGACCGCCATCGGTGTCGAAGGGCTCGATGTCACACCGGGGCGCGACTTCATCGCTGCCGACGCACCGCAGGCGATCGCCGCCGGCATCGTCGAACTTTTGACGGATCACGAACGCGGTCGTAGGCTGGCGGCGCAGGCTCGGCAACTCGTCGAAAGCCGATTCTCCAACGCGGTGGTAGGCAAGTGCTTCGAAACGATCTGCCTCGACGCGCTGCGGCACAGGCGGGCCGCGATGGATGGTTGCGGCACGGCGGTAGCAGCGCGAGTGACCTGACGTGCGCGACATCGTTCTGGTTTTGATCGTGATGGGATCGTTGCCCATCATTCTGATGCGCCCGTGGGTAGGCATCATCATGTGGAACTGGCTGGGCTTCATGAACCCGCACCGCTTCACCTGGGGCTTCGCCTACGACTTTCCATTCTCCGCGCTGGTAGCTCTCGCAACGCTCGCCGGTCTGCTATTCACGCGTGATCGCCGGATGCTCGTGAATTCGAGCGTGTTGTGGGTTTGGGTGATCTGGATCGTCTGGATGAACATCACGACGTTCTTCGCCTTGATCCCGCAGGATGCGGTCATGCAGTGGGACAAGGTAATGAAGATTCAGTTCTTCGCGCTGCTCGCGATGGTCCTGGTATATAAGCCGGAACACATCAAGATTCTCGTTTGGGTCATCACGGGCTCGCTAGCGTTCTACGGCATCAAGGGCGGCTTCTTCGCAATCGAAACCGGCGGCGGCGAACGTGTGTACGGCCCGCGCGGCAGTTTCTTCGAAGACAACAATGCAATGGGACTGGTGCTGGTCATGACTGTGCCGCTGTTGCGTTTCGTGCAGCTGCAGCTAAAGGATAAATGGGCGCGACTTGCGCTGCTCGGCTCTATTTTGCTGACGCTGCTCGCAGCGTTTGCCACATTTTCGCGTGGCGCATTGCTCGCGGCGCTTGCGGTGCTCGGCATGCTGGCGATGCGCGGGCGACAACGCATCGCGCTGGCGGCCGTGATGATCCTGCTCGTGCCGATCCTGATCGTGTCGATGCCGGACAAGTGGATGGCGCGTATGCTCTCCATCGATGATTATCAGTCCGACGGGTCGGCCATGGGCCGCATCAACGCCTGGTGGTTCGCCTTCAATCTCGCCAAGGACCACGTATTTGGCGGTGGTTTTGAGACTTTCGATCCACAGCTATTCATGCGCTATGCGCCGAATCCCACCGACTTCCATGACGCGCACAGCATCTATTTCGAAGTGCTCGGGGAGCATGGTTTCATTGGCCTCGCGCTGTTCCTCATGCTCGGTGCTCTGACCTTGCTGACCGCGCAGAACGTGGTCAGCAGGGTCCGCAATGCGCCGGCTGCCAAAGAAAAGGAACTGCACTGGTGCTTCGACCTGGCCTCGATGATTCAGGTGAGCCTGATCGGTTACGCTATCGGCGGCGCCTTTCTCGGACTCGCGTATTTCGATCTGTTCTACGGCTTGATTGCGATATTGCTGATCGTCAAGCGCTACGTCGACGAGACCCTTGCAGCGCCGGCGGTTGCGCGTGAGCCGGCCGTCGAAACAACGGCCGCATCGGCCGATGCCGCGCCTGAGCCGTTGTCTGCTTTCACGGCCGACGGCCGCCCAAATCCGTATGCGTTGCTAGGCCACCAGGCCGACCAAGGCGCTCGGAGACATCGTTGAGCGAGTTCCGCGACCATGACCCGCGCTTCGTCGACTACTACGCTGAGGAGAGCCTTTCGCCGCGGGCGCGGGAGAGGTTCACCGCTATCATGGAGTTGCTGCTGGCGGCGCGGGCGGCTGCGGGTCTCGGTACCGAGGCATTGGATGTCGGTGATGTCGGCTGCAATGCCGGTACGCAAAGCATCATGTGGGCGCGCGCAGGGCACCGCGTACGGGGTATCGACATCAGCACGCAGCTCGTGGAGATCGCGCAGCGGCGCGCAACGGAGGCAGGGCTCGCCATCGATTTCGGCGTCGCCTCGGCGACCAGTCTGCCGTGGCCGGACGCCTCACTCGATGTTTGCATTGCGCCGGAACTGCTAGAGCACGTGGAGGATTGGGAGGCGGTAGTCGACGAATGCGCACGCGTCACCCGCCCGGGCGGCGTCGTGTACTTCAGTACGACCAACAGTTTGTGCCCGAAGCAATATGAATTCTCGCTGCCGATGTACAGCTGGTATCCGGCCTTCCTCAAGCGTCACTACGAACGCCTGTCGGTCACGACCAGACCCGAGCTCGTCAATCACGCCCGCTATCCGGCCGTCCACTGGTTTACCTACTATGGTCTGCGCAAGCATATGGCCGAGCGCGGCTTCGTCAGCATGGACAGATTCGATCTGTTCGCGCTGAAACCGGAGCGCGGTCTCAAGCGCTTCTTGATACAGACACTGCGCGCGCTGCCGCCATTGCGATGGTTAGGGCACGTCGCCACGCCCTACACTGTGATCCTGTCGCGCCGCGCGAACTGAGATCCACGCAGTCATGCCGTTCGAATCGCAGACCGCAGCACTGCTAGCGTACGCCTGGTCGCCGCGACTACTCATTTTCGCCTATCACAGGATCGTCGCAGAGCCGGACGACATGCTGCACGGTGAGGTCACCGCAGCAGCGTTCGACGGACAAGTAGAATGGCTCAGCAAGCACGCCGCAATCCTCGCCTTGCCCGATGCGATCGAGCGCTGGCGGTCAGGCAGTCTGCCGCCGCGCGCCGCCTGCATCACCTTCGACGATGGCTATGCCAGCAACTTCGACCTCGCGCTGCCGATCCTGCAGCGTTGGCGTGCGGTAGCTACTTTCTACATAGCAACCGGTTTTCTGGACGGCGGCAGAATGTGGAATGACACCATCATCGAGGCAGTGCGACGCACCGACTGCGAAGAATTCGATTTGACGGCTCATGGTGCGGGACGGTTCACGCTGGGAATATCGAGGCCTGCTCTGGCCGGGCGCTTGCTCGATACGCTGCGGCGTCTCCCCTATGCCCAGCGCGAGCAATGTGTGGCGGCGATCGCGGCGCAAAGCGGCGTCGTGCTGCCCGATGATCTCATGATGTCCTCGGAGCAAGTGCGACAGCTCGGTCGTTTGGGCATGGACCTGGGAGGTCACACCGAGACACACCCCATTCTGGCACGCCTCGCTGCCGCTGACGCACTCGCGGAAATCCAGCGTGGTCGCGCGAAACTCTTCGATATCGTCGGCAGCGAGCCACGGACGTTCGCTTATCCCAATGGCATTCCTGATCAGGACTACCGTGTCGAGCATGTGGATATGGTGCGCACGAGCGGCTTCGAAGCCGCGGTGACCACGGCATTTGGGGGTGTCTCAGCTGATGACGATCGGTTTCAGCTGCCGCGCGTCATCCCTTGGGAGCAACGTGCGCATGCGTTCGCATGGCGGGCGGCCAAGGCGAGCCGTTCGCCGCCCGCAGCGCGTCTGCAACGAGCGATGTGATCAGGGCGCGCGCGTCGACGGCGCATGCACTGCTAACCACTGTTCCAGCAACACCAGCACCCAGATGAACGTGCCATAGAAGTTGGCTTGACCGCTGCGATGCGCGGCGATGATCTGGTCGCTGAACGCACGATTGACGAAGCCGCGCGTCGCGAACGATGCCAGGCTGTCACTAACGAGATCCTGCAGCCGCGGGGATTTCTTGAGCCACTGACCGAATGGCAGACCGAAACCATGTTTGCTCTTGGCCAGCACTTCATCAGGCAGGAACCCGCGCATCGCATTGCGATAGAACCACCGCAGGTCGGTGCCGTGGATTTTGAGCCCCGGCTGCACCAGAAGTGACAGATCGAGCAACTCGTCATCGAGCATCGGGTAGCTGACGGCCACGCCTTCGAGCGCACACATGGCGTTCACTTTTCGCAGATCGTTGTCGGCCAGCGTGAATTTCCAGTCCATGTAGAGCATACGGTCGACGATGTCGTCGGTGGGCGGTGCCTCATACTCGGCGCCGAGCAGACGTTCCGGATCGGCGACATCTACCGCCGCAAGAAAGTCAGGCGAAAAGATCTGCTGCGGTCCCTGATGCTGCACGAAGTTGTAAGTGAAGAGCCGCATTGGCATGGGGACCGAGGCCTGCTCTGCGTAGCTACGCATCTTGCCGGGAATGCCGGGAATCCGGCCGAACGGGCTGCGCAGCACGGGTTCGAGTAGCAGCTTGCGCAGCGGTCCTGGGAGCAGGGAGTAGCGCTCGAACACCTTCTGCTTCGCATAGCGCTCGTTACCGCCGAACAGTTCGTCGCCGCCGTCGCCCGCCAGCAGATGCCTCACACCGGCCTCGGCGGCGAGGCGTGCGCAGAACATCGTAGGCACGGCGGATGAATTGCCGAACGGCTCGTCATAAGCTGCAGCGACACGGGGAACTGCCGTAGCGATGTCTTCAGGCTGTACGTAATATTCGTGTGATTGCGTGCCGAAGTGCCTTGCGCTGACGCGCGCGTAATGCATCTCGTCGTAGCCTTCCTCGCTGAAGCCGATAGAAAATGTCTTGGTCGCCTGAATGTTGGCGAGCACGCCCGCCACAGTGGAACTGTCCAGCCCGCCACTCAGAAAAGCGGCACTCGCCGCGCCAGGGTCAGTGTGTCTGACTGCGTTCAGGAGAGCGGGATGCATCCGCTCACGCAGTTCCGCTTCACTTGGCCAGCGCTCAGGATATCCAGGTAGCCAGTAGCGCCGGACGGCGACTGTACTGCCATCAAAGCGTGCGACGGTGGCTGGCTCCAGTTTGCTGACACCCGAGTAGACAGTGCCCGGACTCGGCACCATATGAAAGAACGCGTAGTTGAAGATGCTCTGGGCACTGATGCTGTGGTCGATGCCCGGTTGACGCGCGACGGTGTCGGCCCGACTTGCGACGACCAGCGACCTATCGGCGGCAACACCGTAGGCCAGGGGCTGGGTCACGAAACGGTCCGTGGCGAGCAATGCAGTGCCGGCTTCAAGATCGAATACGGCAATTGCGAAGTGGCCACTGACTATCCCGACGAGCGAGTCGCCCAGACGCCGGTAGGCGCTCAGCAGCGCCGCGGCGGGGCTTACCTGCTGTGCCTCGTTTTGCAGCGCCGAATCGGCCCAGCGCGGTTTGCCGGCGACCGCCACGAGCATTTGTCCGCTGCGGGCAGTGGAGGGACCACCAAGCTCGCTCGCGATGGATGAGTTGCGTGGCGCGAGGCGCCCGAAGATTGCGGATTCATTCATGAATGGCTGTCGATTATGTTGGGCCGCGGTTCTTGTCGGCGCTGCGGATTGCAGGCGCAATACTATAGAGGTATTCGGCGCGTCCGCGGGGCGAGTGACGTAGTGTGATACAGGTCACCAGCTCAGGATCAGAACCGCAAGCTCGCGAATTCATTGCAATTCGCGCTTCCCTCGAGGCCCCTAGGGCCCCAAAATCACCGCTTCCTGCAGCGTGCTGTCTGCCCGGCGAGCGGTGATCTGTCATGAAATACGAAACGACCCTCCTGGTTATTCTTCTGTCGGTGAGCGCGCTGACCGCGACTGACGCGACCGCGCAGTCGAGCATGGACTGCGGGTCGTTGGAAAATCCGTACGGCCCCTACGACTACACCAACGGCGAACATCGTGTGAAATACATGCCGATCGTGGTCGGCGCGCATTTCAATCGTGACGTACAGACGTTGCGCAAGGGACAAAGTACCGCGGACCCGTTGGGAGATCTCGATTACACGCTACGCGCATTCCCGAATCATCATCCCGCGCTCGACGCGGTTTCCAGGTACTTTCTCCAGGGTGGTCGTGCCACTGGCGCGTTGTATACAGCGGAGTGCTACTTCGACCGCGCCATGCGCTTCAAGCCCGACGATGGCATAGTCTATCTGCTCTACGGTACGTACCTGCATCGTAAGAAGGACCTGGATGCCGCCGCGAGACAGTACGATCGAGCGCTGGGGCTGCTCGACGATTCGCCGGATGCGTACTACAACTATGCGTTGCTGAAGGCCGATCAGGGCCGGTGGAGCGAGGCCAGGAAGTTCGCCATCGAGGCGTACTCGCTCAATCATCCACTGCAGGGCTTGAAGCGTAAGCTGCAACGCAATAATGCGTGGTCCGCGGCCGACGATGAGGCGGTGCGCGTTGCCATTAAGGCGCGGCGTGAGGCGGCTGCGGTGCCTGTAGCACCAGCGGTCACCGAAAAATCCGCCGCCGAAGTTCCGTCTACCAGTTAGTTCTTTTGTTGGAGAGTACGGTTGCTTGCCGAGACATTGAGTATCCTGGACCGCGTCCTGTCGCTGGGCGAACGGGCGCAGCATTTCACCGCCGACACGCCCTTGTTAGGCGGCGTGGCGGAGTTCGATTCCATGGCGGTGGTTGCAGTGATAACCGCAATAGAAGAGGACTACGGTATCGCGGTCGCCGACGATGACGTGTCGGCCGAGACATTCGAAACGGTTGGCAGCCTCGCGCGCTTCATCGAAAGCAAGGTCGACTCATCGAGCGACGAATGACCGTTGTGCGTCGGCCGGCGTTCCTCGAAACTCCGCGTGGTCGACTCTTCATGCTAGAGCTAGCCGTGCCCGATCGACAGTCGCCGCCGCGCGGCACTGCGGTCATCGTTCCCGCCTTCGCTGAGGAAATGAATCGCTCGAGACGCACCTGCGTGCTGCTGGCTGAACGCCTCGCGCAGTCGGGCTATCGTGCGCTGTTGTTCGATTTGTCAGGTACCGGGGACAGCGACGGTGCGTTCGAGGACGCGCGGTTGGCGCATTGGCGGGATGATGTGGCGCAAGTTGCCGACCATGCCCGGGCCGACGGCACAGAGGGAATCATCTGGGTGGGTTTACGGTTCGGCGCATTGCTCGCGGCTGAGGCAGCTATGGCGGCTGATACGCGCGCGCTCGTGCTCTGGCAACCTGCGATCGAAGGAGCCACGGTCATTAGTCAGTTCCGGCGTCTCGCAACTGCCGCCAAACTGGTCAGTAAGCGCGACCAGGCGCCCAACACAGCCGTGCAGCCCGTGCAGGAAATCGCTGGCTATGCGCTGGCCCAGACGCTTGCCACGGATCTGGCCGAGCTGCGCCTGGCATCGACGCTCGAGTCTTGCGTGTGGCCGCTGGCCTGGTTCGAGATGACCTCGCGAGCAGACCAGACCCTGTCACCGGCTGCCACGCGCGTACTGAAAACCCTGCCAGCATCGCCCGGCGCGCGGATTCATGCGCAGGCAATCGAAGGGCCGGCTTTCTGGAGTACCACGGAAATTTCTGTCAGTGATGCACTAGTGCAGGCAACTACCGACTTCGTGACCGAGGCAGACGGCGTAGCGTGAGCGACCAGGCCGTGAGCTTTGAGTGTGCAGGCGACACGCTGGTGGGCGTGCTCAGCAGTCCGCAGCGCCAGTCGACGCGCTTCGGCGTCTGCCTGATCGTAGGCGGGCCGCAGTATCGGGTCGGCAGTCATCGCCAGTTTCAACAACTGGCCCGCACATTGGCGGCTCGCGGTATACCGCTATTGCGTTTCGATTATCGGGGCCAGGGCGACAGCGGCGGAGCCTATCGCGGTTTCGAGCACGTCGATCTGGACGTCCGTGCGGCCATCGATTGCCTGATGAGTCACTGTCCGCAGGTGCAATCCGTCATTTTGTGGGGTCTGTGCGACGGTGCGTCGGCCGCATTGTTATATGCTGCCCGCGATGAACGTGTGGGCGGGCTCGTGCTGATCAATCCGTGGATTACGGGCGCCGCGACTCAGGCGCAAACGATGCTCAAGCACTATTACGGTAAACGGATCCTGGAGCGCGAGTTCTGGCGCAAGCTGTTCGGTGGGCAGATCGAAATCGGCAAGGTCGCTGCGGAGTATCTGTCCTTTTGGCGGCGCGCTCGTCAAGTCGCTGATGTTCAGAGTCAGCCGGCAGACGAATACACCCGAACCGAAACACCGTTTCAACGCCGCATGCTGCTCGGGGTCGAGCGCTGTCGCGTACCGATGCTGCTCATCACGAGCGGCAATGATCTCACTGCCGCTGAGTTCCTGGACGTGAGTACCAAGGATCCAGCCTGGTCGGCGGCGCTGCAGGCGGCGCAGCTCGCACGGCGGCACCTTGCTGATGCCGATCACACCTTTAGCTGCAAAGCATGGCATACGCAGCTCGAAGACTGGACCGTTGAATGGATACTGTCGCAAGCAAACGCGCGCTGCTGATCGCGTTTCACTACCCGCCAATGCGAGGTAGCAGCGGTCTGCAGCGGGCGCTGACCTTTGGCAATCAATTGCCGGATTTCGGCTGGCAGACGACCATCGTCACCGCGCATCCGCGTGCCTATCCGGATACATCAGCCGATCAACTCGCCGATATCGACCCTCGGGTGCGCGTGCTGCGGGCCCAATGCTGGGATGCCGCACGCCATCTGTCGTTGGCCGGGCGTTATCCGCGCCTGCTGGCGACACCGGATCGCTGGGCGAGCTGGTTGCCCTTCGGGCTGGCGACCGTTCTGCGCGAAATTCGCCGACGACGTCCGCAGGTGATCTGGTCGACTTTTCCGATTCCCACTGCGCACTCGATCGCGGCGGCCGCAGCTCGCATCAGCGGCCTACCGTGGGTTGCGGATTTTCGCGATTCGATGACCGAAGAAAACTATCCGAGCGACCCGCGCGTGCGTCGCGTCTACCGCGGTATCGAACGACGGGTCATTGAGCGGGCGTCGGCGCTGGTGTTCACCGCGCCGAGCACCCTGCGTATGTACGATGAACGTTACCCAGGCAAACGCTCGCCGTTGTGGAGCGTCGTCGGCAATGGCTTCGACGAGCGGAAGTTCGATCTTGCGGCGAGTCGGTCTGCGGTACAGACCGTCGGGTCGATCGGTGTGCAGAAGTGGCTCCACAGTGGCCTGCTCGATCCAGTCGACCGCGATCCGAGCGAGTTCTTGCGCGCGGTGCGGGCGCTGAAGCAGCAAGGTGTCATCAGCACGGACAAAGTCGCCATCGTGCTGCGTGCCTCCGGTCACGACGCTACCTATGCACCCTTGCTCGAGCAGCATGGCATCGCAGATCTCGTCACACTCGCACCGCCGATTCCGTATGCCGATGCCCTCGAGGAAATGCTGCATGCCGACGCACTGTTGCTGTTTCAGGCACGCAACTGCAACCACCAGATTCCCGCGAAGTTGTACGAGTACATTCGCGCCCAACGTCCGGTGCTTTGCCTGACGGATCCCAACGGCGATACCGCCAGGGAGGCGCTCTCCGCCGGGATCGCACGCACCGTAGACCTGCACAACGAGGCGGAGCTGCGTGCGGTGCTCGGCGATTTCGCCACGGGGCGTATCGCGGCGACCACGCTCGTTGCGGCAGCATCGGCCGTTTCGCGGTATTCGCGCCGTGGCCAATGCGAATTGCTCGCAAGCTTGTTCGATCGGGTCGCGGCCGGATCGCCCGCGACTGCGGGTACTTGATAGTTTGATTACCGTGTATCCAAGTCTGGACGGCGCCGCGCTGCGTGCCACCGATGGAGCGGTCGCGGAATCAGTCATCGCTGCGAGACCTCACACCTTGATGACGAGTGGCCGCGCGGCCATCGCACGAGCGTTGGCAGCCTACGGAATTGGAGGCGACGACGAGGTTCTGGTACCCGCATACTGTTGTCTTGCGATGACGGCGCCGATCAAGGCGCGAGGCGCGCAGCCGGTCTACTATTCGATGCGTGACGATCTAACGATTGATCTGGGACGATTGCAGGATTTCGTAACAGAGCGGACTCGAGCCGTCATTGCCGTCCACTATTTTGGCGCCGCAACGCCACTCCTGGCGTTGCGCAGCTGGTGCGACGCGCGCGACCTCATGCTGCTGGAAGACTGTGCACATGCGTTCTACACGGCCAGCGGCCCAGAGTTGGTAGGTGGCGTCGGGCATGCGGGAATTGCCAGTATCATGAAATTTCTGCCGACCTGCGACGGTGGCGCGTTGTGGTTCAACGTCGCAGGGTCGGATACGCTGTCAGCCGTCGCACCGCGCGCGACGACCTTGCGCGAGATATTGTCGTTGGTTGAGCGCAGCCGATTGCCCGCCGCCGGGCTGATTCGACTTGCAGCCAAAGCCCGGTCAGGTGTCAAACGGCGTGTCGATGCGGTGGCTGCTCGCCCTGCGAATGCCAGCCAGTCGGCAGACGGTGAGTTCGATTTCGTGCCGCAAACGGAGCATCTCGCAGCCAGCGGCAGCACGAGATGGCTGCTGCGA
>Ga0116152_10004581_pt1 | contig 10904 bp, 6 predicted proteins | sample AD_UKC119_MetaG_FD_89894 | JGI IMG/M metagenome (GOLD analysis project Ga0116152, IMG submission 89894) | Active sludge microbial communities of municipal wastewater-treating anaerobic digesters from Hong Kong - AD_UKC119_MetaG | ecosystem: Engineered > Bioreactor > Anaerobic > Digestate...
AATATCGCTACATAAAAACAGTTCAGATAAATTCCACTTAAACCTGTGGGAAGCAAACAGGCAAGTGTTGCTCCAAAACGGTCTTCAAACTAAAAATATTGAAATACTTGGCGAATGTTCTTTTTCCGAATCAGAAAAATACTATTCGGCCCGCAAGGAAGGAGTAGAAACCGGAAGGATGGTTTCGGGAATAATGCTGATGAAGTGAAATCTATTTTTTTAATCTGAAGATCCTTTGTACGCTAACACTCACTTCACGTCAACTTGCATAATCTTAAACGAAGGTTTTCTTATCCATTTTAGCGAAACTTATACGAGATCATTTGAAAAGCTTTAAACTAATCAAATTTATACTTATTGTACAAGAATTTTATCTTAAGCATATTATACAACAGATCAATCATTTGTGATTGTTATTCGTAATTATCTTATCAAGAAAAGCCATATTATTAAAAATTAAAATTTGCTATTTAATATTTTTTAACTTTATTTACACCATGGATGTGTGTACGAACAACACTTAATAAAAAGGACCAATAATCAGATTCAATTTTTTTGCCCTTTAAGATTTGTTTTTGACAAGCCATTTTATTTTAACTAATAACTAAATTTTTACTTATGAGGCACAGCGTACTGTACTACTTCATTGCATTGATGAAGTTACTAAAACTGAACCAATTACTTTGGGCAGGTTTTATGTTTTTGTTTTTGTTATCCGCCCAGCTTTATGCGGTTGAACCCCCTTCTGCAGATTATGGAACGATGGATCAATCGAAAAAAGTTACCGGTAAAATTATTGACAAAGATGGAGCTCCGCTACCGGGAGCAACAATCACAGTTTTGGGAACAACCCGTGGGGTTATAACCGACAACGATGGTAGTTTTACTATTGATGCAGCACCCAGTGACAAACTTGTTTTTTCTTTTATTGGGATGGAAAGTCAAATTATCGATGTCGATAATAAAACATCCATTTCAATTACACTTTTGGAAAAAACCGAAGAACTTGCAGACGTTACAGTAGTAGCTTTTGCCAAGCAGAAAAAGGAGAGCGTTTTGGCTTCTATAGAAACAGTTCGGCCTGAAGATCTGCGCGTGCCTGCAAGTAACCTAACTACAGCTTTGGCGGGTCGTATGTCGGGTGTTATTTCGTACCAACGAAGCGGTGAGCCAGGACAGGACAACGCCCAATTCTTTATTCGTGGAGTAACCACTTTCGGTTATAAACAGGACCCGTTAATTTTGATTGACGGTATTGAACTTTCGACAACGGATCTAAGCCGCCTTCATCCTGATGATATTGCCTCATTCTCAATAATGAAAGATGCAACAGCAACAGCACTTTACGGTGCACGTGGAGCAAACGGTGTAATTTATGTTACTACCAAAGAAGGAAAAGAAGGAAAAGCGAAAGTGAGTGTAAGGTTTGAAAACTCTTGGTCACAGGCCACACAGGACATAGATTTTGCCGACCCCATTACCTATATGCAATTGCACAACGAAGCAGTAAGGACAAGGGATCCACTGGGATTCCTGCCATATTCGCAAAGCAAAATTGATAATACAATTGCCGGAAAAAACAAAAATGTGTATCCGCAAACCAACTGGCAGGACGAGTTGCTGCGTAACAGCACCACAAACCAACGTTTGAATTTAAACATGTCAGGTGGTGGTAAAGTAGCGCGCTATTATATTGCAGGTGGTGTAACAAAAGATAATGGGATTTTAAATGTTGATGATGCCAACGATTTTAGCAGTAATATCAACTTAAAACGATATTTAATCCGTTCTAATATCAACATTAATGTTACAAATTCGACCGAAGCCGTTGTTCGTGTTCACGGAACTTTTGATGACTACCGCGGACCGTTGCAGGGAGGGGAAAAAATGTACACTGCCATAATGCGCTCAAATCCTGTTTTATTCCCTGCCGTTTACGATCCTGATGCAAAACACATGGGAACACAGCACACCTTGTTTGGCAATTACGGAAATGCAAACTTTATTAATCCATACGCCGAATTGGTAAAAGGATACAAAGAATACAGCCAGTCGTTAATGCTGGCACAATTCGAAGTGAAACAAGATTTGGCAGCAATTACCGAAGGTCTGAGATTCAGGATTTTGGGAAACACAACGCGGAATGCTTATTTCGATGTGAAACGTTCATATAATCCTTTCTATTACAATATATCAAGCTACGATCCACGCACAGATGTTTATAAACTTGAGGTGTTGAACTCCAACGAAGGTCGCACTTCGTTGGACTATCAGGAAGGTGCAAAAAGTGTTTCCTCCACTTTTTATAGTGAAGCCGCTTTAACATATGATACTGAAATTAAAGAAAAGCATGGCATAAGTGGGCTTCTTGTTGGAATTATGCGCCAATCATTATCGGGTAACGAAGGAACTTTACAGGCATCTCTTCCAAGCAGAAACCTTGGATTATCGGGCCGTTTTACTTATTCGTATGATTCTCGGTATTTCGGCGAATTTAACTTTGGATATAACGGAACAGAACGATTTTCAGAAAAAGAACGATTTGGATTTTTCCCGTCGGCAGGTTTGGCATGGTTTGTATCCAACGAAAGCTTTTTTGGCCCTGCAAAACAAACCATTTCGAAACTGAAATTAAAAGCTACTTACGGTTTAGTGGGTAACGACCAAATTGGAAATGCAAATGACAGGTTTTTCTATTTGTCAAATGTAAATTTAAATAACGGAGACAAAAGTTACAAATGGGGAACAGATGGATACTATAATGTAAATGGTGTTTCCATTTCCCGTTATGCCAACGATCAGATAACCTGGGAAACAGCAAAAAAAGCTAATCTTGGTATTGAATTGAGCCTTTGGGAAAAAATAGATATTGTAGCCGATTTATTCAGTGAATACAGAACCAACATTCTAATGGATCGTTTGGCTTTCTCAACTTTTGGGTTACAGGCAGATACAAAGGCAAACGTTGGCGAAGCATCAAGTCGTGGTGTTGATATATCTGTTGATTACAGCGAAAGTTTCAAAAACGGGGTTTGGGTAACTGCCCGTGGAAACTTTACCTATGCAAAAGGTCAATTCGAGAAAGTAGAAGAATCTGATTTCAGCGCAACTCCCTGGCTTTCGAAAGTTGGAAGACCAATTACACAGCAATGGGGTTATATTGCAGAACGACTTTTTGTTGACGATATGGAGGTACTAAACTCTCCAACGCAAAATTTTAGTGGGGGCATTGTACGTGGTGGAGATATAAAATATCGTGACATTAACGGCGATGATAAAATTACTTCACTTGACCGTGTTCCAATAGGATATCCCACTACTCCTGAAATCATTTACGGTTTTGGAGCATCAAGTGGGTACAAAGGTTTTGATCTTTCATTATTCTTTCAGGGGTCAGCCCATTCATCATTCTGGATTGACGCAAATGCTACTGCTCCTTTCGTTGATCACAGCTATGGCAACACATTGGACGATGATCCTTTCAGAAATTACCAAAAAACCAATGCACTCTTGCAAGCTTATGCAGATAGCTACTGGTCGGAAACAAACCGTGATATTTACGCGTTATGGCCTCGTTTATCGGATACTAAAGAGCCAAACAATAACGAGCGCAGTACCTGGTTTATGCAAAATGGGGCATTTTTAAGGTTAAAATCAGTTGAATTTGGTTATTCATTGTCAGAACGAGTCTTTAAACGGATGGGGTTGGAACAAGCACGCTTTTATGTGAGCGGCACGAATTTATTGATGTTCAGCAAATTCAAACTTTGGGATGCTGAAATGGGAGGAAATGGACTTGGTTATCCGGTTCAACGTGTAATGAATCTTGGCCTTCAGGTTTCGTTCTAACTTTTAAAAGAATTACGATATGAAAAATATGAAATTTATAATAGTGGCACTTGTACTAATTTTAAGTGCCGGCAGTTGCAAATATTTAGATGTTGTACCCGATAGTGTCGCCACCATTGACGATGCTTTTGTTGACCGCAATTCGGCTGAGAAGTTTTTAGCAACTTGTTACAATTATCTGCCAAATTTTGGCGACCCATGGGTAAATCCGGGAATTGGCGCTGGCGATGAGGTATGGTTTAATGAAGAAATTGTAGGAAGTGATTTCAATTCAGCATTGATTGCCCGTGGTCTACAAAACGAAACTGAACCTCATTTGAATTTCTGGGATGGACGGCAACGTGGGAAAAGCTTATATCAGGGAATAAGAGATTGCAATATTTTCCTTGAGGAAATCGATAATGCATCCGACTTGGAACCTGCCGAGAAAAAAAGATGGGTGGCTGAAGTAAAATTCCTGAAAGCCTACTATCATTTTTGGTTATTCAAATCTTATGGTCCAATCCCGATTATTCGCGAGAATTTACCTATTTACACAAATACTGAAGATGTAAAAGTATATCGCGAACCGGTTGATGATGTAGTAAATTATATTGTTGAATTGATAGACGAAGCAGCTGTTGATCTTCCACCTCTTCTTTTTTCAGACGCATTAGAGTATGGTAGGATTACATTGCCGGTTGCTCTGGCCATAAAAGCACGTGTTTTGGTAACTGCCGCCAGTCCTTTGTTCAATGGTAACCCTGATTTTGCATCCATTATTGATAACCGTGGAACAAAATTGTTCAATGAAACCTACGATCCCAACAAATGGGAACTTGCAGCAAAAGCAGCAAAAGAAGCAATTGAAGCGGCACATTATGCCAATCATGCTTTGCTGAACAACTATAAAACCAGAACAGATATTTCTCCGGCCTTGGAAAGAGAATCTATTATCCGTTCAATTGTTACAGAAAGAAATGGCCCCGAAGTAATTTGGGGAGCAACAAATTTCCCGTTTTCTCAAACCTACCAACGAATGGCAATACCGCTTTTAATACAAGTTACCTCGTCAAATCCGGTAAGCCAATTCTATGCTCCTACCCTTCGAATGGCAGAACTATTTTATACCAAGAACGGAGTTCCAATCGAAGAAGATAAAGACTTCGATTACGAGAACAGGTATAAATTGCGTACAGCTAAAACAGAAGAAAGCGATTATGTTCGTTCAGGCGAACAAACTGCAATTCTACATTTCGATCGCGAAGCCAGGTTTTATGCCAGCGTCGCATTCGACCGCGGAACATACTTTCTGGATCCTACATATTATTATGTGCAGACTCGAAACGGAGAATTGGCAACAAAAAGAAACAGAGGAGAATTTTCGGCAACTGGTTATTTCATGAAGAAACTCATCAATCCGCAAACTGCCCTCAATGCAAATACAATTGTTCCTTATTATGAATTCCCGTTCCCCATTATCCGGTTAGGCGACCTTTACTTGCTTTATGCTGAAGCACTTAACGAAGTAAAACAAGTACCTGATGCCGAAGTTTATGAATACATAGACTTGATTCGTGAAAGAGCAGGATTACCAGGAGTTGTTGAAAGTTGGGCATTGCATTCAAGCAATTCCAGTAAACCCAAATCAAAAGATGGAATGAGGGAAATTATCAAGCAAGAAAGGCTTATAGAATTGGCATTTGAAGGACAGCGCTTTTGGGATCTGCGCCGCTGGAAAGATGCCCAAAAATATATGAACAAGCCAATTAAAGGATGGGATATCAATGGGAGAGGAATTGGCTTCTATAATGTTACAACTGTATTCCCAGGACCTGGAGATCCAATTGTACCATACGAGTTTAAAGATTATCTCTGGCCGATTCGGGAAGAAGAGATAATTAAAAACCCGAACTTATTGCAAAATCCTGGTTGGTAATAAAGGATTATCATAATGAATAATTTAATTAAAATGAAAAAAATAATTTATCTATTAACAATTGTTGGATCACTCACAATTATTGGTGGGTGCCAAGAAGACATAAGGGAACCTCTGTTCAAGGATGCTTCAGCTCCTGGACCAGTAAGCTTGCCCCAAGTAACCAATTTACCAGGAGCAGCTATAATTGAATATACTTTACCAAGTGACCAAGATTTGCTATATGTGAAAGCAGAATACATGCTCGCAAATGGTAAAATGGCGGAAACAAAAAGTTCTGCATACTTAAATACTGTTCGTGTTGAAGGATTTGGAGACTCCAGCGAGAAAACAGTTACCCTTTATGCTGTCGATCACAGCGAAAATAAATCGGCGCCGTTAACAGTAAAAGTAAACCCGCTACTTCCCGATGTTACCGTGGTATCATCAACCATTGAAATGATACCGGATTTTGGAGGTGTGCAATATCGTTGGAAAAACGAAAACAATGCATCTTTGGCTTTCACTATTTTAGCGACAGACTCAACAGGTATCTTATCTGAAGTGGAAACTGTCTACTCCGGAGTTACCGATGGCGAATTTACAGTACGCGGTTTCGACCCTGAGGAAACCGAATTTGGGATTGTGGTACGTGATCGTTGGGACAACTTTTCGGATACGTCGAAAATTATTGTTACACCACTTTATGAGGAAAAACTCGATAAATCAATATTCGAAAATTACAAATTGGACAATGATAATGATTGGAACGCCTGGGAAGGCCGTTACGAGTACGCTTTTGATGATAATGTACAAACTTTCAACCACACATTAGCTGGTACGGGCTGGCCACAATATATGACAGTAGATTTAGGTGTGGTAGCACGTTTGAGCCGGGTTGTTATTGTCCAACGCCAAAACCAGTTTTATGGCCATGGTAATCCGCGTCTATTGGATATCTGGGGCTCGAAAGAAGCTCCGGCACAGGATGGCAGTTTAGAAAACTGGTACCCACTGAGAGTTGCCGGACCACCAACAAATAATGGTTGTGTAGCACGACGCCCAACTTTGGAAGGTGGCACTGCTGCTGAAGATCAGGAACATTTTGAGAAAGGTGATGAATATTCGTTCACCCTTGAAGATCCAGAAGTAAGGTACATAAGGTTTGTTGTAAACGAAACCTGGGGCTTAACCGGATTCTCCCACTTTGCTGAAATAACCTTTTACGGGCAAGTAATTAATTGAAATTAAATTGTAAAAAATGAAAAAATTATCAATATTGTTTACGCTTATTTTTGGTGTAGCTTTCTTTTTCAATGCATGCCAGGATATGGAAGATATTCACAGCGAATATTTACGCGACGGAAATATTATATATGCACCGAAACCATTAACTATTGAAACATTCGCGGGACACAACCGGATTGCATTAAAGTATTACCTGATAAATGCGGTAAATATCAATAAATGCGTTATTGAATGGGAAGATGGTGCAAGTTCTAAAACTTTCGACATCACACCATCAGTTCCTTTAGATTCGATTGATTTTATTTTAACCGACATGGAAGAGAAATCTTACATATTTAAAATTCATACAATCGATAAATTTGGAAACCGTTCAATTAAAGAACAAATTACAGGATCGTCTTATGCAGCAAAATATCAGTCTGGTTTAACAAACCGTTCTCTGGTTAGTGTTGAGGGCGGCGGTACAACTGACTCTCTTATTGTTACCTGGGGAACTGCTCCAAACGGTAATACAGGAGTTGAAGTAATGTACAAAAATGGTGCTGGAGAAATGGTATCCAAAATAGTAAGTCCTGAGGATGACATTACAATAATTAAAGATTGGGAATCTGAAAGCGAGATGAGTTACAAATCTTTTTTCATCCCTGAAGAAACTGCAATCGATACATTTGTAGTTGATCCAAGCTCTGTTACTTTACCAACATTTATTGAGTTTAAAGGTGAAAAAATCGATAAAACGAATTGGGAAATAGTTGACTTCTCGACCGAAGAACCCGGTGAAGGCGCTCCAAACGGACTTGCATCAGCAGCAATCGACAATGATTTAGGCACATTCTGGCATACACAGTGGGACGGCGCAAGTCCGGGCTACCCGCACTTTTTTACAGTTGATATGAAAGATGTTGTTAAAATCAACAAAATTGAAACTTTCAGAAGATCGGGCGACAACAGGGGGCAAACACGATTCGAAATTCAAACAAGTCTCGATGGCGTTAATTATACAAGTCAGGGATCGTTTGATTACGACCCAAACAGTGCAAGTCAAACCTACCAGTTTAGCAATTTGCCTATGGCTCGTTATATTAAATACACTGCAACTGCCGGACCGAATTTCTTTGCATTCCTTGCTGAATTGGATGTTTATGGTCAAACTGCTTCCAAACTCGACCGTTCGGAGTGGGAAGTTGTTGATTTTTCAACTGAAGAACCTGGAGAAGGAGCACCAAACGGCTTGGTAACGGCTGCACTTGATGGTGATTTGGGTACATTCTGGCATACGCAATGGGATGGTGCAAGTCCTGGTTATCCTCATTTCTTTACTGTTGACATGAAAAAAACAGTTAAAATTCTGGCTGTTGATTGCTCAAGGAGACAGGGAGATGCAAGAGGACAAACCAAATTCAAAATTTACACAAGTAACGATGGTGTAAATTTCGATGATCAGGGTACTTTTAATTTTAATCCGAATATCAACGATGTTCAAATGTTTCCGTTGGCATTTTTGCCTGATGCGAGATATGTTAAATATGAAGCAATTGAAGGTCCAAACTTCTTTGCATTTTTAGCCGAATTCAATGTTTACGGCTCTGTAAATCAATAATATAAACTAAAATCACTTATAAAGAAAACCCGTTAAAAAATGACGGGTTTTCTTTTTGATTTCCACACCTTAAAAAAAATGCCTGATTTTAATGTTATACAAGTTTTGGCTAAACACCTGTTCTTTATTCTGATTATTGGGGTTAATCTTAATGGTACATTATCAGCTCAAAGCATCAGCAGTTTTTCAACCGATTTGCCTTTGCTGATTATCGATACAAACGGAAAACCTATTTACAACGAACCAAAAACAACAGGGAAATTGAAAATTGTTTCGAATTCTGAAGGGTTAAATCATTTTACCGATCCTGCAAACGATTTCGATGGAACAATTGGGATTGAACTTCGGGGAAGCAGTTCTCAAGGTTACCCGCAAAAACCCTATTTATTTGAAACACGGAACAGCGATGGAACAAATTTGAATGTTTCGATTTTGGGACTGCCCGAAGAAAACGACTGGGTACTGCTTTCAAATTACAACGACAAATCGTTTATGAGGAATATACTTGGTTACCAGCTTTTCGAACGGCTTGGCCATTATGCGCCCCGTGCAAAACTTGTTGATGTTATTCTAAATAATGAATACCAGGGAATTTATATTCTAACGGAAAAAATAAAACGTGACAAAAATCGGGTTGACATCGCAAATTTAAAGGAAGAAGATATTGAAGGTGAAGAATTAACTGGTGGATATATTTTTAAAATCGACTACTGGAACAACAACGACAGCTGGGAATCGCCCTACCATCCAATCAATCATTCTGATTTAAATGTCCATTTTGTTTTTCATGATCCCGATTGGGACGAACTTGTATATCAGCAAAAAAATTATCTCGAAAATTATGTAACCTCTTTTGAAACAGCTTTGTATAGTTCAAATTTCACAGATGAGACACAAGGTTACCCTAACTTTATTGATGTAAACAGTTTTATCGATTACTTTCTGGTTAGCGAAGTTTCGCGAAACAACGATGGTTTTAAAAAAAGCCGCTATTTTCATAAAGATAAAAACGGGAAAATAATGGCAGGTCCTGTCTGGGATTTCGATTGGGCCTGGAAAAATATTAACGAATGCTACATTTTTAAAGCAACCGACGGATCGGGCTGGGCATACAAAATAAATGATTGTCACCCGGATTTGAATTCGCCGGGCTGGATGATCCGGCTGTTTTATGACGAAAAATTTAAAAACGAAGTAAACTGTCGCTATTTTGATTTACGAACAAATATTATGAGCGATGAAACTGTTTTTGGAATGATTGACTCATTGTACAACGAAGTTAAAAATGCCCAGATTAAGCATTTCCAGAAATGGAAAATACTGGGACAAAATGTAGGAGCTCCAGAAATTGGAACTCAACCTGCAACTTACGAGGGCGAAGTTGAAAAGTTGAAAGACTGGATTGCAACACGTTTTAGCTGGCTCGACAAAAATATGTTGGGAAAATGCGCCACAGTTCATTCACAGGAACTTGCCGAAAATTCATTGCTTAAAATATATCCAAATCCTGCAAAAACTGTAGTAAATATTATGTGGGACGAAACTATTGTAAATTTACAGATTTTCGATTTAACCGGAAAAACAGTTTATATAAACGAAAATGTGGATACTGAATTGGCACACATTGAGGTTTCAACCTTCCCTCCCGGAATTTATATTCTGAAAATTTCAAATAAAAACGGCAACACAGCAACTGAAAAGATAGTTGTAAACTGAAAAACGAATGTCAAAAACGGGTAGGTATAAAACCCTAATTTTGGCGTCATTATTAAAAGTCAATTAAATTTTAAAAACCATGATAAAACAAATCAAATTATCGTTCCTGTTTCTCCTAAGTTTCGTTACAGTATTCGGACAAAGCAAAAAAGAGTGGGAAGATCCCGCAGTTTTCAACATTAACCGCACTGCGCCACACGCCAATTTTATACCTTTTGAAAACGAAAGACTGGCGCTTGAAAATAACGCAAATCAATCGGCATATTTTCATTCGTTAAATGGAGTTTGGAAATTCAATATTGCTTCAAACCCCGAGGAACGCCCTGTTGATTTTTACAGGGAAGATTTTGACGTGAGCAACTGGGCCGATATTAAAGTACCCGGCAACTGGGAGCGGCAGGGTTTCGACACAGCAATTTATGTAAACACAACTTATCCGTTTTGGCAGATTGTGAAAAAACACCCAACTCCCCCAGAAATTCCGGCAGGGTACAACCCCGTGGGAAGTTACCGCCGCAATTTCACAATTCCCGAAAATTGGGATGGCCGACAGATTGCAATCCATTTTGGCGCCGTAAAATCGGCATTTTACAT
>Ga0116152_10004583_pt1 | contig 10903 bp, 13 predicted proteins | sample AD_UKC119_MetaG_FD_89894 | JGI IMG/M metagenome (GOLD analysis project Ga0116152, IMG submission 89894) | Active sludge microbial communities of municipal wastewater-treating anaerobic digesters from Hong Kong - AD_UKC119_MetaG | ecosystem: Engineered > Bioreactor > Anaerobic > Digestate...
GATACCGAAACCGCCGAGTTTATGGCCTTGTTTTATGATCACATTTTTAGACAGCAAACCATTGCAGACGCTTTCCAGGCTGCACAAAGTGCCATGAAAAATAAATACAGGGATGACCCTTATAAATGGGCCGCATTTATTTTGGTAAGATGATAAATTGATATAATAACTTTATTCCTGACCACAACAATACATAACAATGAGCAAGAAGAAATTGACACCAGCACAAAGTACCGAACTCCTCAATACCTTAAAAGCCCGATTTGAGAAAAACAAAAACCGTCACAAAGGTATTGATTGGGCCAAAGTGCAGGCAAAACTGGAAAAGCATGCAGACAAGCTTTGGTCGTTACAGGAAATGGAAAGTACCGGTGGTGAGCCGGATATTGTTGGTTTTGATAAAAAGACCGGTGAATATATCTTCTATGATTGTTCTCCCGAAAGCCCGGCTGGTCGCCGAAGTTTTTGCTATGACCGGGAAGCATTGGAAAAAAGAAAAGAACACAAACCCAGGAACAATGCATTGGATGCGGCAGCTACTATGGGCATTACAATGCTTACCGAAGAACAATACCGGGAACTACAGCAATTAGGAGATTTTGATACAAAAACATCCAGCTGGGTAAAAGCACCGGATAATATCAGGAAACTGGGAGGCGCTATTTTTTGTGATCGTCGTTATAATACCGTATTCACTTATCATAATGGTGCAGAATCATATTATGCAGCAAGAGGTTTCCGCGGTTGTATCAGGATCTAAGACCTATCTGAGTTATTTTTCTCCTCATTCTACCGTTAAAACCGGATATCAACAGCTTATAAAAAGCCGGTAAATCAAACCGCTGAAGTATTTACTTTAATAAAGTAAAACTTCAGCTATGAAATTTCTTTTACTGTTGATATGTATAAGTTACACCAGCACCCATTTTGCCCAGGGTATTAAAGTAAGCACTATTGCAAAAAAAATCAATGCCAGTGGTGGCGTATCTGTTGATAAAGATGGAAATGTGTACGTTAGTGATTTTGGAGAAGCATTGGGCAAAGTTTCATTGAATACCAATGTTTATAAACTTTCGAAAAACACCTGGAGCATTTCCACTTTTGCATCCGGTTTCCGTGGCGCTTCCGGTAGCTGTTTTGACAGTAAAGGAAATTTTTATCAATCAAATCCATTTGGCAACCGGGTAAGCAAGGTAACACCTGATGGCAAAGTGGTCGTTGACTGGTCAACCAACGACTTTAAAACACCAATAGGCATTGTGGCCAATGCAAAAGATGAGTTGTACGTATGCAACTGTGGTGGTAATGCGATCAGAAAGATCAACAAAGATGGTCTTTCATCTGAATTTGCTGTTTCAACTGAATTCAATTGTCCCAACGGACTTGCTATAGACGACATAGGAAATCTGTATGCATGCAATTTTAATGACGGAAAGATCCTGAAGATCGACAAAAAAGGAAATGCCACCGTATTCGTTGAATTGCCAGCTCTGCAAGGTGGTAGTAAGCCTGTAGGAAACGGACATGTAACCTGGAAAAACGGTTATCTATATGCCGTTACTATTGGCCGTGGAGAATTGTATCGTATCAACCGGGAAGGGCAAAGTGAACTGATTGCCGGCATACCCATGGCTTTTTCAAATATTGATGGCGACAGTAAAACTGCTACATTCTGCAAGCCAAACGGGATCGCTTCCAGCATAACCGGTGATACACTTTACATCAATGTGTCGGGAAACGGATGGACAAGCGCCAACCCTTTATCATTACACCCGGCACATTTAAGAATGGTAACCGGGCTAAACTCATTGGGTGAGATAAAACCCATGAAAACAGATATTGAACTCATCAAAGAAATATCAAAACAATTCTCACAATATTATATCAATGCTGATTATGACAATCTTGCAAATATATATACACCGGATGCTAAAATATTTCCCGATAAAACTGCAATCATTGCCGGAAGAGAAGCCATCAAAAAAAGATGGATACTGCCGGAAGGGATAACTGTTATTCGCCATATTGTAACCCCTGATGAAATAAAGATCTTAGGCGATCATGCTTATGATTATGGATATTATGAAGTAGAGAGCAAAAGAGCTGACGGTAGTTCTGCTACCGGTAAAGGTAAATATGTCATCATTTGGAGAAAGGAAAATGATACCTGGAAGATACATCTCGATATCTGGAACAGTGTACAGAAATGATACAAATATCTTTGGCCTAAAGCATCAGTTGTTGTTCGGATCCAGTGCTTTTTCAAATATGCCCTGACCAGGCATTTTCACTTCTTTTGCTTCAGGCAGGCAAACAGTTGCTTGTTCGTAAGAATATTTAAAATACCCTTCTCCTTTGAACTGATCAGTGTCGGCATTTATATTTATTTCGATCAACCTATCCTTGTCGTCAAATATCACATAACTTCCTTTATACCCCTCCATCGTATGATCAAAGCGGGTATAACCCGGTTGTCCGGAAGGCACTTTTGTATATCCTTCCCCCATGAAATGTTCCGGTTTGTACAAAAAAGTAAACTCCAGATACATAAATGGAAAAGTCTTTACCTTTTGATTACTTAAATATTCAAACTTGTTCCAAAAAGGATCATTGGGTAATTTATAATGTGCTACCATCATACTTGGGCCCATTAAACTCATGGAGCCCATACTTAGCATCCCCGATTTCTCATAGTAGCCATTATGCTTGTTATAGGCATAGAAAAAGCCTTCGCTATCAATGTATGAAGCTTTATCAGATACTCCTGGCTGAATCGACTTCATTGCCAGCGCATCCACATCAAAATAGCTGATGGTTTTTTTATTCTCCTCATTCAACATTTCAACAACAATATCATTTGTGTAGAATTCTTTTTTCAGATCTGTTTTTACATCCCGGGCAGGGTTAGGCGCACCAATGCAGTCAACAGCATCCGGACCTAAAGATCCTTCCCCGCCAGGATTGCTTTCTGGCATTGTTCCATTATCCTTAGTAACAATGTCCTGTGCTTTTTTCTTTAATTTTTTTAAAATACCCTGGGCATTTGTATCTACACTAAATCCCGAAAGCATTGCGACTAGTAATAAAAGTTTTCCGGTGTTCATAACCTGGACATTTTATGGTTTGTTGATACCCGGTTAATACAACCGGTCGATAGATCGAGGGCAGGAGCAAAAGAAATCAGCCATTAAAAGACCTTCACTAACAGAGCATTTTAAAGTTAGGCATAATTTACAAGAGGAGAATTTTTTCCATAACTTCCCTTTATTATCAGGCAGTTAAATAATTATAAATGAAAAAAATGACCTGCCGCCAATTAGGTGGCGCCTGTAATGTGGAGTTCATTGCTTCTACCTTTCAGGAAATAGCCGAACAAAGTAAAAAGCATGGAATGGAAATGTTCCAGCAAGGGAATGCAGCACATCTGGAAGCCATGAACAAAATGAAGGACCTGATGAATGATCCGAATGCCCTGAATGCATGGCTTGAGGATAAGCGCAAAGAATTTGAATCTCTTCCTGACCTTTAAGCAAAGCACACCCGGCAATTAAGACCTACTTTTTTCATTAACAATCACCAACCACATGTCAACAACTGCAAGTCCTGTATTACAAAACGAAAGGGCAAAAATTCTGGATATTCTGCGTGGGTTTGCCCTGCTAGGTGTAATGCTTGATAATCTTTTTGGTTTTACAGGTTGGGGATTTTTATCCCAAGCAGATAAAGAGGCTTTACCCACCTGGCATGCTGATAGCATTATTGGTTTACTGGAGCAGGTTTTTATTAACGGGAAGTTTTACAGTCTTTTTTCTTTGTTATTTGGCATTGGTTTTTCCATTATACTCAGCAGGAATGAGCAAAGAGGAACTAATGGGCTGCCTGTTTTTTACCGGCGCTTATTTATTTTATTGCTCATTGGTGCTGCTCACTTATTGCTGCTTTGGGAAGGTGATATACTTGTATTATATGCGTTGATCGGTTTTGCCTTACCACTATTCAGAAAGTTATCTGACAAAAGCCTGGTTACACTGGCTATTGTGCTGATCGCATCTCCTTTGCTTTTTGACATTTTCAGTGTTTTGTTCCACTATAAAAATGGAAGTTTTATTGAAAACTATGCCATGTCTATTGATGTTAAAAATGGGCTACCTACAGATAGTAGTTTTGCGACATATCTTACCAAAGAAGGCGCTGGTTGGACTGAATGGCGCAACTGGCAGGCATCGGGTTATTTGTACCGTTACGCTTACATACTTGACTCAAACAGGATACCCAAGGTGCTGGGCATGTTTTTGATCGGCCTATATGCCGGCAGAAAAATGATCTATCTCCGTCTTGAAGAAAATGTTCCCCTCTTTAAAAAGTTTCGTTTCTGGGGCTTGTTGATCGGCATTCCGTCTGGCGCTGCCAGCTTTTATTTTGAATTTTATCAAAAGGGGATCCCCAATGCAACCGGCCTGCTACATACATTGTTTTATGCTACCAGTGTTGTTCCTTTATGTCTGGCTTATACCTCCATCATATGTTTGCACTGGATCAGGAAAAAAGAGAATAGCAAATTAAAACTCTTTGCGCCCATGGGCAGAATGGCACTGACGAATTACATCATGCAAACAGTTATTGCCATCACCCTATATTACGGAATTGGCTTTGGACTGGGCTATCATATTGGTCCTTCTGTATTTGTACCGATAGGCATTGGTGTTTATCTATTCCAAATGCTTTATAGCCATGTCTGGTTTCGTTACTTCAATTATGGGCCACTAGAGTGGATATGGCGAATGCTCACCTATGGCAAATTTTTACCGATGATCAGGCAAAGATGACTATTGCTTTTCCGACTTTTGCAGCAGTTAGTATATTATGAGTTTATTAATCAGACCAGCAAAAAAGGACGATGTCAGCAGTATTCTTGATATTGTGAATCATGAGATAGTATACTCCACCTCTATTTACGATTACAAACCCAGAACCTACGAAAAGCAACTGACCTGGTTCGAACAGAAACAACGGGATTGTATGCCGGTGATCGTTGCTGAAAAAAAAGGAGTAATTACAGGTTTTGGTAGTTATGGTATTTTTCGTCCGTGGGATGGTTATCGTTTTAGTGTTGAACACTCTATTTATGTTCATAAAGACCATCGAAATACGGGTACGGGTAAAGCAATCATGGAGTCTTTAATTACGCAGGCAAAAAAAGAAAGTTATCATACTATGATCGCCGGAGTGGATGCCGCCAATGAAGCAAGTATTGCCTTTCATAAACAATTTGGCTTTAAAGAAGCGGGTTTGTTTCGGGAAGTAGGTCACAAATTTGATCAATGGCTTGATCTTTTATTTCTTCAGCTTATCCTGTAAAAAAAAAGCGACCCGTTTAAGGATCGCCTTTAATAAAATTTTATCAGAACAACTTTTCACCAGGCGGCCTGATGTCCTGCAAGCGGATATAGATCGTTGTCTGGCCCCTGTGATGTGTCTGGTGCTCAAATCCCTTTTGCATCAACGCATAACGGGTGCATTCAAACTGACCGAATACTTTTATTTTTTCGCCCCATTTGTCCATATTACTTTCCTCTACCGCTTTTTTGGCAAAATCATAGCTGGCACTTACATAATACATCACTGAGTCTTTTGATTGAGCTGAAGCGCTGTTTTCCAATGTAAAACTTGCCCATGGTAATGGAGCAGCTCCTGTAGCTGTTGACATGATAAATACATTGGCAGAGGCCAGATGCAGCATCTGCTGAGCAAAGCTGCGGATACTATCCACCGCCTTGGCTCCATATTTATCTGCGGGCATCGTATTGAGGTATTCAATTGTATAATCCTTACCCCTTTGCCAGTCGGCCAGCATTTCTGCTTTTATATCCTTCGTTGAAATGGTTTGTGCCCGAAGTATGTTTGTCTTAAAAAAAACAATAAACAGCATAAAAACTGTTGTCATCGAAAATACTTTTCTCACAGTCATTTAGTTTAGGCAATTAAGGTACTGAAATTGGCAACAAAGAAATGTTTGAAAAAAGAAGTAATTACATACACTGGGCAGATGCGACTTAAGACACTTATTATCAGTCAGGTGTAACCGGTTAAATTTTTATTGCCCTTTATGCTTCGCAGGATTGAAGGATAATTTCAGCAGCTTTTCCTAATTGTTCATTACTGATCGTCAATGGCGGGGAAATGCGCAGGCAATTAGGCGCAAACAGGAACCAGTCTGTTAGTACCCCTTTTTCAATACAGCTATCGATAATTCTTTTATTAGTTTCAAATGAATCAAATTCCAGTGCCATCCATAAACCGAAAGAATGGACTGTTTTAATTTTTTCATGAACCAATAGACTTTTAAGCATTTCTTCTTTTTGCTTTACTTCTTCATATAACTTCTCATCTGTTAAAACCAGCATAGCCGCCATTCCTGCGGCACAACTAACCGGGTGGCCTCCGAATGTTGTAATATGTCCCAGTACCGGGTTGTCTGTAAAAGAGTCCATCAATTGTTTATCCGAAATAAATGCTCCCAGTGGCATACCACCACCTAATGCTTTTCCTAAAAGCAGAACATCAGGTTCGAGACCAAAATTCTCAAAACCCCAAAGCTTACCTGTTCTTCCAAATCCAGCCTGGATCTCATCAAGGACAAGCAATGTTCCTGTGGCGGTACATTTCTTACGCAAAGCCTGCATCCAGTCTTTATTGGGAGCAATAATACCTGCTTCTGCCTGAACTGTTTCTGCAATTACACATGCTGTTTCTTCATTGATCATTGCGATGCTTTCAGCAGAATTATAATCCAGGTGCAACACTCCCGGCAAAAGCGGACGAAAGGCATTGCGCCAGTACTCATCCCCTATTATACTTAAAGCCCCCTGCGTGGAACCGTGATAAGAATTTTTGAATGCGATGATCTGTGTCCGGTTTGTGACTCTCTTAGCCAGCTTCATAGCACCTTCTACTGCTTCTGCACCGGAGTTAGTAAAATAAATTGAATTAAGAGAAGAGGGTAAATGATCTGTCAAAAGTTTGGCATACTGCACCTGAGGCGATTCTACAAATTCACCGTATACCATTATATGCAGATAATGATCCAGTTGATCCCTGATAGCCTGGATGACCTTAGGATGACGATGTCCTGTATTCGCTACACTGATACCTCCAATCAAATCAATGTATTCTTTTCCTGCAATATCATATAATACGCAGCCATCAGCTTTCACTATCTCAAGACCTAAAGGAGCCGAAGAAGTCTGGGCTACATGCCGCAAGAAAAGTTCCCGTTGATTCAATTAGTTTTATTTTACGCAAAGGACGCAAAGAAGGCGCAAAGGCGCAAAGAATTTCGCAACTTTACAACTAATCTAAAGATTGAACTTAAAATATTATCATGCCCGTTATTTTACCCGTAGAAGACAAATCGCCACAACTAGGGACCAATTGTTTTGTTGCCCCAAATGCAACCATAGTGGGAGATGTTATTTGTGGTGATGATTGCAGTTTCTGGTTCAACACTGTAGTAAGAGGCGATGTGAATTTTATTAAGATCGGCAATAAAGTAAATGTGCAGGATGGCGCCTGTATCCATTGCACTTTTCAAAAATATGGCACTACCATAGGCAACAATGTTTCCATCGGCCATCATGCAATTGTGCATGGATGTACTCTGCATGATAATGTGTTGATCGGCATGGGTGCCATTGTAATGGATAATGCTGTTGTACATAGTAACACCATCATTGCAGCAGGGGCTGTAGTGTTAGAAAATACGGTTTGCGAAGCAGGAAGCATTTATGCCGGTGTACCCGCAAAAAAAGTAAAAGATATTTCACAGGAACTGATCCATGGAGAGATAAACCGGATCGCCAATAATTACGTACGTTATGCAGATTGGTTCAAGGAAAAGCCAAAAAACTCCTGATCAGTAAAAATCATCGACCCAACACACTGAAAATCATTCAGAATATTTTGTTCCCTGTGCCGAAACCGTAAGTTTACTATGGTGAAAGCAATTTGTAATAGTTAATTTCGTTAGGAATTTATAATAGAAGTGAAATGAAAAACCTCCGAATTTTTGCTATCCTTTTCAGCCTGATGTTCCTTTTTTCTTCCTGCCGTGTATGGAACAGCATTTTCAAACCTAAATACGGATGTCCTACTAATGGAAAAAATGTAGGTGCAGAAAAGATACTCAGCGGAGACCCTGATGCAGCGAAATCTGTTAAAAAAGCAAAAAAATTCAAGAGTTAATTCCCTGCCTGGTGCAGCCAATTAACTCCGTACCCTGTCTTATTTATACGAAAGAAATTGCAGTATAAATATGACTTAAATCTACGATTATGAATCTTGCCCTGAGAACTACATTAGGATGTACCGAAGCCGTTATTTCAGATGATGGCGGTTTGAAACAATTTTACCAGGTTGCTGATATTCTGAGTAGCGACTTTAAGATCAAATTCTCCAATAAGGAAGATGATTTTGACACCATCGACTGGGAATTCCGGTACAAAGGGCAAAACCTTACATTACATTATAATATCTACAACGGTATTTCCATCTTTCCTACTAAGACCCGTGATGCAATGAACAAAGAAAATAAGGCCGTAGTGGAACTTGCCAATAACCTCGATGTAAGATTATTCAATGCTGATCAGCGAAATATTGCCTGATCAATAACCTTTTTCTTCAATTGAATCCAGTATCCCCAGGTAGCTGATATACCTGTCTTCATGTATCTCCCCATCAGCCACAGCTTGTTTTATAGCACAACCCGGTTCATTATAATGTAAACAATTATTGAATTGACAATTGGTTAATTTATCCCTCATCTCAGGGAAATAATGCGACAACTCCTGTTTTGTAATATCAACAAGACCAAATTCCCTCATGCCCGGTGTATCGATCACCTGTCCCCCATTTGACAGATCAAACATTTCAGCAAACGTAGTAGTGTGCTGCCCTTTACCACTCCAGCCACTGATATCTTTTGTTTTCCTGTTCATACCCGGGAAGATAGCATTCATTAAAGAAGATTTTCCCACACCACTATGGCCACTTATGAGTGTGGTCTTATCTTTCAATACCCTTTCTATCTCTTCCAGACCTACTTTTTTTTCTGCACTTACCAGTAGAACTTCGTAGCCAATGGCTTCATACATCTGCTTCCACAGATCGTATTTGTCTAATTCCTTATTCTTATAGAGATCAGATTTATTAAAGACTATTATTGCCGGCACATGATACATTTCGGCTGCAACAAGAAACCGGTCAATAAACCCTTGCGAGGTTCGTGGTTCTTTGAGAGTGGCCACCAATAATGACTGATCAATATTTGCTGCCACAATATGATGCTGATGTTTATGCCGGGGCGATTGCCTGTTGATGTAATTATGACGGGATACTATCTCTTTTATTATAGCCGTGTTGCTTTCATCATTTTCTATATCCATTACCACCTTATCTCCCACCGCAATGGGATTGGTGCTGGTAATATCATCCAGTTTTAATACCCCTTTTATCCTGGCATTCCAGAACCTTCCATTTTCATCTTTGATGGTGTACCAGCTACCAGTTGACTTGTAAACTATTCCTGTCATGCTGCGAATTTCATTAATCCCGGCGGAATAACTTTAAATCACGGAAATTTTCTGAGCAACGTAAAACGAAGCAATAATTCGAGAAAGACAAACAATAGTGCTGCCAGCACAAACGGAATAAATTTTTCTTCTACCCTTTCAAACGAAGTGATCTCTATCTCAGATTTCTCTAATTGATCTATTTCTTTATAAATTGACTGCAAGCCGTTTTTATCCCGGGCCCGGAAATACTTTCCACCAGTTTCTCCAGCGATCTTTTGCAATAATTCTTCATCCAGGAAATCGGCTGTTGTTCTTCTTAAAGGCGTAGTAGCAGACGTAGTAACGCCGGCACCGGCATTCATTCCTATGGTGTACACCTTTACTGATCTTGACTTGGCGATCTCTAAAGCCGTAAGTGGATCTATAAGCCTTGTTTCAGGTGGGTCTTCCTTTCCATCTGTCAATAAGATGATCACTTTACTCTTCGCATCACTTTTGGTAAGCCGGTCCACAGCAGTAGCCAATCCTTCCCCTATCACTGTTCCATCTGCAAGGTATTTCCGGCTTTCGAGAGACTGGATCTGCCTGATCAGGGTGTTCTTATCTGTAGTAACAGGGCATTGCGTAAAACTCTCCCCCGAAAATATTACGAGGCCAATCCTGTCAACCGGGCGGCTTCGTACAAATTCTTCCGCCACCTCTTTGGCCACTTCCATCCGGGAAGGGGGAATATCTGCCGAGCCCATACTTCCGCTTACATCCATACACAACACAATATCGATCCCTTCCCCTTTTGTGTTTTGCCCGCTGATCCTTTTTTGCGGTCTTGCCAATGCCAGTATTAAAGCAGCAAGAGATAATAACCGGAGGATAAATGGCAAATGCCTCATTTTATTTTTCCAGGTTGAAACAGAAAATGGATAAGCTGACGAAACTTTTATCGATGCCTGCTTCTTATCTCCTTTTTTAATATACCAGAAAACCAGGATTGGAATAATGATCATACCTGACAGTAGCAGAGGTTCTGCAAAGACAATATGTTTCAACCAATCATATAACATTATGTGAGGCCCTCCATTGTTTCAATTGTTTGCTTTACCACTTTTAACACCTCGCTATTGTCCTCATCAGAAGGTTCATATTTAGCAAACTTCACAAAATCGCTAAGTTGTAAAGAACGGGATAGGCTTTCATGGTCAGTTATTGATAATCCTACACCTTTTAATTGTTTTACAAGGTCATCCGTTGTTTTCTGAAGAGAAAGTATTTCTCTTTTCCTGAATACATATAACCTGAAAATACCAGTGAGGCGGGAGTGATATTCTCATACCGGC
>Ga0116152_10004584_pt1 | contig 10902 bp, 7 predicted proteins | sample AD_UKC119_MetaG_FD_89894 | JGI IMG/M metagenome (GOLD analysis project Ga0116152, IMG submission 89894) | Active sludge microbial communities of municipal wastewater-treating anaerobic digesters from Hong Kong - AD_UKC119_MetaG | ecosystem: Engineered > Bioreactor > Anaerobic > Digestate...
GACCAAGCTGGACGGCACCGCCAAGGGCGGGATCATCTTTGCGATCGCCGACCGGCTCGGGGTACCGATCCGTTTCATCGGCGTCGGCGAGGGCATCGAGGACCTGCGGCCCTTCGATGCCGATGAGTTCGTCAAGGCGCTGTTCGAATAGACATGGATGGCGCCGCCGCTGGTCACGGCCGCGCAAACCCACGACACTAAGCCGATGATCCGCTTCGACAATGTCGCCAAACGCTACGCCACAGGTCACGAGGGACTCTCCGGTGTCGACCTCCATCTCGAACCCGGTGAGATGGCCTTTCTCACCGGCCACTCGGGTGCCGGCAAGAGCACGCTGCTGAGACTGATCGGCCTGCTGGAGCGCGCCACGCGCGGGCAGGTGTGGGTCAACGGGCGTAACCTCAACAAGCTCAAGACACGCGACATCCCCTACCACCGCCGCGAGGTCGGGATGATCTTCCAGGACCACCGGCTGCTGCACGACCGCACCGTGTTCGACAACATCGCGCTGCCCCTGGTGGTCGCCGGCATGGGCCACGCCGAGATCAACCGCCGCGTGCGCGCGGCACTCGACAAGGTCAGCCTGCTGAAGAAGGAAAAGGTCTATCCGATCACGCTGTCCGGCGGCGAACAGCAACGGGTAGGCATCGCCCGCGCACTGGTCAGCAAGCCGCCGGTCCTGTTGGCCGACGAGCCGACCGGCAACCTCGACCCCGAACTGTCGCGCGAGATAATGGAGCTGTTCGTACAGTTCAACCAGGTTGGCGTCACACTGCTGATCGCCACCCACGACGTCGACCTGATCAACAGTTTCGACAAGCGCATCATCAACCTGCGCAACGGTCGCGTGGCCGGCGACAGCGCGGAGGCCCACTGATGGCGCGCGCCGCGAAACCACCAAAGTTCCAGCGCAACCGCAACCCGGCGACCTGGGCGCTGCGCCATGCGCAGATGTCGTTGTCGTCGCTGGGGCGACTGAGCCGCAGCCCGATCGGCACCCTGATGACGGCAGCGGTGATCGGCATCGCGCTGGCGATGCCCAGCGGGCTGCACCTGCTGGTCGACAATGTGCGCCAGCTGAGCAGCTCCTGGGACGGCTCGGCGAGCATCTCGCTGTTTCTCAATGACGACGTCAGCGACGAGCAGGCCGAGGCAGTCAGACGCCAGGTCGCGCTGCGCCCGGACGTCGCCGAGACCCGGCTGATAGACCGCGCGCAGGCGCTCGAGGAGTTCCGCGGCCTGTCTGGCTTCGGCCAGGCGATCGAACTGCTGGACCAGAACCCGTTGCCGGCCGTGGTGGTCGTGCGCCCGCGAGAGCATGTGCAAGGCGCCGAGGCGGTCAGCCGGATGGCAACGGAACTGCAGGCCTATCGCGAGATCGAGCTGGCACAGGTCGACCTGCAATGGGTGGAACGCCTGAGTGCGATCACCGGCACCATCGAACGCGGCGTGGTGATCCTCGCGGTGCTGCTGTCAGGTGCAGTGCTGCTGATCGTCGGCAATACCGTCCGCCTGGAGATCCAGAGCCGGCACAGCGAGATCGAGATTGTCAAACTGGTCGGTGGCACCGATGCCTTCATCCGCCGCCCTTTCCTCTACGAGGGGATCTGGTACGGCCTGCTGGGCGCGGGCATCGCGCTGTCGCTGGTCCTGGGCTCGCTGTACCTGCTCGACGGACCGGTCAAGCACCTCGCCGGCCTGTACGAGTCGCAGTTCTCACTCGCCGTGATCGACCCGCTGAGCCTGTTCGGGATGGTGTTCGGCGGGCCGCTGCTGGGCCTGGCAGGGGCATGGCTGGCGGTCAGCCGGCACTTGGCGGATATTCAACCCGAGTAGACCATATAGCGTCCGGGAAACAGCTGTACTCGCGGCACGCCGGCCTTTGGATGGTCGATCTGTAACAGGAGCAAGGGGTACCCGCTATGCCAGAGCTCGGCCAGAAAAGGACCTGGATCATGCCGTAATCGACACATTTTCCGTGTCCGATCACCGGCCTGCCCTGGCGGTTGCCTCCACAAGGATGGATTAGCGAATTACGCCCTATCCAAGTGATGAATACGGAATAGGCTAGCGCCTGAATTGGCTCACCAGGTTGTCCAGCCGCCGGATGGCGTCAGTCATGCCAACAGAGGATTCGACACTCTTGAGTGCGCCCTGGGCGGTCGCTCGGGCGACTTGGCTGATATTGACGATATTTCGATTGATATCCTCGGCTACAGTGCTCTGTTCTTCAGATGCGGTCGCAATCTGGTGGTTCATGTCGGTGATGCTATCGATTGCAAGGGAGATAGCCTCCAAAGCAGAACGCGCCTTGGCAGCAAGGTCCACTGTGTCCTTCGCACCTTTGCGCCCCTGATTCATGACGCTTACCGCCCGACGACTGCCAGACCGCAAGGTTCCGATCATTTCTTCGATCTCTCTTGCGGAATCCGTAGTACGGCTGGCGAGGGCCCGAACCTCATCGGCCACCACGGCAAACCCGCGGCCATTTTCGCCAGCTCGCGCCGCTTCGATAGCGGCGTTCAGAGCCAGCAGGTTGGTCTGCTCGGCAATACCCTTGATAACATCCAGCACCTTCACGATGTCAGTACTCTGTTCGGAAAGCTTCTCAATCACTTCGCTTACCGCCTGTACCTCGCCCGCCAGGGAGTCAATGGCAGCGATTGTTTGTTTGACCACTTGCGCACCAGCACTGGACTCTCGTTGTCCCGACACCGCCGACTCTGCAGCCGTTGCTGAACTGCGGGCAATCTCCTGCACGGTCGCGACCATCTCGGTCATCGCGGTGGCCACCTGCGCCAACTCGTGCTGCTGCGCTTCCACGCCTCGGTTCGCGTGCTCGGAGGCTTCGGCGGTCACCAAGGCGGCATGGCTGAGCTTGGCAGTGGTATCTGACAGACGCCCGACAATTGCGTTGATCTGCGATTTCTGCATCTGCAGCGCCAATAGGATCTGCCCAAACTCGTCATCGCGGCCGGTGTAGATACGTCGCATGGCTGGCTCATCAAAGATCTCTCTCGTCTTCGCGATGACTTGCCGAAGTGGCCTCAGCAAGCCGATATTTACCGCCATGCCGGCGGCGGCGGAGAGAAGAAACCCTACCGGCAGCAGCGACGAGAGGGATGGCAACATGGAAAATATTACCGTCGGCGCCAACGCCAAGAGGTTGCCGACAATCAATTTGCCGGTCAGACCGAGTCTTGCAGCAAGGCCGACTTTGAATGCTTTGCCTTCACGCAAGTGCTTGTAGATGGATTCGGCTCTCTCGACCCAGATCTTTTCCGGCTTTGAGCGGACTGATTGGTATTCCACCACAACTCCGTCCTTCTGAATCGGCATCACGAAGGCATCCACCCAATAATGGTCGCCATCCTTGCAGCGATTCTTCACCATGCCCATCCAGGCTTGGCCCGCTTTCACATTGCTCCACAAGCTGCTGAAAGCCATCGGCGGCATATCCGGATGGCGGACTATGTTGTGATTCTTCCCCAGTAGCTCTTCTTCCGTGAACCCGCTGATCTCGATGAAATCAGGATTCACGTAGGAAATCGCACCTTTCAGGTCGGTGGTGGACAGTATGTTGTGGTCTGCACGGATCTCTTTTTCAATATTCGTCACTGGCAGATTTATTTTCATTTTTCATTTCCATTCAACAGAAACACAGGGAGCACCATTTGCGATCGTTTGCGGTTATCGGCGCCGGGAAACCCGAGCTTTGACTTTCAACCGCTCTTTAGCGTGCTGAGGTCTAGTTTTCTCTATTGCCGCAAGGGACAGATCAACCTGCATTGGCTGTGTGTAGCCGTACCCGACACTGCAATCCGATACCGTGTTCACCAATACCGTTCTTGGTTCGACGATACAGCTCAAGCCGGAATCATCTTTTCGAGGGTGGCTGCCAGCTCCAACGGTTCAAACTTCGCCACGTAGGCATCGGCGCCAACGCCCCTCCCAAATGCTTGGTTGGCATCACCGGAAAGCGACGAGTGCATGATGACACTCACACCCTTGAACCTGCTGTCCGCCTTGACCTTCCGGGTCAACACATAGCCGTCCATCTCCGGCATCTCGACATCGGTAAGGACCAATGTCAGGTAGTCGCTGATCGGCTTCCCAGCCGCCTCTGCCCTGACTGCGATCTCGTCAAGTTTCGCCCATGCTTCAGCGCCGTTCTTGGCTGCAATATGCTTGATACCCAGATGATCCAGTGTCTGAGTTATCTGGCGACGTGCGACCGACGAGTCGTCTGCGAACAAGACCGTGGCATGCTCGCGGTCCTGTAGCGGCTGAATACCTTCGTAGACAGACGCCTCATCATAGACATTGGCTGCTTCTGACAGCACCTTCTCAACATCCATGATCATCACCAAACGCTTGTCTGCGAGCTCGGCGATTGCCGTCACCAAGCCACCGAGGCGGTTTGCGAGCATCGCCGGTGGCGCCTTGATCTCTTTCCAGTCGAGTCGCTGAATGGTGTCGACGGCGTGTACCAGAAATCCCTGAACATGCTTGTTGTACTCGGTAACCATAAGGATCTTCGGTTCATCTGCCGTCTTTACGCCACAGAACTCCTGCAGATTTATGATCGGTACCATGGCTCCGCGCAGGCTCACGAAGCCTTCGACGCCTGGCGGCATATCCGGGGCATGTGTGATGGGTGGCACATGCATGACTTCGCGGACCTTGAAGACGTTGATGCCAAACACCTCGTTTCGCCCGGTTGTGGCATCCAGCCCGATGCTGAACAGCAGTACCTCGAGACGGTTGGTTCCCGCCAGCCGGGTACGCTCATCTACGGATTGCAAGACATTTGCCATTTCTCTGCACCCTGGTTATACGGTGAACGTTGAGGCGGTAGCCTGAAGATCAGCGGCCAATCTCGCCTGCTGCCCACTGGCAACGGCGGTCTGCTCAGCACCCTCGGTCGATGCCAGTGCCAGGTCACGTATGGCGACCACATTGCGATTGATCTCCTCGGCTACTGACCCCTGCTCTTCGGCCGCCGTCGCAATCTGAGCGTTCATCTCCTTGATGCGGGCAACGGCCTGACTGATAACGCTCAGTGTCTGCTCCGTGCTCTTGACCTGATCCAGCGTGGACTGCGCTTTAGTCTGCCCCTTCTCCATGGACTGGGTGGCGCCTTTGGTGCCTTGCTGCAAACTCTCGATCATGCGCTGGATCTCTTGCGTAGAGTCCTGCGTGCGCCCAGCCAGGGTACGGACCTCGTCTGCCACGACAGCGAATCCTCGTCCCTGCTCACCGGCACGAGCAGCTTCGATCGCCGCATTCAGGGCCAGTAGATTGGTTTGTTCCGCGATACCACGTATGACGTCCAGCACAGCACCAATGCTCTCACTCTCTGACTCCAGTTTACGAATCACCGCCGCTGCCTGTTGTACCTCATTCACCAGGTCCTCTGTAGCGGCCAGTGCCTGCACAGCAACGCTGCGACCTTCGCTTGCCTTGGCGTCAGCATCACTTGCTGCCGCGTCGGCGCTCGCCGCGGTTTGTGCGACATCCTGCACAGTCGCGGTCATTTCGTTCATTGCGGTCGCAACCTGTTCGGCCTCCGCAAGTTGCTGGCGGATACGATCCGTAGATTCCATTGAGATCACCGACGTTTCCTCCGCCGCTGATGCCAACTGGGTGGTCGCCTCCGTCAAACCGCTTATTACGCCGAAGAACCGCTCTGCCATCTGATCAAACGCAGATGCGATCCGACCCATCTCGTCTTTGGACCGGTAGTCACAGCGCACCCGTAGGTCGCCGGCCGCGATCTTGTTCGATGCTACAGTCAGTTTGCGCACCGCTTCTGAGATGCTCTGAATGGTGAAGAAAGCCAGCAGGCTGAGTGCAGCGATGCTCAGCACGATCAGGGCAATCATGAAATTGGTGATCGTTGCGTCGTACGCCACTTGTTCATCGAAGGCGACCTTCGCCTGCGCCAATTCGTAGTCCCAGAGGGCCGTAACGTCGGCGTGCGCCGTATTGAAAGTTGGGTTGACTTGCTCCAGGAGAATTCGAGTTGCAGCCAGAAAATCTCCGCCGCTCAGCGCCGCGGATACTGGCAGAAGCCCGTCTTTGACAAAGATCGCGCGGCTTTGCGCAAAGGCGTCGGCCAGCACTTTCTCATCCGCGGACAATCCGGCAGCCACATACTGCTCCCATATATGGCTGATCTCGGCAATATTCTCTTCCACTTTGCCGATATGCATGGCAACACTGTGCTTGTGCCAATTGACCGTTTTGGAATCGGGATCGTGCTGTAAGGCGAACGTCAACTGGCTGCGATTCTCGCGCATCAGCTCGCTGATCTGGCTAAGCTGTACCGAGGGCATCAAACGGTGTTCGTACACGTCCTTTAGCGAGTCCTCTCCCCGATGCATTGCGCTCACCCCAAGGATGCCAACGGTCAGCAACAGCAGCCCCGCGAAACCCACCAGGGCGATTAAGCGCGATTTGATTGAAAATCGATTGATCAGAGCCATTTTGTATCCTGTCTTGATAATTGGTATTCGCGATACTGTCTCTGTTCCATCAGGGTGACAGGGTGCCTATATGGAAATCCCAAACTAGGAATGGTTGTTTACAGACTGGTGGTCCGTTTCCGTCTCGTGTAGTACCGACCACCGATCGACGTCATCGCGGATCCGGTCGAGGCGGCGGAACACTTCCTGACTGGCCGACTCCATCGCCTGCACGGCGGGCACCAGTGCCGCATAGTCGAGCACACCCGTCTCCTCACCGAGCTTGGCAAATACCACCTCGGTGCTTGAGTGAACTTTCTCATGGGGACCTTCGAGGCCTGCATAGTGTTGCGATGAGGCGAAGAATTCTTTGCCTTCTCCTTCGTAGTACCACTTGCCGAGCCGGCAGTCGTGGTGACTCACGAACGCAAATGCCGGCTTGCGTTGATTGATCGAAAGATAGGTGTTTACTTTCCAGATCACGTGATCGAGCTTGGCCAGACCAACAAACACGTTGTCTGCCATTTGGCCGATGTCGGCAAATGAGCCGGTGACGTAGCGATGCATGCCGTCCAGCCGTTGTTTGAAGTTTGCGGTTTCTTCATCCAGCGTTTTTGTTCGGTCGACAAGGTTGTCAAAGACTCCGCCCACGCGAGAGACATTCTGTTGCAGATCGCGAATGACATCATCGGTCTCGATGATGGCTTTTTGGGTGCGATCCGCGAGGTTGCGCACCTCGTCGGCGACTACCGCGAATCCACGCCCGTGTTCGCCGGCTCGCGCCGCTTCAATAGCAGCATTCAGAGCAAGCAGATTGGTCTGTTCCGCAATACCCCTGATGAGCGATAGCACCCGACTGATCTGACCGGCACTACCCGTCATTTCATGTACGGAAACCCCGGATTCGACCGACAGTGCCGCAAGCCCATTGAGCTCGACGGCGATCTCATCGCTCCTGCCTGCCAGATGCGAGAAATCCTTGGCGATGGTCTCGGCGCACGACAGCGTCGCTTTGACCGACTGAACCGACGACGCCAATGAGCCCTGTATATCGGTGAGGCCTGCCTTCAGTTCGCTGTTCTGCAGGCCCATGAGCGTATTCAACTGCGCTTCGCGCTCACGATCCGTTTCTTTGTGAGCATGGCTCTGGCGCTCCGCCTCAGATAAATCGGATCTTGCTTCGGACAGCTCCAACTCCAGCGTGCGTAATCTGGCACGCAGTTGTTCGAGTTCGTGATCTTGATGCTTGCGTCGAAGAAATGACATGAGCAAATTCTTCCGGTGTAGCTCTGTGCCGCTCCCAAATTGAACTGGGAACCTTTTGCATGTATTCGGCCGAAGGCATCGACCCTTTAGCCACAGTGCGGCGTGAGCAGGCAAACTTACTGGCGAGTTTGATCGATTCAGGTGCGTTTACGGATGATGCTGTGTCTTTGGGTTCTATCCCGCTGATACGGAGCTGTTAAGAACGGACATGATCCCGGGAGCCCAATTCAAGGTTCCATTTCCGACGATTGCGTCTCTGAAACGGTCGTAACCGTATGTCTGCACGCGCTCGCGCTGCAGTCGATCCGGAACTATCCAAGGGCAGGTCTTGGCCGAAAGCCCCAATCAACATCGCGTTGAGACCGCTCAACCCCGCCGAAAAGCCGCGATTCACCGACAGTGGTCTCCCCCGCACCATGGGGGCGCGGTCACTCGATACGGTAACCGATGCGGAAACCGCCCCAGTGGCGACCGTTGACGTAGATGGGTGCCGACATGTCGAACATCAGCTCGCCCGTGTCACGGCGGTAGATCTGCAGCTTTCGTTGTTGGGTGTGCCGGCCCACCTGCTGCCCGACGCGGTCGGCATAGATACGCTTGGTGCGGTTGCCGGCCAGGTCCCTGTCGTAGTCGCCGGTGAGCGGCTGACAGAACTTGTCGTTGTGGGTCGGCACATAGCCGTTGAAATCGGCGGCAATCGCGTAGACGAACACCGGATGCTCGCGCAACAGCGCCTCCTGAATCGCGGGAAACAGGCTGTCCGTCAGGTCGTCAAACGGTGTCGTATGTTTCTGTGGATTGGTCCCAGGCAGTTCCGCATAGCTGAAATCGAACACCGCATCCGCAGTGATGCGTCGGTCGGCGATGGCTTTTTCGAGCGCCCGGCCTATTTCCGATGCGGTCGCGACCGCCGCCGCCTCGGCCTCGCGGTGCAAGGGGTGGCTGAGTTCGTCATCCGGCAGGTGGAAGATGCCCGCCGCCTCGGTCAGATAGCGTGCCTGGCGGTCCAGTTCCATGCTGCTGTCCGCCAGCTGGGTGACCAGCTCATGGTTCTGCCGGGTCAGATCGTCTATCTGGCGCAGTGCGGCGCTGGCGTCTTCGATGCCCTGCGTCTGCTCACGCGCCGCCAGCGTGATCCCGGTGATCTGTTCACTGGTGGTCTGCACACCCTCGAGGATCTCGCGCATGCGTGCGTCCGCGTCCAGTGCCAGCAGCTTGCCCTTCGCGGCGGTATTGCCTGAACGCTCGATCAGGGCACGGATCTGGTTGGCCGCCGCCGCAGACCGGCCGGCCAGCGCACGCACTTCGGCAGCCACGATGGCAAAACCACGTCCGTGTTCACCGGCACGTGCCGCCTCGACAGCCGCATTCAGCGCGAGGATGTTGGTCTGGAAGGCGATCTCGTTGATCACACCGATGATCTCGCCGACCTCGCCGGCACCGCGGTTGATCGACTCCATCGCCTCGACCACCTGGCCGACCGCCTCACGCCCCGACTCGGCCAGCTGGGTCGTTTCCCTGCCCTGCCGATTGGCACGCTCGGCACTCGCCGCCGCGTTGGCCACGGCCGCGCTGAGCTCCTCCATGTTGGCACTGGTGCGCTGCACCGCCTCGGCCTGCTCCGTGGTACGCCGGGCCAGCAGCTGATTCTGCTGCGCGACCTCGGTCGTGGTCTGCGAGATGGCGTGCGAGGAGTCGATCGTCTGACGAATCGATTCCGTCAGATTCGCCACCGTGACCGCCAGGCGCGTGTTCAGACGACCGAGCTCGCCGTCGAGTTCACTGTCGAACCGTACCCGCAGATCGCAACCGGCCAGGGCATCGACCGCATCGACGATCTCGACGATGTGCTCGCGCACCACCTCGAGCGTGCGCTGGAGCGACTCACCCACCACCTGCGCCATGCCCTTGCCGGGCGGCAGCGTGATCCGCCCGTCGAGCACCCCGTCCTGAACGTCGGCCAGGACCGACCGCAGGCCGCGTTTGAGCTGTTGCTGCGCGGCGATCGGCGTGGCGCTGAAAAGCCAATATTCGGCGTCTTCGTGGTGAAAGGCGCTGACCTGGATACCGCACAGTGCGTCATCGGCACCGGCGACGAAACGCGAGTGCGCCTGCAACCGGCCCTGCCCGGCAGCGCCAAGGCACGCGAGCATCCCGGCTTCGTCCATCCCGACCCGCAGTGCCGGAAAAAACGCCACCAGGCGTGGATTGGCGTGCAGCAGGCCATGCCGCGGGTCGAACAGCCCGAGGGCGCCGGGACAGGCGTCCAGCATTGAATGACACAATGAGCTCATCGGGAAACTAAAGACTCCTGGGTGCAGTCCGTTATTCATCGGCAACGATCGACGGGGCTTGAACCTGGTCCGCACTGGCATGCGATTGGCTGCGAAATCGGGGCCGCCAAAAAACCACCTGAATAACAGTGAGTTGCGGTCGTTTCGGAACTTTTCTGCCAGTTAGCACTCTCACGCATGGACTGCTAAAATGCACTGGCAACGGGGTACGCCCGGTGCTAAATTCCAATCAGGAAAAGGGGTTAGGAAAAAAGGCAATGGGAAAACAGCTCGCCATTCCGATGACTTTGCCGACCGGCAATATCGACGCCTACATCAGCGCGGCATTCCAGTTGCCGATGCTTTCCGCCGAGGAAGAGCACGATCTCGCCGTGAGCCTGCGCGACCACAACGACCTCGCTGCGGCGCGTGCGCTGGTCATGTCCCATCTGCGTTTCGTGGTGAAGATCGCACGTGGCTACAGTGGCTACGGCCTGCCGCAGAGCGACCTTATCCAGGAGGGTACCGTCGGCCTGATGAAGGCGGTACGCCGTTTCGACCCCGAAATGGGTGTGCGCCTCGTATCTTTTGCCGTGCACTGGATCAAGGCCGAGATCCACGAGTACATCCTGCGCAACTGGCGCATCGTCAAGGTCGCGACGACCAAGGCACAGCGCAAGCTGTTCTTCAACCTGCGCAGCGCGAAAAAGCGCCTGGGCTGGTTTTCCCGCCAGGAGGTCGAAGAGGTCGCCGAGGACCTCGGGGTCAAACCCGAGACCGTGCTCGAGATGGAGTCGCGCCTGTCGAATTACGACCTGGCCTACGACGGTACGGACAGTGACGATGACGACGGCCCGAGCATCGCGCCCGCCGCCTATCTGCCGGACCTGCGCCAC
>Ga0116152_10004586_pt1 | contig 10900 bp, 10 predicted proteins | sample AD_UKC119_MetaG_FD_89894 | JGI IMG/M metagenome (GOLD analysis project Ga0116152, IMG submission 89894) | Active sludge microbial communities of municipal wastewater-treating anaerobic digesters from Hong Kong - AD_UKC119_MetaG | ecosystem: Engineered > Bioreactor > Anaerobic > Digestate...
ATTGCGATTACAATTCCCGCGATCAGCACTCCGATTATCGAGAAGAGTATGATGTTGTCCGTTTTCTTCTCTTGCTCTGTCTTCTCGGTTAATCTGAAATCGACCGAAGTCGTCATGTCTCTGTTGATGTAGACATTCTGTTTGGAATCGTGGTAACCCCACTTGGAGACTGTTACCGTATGGCTTCCAACCTTCTCAAAATCTCTGTAAGGTGTGTCACCGGCATACTGTCCATCCACATAAACCTGACCATCGGGGATCGATGTAACTTCCAGATAACCGTAAATGTAATTTGGCAAGAGCGAGAACTGAAAGTTGCTTGAACCAGGTTGCACGTTTATTGTTGCCGGTCCGTATACGAGGTTCCTGTCTGTGTAGATGTATACCGAGTGCATACCGGCCTCCAAAGTTGTCGTGACCGGTGATTTTCCCATGAATATTCCATCGACATAGACATTTGCATCCTTTCTGTCTGCACTGATTGTAGTCCTAACCGTGAAAGGCACATAGCTGTTGTAGAAGTAAGTGTAACCTATCCCCCAGCTTGTGTTGAAGACAGGGTCAATCGCAATCGACAAATTGTTCACGTTCTGACCCAAATATGGGAATGGATATCTATCGAACAGAGAAAACACATTCCCTAAGAAATTCAGGGGAGAAGTCGATGCAACGACTACTATCGTCTCTCTTCCTCTGTTTGATTCGACCTGCAGATTGTATTTTGTGGTCGCCTTATCCGTCGGTAGAGTGTAGGTCCTTCCACCCTGGACGTAGTTGTCCTGATCATAGACATTTGGAAAGAGAACCTGGACCTGCCCCGACTGATCGATATCCAGAACAGCCACATAGGCGCTTCTGTCAACGGAGAAAGACAATCCGAGCGACTCGCCACCGTAGTAAGTTGATCCGGTACCCTTGTTCAAGCTTACGTTTACATTGATGCTAGCTCCTGACCTGTTCAGGAACATAAGTCCCTGAGGGTCATAAGCGACTGACGTGGCAATAAGAGAAACACTGAGAGCAATAATCGCAATAAGCAGTACTTTCTTCACGCTAATCCCTCCTTATCCCTTTAGGCTTTCTATTGCATCGGTGATAACGCCTGTTGATTTCGAAAGTCCCTGAATTTCCTCTTCTGAAAGTCCAACATGCAGTATTCTTTCTACTCCACTTTTCCCTAGAATACTGGGAACGCTGAAAGGCACATCCTGCATACCTTCAAATTCCCTGTGTACAGATGAGACTGTAAGGACTGAGTGCTGATCGTTCGGAATAGTGGAAAGCACCTTTGATACAGCAAGCCCTATTCCGTAGTATGTTGAACCCTTCTTTTCAACAACACGATAAGCAGCGCTTCGTGTCTCTTCAAACAGTTTTTCAAACAAAACGTCTTCGCAGTACCCTTTGCAGTTTCCGCAGAACTCCTTATCGGAGTACCTACGATGTCGACATTCGTCCAGTTAACGATCTCACTATCACCGTGTTCACCAATAACATATGCGTGAACGTTTCTCGGGTCAAGTCCACAGTGGTCGGCTATGCTCTGTCTTAGTCTTGCCGTGTCCAAGGTAGTACCGGAACCGATGACTTTGCTCCTGTGAAAGCCAGATATCTTCCAGGCAACTCATGCGAGTATGTCTACCGGATTCGAGACGACCAAAATAATCGGCTCTTTGCTGAATGAAAGTACTCATCGACTGCTCTCTCAACCATTTTTGCGTTGTTCTTTAAAAGCTGGAGACGACTCTCCCCTTCTTTCTGTGGCCTTCCGGCGGTAATAACAACAACATCGGAATCTGCCGACACATCGTAACTTCCACCGGATATCTTCACCGGTCTCACATACGCATTTCCATGACTCAGGTCCATAGCCTGACCCACTGCAAGTTCTGTATTTACATCAACAAGCGCTATCTCTCTTCCAATTCCCTTTATCATTGTTGCATACGCAATTGACGAACCTACCATTCCGACTCCGATTATCGAGACTTTCATCTATCACCTCCCGACAGCAGTTCATCAAACCAATGTCGGAATCGTGATTCAAGGTTCCGCTTCTCCACCTTCTCGACTATCTCTCCCTTGAGAAAAATGACTCCGCCGGATGCAGTGCCGGCGATCCCAATGTCCGCATCTTTTCCTTCCCCAATTCCGTTTACAACGCATCCCATAACGGCTACAGAAATGTCATCCTCGATATTCCCTACCCAACTCTTCACTTTCCTTGCAAGAGACTCAACATCTATTTCGGCTCTTGCGCACGTCGGACAGGAAATCACGTCAACTCCCTTTCTTAGCCCAAGTGAACGAAGAATGCTCAAGCCTACTTCGATCTCCTGAACGGGGTCTCCCGACATCGATACTCTTATGGTGTCTCCAATGCCTTTCAGCAAGAGTGTGCCAATACCAATAGAAGACTTTACGGTTGAATCAAGCCCGAAACCTGCCTCTGTAACTCCAAGGTGAAGCGGATAATCGGTCTTCTCGAACAGGTATTCATTTGCACTCACAGTCTCTGATACCGATGAAGACTTAAGAGAAATCACAATGTCCTCGAACCCTGCACTCTCAAGTATTCTTACTTGCGCAAGAGCGCTCTCTGCAAGAGCGGTGGGTTTGTCGTACGAACCAAAACTTCGGTCGAGAGAGCCAGAGTTTGCGCCAACTCTTATTGGAACACCGAATTCTTTAGCAACCTTCACTGTCTCCCGGACCTTCCATTCCTGACCGATATTTCCCGGATTTATCCTTACCTTTGCTGCACCGTTCTTTACGGACTCAACTGCGAGTCTGTAATCAAAATGAATATCTGCAATTACAGGGATTTTGCTTGATGAGCAAATCTCTTTGATGGCCTGTGCTGACTCAAAATCCGGAACGGAGACTCTTACAAGATCACACCCGGCATCTGTAAGCCTATCGATCTGCTCGAGAGTTGCAGGAATGTCGATTGTCTTGGTATTTGTCATTGACTGAACCGAAACCGGATTTCCGCCACCGACCAAGACATTCCCAACTCTTACGGTTCTACTCATAACCATCTGCCGATATCGATGAACGTAATATAGATCATGAACCCCATCAGTATCATGAAGCCAATCACATTGATTAACCCCTCAATCTTCGGATCCAGTCTCTTTCTGGTAATTATCTCAAGCAAGGCGAGCAACATCCTCCCACCATCCAGCGCGGGGAAGGGAATCATGTTTATCACTCCGAGGTTGAGCGAGATGAAGCCAGCGAGGAAAAGAACTATCCTCGGCCCAAGGCTCACTGCTTGGTCAACTATTGTTACCAGTCCAATAGGACCGGTGAATTCGTTGATGTTCGCTCCTCCAGTGAAGAGGCTGCCAACAACCTTCACCATGGTTATTAGGAGATCGTTTGCCCACTGAACCCCGAGAACTGCGGCCTCAACCGGGCTATCTGGATACCAGTAATCGCTTCCCTGAGAAAAGGCACCGACCTCACTCACGAGAGCAATCATTTCGTTCTTGGTCATCGTTAAGTCAACTACCTGTCCATCCCGTTCCAGGGTAACGACAAATTCTTCAGGGAAGCCGTATCTAGCGAAGGTAGTCTCTCTTCCTGTGAACTGAATTAGAAGTTCATTTGGTTTCAAGGAGAGGAGCTGACTCATGGTTGTAAGATCATAACTTGTCTCGGTTGTCATCCCGTTTACCGAGACAAGAACATCTCCCTTCCTGAACTGGCCGAAATCAGTTGCAACTATCGGTTTGAAGTTTGCATAGTAGATCCCCATTGCGTAGCGTTCCTCTGTTGGCGAATAAGTCAGAAGCGTGCCCGAGAGAGTCGTTCCATCAGAAAAACCAAGTTTTACAGTGCTTTCGGGCGAAAGCACACCGGCGTACCCAACGTAGTCGCCGTTAAATGCTGCGCCGTTGATTGTGGAAAGGGCTGCACCAGGTTCACCCGTAGTATTACCGATCACAATGAAGGCCTCTTGAGGAAGCATTTCTGGGATTAGAGTTATTTCGACTTCTCTGCCTTCCCTAATAACTACTAGATCTATTTTCTCGCCCCTCACAACGGCTTCGCTAAGTCTTGTATTGTCTAGTAGAGTCTTACCATTTACTGAGGCGATCCTATCTCCGGGAAGCATTCCGGACAGTGCTGCAGGAGAACCAAGCTCGACCTTGTCGATCTTGACTTCCTGAAAGCCCCAAACTACTGCTACCAGAGAGAGTATGAGAAAACCCAGAAGCAAAGAAAAGGCCGGACCGGCGAAATAGATAATGAATCTCTGCCAGGCCGGCTTGTTCTGTATCTGCTCGTTATCCGGAACGGAGGAGTCTATAGCATCTAGGTCTTCTCCGGCAGGTCTCACGTAACCGCCAATTGGAAATGCGTTTATCCTGAATGTAGTCTTCTTTCCTTTTTTTGACCAGAGCTTTGGACCCATTCCTATGGCGAATTCTAGAACTCTCACTCCAAAAACCCTCGAGAACAGGTAGTGACCGAGTTCATGAACAACCACTATCCCCGTTAGAATGAGAAGAAAGTACACTATTGCTAATAACATCTATTCACCTCTTCTTGAGCCAATCTTCTTGCCAGAACGTCAATCTCGATAATTTGACTGTAATCGACCGGATTTAGATCATCTGTTCGGGCAACCGTCCTTTCAATTATATTGTAAATGCTCCCAAAAGGCATCCTACCCTTCATAAAAGCATCGACTGCTATCTCATCTGCAGCATTATAAGCGATTTGCTTGCTGACAGTTCCACAAATCTCTCTCGCAAGTGTCAGAGCGGGAAATCTCTCTTGCTGCAGTTCTTCCAGGGCAATTGGTATGCCGGCTATCCTCTCTTCTCCGAAAAGATTGTGGTGCACCGGATAAGTCAGAGAATATGCAATCGGAATTCGCATGTCCGGGCGCCCCACATGAAGTTTCATAACGCCATCATTGTACACAACACCGGCATGAACAAAACTGTTTCTACAAATATAAGTATCAATTTCACTCGATTCGAATCCAAAGAGATATTTCGCTTCAATTACTTCGAGTCCCTTGTTAACCATTGAAGCGCTATCAACGGTTATCCTGTTTCCCATAGACCAAACAGGGTGTTTCATGACATCTTCAGGGCTTGCTTGGTGAATCCTTTCTTTCGGCCAATCCCTCAGGGCGCCGCCAGATGCGGTTATCAAGATTTTCTCAGGGCGAACAGTACCGTCAAGAAGCTGAAAGAGGCCGCTGTGCTCTGAGTCGACCGGGATAAGCTCTACCCCTCTGTCGGCACATCTGTCCGGAAGAAGATTACCTCCACAAACGATAGACTCTTTGTTCGCAAGACATAGTCTGCTGCATACTTCAGCCGCCTTGAGGCTGAATCTCAGTCCGGCCGCTCCGCTGACCGCAAGCATCACATAATCCGGGCGGGACTTTTCGAGCATCGTTTCTATCCCCTCTTCGCCTTGGAAAAAGGTTGTTTCCGGAAAGGAATCGACTAGATCCTCTTTTTTTTCAAGAGTGGCGGCGAACTTGGGATGAAATTCTGAAAGCTGTTTAGAAAAAGAGACGAAATTGTGGCCACAGGAAATGGCCACAATTTCGATTTCTTCAATCTTATCTACTATTTCGAGTGTCTGTGAACCTATAGATCCGGTAGAACCAAGAACAGCCAACCTTTTTTTCATGACTCAAACTTCTTTTTTATCTCGGCCGGTTCTCCAGAAGTATCTTCAATTATCTTTTGAATCTCTGATTGGGAAAGCGCCATAATCTTCTCGACTTTTTCGGGCACGTTCTGTCTTTTGCCCGGGACGCATTTGTCTGCGTTCTCTTCCTTGTTCGCGACCTTTATGGCAAAGGCAGCACAACCGGGTGATCCACAGATTCCGCAGTTTATGTTTGGAAGAATCGCAAAGACCACAGCAGCTCTAGAATTCTCTTTCAGTTTTCCCTTGTAACTATCGATTTCTTCCTGAGTCGGTCTTTTTGGTTTTGGCGGCGCTGCTTTTACTTCTTTTCCGGAGACAGCGATCAGTTTTTCCAGTGTCTTTTCCGCATCTTCCTCTGCCTCTTCAAAGAGAGCAGTGAGCTTGTCGACATCCGTGTCCATGATTAGCTTCAGTTTTTCAGGTACGCCGGATCGCTTGCCCGGAATACATCCATCCAGCGGGGCTTTGCCTTCGGCGATAGCTTTTGCAAAAGCCGAGCAACCGGGGAAACCACAAGCGCCACAGTTGACGCCTGGCAAAGAGGCTTCGATGAGTGTGATTCTAGGATCTTTCTTGACCGCAAACTTCGCAGAGGCGAAAGCTAGAAAGACACCTGCTCCTATGCCAAGTATGGCCATAAACAGAACTGAATAGACTACTGTCATACACACCGCCTCACAGTTTCACGAGGCCCTGGAAACCCATGAAGGCCATCGAGAGCAAACCGGCTGTGATCAATGCAATGGCAGTGCCCTTGAAGGGCTCCGGAACTTCGGAGAGCTCCATTCTCTCTCTTATAGTTGAGAAAAGAATTAGCGCGAGGGCGAAACCAAGTCCGGCGCCGGCGGCATTAACTATTGTCTCGAGCAGCGTATAGTTCTGCTGAACATTCAGAAGCGCCAGACCGAGAATTGCGCAATTAGTAGTTATTAGGGGAAGAAATATCCCCAGCGCATCATAAAGTGACGGACTGGCCTTCTTCAGGAAGATTTCTACAAACTGCACCAGTGTTGCAATAATCAGGATGAACACTATTGTTCTAAGAAAAGGAATACCGAGCGCGTCAAGCGCGATGTTCAAGAGCCATGTGATTATTGAAGCCATGATCATTACAAATGTAACGGCTATGCTCATTCCAACAGCTGTATCTGTCTTCTTCGAAACACCGAGGAACGGACATATTCCTAGAAATCTAGATAGAACGAAGTTGTTTATTAGAATTGCTGAAAGAAATATGAAAACCAATCTGGTAGCCATCAGTCAACCCTCCTCATTTTGCTGCCTTCTTAGGTTTGCTACGCCTTATTCCAAGGTAGTTGAAGAATGCGGCAAGCATTCCCAGAGCAATGAATGCACCTGGAGGGAGTATCATGGCAAACATCTTCACATCCGAAAGGTGGTAGTTGAAGATTGAGCCATTACCGAGAAACTCTCTTACTGAGCCCAGCAAGACCAGAGAGGCGGTAAAACCAAGTCCCATTCCGAGCCCATCCAGGAAGGATCTGAAGACACTGTTCTTTGAAGCAAAGGCCTCTGCTCTACCGAGAATGATACAGTTCACCACAATCAGAGGGATGAACAATCCCAGAGTCTTCCAGAGATCATAGATGAAACCATGCATCAGCATATCGATCATAGTTACAAAGGAAGCAATTATCACAATGTACGAAGGGATTCTGATCTTGTCCGGAATGAACTTCCTTACGAGAGAGATCGTAATGTTCGACATTGCTAGAACGGCAGTCGTTGCTAGCCCCATGCCAAGACCATTCTCAGCGCTAGTCGTAGTGGCTAGAGTCGGACACATTCCCAGAACCTGAATGAAAATCGGATTCTGCTTGAAGATTCCGTTTGTGAGGACTTTGAACTTAGATTCAGCCATTATCGAACACCTGCCTTTTCCAAGAACTCGGATATAGCATTTAGTGAGAATGCGACGGCTCTTGGAGTTATCGTCGCTCCAGTCATCACGTCACTTACTGTGACTATTCCGTCTTCTTGCTTTCTAATCTCTATCTGATCTCCTGAGGGAGTCACTCCTGCGTCTTTGTCAACCCTTACGCCCTTGTCAAGGCCCTTAGTAGCTATAGGGAAGAACCTCTGCTGGACGACATCGTTAGCAATATTGGCTCCAAGTCCTGGGGTCTCTTGCGAGTACTCGAGAACTTTTATTGCGTTAAGGCTAACTCCGTTTGGTCCACTGACGAAGGCAGCCATCGTCTTAACATCTCCGCCATAACCGACCGCGATTCCTATTGCTACGTATATTTCGCTGCCGTCTTCCTTGACAAACTTGTATGCAGGACTTTCAACCTTTCCCTGTGAACTTGTTGCCGTATAGATTATGCCTTCCGATGAGTCGAATCCGGCGGGAAACCATTCAAACTCCGCCAGTTCGCTGGCAGTCTCAGGGATGTTTTCTGCTGCTATAAGCAACTCTCCAGTCTCCGCATCTGTAAGGACTTCTCGGATAGCCTTTAGTTTTGCGCCTAATTCCGCATTGGCGATGGGCTCCTTAACGACAGTATAAACTACCGAAAGAACCAGTGCGGCGATAATAGTAATTACCATCAGAGTAATGCCCGTCTTCAAGTATTCACGCATTGCTCTTCACCTTCTTTGGCTTTCCAAATATCTTGGGCTTGGTCCCCATATCTATTAGAGGCACGAAGGCATTCATCACCAGAATTGCGAATGAGACACCTTCCGGATAACCTCCGAATAACCTGATGATCATAGTCACAGCTCCACAACCTATTCCGAAGATAATGTGCCCTTTGATAGACATCGGGCTAGTCACCATATCTGTTGCCATAAACAGAGCTCCAAGCATGAGACCGCCGCCAAAGATGTGATAAAGAGGCGAACCAAAGCCCGGATTCACCGCATAGAATATCGAGGCCATTATCGCAACCGTTCCGACGTAGGCAATGGGGATAAACGGTGCCACTCTCTTTCTTAACAACAACCAGCCAAAGCCCAATAGAAGCAGCAAAGCGCTGACTTCCCCGATCGAGCCGGGGATTGTACCGAGAAACATCTCTTGCAGAGAGAAGACTCTTGGTGCTCCCTGTTTCAATATGGCCATTGGCGTTGCAGTTGTTTGCATATCGAACGGATTGAACCATGTTGTCATCTGAACGGGGAACGAGATAAGAAGAAAGACCCTTCCGACCAGTGCGGGATTGAAGAAGTTCTTTCCGAGACCCCCAAATACTGCCTTCGCGATTACTATTGCAACAAAGACACCTATCAGTGCCTGCCACCACTCGACAGATACTGAAAGGTTCAGTGCAAGCAACAATCCCGTGACGGAGCCGCTAAGATCGGGTCTGAAGCTCTTTTTCTGTCTTACGAATCTCATCACGAAGAATTCAAGAGCCTCTGCGCCTAACGTACACACAAGGATAAGAGCGAGGGCCTTCAATCCGAACGAAACGACTGCCCAAACTGCAGCCGGAGAAAGCGCTATCAAAACGTCCAGCATTATCTTACGAACGTTGTCTTCTGATCTTAGATGAGGTGCTGCCATCATTGAGAGCTTCACTTCTTCGCACCTCCCTTCAAACTTCTGTAGACCTTCTTATGCAGTTTGAAGTTCTTGACTAGATCGATCTTTGCAGGACAGGCGTAGGAACAGCTACCACACTCAATGCAATCTAGCAGGCCGTTCTCCACTTGAATGTCGTACAATCTGTTTGTGCCGTAGAGATTGAGGAGAAAGGGTTGAAGGTTCATTGGACAAACAAAAGTGCATTTCCCGCATCTTATGCATGGAAACTCTTCTGTTGGTTTGCTCCTGAGAAGCAGGGTTATCCCGGAAGTGCCTTTGACCGTAGGTACATCAGTCTTGGGAACCGTCATTCCCATCATCGGACCACCGAAGATGGCTCTTTCCACCGATTCCTGCGCGCCTCCAGCATATCTGATCAACTCATCCGCCATTATCCCGATTCTCGAGACCACGTTTACGGGTTTCTTGATTCCTTCACCCGTAATCGTCACGCCTCTTTCGACGAGAGGGCGGCCAAGTTCGACTGCCTCATAGACAGAGAATGCAGTTCCAATATTATCGACTACAACCCCTACATCTAGGGGAAGCCCGCCTGAAGGAACCTTTCTTTTCGTCAGCGCGAATATTAACTGCTTTTCGGCTCCCTGTGGGTATTTTGTTCTTAGAGTCTTCACCTGTATCGAAGTCGACCGGACCGCCTCTTTCATCTTCTCTATCGCCTTTGGCTTATTGTCTTCAATTCCAACGATAGCTTCTTCAACGTTTAGTGCACGCATCAAAGCGAGAATTCCCCTGACTACTCCCTCAGAACGCTCGAGCATGAACCTGTAATCAATGGTAAGGTAAGGTTCACACTCCGCGCCGTTTATGACAAGGAGATCGATTTTCTTATCCTTCGGAGGGGACAGTTTGACGCTGGTCGGAAACATTGCGCCGCCGAGCCCAACAATACCTGCAGACTTAACCCTTTGCACGATCTCTTCGGGTAAAAACTGATCGAATGGTTTTGCTGGCTGAAGCAGGTCCCACTCATCTTCTCCGGTCCTATCTATGACAATCGCATCGTCAGGTTTTGCAAGAGTGGGATGATAATACTTGGCAATCTCTTTAACCTCGCCTGTTAGAGGAGAATGGAGATTTGCAGAAATGAAGCCGCCAGCTTCGGCAATTAGCTGGCCGGTTCTGACTCTGTCTCCAATACTTACAACAGGCTTTGCTGGGACTCCGGCGTGATTAGCAAGAAAAACATAAACCCTTTCAGGAGGCGGTAGAACACTTAGCTGAGAATCTTGGGAAAGTTCTTTTTTCTCTGGCGGGTGCACCCCTCCTCTGAAGGTAGGCAACCTCATTTAGTTATCACCTCTCAACCTTAATCAATAGATGTTTGCCTTTCTGGGATCCCGAATATCATGAAAGTGACTGCGACTCAAAATGGAAAAAGCGATTGATACTATCAAACAAAAGGAGCGGATCGCTCCGCTCCTATTATAGTACAATGTTTGAGTCTTAACTTAATCTCAAACTACTTTCTGGTTATTCTTCCGCTATCTGGGTAAGAGGTTATCGGGCTCATCTCTCCAACAAACTCGACTACAACGTCGGCGAGAACGAATCCAGTGTCGTAACCTGAGAGGCCAGCAAGAATTTCATAACCGTCACCGCCAGAGGCAAGATAGTTATTTGTAGCCAGTTTGTACA
>Ga0116152_10004587_pt1 | contig 10900 bp, 6 predicted proteins | sample AD_UKC119_MetaG_FD_89894 | JGI IMG/M metagenome (GOLD analysis project Ga0116152, IMG submission 89894) | Active sludge microbial communities of municipal wastewater-treating anaerobic digesters from Hong Kong - AD_UKC119_MetaG | ecosystem: Engineered > Bioreactor > Anaerobic > Digestate...
CGGACAGCACCTTCTCCAGGCTCACCATCGACATGTTGCAGCGCTTGGCGAACTGGCCGTCGTCGTCGTACACGTAGGCCACGCCGCCGGACATGCCGGCCGCGAAGTTGCGCCCGGTCTTGCCCAGCACGGCCACGGTGCCGCCGGTCATGTATTCGCAGCCGTGGTCGCCGGTGCCTTCGACCACCGCGGTGGCACCCGACAGGCGCACCGCGAAGCGCTCGCCGGCCACACCGGCGAAGTAGGCCTCGCCGCTGGTGGCGCCGTACATCACCGTGTTGCCGACGATGATGTTCTGGTGCGCCACGCCGCGGAAATCCAGGCTCGGGCGGATGGCCACGCGTCCGCCCGAAAGGCCCTTGCCGGTGTAGTCGTTGGCGTCACCGATCAGGAACATGGTGATGCCGTTGCACAGGAAGGCGCCGAAGCTCTGGCCGCCCACGCCTTCCAGCTGGATGCGGATGGTGTCGTCCGGCAGGCCGTCGGGGTGCACCTTGGTCACGGCACCCGAAAGCATGGCGCCGACCGAGCGGTTGACGTTGCGCGCGGTGTCCATGATCTTGACCGACTCGCCCTTCTCGATGGCCGGCCTGGCCTTCTCGATGAGGCGGTGGTCCAGGGCCTTGGCCAGGCCGTGGTCCTGCACGTCGACGTGGCGGCGCGGCACTTCGTCGGGCACTTCGGGGCGGGCCAGCAGGCGCGTGAAATCGAGCCCGCGGGCCTTCCAGTGCTCGACGCCCTTGCGCATGTCGAGCAGGTCGCTGCGGCCGATCATCTCGTCGAAGCTGCGCAGGCCCAGCTGCGCCATGATCTGGCGCACTTCCTCGGCGACGAAGAAGAAGTAGTTGACCACGTGCTCGGGCTGGCCGCTGAACTTGGCGCGCAGCACCGGGTCCTGCGTGGCCACGCCCACCGGGCAGGTGTTGAGGTGGCATTTGCGCATCATGATGCAGCCCTCGACCACCAGCGGCGCGGTGGCGAAGCCGAACTCGTCGGCGCCCAGCAGCGCGCCGATGGCGACGTCGCGGCCGGTCTTCATCTGGCCGTCGGTCTGCACGCGGATGCGGCCGCGCAGGCGGTTCAGCACCAGGGTCTGCTGGGTCTCGGCCAGGCCGATCTCCCAGGGGCTGCCGGCGTGCTTGATGCTCGACCAAGGCGAGGCGCCGGTGCCGCCGTCGTGGCCGGCGATCACCACGTGGTCGGCCTTGCACTTGGCCACGCCCGCGGCGATGGTGCCGACGCCGATCTCGCTCACCAGCTTGACGCTGATGTCGCTGTGCGGCGACACGTTCTTCAGGTCGTGGATCAGCTGCGCCAGATCCTCGATCGAGTAGATGTCGTGGTGCGGCGGCGGGCTGATCAGGCCCACGCCCGGCACGCTGTGGCGGAGCTTGCCGATGTAGTCGGACACCTTGCCGCCCGGCAGCTGGCCGCCCTCGCCAGGCTTGGCGCCCTGGGCCATCTTGATCTGGATCTGGTCGGCGCTGGCCAGATACTCGGCCGTGACGCCGAAGCGCCCGGAAGCCACCTGCTTGATCTTGGAGCGCAGGCTGTCGCCGGCCTTCAGCGGGATATCCACCTCGACCACGTCGCTGCCGATCACCGAGGCCAGTGTCTCGCCCTGCTTGATCGCGATACCCTTGAGCTCGTTGCGATAGCGGCGCTGGTCCTCGCCACCCTCGCCGGTGTTGCTCTTGCCGCCGATGCGGTTCATGGCCACGGCCAGCGTGGCATGCGCCTCGGTGGAGATCGAGCCTAGCGACATGGCGCCCGTGGCGAAGCGCTTGACGATGGCGCTTGCGGACTCCACCTCGTCAATCGGGATGGCCTTGGCCGGGTCGACCTTGAACTCGAACAGGCCGCGCAGCGTCATCAGGCGCTTGCTCTGGTCGTTGATGAGCTGCGCGTATTCCTTGTAGGTGCTGAAGTTGTTGGAGCGCGTGCTGTGCTGCAGCTTGGCGATGGCGTCGGGCGTCCACATGTGCTCTTCGCCGCGCGTGCGCCAGGCGTACTCACCGCCTGCGTCGAGCATGGTGGCCAGCACCGGATCGTTGCCGAACGCGGCCTTGTGGCGGCGGAAGGCCTCCTCGGCGATCTCGAACACGCCCAGGCCTTCCACACGGCTTGGCGTGCCGGTGAAGTACTTGCTGACGGTCTCGCTGTTCAGGCCGATGGCCTCGAACAGCTGGGCGCCGCAGTAGCTCATGTAGGTGCTCACGCCCATCTTGGACATGATCTTGGACAGGCCCTTGCCGATCGCCTTGACGTAGTTGGCGACCGCCTTCTTGCTGGACAGGTCGCCCGGCAGGTCCTTGTGCATGGCGGCGATGGTGTCCATGGCCAGTCACGGGTGCACGGCCTCGGCGCCGTAGCCGGCCAGCACGGCGAAGTGGTGCACTTCGCGCGCGGTACCGGTTTCCACCACCAGGCCGACGCTGGTGCGCAGGCCTTCGCGGATCAGGTGCTGGTGGATGGCCGACATGGCCAGCAGCATCTGGATCGCCACGCGGCCGGGTGCCACGGCACGGTCGCTGATGATCAGGATGTTGTGGCCGCCCTTGATGGCGTCCACCGCCTGTGCGCACAGGCTGGCCAGGCGCGCTTCCACGCCCTCCGAGCCCCAGGCCAGCGGATACGTGATGTCCAGCACGGTGCTGGAGAACTTGCCCTGCGTGTGCGCCGCGATGTTGTGCAGCTTGGCCATGTCGGCCGCGTCCAGTACCGGCTGGCTCACCTCCAGGCGCAGCGGCGGGTTGACCTGGTTGATGTCGAGCAGGTTGGGCTTGGGCCCGATGAAGCTCACCAGGCTCATCACGATGGCCTCGCGGATCGGGTCGATCGGCGGGTTGGTCACCTGGGCGAACAGCTGCTTGAAGTAGCTGTACAGCGGCTTGTTCTTGTCGGACAGCACGGCCAGCGGGCTGTCGTTGCCCATGGAGCCGATGGCTTCCTCGCCGTTGGCGGCCATGGGGCTCATCAGGAACTTGATGTCCTCCTGCGTGTAGCCGAAGGCCTGCTGCAGGTTCAGCAGCGCGGGCGTGGTGTGCTCGACGCCGGCGGACTGCGGCTCGGTCTCGTCGATGGGCAGCTCTTCGGCGTCCATGCCGGCCACGGGCTGCTCGACCTGGTCGAGGCGGATGCGCAGGTCTTCGATCCAGCGCTTGTAGGGCTTGGCGTTGGCGAGGCTGGCCTTCACCTCCTCGTCATCGATCATGCGGCCCTGCTCGAGATCGATCAGGAACATCTTGCCCGGCTGCAGGCGCCACTTGCGCACGATCTTGTGCTCGGGCACCGGCAGCACGCCGGATTCTGAGCCCATGATGACCAGGTCGTCGTCGGTCACGCAGTAACGGCTCGGGCGCAGGCCGTTGCGGTCCAGCGTGGCGCCGATCTGACGGCCGTCGGTGAACACGATGGAGGCCGGGCCGTCCCACGGCTCCAGCATGGAGGCGTGGTACTCGTAGAACGCCTTACGGCGCTCGTCCATGGTGGTGTGCTGCTCCCACGGCTCAGGGATCATCATCATCGCCGCCTGCGCCAGCGGGTAGCCGGCCATGGTGAGCAGCTCGATGCAGTTGTCGAAGGTGGCGGTGTCGGACTGGTCGGCGAAGCTGATGGGGTAGAGCTTCTTCAGGTCGTCACCCAGCACGGGCGAGCTCATCACGCCCTCGCGCGCGCGCATCCAGTTGTAGTTGCCCTTGACGGTGTTGATCTCTCCGTTGTGCGCCACCATGCGGTAGGGGTGCGCCAGCGGCCATTCGGGGAAGGTGTTGGTGGAAAAGCGCTGGTGCACCAGGCCAAGGGCGGAAACGCAGCGCTCGTCCTTCAGGTCGAGGTAGTACTCGCCCACCTGGCCGGCCAGCAGGAGCCCCTTGTAGATCACCGTGCGCGTGCTCATGCTCGGCACGTAATACTCTTTGCCGTACTTGAGCTTCAGGCCCTGGATGGCGGCGCTGGCGGTCTTGCGGATCACATACAGCTTGCGCTCCAGCGCGTCCTGCACGATCACGTCGTGGCCGCGTCCGATGAACACCTGGCGGATCACCGGCTCCTTCTTCTTCACCGTGGGCGACATCGGCATCTCGCCGTTCACGGGCACGTCGCGCCAGCCCAGCAGCACCTGGCCTTCGGCCTTGATGGCGCGCTCGAGCTCTTCTTCGCAGGCCAGGCGGCTGGCGTGTTCCTTGGGCAGGAAGATCATGCCCACGCCGTACTCGCCGGGCGGGGGCAGTTCCACCCCCTGCTTGGCCATCTCTTCGCGGTAGAGCGCATCCGGCAACTGGATCAGGATGCCGGCGCCATCACCCATCAGCGGGTCGGCACCCACGGCGCCCCGATGGTCGAGGTTTTCCAGGATCTTGAGCGCGCCACTGATGATGTTGTGGCGCTTCTCGCCCTTGATGTGGGCCACGAAGCCGACGCCGCACGCGTCGTGCTCCTGTGCCGGGTCGTAGAGCCCGCGCTGCTGCATAGCCTGACGTTCTGCCATCGTGGTCATGGCGCACTCCTGCTCGTTTTCTGGAAAATTCCGTTGGACCGGCGAGCATAGTGCACTGCAGCATCCGTGCCAAGCACTTTAAATCGGGGTCAGATCACAATTTAATTGAACCATCTAAAAGCCATTAATTAAATAGGGACGCATCAAATCGATAGCAGAGTGCCGATGATGGATGCGCCTTAATCAGGCATCAGTACTGGAAACAGTGCGTCGCGGCCGCCCAGGCCGCCGCGCCGCCACTGGGCGCCTGGCGACTTCTTCGAGGTCGGCGATGAACGCGCTGTTACCCAGTGCACTGCGGCTGTGCACGGCTTTGGCCAGTTCTGCCTGAGGTCGGCTGCCGGGCGCACCCTGCACCAGTTTGGCGTAGGCCTGCTCACGGGCAAACGGTGTATTGCCCATGGCCCAGTACAGGGCATGAGGTGAAAGCCACGCTTCCTGGCGCAGACCCACGTAGTGCGCATGGCTGGACCAGGGAAAATCCGCCGGCGCCGTCACTATGCCGGCACGCACCGGGTTGAGGTCGATGTACGCCATGCAGGCCAGCAGGTAGCGCTCGGCCTCGATCAGCGTGCTGCGGTAGCGCCCCTCCCACAGCGTGCCGGTCCGTCCGTGGCGCTGGTTGAAGCCCCGCACGTAGAGCCGCCCGATCGCCTGCATCATGCGCGGCAGGCCATCCTGCGTCTCCGGCGTCAGCAGCAGGTGCACGTGGTTGCCCATCAGCACGTAGGCATGGACGGCCACACCATGGATGGCGGCCTGTTCGCGCAGCAGTTCCAGCCAGCGCCGACGGTCCTCGTCATCCAGAAAGATGGCCTGGCGGTTGTTGCCGCGCTGAATCACGTGGTGGGGATAACCCGGAACGGTGAGGCGGGGTTGGCGGGCCAAGGGGAGGCGTTCAAATAGGGCTGGCTTTGAATCCTACTCTGCCGTACGCTGCACGGCCCATATCTCGCAAACCGAGCCTGCGAAGCAAATCGGGAACTCTCCCAATTGGCTCATACGAACAGCCTTGGATCCAACGAGACACTTTGCAGCAACTTCATTGCGGAAGCCGCTACCCTATTCAGACGATGGCGTCCATCCCCTGGCCGGGAGTTCAACGTCGCTTGCAAACAACGCCTTTGATGCCCGTCAAGGCGATGGCGGCCATATAATTTTTTTCAATATCACACACTTTGTGTGAAGCGTGTTTTACGGGAGAACCTCATGCGTTCCGTTCGCTCCTTGTTTTGCGGTTTGTTGCTGGCGCTTCTTGGCACCGGAGCAGTTCAAGCCCAGACGACGCTGTATCAATCAAGCCCGTCCACGGGTTCGTCGTGTCTTTCCCCCACAGGGCAAAACGCTGCAACCGAGGTCACCACGCCGGCCAGTCCCACCTACCAGATTTCCAGCGTCACCCTCAATGTGACGAGTTTCAGCGCGTCCAATCTCGTGGTGTCGCTGTACAGCGACGCAAGTGGTTTGCCTGGTTCTCCCGTGGCTGCTTTGGGAACTGCCACACTTGGTACCGGCGGGGCGGCCCCGGTAACGCTGACGCCGACCACGCCAGTAGCACTCAGCGCCTCGACTCGCTACTGGATTGTTGCGTCAACGAATGGCACCGGCAATTGCGATATTGCCTGGAACTTCGGCACTGCCCCGACGTCCAGCCCGCTGACCCACACCGACGATGCCACAACCCCCCCAGCGGGTCCGTGGGCGTTGAATGGCGGCGCCAACTTTGCGATCACCGTGACAGGCAGCGCGGTAACGGCTCCACCAGCGCCAGGGGCGATTGCTCCGGTCCCGACCCTTTCCCAGTGGGCATTGATCCTCTTGAGCGGCGTTTTGGGCTTGGTTGCAGTGGGCTTTTCGCGTCGGCGCGAACGCTAAGCCCTTGACCCGCCGACGAACCTCGTTGGCGGGCTTCCTTCAGGCTGGTGGCGTGTCCTGACGCCGTTCGGCGGCAGCGCATGGCGGCCCATAATGGCCCCATGCCCCGCCCCAGCCAGCTGATCCATCCCCAGCGCGAGCCCGCGCCGGTCCGCCCCGCCGCCACCGTCCTGCTGCTGCGCGACTCGCCGCAGGGCGTGGAGGTGCTGATGACGCGCCGCTCGCTCACCGCCAGTTTCGCGCCCGGCGCCTACGTGTTTCCTGGCGGCGGCATCGACGCGGCGGATGCGCAGGCTCATGGTCAGGCCACGCGCCGCCCCACGCAAAGCGACCTGCACCTGACGCAGGCCATCGCCGCCATCCGCGAGAGCTTCGAGGAGTTGGGTGTGCTGCTGGCCGTGCGACCCGATGGCGCACCTGCCACCGCCAAGGACGTGGCGGCGCTGGATCGCAAAGCGCCGTTTCTGCCGCAGGCCGCCGCGCGCGGCCTCTGGCTGGCGGCAGCCGACGTGTTCGTGCTGGCCCAATGGATCACCGACCGCGACCTGCCGCGCCGCTTCGACGTGCCCTTCCTGGTCGCCCGCATGCCCGAGGGCCAGACCCCGGTGGCCGACGAGGCCGAGCAGTTCGAGCCCGTGTGGGTGCGCCCAGCCGACGCCCTGGCGCGCCACAAGGAAGGACACTTCTTCATCATCTTCCCGACCATCCGCACGCTGGAACGCCTGCTGCAATACGCCAACGTCGAAGCTGTTCTGGCGGACTGCGCACGCACCGACGAGCCGCTCTGGACCAGCTGCCCGCGCGCCGGCCTGCTGGCCGGCCACGAGGCCCGCTACATGGAGCACGAGCAGCCCTACGGCGAGCTGGAACTGGTCTGCCCCGACGGCCAGATGCTGCACGCGCTCGACTGGCAGAGCGAAGCGCCGGTGGCGCTGCTGAAGAACGTGCAGCGCCTCACCGCGCCCAACGCCGGCTTCATGACCGGTCCCGGCACCAACAGCTACCTGGTGGGCGACCCGGACACGGGCTACGTAGCCGTCGACCCCGGCCCGGCGGACGCCGAGCACCTGGAGCGCCTGTGGCGCGCCGCCGGCGGGCAGATCAAGGCCATCGTCTGCACCCACTCGCACCCCGACCATTCACCCGGCGCGAAGCCCCTGCAGGCCATGTGCGCCGATCCGAAACCGCCCATCCTGGGCCTGCCCTCGGCCCCCACGGCGCGGGCGGCGAGCGCGTTCACGCCCGACCTGCCGCTGCAAAACAATGAGCTGGTTGCACTGCATTCAAGCCGGCCAGGACACGAAATCACCCACACCCTGCGGGCCGTGCACACGCCCGGCCACGCCGCCAACCACCTCTGCCTGGTGCTGGAGGAAGACGGCCTGCTGTTCTCCGGCGACCACATCCTCAACGGCAGCACCACCGTGGTCGATCCGCCCGACGGCGACATGACCGCCTATCTCGATTCGCTGGACCGGCTGGCGCACCTGTGCGCCGGGGAAGACCTGCGCTTCATCCTGCCCGCGCACGGCTACGTGCTGGGCGACGCCGCCGGCCAGATCGCCCGGCTGAAGGCGCACCGGCTGGCGCGCGAAGCCAAGATCCTGGCCGCCATGCAGGCCAGGCCCGAAGGCAGCATGGACGACTGGGTGGCGCTGGCCTACGACGACGTGCCCGAGCGCGTCTGGCCGCTGGCCAAGCGCTCCATGCTGGCGCACGTGGAGCGGCTGCGGGCGCTGCAGTAAGCGGGCGCGCCGCACGGCACCGGCGCTCCAACGGCGATCGGCGCATACTCGGTTGACCTGCAGCGCACGGCCTGCGTGACAAGCGCGGTGTTTCATCGACCGAGCCTTCCCCATGACCCAGCCCACCAAGATCCCCTCTGCCGTGCCGGCGTTCTGGCCGATGCAGCTGGCCACCCAGCTGATGTCCGAAGGCGCGGAGCTGGTCGCCCGCAACCTCAAGTTCGTCGCCGAAGACCTGAAGCTGCACGGCGGCCTGAAGCCGGTGCTGGCCACGCCCAACCGGGTGCGCATGGAGCTGCGCAGCATGACGCTGCGCGACTACGGCAAGCCCGGCGCCGCCGGCGTGCCGACGCTGGTCGACGCGCCGCATGCCGGCCACACCGCCACCATCGCCGACTTCGCCCCCGGCCAGAGCCTGGTGCAGACGCTGCTGGATCACGGCATCGGCCACGTGGCGCTGACCGACTGGAAGAGCGCCACACCCGACATGAAGGACCTGGACATCGACAACTACGTGGCCGATCTGCTGGTGGCGGTGGACGACCTGGGCGGACGCGTCAACCTGGTCGGCCTTTGCCAGGGCGGCTGGCTGTCGGCCATGCTGGCGGCGCGCTTTCCGGAAAAGGTGAACGCGCTGGTGCTGGCGGGCACGCCGGTCGACACCGACGCAGGCGACGGCCCCATCAAGCGCATGGCGCACGCCACGCCACTGTCTTTCTACGAAGACCTGGTGCAGGCCGGCGGCGGGCTGATGCGCGGCCGCTTCATGCTGCAGGGCTGGAAGGGCATGCACCCGGACGAGCACTACTTCAAGGAACACCTGGACCTGTACGAGCACATCGACGACCCGGCCTACGTGGCCAAGCGCGAGGTGTTCGAGCGCTGGTACGAGAACCCGATCGACCTGCCCGGCCGCTGGTACCTGCAGGCCATCGAGCATCTCTTCAAGAACAACGACCTGGCCCACGGGCGCTTCGTCGGCCTCGGCCGCACGCTGAGCCTGCGCAGCATCACCTGCCCGGCCTACCTGCTGGCCGGTGCGGCGGACGACATCACCACCCCCGAGCAGGTGCTGGCGGCCCACGGCCTGCTCGGCACCCCGCCCGAAAAGATCGTCGAGCAGACCGTGCCCGGCGGCCACATCGGCCTGTTCATGGGCGCGCGCACGCTGCGCGAGCACTGGCCGAAGATCGCCCGCTGGCTGGTGGCGCATTCCCGCCATTGAACTGCACCACCCACCCGCCGGGCGGTGCGGGCGTGACGTGATGCACACGGCGCGGCCAGCCGCGCACGGCTGGCCGGCTGGGCGCTGCAACCTTTCATTACACTTTGGCACGTGAACCCTGCACCCCATCCTCCCCAGCCGGTACGGCTCGCTGCCGCGCCGGTGGCGCCCCGCCAGAAGATCGAGCGGCACACGGTGGAATTCACCGGTTCCGGCGGCGAGTACTTCCGCGTCTGGATCGTCAACGTGCTGCTCAACGTGGTCACGCTGGGCCTGTACACCCCCTTCGCGCGCCGGCGCAAGGCCCAGTACTTCTACAGCCACACCTTCGTGGCCGACAGCCCGCTGGAGTTCATCGGCAAGCAGCGCAAGATGGTGTTCGGCTTCCTGGCCTTCGCCGGTCTGTACGTGGCCTATGAGATCGCGGTGCGCACCGGGCAGGACACGGCCTCGTCCCTGCTGTTCTTCGGCTTCGCCCTGCTGCTGCCCTGGCTGTGGGGCAGCGCCATGCGCTTCCGGCTGGCGTCCACGCGCTGGCGCGGCGTGCGGCTGGCTTTCACTGCGAGCTGGAAGGAGGTCTATCTGGCCAGCTGGCCGGTGTTCGCCATCGCAGCGGTATGGACCGCGGCCTTCATCCTCATCGATCCGATGATGGGAAGCGCCGCTCCGGCTGCCAAGGATGCGCCCGCTTTCGCCCCGAAGGCGCCGGAGCTGATCTGGCCGGTGGTGGCCATGGGCGCGGTCGCGCTGGTGCTCACGCTGCTGTGCGTGATCCGCCTCGAATACAACTACCGCCGCCTGCTGGTGGCGCGGGCGCGCATCGGCGGCCAGGCGGGACGCTGGAAGCCGGTGTACGGCGATTTCGTGCGGGTCTGGCTGGCCACCGTGGGCATGTTCCTGCTGTGCCTGCTGGCCATCGGGCTCGCGCTGGCCGCCGGCTCGGCGCTGGTGGGACGCGGTTGGGGCCGCATCGAAGGCCCGATCGGTGCCGTTCTGGCGGTGCTGGTGGTCGGCATCGGCGTGGTGCTGACAGCCGTGCTGGCCAGCCTGCCGGCGCGCGCCTACCGCGAGGCCCGCATGTTCCAGCTGGTGTGGAACAACGTCGGCTTCAGCCACATCGCCCGCAGCAAGACCGATCTGCGCACCGGTGCCTATGTATGGCTGCGGGTCAGGAACGCCCTGCTCACGCTGCTGACGCTGGGCTTCTACCGGCCCTTTGCCGTGGCCACTGAGTACGCCGCCAAGGTGGGCTCGGTCACGCTGTGGATCAAGGGTGGCACCGACCAGCTGGCTGGCCAGCTGGTGGAACAGCAAGGCGCCTTCGGCGACGCCGCCGCCGACGCGCTGGGGCTGGATCTGATTGGCTAGCCGGCCCGCCCCTGCCCCGGTGGGCCCGGCCTCGCTGCAGGCCCGCTGGTTCGACGGCCGCAGCTCCCGCGCCCGGCCGGTGGCGCTGCAGCTGTGGCCCAGCCCGCGCGGGCCCGAGCTGCGACTGCAGGCCCTCGACGGCCGGTGCGAACATCTGGCCTTCCGCCACGGCGACGTCGGCTGGCCGGA
>Ga0116152_10004590_pt1 | contig 10897 bp, 10 predicted proteins | sample AD_UKC119_MetaG_FD_89894 | JGI IMG/M metagenome (GOLD analysis project Ga0116152, IMG submission 89894) | Active sludge microbial communities of municipal wastewater-treating anaerobic digesters from Hong Kong - AD_UKC119_MetaG | ecosystem: Engineered > Bioreactor > Anaerobic > Digestate...
ATTCTTTGCCTTCGGGGTATATGTAAAAAGTATCGGTATTTGTATTCAAATCCACACAGTCGCCATATTTGCCAAGATATTCGTATTCGATATGACACGAGTAAAGCGAAGCTACAGGCTTTTCAATACGATATTTTTCGCCTTTATATTCTCCTTCAAGCACAAAACCGTTTTTGTCGTGTGTGAGTGTTCCTTTTCCAATGTCAATATAGCCGTCGGCGTTAGGCAGGGCATCAACTCGCACTGTGGATTGAAAATAATATTTTCCTCCAACTACTTCTTTTCGTACGTTAGCTCGTTCCCATTCGTACCAGTCGGGAATATGGCTAAATTCTGTTCGCCTTTTGTGGCTTTTAGCTCGCCGAGTTCCGTCATTTCCCACTCTTTGCCGCAAGCGTTGCATCGTAAAATCTCGTTCTTTGATGACATTTTGTATTCTGCTTTGCAATGGGGACATTGATACAAAACTTTGTGCAAACCTTCCGCTCGTTTGGGAAAATTAACAATGATATTATTTTCTTTTTGCCAAGCAAAGTCATCGTAATAAAATTCTTTACGAATTATCTCATTTATTTCTTCCAAGGGTTTTGTTTTCAGTTCACTAGCGGTAAGAATTTGTTTCATCGTTGCCATTGTACCTTTAACTTTGCGGTCGGTTAAATTCCAAAATGGTGAATTTATATGATGCCCGTTGCAAATCAAAGTCACAACAGGGACTTTCAAAAGTCTTGCAAGTTTGCCAAGCGACTCAGGCAAAACGGCAGTAGTGCCGCATAGCGAATAGCGTGCTTCGGGGTATACTACCGCTATATCGCCCTTATCAATGACGTGTTTGAGTTGTTTGATAAGGATAATATCGTTGGTAAATTTTCTTTTGCAAATACAGCCGACAGTCCGCAAAAGCCATTCCCGTTTCAAAAATCCGTCGATAGCCACTACATAATTTGCTCTATGGGGGAAGACTGCTGCGGTGGCGACTTTAAAATCCATAAAAGCATTGTGGTTGCATAGCAGCAAATAGGGCGGTTTCAGCCCTTTCATATCTACCTTGGTAATTTTGTTTTTGTGTTTAATTATGTCGGGATAAGATAAAGCCCATGCAAGTGGCAGCAATCGTTGCCGCTTTGGCTTTTTTGCCATATCAAACCGCATAACATCATCAAGCATAATTTACCTCAAATTTTATTTTTCTTTAGAAACACCCAAAACTATTTTGGAGTGCAGAATTATAGACATTCTAGCATTTTTTGTCGTTTATTACAATACTTAAAAAAAATAAAGACAAAAAACTTTGAAAAAAGATGCAAGAGCATACATGTTTAGGAAATTTTTCATTATTCTGTTTATCCCTTCTGCTTCAAAAAACAAAACAAAGACCGAACATTATGTTCGGTCATTTTTGTAATTTATTTTTTTGTATCGGGTTTTATCATTATGCCAAGCTCATCTAGTTGCTTTTGCGTAACCGTTCCCGGTGCGCCCATTAGCAAATCTTCAGCGTTTTTGTTCATAGGGAAAGCTATAACTTCCCTTATATTTTGTTCGTCAGCAAGAAGCATTACTATACGATCAACTCCCGGTGCCATACCTGCATGCGGCGGTGCGCCGTATTTGAAAGCGTTAAATAATGCGGGAAATTTCGTTTCCACAACAGATTTATCGTATCCTGCAATTTCAAAAGCCTTCACCATAATCTCGGGGCTGTGGTTTCGAACGGCACCCGAACAAAGCTCTATTCCGTTGCACACAATGTCATATTGATATGCCAAAATATCAAGGGGATTTTTGCTGTTTAATGCTTCCAGTCCGCCTTGAGGCATTGAAAAAGGATTGTGGGAAAAGACAATTTGGTCGGTTTCTTCATCGTGTTCAAACATCGGGAAATCGTTTACCCAGCAAAACTCGAAAGTTTTTTTGGCGACAAGCCCTGCACGCTTTGCAGCTTCGTTACGTAAAAGCCCAGTTAGCTTTGTGACTTTTTCTTTTTCGTCGCCAATAAATAACACTGCGGAGTTTGGTTTCAATCCAAGTTTTTCCGTAAGCTTTTGTTTGCGTTCGTCATCTAAAAATTTTGTTATGCCACCGCCGAAAATCCCGTTTTCGTCTAACTTGATATATGCCGCTCCGTTGCCCTTGTTTTCCTTTACAAACTCATTTAAGCCGTCAAAATAGCTTCGGGGTTGCAAACAGTCCATAATAGGAATTGCTTTTACTATTTTATTTTCAAAAAACTTTATTTGGGAACCTATAAAAATGTCGGTCACGTCGGTAACCAAAAGAGGATTGCGTAAATCGGGCTTGTCCGAGCAATATTTTTCCATTGCTTCACGATAGGCAATGCGTTTAAAGGGCGGTTTGGTTACTGTGAAAGAAGAATATTGTGTAAAGATTTCGTACATTACTTCTTCCATAACGGCAAAAACATCTTCTTGTTCGGCGAAAGCCATTTCTATATCAAGCTGATAAAATTCACCCGGAGAGCGGTCTGCTCTTGCATCCTCGTCTCTAAAACAAGGAGCGATTTGAAAATATTTATCAATGCCCGAAACCATAAGCAGTTGTTTGAACTGCTGCGGAGCTTGGGGCAAAGCGTAAAATTCGCCTTTGTGGGTGCGGCTTGGTACGAGGTAATCCCGTGCGCCTTCGGGGGAAGAGCTTGTCAAAATCGGCGTTTGTATTTCCATAAAACCACGCTCTATCATTTTTTGACGCAAAGAAAAAATGACGTTGCTACGCAAAACGAGTTTATCTTTATTTATCGGGTTTCTTAAATCCAAAAAACGATATTTAAGCCGAGCGTCTTCTCTGCTGTCAAGAGAATTTGCAATTTCAAAAGGAAGCTGTTCGGAACATTTGCCCAAAATCTCTATATATTCGGGAGATATTTCAATATCGCCTGTGGGAAGTTTTGGATTTTTGTCCTTGCGTTCCAGTACCGTGCCTTTTACCATAATAGTGGATTCTCGAGGAATCGTCCTTACCTGTTGCATAAGACTAACATCTGAGACGACAATTTGCGTAATTCCGTAAAAGTCTCTCATTGTGAGGAAAATTACCGCGCCAAGGTCACGCACGCTGTTTAGCCACCCAGCCAAAGTGACTTGTTTACCAACATCAGATATTCTTAGTTCTCCCAAATTATGTGTTCTGTACATAAAAACCTCGTTTTTTGGTTTGTCCTTTTACTCGGACAAATTTCAAATTTTTCTATATTTGATTATACTTTAAGCGGGGTTTTCTTGTCAATTAAACTTGCCACAAACGCAGAAAGGTTTAGCGTGTGTAAGTAGCTAACAATTCCATATATTCCGCCCAATGTTTCTCCCGAATGGGCATCAGTTTTTCGTTTTTTGGATTGTCGGGTAATGCAAAATGCAGCACTAAAGCGGGAGATATTCCATTGTGATTTTCAACAAACTCGTATCTTATGAGCAGTCCTGCCTTGATGAGCTGTTTTGCCTTATTGTGGTAACTAAAATACATACTCATATTGTTATCAAAAAAAGAATGTTTTAATAAAAAATCAGTTTGTAAAAAAAAGATTGCGTTCGGATAGTTTGTTTGATAAAATTAGGTTACAAAATAATCATAACAGCTAATGAAAAATGTAAAAGAAAATTGTTATAAAATGTTTGACAACTTTTGCTGGTTTGTGATAGACTGAGTCAATTTTATATTAAAAAGGAGGAGAAAAAATATGAAATTTAATGAAACTATCGTGACGGCAAAAAACGGAACGAAATTTACTGTCCGCAGCGCAACTGTGGACGAAGCGGCGGCATTGCTGGATTATCTAAACAAAGTGAGTGCAGAAACGGATTTTCTTCTCCGTAGTGCGGACGACCAAACGCTTACCCTTGACGAAGAAAAACAGTTTATCTCATCGGGTCTTGAATCCCCCACAAAATACAACATTTGTGTTTTTTGCGGCGATGAAATAGCGGGAACATGTTCACTTTATTGGAGCGACAAAAAGAAAATAGCTCACAGAGGCAATATCGGCATTGCCTTGCTGAAAAAATACTGGAATCTCGGACTGGGAACTGAGCTGTTTAAAATAATGGTAGAACTTGGTAAAAAATACAATATGACACAACTAGAATTATCGTATGTTGACGGCAATAATCGAGGCAAAGCTCTTTATGAAAAAATGGGCTTTTGTGAAGTTGGACGGATACCTAACGCTTTTTTGATGAATGATAACTCTTTTCACGATGACGTGATAATGGTAAAGACAATATAAGGAGCAAGATGAAAAATCAACAAAATACGACCGTAATAGACAGCACGGAGAATGAAAACACTATTGCACCGACAAACCAAGAAGTTATCGCCACGGTTGATGAGAATAGCACGGATGAAACGAAAACTCCCGTGACAAAAATCGATAAAAAGAAATTTGTTTATCGAGTGCTTATTTACATACTCGGCTTATTCATTATAGGTATGGGAGTGGCGTTTGCCATAAACAGCAATCTTGGTATATCCGCCGCAAGCAGTCTGCCGTACGTTATACATTTGGTAACGGGAATACCTCTCACGATAACTATTACAGTTTTATATACTCTATGGGTATGTGTACAGTGGATTGTGTTGAGAAAAAATTTCCGTTGGTATAACATTTTTCAAGTCGTATTTGCAACGATTTTTGGATATTTTTGCGATTTGTGCAAATCATTATTAGGAAGCTTTTGTTTTCCCACATATTTCGGACAGCTTGGTATGATTGCCGTTTCGGTAGTTTTGATAGCGATTGGCATAACATTGTATGTCGACGTAAGACTTTTACCTTTGCCCGTAGAGGGTATGGCTTTGGCGTTTGCGTCGGTCACAAAAATAAAATTCCCATATTGGAAAATAATTATCGATGCATCGGAAGTTACCTTGGGCATAATCTTGTCTTTTATCGCATTTGGAAAACTTGTTGGGATACGTGAGGGTACTATTATTTTGGCAGTAACGGTTGGGCTTGTGATAAAACTGTTACAAAAATTTATAAAACCTGTCGTTGATAAAATCTGTTTTTAAGGCAAAACTACTAATAAAAAGTTAAATATAATAGACTCTTTCAGAATAAATGTCAATAGTTTTAATAAAAATTAAATTATTTTATTTAACTAGAAAACATTGACACAGAATAACAAAATCTTATAATAATTATAATATTTTTTATACGGAGGGAGCTATCCAAGTGGCTATTTACGAAAAGGACGATTACCCGCCCTTAAAAGTCGGACTGTTTTATAATGTCAAACACAAAAGCGGGTCTGACGAAGAGGCGGAATACGATAGTTTTTCTACAATAGAGGCTATCAAGCGGGCTTTGGAAAAGAAGGGAAACACAGTTGCTCTTTTTGAAGAAGACAGCACGCTTTTGGAAAAAATCAAAGACTCAAATATCGACATAGCCTTTAATATTGCGGAAGGTAAAGGCGGCAGGGGCAGAGAAGCCCAAATTCCCGCAATACTAAATTTATTTGGAATACCTTACACTGGTTCGGATGAAACGACACTTTGTATTGCTCTCGACAAAGCTTTAACCAAAAGGGTTTTAGCCACTTACAAAATAAAGACTCCCAAATATGTCTTAGTACCCGTAAAAAATCCCAGTCGCCCTGTCAGCTTAAATTATCCTGTGATTGTCAAACCAAATGCGGAAGGTTCAAGCAAAGGCATATCCGACGTTGCGATAGCAAAAAATCACAAAGAGCTTACCCAAGTTTTAAAAACCAATATAGAAAAATACCGCCAAGATATGCTTGTGGAAGAATATATTCACGGCAGGGAATTTACAGTTGGGCTTATTGGAAACGGGAAGGATTTGTTTGTTTTTGAGCCAATGGAAATCATTTACAAGCGTCCCACGCAAGAAAATTTTTGTGTTTACAGCTATACGGTAAAGCAAAATTACGAAAAATATATAGATTACGTGTGCCCTCCCGATTTACCAAAAACGCAGATTGAGAAAATGAAAACCGTTGCGGCTAACGTTTTCAAAATTTTAAGTTGTTCGGATTTTGCAAGAATAGATTTTCGGCTAGATGAAAACGGCTCGCTGTTTTTTATCGAAATAAATCCTTTACCGGGTTTAGCGCCAAACTACAGCGATTTTCCGATGCTTGCAAATTTTTGCGGAGTGGACTACGATACATTGATTAACAAAATTATGTCATCGGCTTTAAAAAGACTGGAAAAAATTTAAAAAAAATAACCGTCCTATAAAGGACGGTTATTTTTTTTTTACGATTGGACTTTATTAGTAATTTATTTACATTTTTACACCTTACAAAGGTTTTACATTTGTTTTAATGATTTTTTAATGTAACTAATGTATAATAAAGTCGAAAAAGGAGATACGGTTTTATGAGAGTTCTTTTGGTGGAAGATGAAAAAAAACTTTCCGAAGCTTTGACAGATATACTAAAAAAAAACGGTTACGCTGTTGACGCTGTTTTTGACGGCGAAGACGGGTATGACTACGCATTTACAAATATTTATGATGTAATTATTTTGGACGTACTCTTGCCAAGCCTTAACGGATTTGAGGTTTTGACAAAACTGAGAAAGAAAAAAATAACCACGCCTATACTAATGCTTACGGCGTTGTCTGAAGAATTTGACAAAGTCAACGGGCTTGACAAAGGCGCTGACGACTACCTTGCAAAACCGTTTTCCGTTCCCGAGCTGCTTGCCCGACTTAGAGCTTTGACCAGACGGCGTGGAGAACTTGTTACTGACAATATATTGACAGTAGGCAACGTTTCGCTCAATCTTTCCACATATTCGTTGCAGACTGAAAAAAACGAAGTCAAATTGTCGGGAAAGGAATTTGAAATCGCCAGATATTTTTTTGAAAGACCAAATTTTGTGTCTACCAAAGACGACATAATTTCAAAGGTGTGGGGATTAGACGGCGAATTTATTAGTAACAACCTGGAAGCCTATATTTCTTTTTTGAGAAAAAAACTATTTTTTGTTGGGGCTGACATCGCAATAGAAGCGGTAAGGGGTGTAGGTTACAAAATCAGTGTGATAAAAGGTGACTAAAAAATAATGCAAGATAAAATTTTTAAAAAACTTAGATCACGGTTTATTTTGGCTTGTGTCGCAACGGCAGGAGCATTTTTACTTATTGTTTTTGTAGTGGTATTTGGCATAGTTTACAGTAATACGCAAAATCAAATTTATTCCACCATAAATAACGCTCTGTACGGAAAAAATGAGCCTGATTTTCAAGGAAAAAATGATTATATAAAATATTCTATTAAAGAAGACGGTTTTTCTATGGCAATGGGTTCTGACAGGTATGATGCGGAACTTTTTTCTGAAATTTTGGATAAAGCGGTGGAAATTAAGAATGGAGAATTTTCTGCGGGAGGATATTTATTTATTGTAGACAGTGCCGAAAGCGTGGATATGTTCGGTCAGAGTACTACCACATATATAATTTATGATGCGACAATACTGAGCGACAGTTTACTTACATTGGGACTTACACTTACCATTTCATATATTGCAAGTATTGGTTTGATTACTCTTATTGCATTTTTGTTTTCCAAAAGCGCAGTAAGACCTGTGGAAGAAGCCTTTATCAAACAAAAAGAGCTTGTTGCAAACGCAAGTCACGAGCTGAAAACACCGCTTACAATCATTTCCACAAATCTTTCTGTAGTTAAGTCCAACGGCTCGAAAACTGTCAAACAAAACGAAAAGTGGCTTGATAATATCGATTTGTATGTCAACAGAATGGACAGTCTGATTTTGGATATGTTAGAACTGTCAAAACTCGAAAATACAGAACTTAACAAAGAAACATTCGATATTTCTCAGCTTGTAAATAGAGCTGCCTTGTCTATGGATGCGGCATGTTTTGAAAAAAATATAAATTTAAATTCTGATATTTCACCGAATTTAATGTTTTTTTCAAACGCAAAACAAATTGAAAGGTTAACCCTCATTTTGCTGGATAACGCCGTAAAATACACCAACCAAGGCGGAAATATTGATATAAAGTTAACCGCAACAAATAAAAAAATATCGCTAGCAGTAAAAAATACGGGTGAAGGTATACCCAAAGAAAAACTAGACAAGATTTTTGATAGGTTCTATCGGACAAATTCCGCAAGAACAAGCGATGAAACACATTCTTTTGGGCTTGGGCTGGCTATCGCAAAAGCGATTACAAATAATCTCGGCGGTAAAATTACGGTTGAAAGCGAAGAAAAACAATACACGCTCTTTACGGTAACTTTTAATATTTAGTAAATCAAAAAAAGTAAACAATTAGAATATTTAAACAAAGTAATATTCGAAATTATGTCTAAATAAACAAAAATTTACAACCTTTCTCCTTATATAAATCTACAAGCAAAAAAAATCGGCAAATCGCCGATTTTTTTTGTATTTTAATAATGTTTTAATATTTAAAGTTTAAAATCTTCTCATAAAAGCATAGGAGTGTATTAAAAAGTGGCAAAACTTTTGAGCGGAACGAGAAAAAATATTTTCTCACTGCACAGCAGTATGAAAACGTTTTTAACGCATTTTCGAAATACTTAAAACTTGACGAGTACGGCGAGCAAATATTTGCAACGAATATTTTGATACGGACGATTTTCGGCTCATCAGAACCAGTATTGAATTACGATACCCGAAGACCTAGACTACACAGTTGTAGTTGACGATATATTTAACAAATATTTTTCTAAAATCACGCTAGAAAAAGTAAAGACCACAAACTTGGGAAGTATGTTTGAACTGAAATATTACGGATTACTAAAAAATGCAGGACAAGAAAAACAGCTTATTGACGAATTACGCTGCCGAAACGGGAATTTACCCATTATTTGCGGAATATATCGTGACGGCAACGAAGAACTTTAAAAAGGAGAGAAAATAATGAAAAAATTTATAACTCTACTTACGATAAGCGGCGGAGTGTTTGACATAACAACGGGCGGCGGAAGCGGTAACAGTAGCTCCGGCACACAACAGAACCCGTGGGGAAGCTGGGGCGGCTCGACGTCAAGCAGTGACAGCGCAAAAGCAATAAAAGCTACTAATAATGTAGTCATTACAGGCGGCGTATTTGTGATAGACAGTAGCGACGACAGCGTTCATTGCAATGATTCTATGCTTATTACGGGCGGAGATTTTGAAATAAATTCGGGTGATGACGGTTTTCACGCAGACAACACCCTTGTAATTAGCGGCAGTGCAATAAATATTGAAAAATGTTATGAAGGAATAGAAAGCGTAGACATTACGATAAGCGACGGCACTATAAGTATTGTTGCAGCGATGACGGAATCAATGCGGCGGGGGGAAACGACCAAAGCAGCGTTTCGGGCAGACCGGGACAAAATTCTTTCGGCGACACAAGCAACGCTTGCATTACGATAAACGGCGGTACGATAACTATTATCGCCGATGGTGACGGAGTGGACAGCAACGGAAATATCGTAATGACTGACGGATATATTATTGTGGAAGGTTCGACAAACGATGGTAACGGCGCGCTGGATTACCAAAATACCTTCACTTTCAGCGGCGGAACATTGCTTGCTTTGGGCAGCAGCGGAATGGCGCAGATGCCAAGCAATAATTCTACTCAATACAGCGTTATGATAGGGTTGAATTCGTATACTCTGTCTACTGTAAAAATAACCGATTCCGTTGGTGCGACCGTAATTGAATATACGCCGTTAAAAAAATACAGCAATATCGTTTTTGCTTCTGAGACGCTGGAAAAAGGAAGCTAAACTATTTATATTAACGGAGTGAAATATACGGATTTCTTAATTTCTTCAATAAACACTACAGTAGGCTCGACAGGCTCAACCGGCGGTATGGGCGGTCAACCTAGACCGTAATCATAAATTTCTCCAATTCAAAAAGGCCGTTATCTTAGCGGTCTTTTTGTTTTTTCAGTTACTTATTAGATTACATATGTACATGTATTCATAAAAATTTGCATTGTTTTTTAGAATTTAAATTTCGGGCGAAAATCAATATTCGCCTTTTTTGCTTGAATATGCTGAAATTTTCGAGGGACAATATATCTCACACCATCTTTAACAAAATTCGCTCCCGTTTGTTTGAAATTGAATGGAACACAAGCACCACGAATTTTCAGTATCCAGTCAAACTGGCATGCTCGAGCGTTTGTGCCAGACTCGCCGCCAGCCACTACACTCTCGATTTTTTCCGACAAGTACGGCGACAAATCCATTTCTTCTAATAGCGGCTCTGTTGTGATACATTTGTGTTTTATGGGCAGGGTCAGAAAAAATGACGTTTTCATATCCGTCGCCCCAATCGGGCGGTATACAATCGTAGAAACGCAAAATTCTTTTTGTTATAAACAAAAATTCGCAATCGCTCCGTTCTTTTATCATTTTCCAAGCATCCTGCCGCCAAATATCGGCGTCTTCCAAAAAGAAGTCGCTAGAAAAACAAAGCCAAACCATTTCGCCGATTTTCATTTTGTATTCGCCTTTACGGTTTTTTGCAACAGGCATATTAAAAGACTGTGTTTTTATAATGTTTTCCGTATCACGATCGTATTTTGCATCGCCTCGAAAAACATAACAGTTTTTGCAACCTTCGCTGTATTTGTGACAACCGTGCCACGGGTTCCAATTCGCACTCATATAAACTTATTATAATGCTTAAAGATACCTTTTGCAATGGTGTTGACATATTACGTTTTGACTTTATAATGAGTATTGTAAGGAGTTTTATTATGGTAATTATACGGCAACCCGAAATCAACGAGGCACAAAAGCTGTGGGATATGATGGATACGCTTGACGGACAAACAAGCTTTATGTTGTATGAATATGGTGAACGCCCAAAGACAATAGTGCCGCAAACAAATTTTATCACCGCAGCCAAA
>Ga0116152_10004595_pt1 | contig 10889 bp, 15 predicted proteins | sample AD_UKC119_MetaG_FD_89894 | JGI IMG/M metagenome (GOLD analysis project Ga0116152, IMG submission 89894) | Active sludge microbial communities of municipal wastewater-treating anaerobic digesters from Hong Kong - AD_UKC119_MetaG | ecosystem: Engineered > Bioreactor > Anaerobic > Digestate...
GGTTCCGGTCACGCGCTTTTGGACAGAATCGGCAAAGCTTTCCAAGTCCTTGACCAAGGGCTCGTAATACAACCCGCTGTAGACCAGGTCGGCCCACTGGGCGCCGGCGCCCCGGCTGAAAATGATCTGCTTTTTTGTCAGGACCAGCTGCTCCAGCTTTCTATGAGCTTCCACCAGTGCCAGCAGACCGGGAGCCTCAAACATGATTCGCCCTTTGATACCGATGATACAGTCGCCGATGTAAATGTCACTCCCGTAGCCATATTTCCCCAGCATGCTGTTCAACTTCATGAGGATCTCGATGCCCGGCAGTTTCTGGCCATTCAGCTTCGAAGGAACCCCCTCAGAAAACTCCAGCGTCAGATATTCCGACTGAGCATTGCCGTCTTTCTTTGTCAACTGATACGCCCCTTCGTCGGGTTCCTTGTTTTCGTCCACCTCAGTGCCTGATACTGTTATTCCGAAAATATTCTGATTTACGGAATATTTTGTATAGACATGGTCAACGAAAACGCCCCGTTCAGCGAGAAATGACATTTCTTCGCTCCGCGTGATCCCCAGTTCCTTGATCGGCCTAACCAGCTCTATGCCACTGTTCAAGGACAGGAAACTGCCGTCGAAGCGGACTTGATCGTTGCCCACCGCCGTGGATCCGTGAGCAACAGCTTCGGCATTTTCCTTTTCAGCGATCTTCAGGATCTCTTCGGCGATAATGTAGCGATCGGCGCACATCAAAGGATAGTCTTCCTCGTACAGGCCGTTGAGCTTGATGAGGTACTGAATGATATCTTCATAGATCCGGTCTTTTGCATCGACGGTATAATGCTTCGATGCGCCGAGCTTCTTTGACTTTTCTTCGATCTGCTTCAGATCTTCCGGGCTGAAACCGCCGGTATTGACGGTGGCTGTGATCACCTCATAGCCCTTTTCTTTTAAATATATGGTACAAAATGTGGTATCCAGTCCACCTGAAAATGCCAGGATCACTTTTTTCATTTGTTATGCCTCCAACTGCTCTGAATTCTGAATATTATTTTCTAAATATACACACCTGTTTCTAATAATGCAAGCATTATTTTAATATTTATGCGAAATATTTAAATAAATTGCACTTTTATTGCATATTTATATAATTTATGCGCATATATGGCGATTCTCATTACGATTTCTCACATAAAATAAACTGCCCGCAGCATCGAATGCTGCGGGCAGCGTTGAAAGGCGAATCAGTCGCCTTTCAGAACGTCTGTTTCATTTGTTTTCAGGCCACGTCAGGTGCTTTTTGCCAGAATAAAATCAGATCGCAGGAATTTTTTTCCGTTGGGCAGCAGATGCTCCGTTGAAGACGCCTGAGTATAACCGATGCGTTGCATCGCTTCTGCCAGAGGTTCCGGATGCATCTGCCGATGTACGCTTTCCAGACAGTCGAATACATGCAGATAGGGTGAGTCCGAAACAAACCCCTCATCTGTATTGATCTGTATCAGGCAGCTGACGATCGACGGTGCAACCTGACGGATCACGTTGAGGAAACAGTCGTATCCGATATATTCGATCACCAGATTGGCCATGACCAGATCGGCATGAGGGAGAAACACGCGCTCATCCATCAAATCAGCGCAGACACATTCCAGAACACCCTCCAAAGCAGGATACCTCCGGATGCATTCTGCCAAATAGGCTTTGTTGATGTCAACACCGTATACGCGTTTGATTTTATCAGAGGTCACGTGTTCCAGCCCGTTTCCCCCGGCAACCCCAAGAATCATCACCGTTTGCAACGGATAGTCGGACAGCTGGGCTTTCATGACGTCATTCATCACCTGCAGCTGCATGACAGAATCCAGCTTCATGTGATTTTCATAGTCAGTCAGATTGATCTCTTCCCATGGGTGGTTCATACGGCAGCTCCTCATGTTGAGTGGAAAATAATATAGCGTTATTTTAGCTTCTTCATAAGAGATATGCAACAGCGAACGCAACGAGGGATGGCTTGTTTATTTCTATTTCAAACAGTTGCATATTGCAATCGTTTATGCTATGTTGTTTTCAGAAGGGAGATTGCTATGGATCGATCCAAGGAACTGAGGGAACTGACGCGAAAAATTGAGCGCAGTCTCCAAAAACTGAACTGCTCAGGGATGTGCAGTGAAAAAGTGACGCTCACCCAATGCCATGCGCTGGTGGAAATCGGAAGGATGCAGACCACATCCCTCAAAGATCTGGCCCAAAGGTTGGATCTGGACGTGAGTACCGTGAGCAAGACCGTCGAAAATCTTGTGAAGCGAAAGCTCGTTTCCAGAATGCCTTTGAAGGAAAACCGCAGGATGGTAGCCATCCAATTGACGGCAGACGGCCTCGATGTTTTTCACCGCATCGAAGAGGATATGGATCAGCGTTTCAGAAATGTCATGGCTTGTATTCTCAAAGAGGAGCAGGCCGGGCTGTTGATCGCTTTGGAAATGTACAACCGCGCATTGGAGGGAAACGATGAAACTCAGTAAAAACTATTTTGATTCGATCGCCGATCAATGGGACGGCATGCAGCAGAGCTTCTTTTCCGAGGACGTAAGAAACTTTGCCTACAAGCTGGCAGAGATCCGGGAAGGACGGATTGCCGTCGACATAGGAGCAGGAACCGGGTTCATGACCCACGGACTTTTGCAGGCAGGGCTGAAGGTGGTAGCCGTCGACCAATCCCCGGAAATGCTGGAACTGCTGAAGAAAAAATATTTTGATTGCAGAGAATTGCAATGCCTGGAAGGAGACAGCGATGAGCTGCCTCTGAAAGATCATTCTGCAGATTATGTTTTCGCGAACATGTTTCTGCATCACGTGGCCGATCCGGCCACAGCGATCCAGGAAATGTACCGCATCCTGAAGCCGGGCGGCCGAATCGTGATCACGGATCTGGATAAGCACGAATTTACTGAACTGCAGACGGAGCAGCACGATGTCTGGCTGGGTTTTGACAGAGATGAAGTGTTCGGTTGGATGAAAACGGCAGGATTTCAGACACCTTCCGTTCACTGCGTCGGCAGCAGTTGCTCCACAGAATCCAAGTGCAGCTGCACCTGCGACGATCAGAGGGAAATATCGATATCCATCTTTGCCGCATTCGGTGAAAAATAGGCAAAGCCGCCGCCGCGCACCGTAGTGTCATACCACATTTTCAAGTCCACGTCGAAAAGGCGGCCTTCATCCATGATGCAGGCAACAACGCTGTCTTTGATATATTCAATGGAAACGATGACCACCCAGTGCCATGGGTCCAAATCGCAGATATTTCCTTTGCATAAGTTCAGAAAAGCCACCGGAACATCTGAATGAAGCGCAACAGTTATGAATTCCACTACTTCGGAAAAGGCGGGTCGCAAAGAAACATCCTGCGGGATATCCAAGTCATGGGCAGACACTTCCAGTCCTTTTGCTCCTGCGTATTTCAGGAAGCCTTCGCAGAACATGCCGGCGGTAGGGATCCCTTCATCACCTGGTGTTACGTAACGCCAGGCCTCCTCCATGGCAGCCAGACAATCGGATCGATTCGTGGGAAACGAAAATCCTTCACCAGCCTTACCATACATCATATAGGACATGATCGCGCAGGCCACGGTGGGTCCGCAGCCGGAGATTCGCTGCTGTTCTTCGGGATACCATTCCTGTTTGTATCCAACGATCCATTCCCCCGGACTTTCTTCGATCCGAAAGACAGCGTCTCCATGCTTCAGGGACAGTTGATGCATTTTCATCGGCCACTCGCTTCTTTTATTGAGAATCTTAATACAGTCTTCAGTTTGCTCGAATCCGTCTTACGGGGATCGGATAAATAAATCTCCCGATGCTGCAGAGACGCTCGCTCATATCCGCTCTCTGTGCAAAACCGGTGCATTTTTTCGAAGCTCTCAGGTTCGTCATCAAAGGGACCCACATGAACCATTTGACAGCATAAGCCTTCTTCGATCGTAACCGATTGGAGTCTGTCCAGACAAGCATTTGGCTTTTTCTTTTTCGTTTCAACAAGAAAACGATCGAACAACAGGCTGTTCAGGAAGTCCGGTTGACGAATCATGATCGAGTACGCGTAATTGCTTTTATCGGTGGACGGTTGGCTCTTGTCGATCAGATCCCAGATGCCTTCTAAAGGAAAGACAGTATAGTCGTAATATCCTTCCGGAGGTTCCTTGCTCTTGTATGACATTTTTACGGCATAGCTGAAGCTGTAGAGCGCAGCAGTCACCTCGGCAAACGCTTCTCCGTTGGGGTCTCCCCGGCCGTCGATGGCGGCAAAAGAAATGGCAGGCACCCGGACGACAGAGGGCTGCAGGCTTGGGAGATACAACTCTTTATAATCTTTATAGCTCGTATTACGCACAGCATTCACTCATTTCAGCCTTTCTCCGTTTTCGTTAAAAGTTCTCTTCAGTGCCATCTCCACAGGAATGATCGACAGAATCATTATTGCAACATGGATCAGACAAAGTGCGCTACCCAGATCACCAACGACATCCGCATCTTTTCCATTCACCAGAAGCATCAGAACGACAGAAACCGGAAGCATAATCCCTCCGGCCACGATCCACAATTTACCACAGTAATTATGCGCAAATTCCCAGGCCTCTCGACTTTTCATGGATCGGCCAGTCCGATACCCGAACGTCGATTGGATCTCCTTCGGCGCTTGCTTGTAGAAGAAACGACCAAAGCCAATCATTGTAAGAGGCATCAGCAGTGTCGTCCCAAACATAAAAAGCCAAAATCCATTCATGTGTGGCACCTCGGCGATCCCTCATTCCATCGGTACTTTCTGTTCTCGAGAAGCTTATCCATGTCGCAATCCAGGCACAGACCATTGTGACAGCATATCGTGCCACCGCACACAGGGCAGCGCCATTTCTTCTCTTCTTTCTTCAGGAATTGCTCCATGCCATCCTCTTGAATGGTCCGGAGGTTTTCGATCATGCTCATATGATATTTTGTTCGATAGCGCTTGTCCAGCGATTTCAGCCTTTCGCAGGGGAAAGACGGACAGTCCGTGCAGAAGCGCACAAGACCTTCCTTCATCGTCTTGCATCGATCTCCCATGTGCGTGCAGTATTCTCCGCGCGGAATACATCCGGGACAATATTTTCGATGAAAACCCCGCTTATTCAGATCTTTCTCCCGAAACAGATAGGCAATGCACAGACTGCAGTTCATCCCGCAGGGAGCGATCATTTCTTCTCTCATCATCAAATCCACCTTTGTTGCACGTCTTGCCGACTAGACCACTATAGCCGCTACATCAGCGATAAACACCAGCGTTTTCTTGGTAAGATCATCTTTCAATCGTTCAGGATCATCAAAATCAGGCGCTTCGGTCAGAGTGGCCTCAAGGATGGAATCCACACCGGGCTGGATCTGGGAAAGCTTGTAATTGCCGATGTCTTTTCCTTTGAGTTTCTCGATCCATTCCGCCTGGATCTTTCGATTGCTGCCGCCCAGCCAGACTTCGAACCGTCCCGCTTCGTGCAGGTAGACGATTGCGATCTTAAGTTTCTTCTCTTTTAGCGCAGGCGATGTAAAGGCAAAATAGGTCATATCCATATACCCGAAATAAAGAGCGCTTGAGAAGTATGCCGGATCAACATTCTCCATATGGGACTTTAGGGCCGACATAAAAGTCATGATCCCCTTATATGCTTTTTGAATGTGTCCTTTTCGCAGTTGCTCCCGATATTCCCGGATTTCTTTATTCAATAAACTCATTTTTGCACATCTCCGCTTCGATCTTACCGGCCCATGTCTTTGCTCTTTGAGTTTCTCCTTCCATCAACGGGCCTTCGGACTCTGTCACAAAGAACCCCTCATGTCCGCAAATAAAAGGGATGCCCTTTTCTTTCAGTATTTTCTCCATCGTGTCAGCGGCATATCCCTTTCGCTTTTCGAGGAATTTAAGAATCCTGATATTAGAATTCTGAATATCCATCCGTGTGTCGAAAACAGCACCGTAAAGATGTTTTTGGTCATTGGTCTTCAGATTCTTGAGTGCTTTTACCATGTTTTTTGTCGGGGCAAAAGCGCGGGTAGGAGATCCTGCAATGAATAGCTCGGCATTCTTCATTACATCTGCATTCAACTCAGACACATGTAATAAATGAACCTCGTGCTTCTGTCGAAATACTTCTGCAATAAACTCGGCGATTTTTTCTGTATTGCCGAAAACGGAATCATAGACGATCACTACGCTCATTTTTCTACCTCCGGTATTCCTCTTCCAAAATAGAGTAGAAAAGCCGATCCACGTATTGCCCGTCCATATAGAAATAATCCCTTTGAGTCCCTTCATAACAGAATCCGCATTTCTCGATCACCTTTCTGGAGGGAATGTTGTTGGACATATGCGAAATCTGGACTTTGTGAAGCCCTACCTGATCGAATCCGTAGGCGATGGCCGCTTTGGTCGCTTCCGTGGCATATCCTTTCCGCTGAAAGACCTCTCCGATACAGTATTCGATCTCACCGAAATGGTTTTTGTCGTCTATCAGGAAGTAAGCGATTTGTCCGATGCATTCTGCTCCGTCTTTTTCAAAGATCGCCCACCGATAGTAATTCGGATTCTCGTACCCACTGATATACTTGTCCAGCAAGCCTCGAACCGATTCTTTCGTCGTATAAGTCGGCTCCGCATACATGGATTGCACTTTTTCATCCGCCACCCAGTTCTTCAACATCGATTCGTCGTCGCTGTAATCGAACTTTCGCAGCAGCAGTCTGTCGGTTTCTGCTGTCATGGTTCCTACATGTGTCATCATACCATGTTCGACTCCTCTCTGATTCGGCCACGCTGTTGGTGGCCGCTATTTTCATGCCTGTTGCCTCTGGTTTATTTATACACTTTTCTCCGGTTGCTTACAACTCCGCCGGATGTATCTGCGGATGGTTCCCGAATCGACTTCCACAAAAAAGGCAACGTCCCCTTAGAAGCGTTGCCTTTTACAGATCCATAGTCAGCTCATTCGGAAGAATTCGTTGCCGCTTCTTCTTTCAAATAGATCGCTTCCGGATAGATCCAATAGTTGATCGCGTCTCCCTTGGGGTCCAGATGGATCTCTGCATTCCGAATGACGATGATTCCCGAAAGTTCAGGGGTACGGAACGGGATACTCATATCCTCGATCCCGGCTTCGATGGGCTTGGGCTGTGACGGTGGATATTTATTACCGATGCCATCGATAAAGTCACCCATATCTTCTTCGAGCAGGATGACTTCACCCTGCGTAATACGAAAGATGGGAATCCCGCTAGGTGACATGTTATCCCAGTAAATCTCGTAGGTGCCCTTCTCGCCGGACAGCGTGACAGCCCGCTGGGTCTTCTGATATTCTTCCTGTGGATTCACGACCCAGCGATATTCGCTAATGTCGATGGGGCTTGATTCAAGGTACAGAATGGTTGACAAGTAGTCTCCTCCGCCGCCATAGTAATCATCCCGCTCCGGCCAGGCCTGTTCAAAACCCATTGCCGACTTAAAATTGATCGGCTGTGCAATGGCTTTGTCAAACCATTCCGGGAGCTTTGCATCGTTGGCATAGGCCAAATATTCCACAGCATCCGTGATCTTCTGCCGGACTTCAAGTTCCGGTTCTGCGACAGCCGGCACGATCTGATCCTCCACAAACATTTCCTGGGAGACGAGCAGCTTCTCCAGTCGATTGGTCTGAGCCGTCACAGGCAGCGCATTGTATCCCAAAACGGGAAGTACGTAGCAGACAGCCAGAACGGATGCGACGATCACGATCATTCGATGGGCTTTTTCTTTTTGGATCAACAGCAGGATCGCGGACACAGCTGCCAGGATCCAGATCATGGCAAAGACATATTCTGTGAATTTCAATCCGGAAACGCTCAACTGAGTTGCAAGCGCCCAGGCTTCAAATACCAGGATGACCAGCGCCGCAACCGGATAGATCCGCTTGTAGAATTTCGCGATCCCTGTTTCGTAGTGTGTCACCATGATGTGGAGCCAGATGCCTCCCAGCGTGTAGGCTGCAGCGATACGGTACAACCTATAGAAGGCGGCGTCCTGTCCTCCGGCAATGGTTTTGACTGCCCAGATCAACAGCACCACTGTGAGTGCAAGAACGATGGGAACCAGAATAGAGCCCAGAAGGATCTCAATGAACCTGGGTTGCTTCTGCGCCGTTTCACGATGCTCGTCAACTTCTCCTTTGCGAAAGTCCGGGAAATATCCCACGAATATCGTAAAAGCCACCAATCCGACCAGCGTGCTGATATACATGTAGGCTTTACTGCTCATATCATTGTAGAGCAATGCTTCCACAGCGCCGGCCACACCGGTGGTGCCCGCCAGGATCACGCCTCCGTAGATCAAGGCGATAAAGAACGCTTTGTGTGTCATAAAAAAGGATTTGGCAAAATCCGACTGTTCTTTCGGACGTCCGGCAATCACGATAAACGCCAACAGGCTCACCACCATAACCGCTGTCACGCGGGCGGCGGCGATGTTGGAAACGACCAGATAGCGAGCTCCCGTCAATATCGGGTCGCCTGCCCCGAAGTAGTAAAGACCGACAAAGGTGGCTGCGACTGCCGCCAGTCCGGCGATGTTAGCGTAGAGAAATGCTTTTTTCGTATTGATGCGACTCTGAACGGCTGTGATCAAAGCCAGACTGACAATGGCGCCCAGGGCAAAGGACCAGTGCAGGCAGTTGAACAGAAAGTTATAGGGCTCCTGCTGTGGCCAGTCCAGTTGGATCCTGACGATGGTGACCAGCGCAAAGGCTACTGCACAGAGCATCGTTGCGGGAAAGGTCTGAAAAGCCTCTCCCGAATCCTTTGCTATTTTTAGGATCGATTGTTTCCATTTATTCATTTTTCCTGCCTCCCATTGATATTTTCAAGGTCTGAAAGCTCTTTGAACCGCTTATTGATATACTCTATATCAAAGGAAAAACAGATTCTTCGGTTTTCCCCATCCAGGATCCTGTAGTGCTGGCTGATCAAATTTTGCTGCACCCTGTAGCGCTTATCACCCTTCTGGTCTCTCCACCAGATCTTGCCGCCCATCGTATTTTGGCCGCCCTCTTCATAGTTGTTGAAAGCAAGGGATCGAATGAGATCCTGTGGATCGCCGCCGAACGCCATTTGCAGGATCTCGCTGTCTTTAAACACCAGACAAACACAAACGGCGCCCGTCCAGCCCAGACTTCCTCTTTGCTTTTCGATCTGGATGAGCGTTTTCTTGGATACACCGACGATCTCTGCCATTTTATCCTGTGTATAGTCGAATTCGATCCTGATCATTTTTAGTTTCGAATCAACTGTGCTGATAAATTTACTTCTGTCCAAAATGAGCCTCCTTTGCTCTTATGGTGTAATGATACACCATTTGAGATATAATACAAGGCTTTCGAGGAAATTCAATGGAATTCAGAATCGAAAAGAAGCCGGCGCAAAGCATTACAGCCGAGCAATGGAAAGAAATGCATGCGCCGCAGAACATAGATTCCACGGAAATCGTCAATGTTTCTTATGATGCGGATGGAAATTTTTAAAAAAGAATATGCTTACAATGAGGTATGGATACCCGTTTGCGAAAAGTAAAAGTACAGAGCTAGTATCAGAACACCATTGCGACTCATACCGTTTTGCATTCATGCAAAATTGCATAGCCTTCTCGTTCCAATGCCGTGATCGCTTTCGAAAAGTACGGGGCTTTCACAAGAATGTAGTCTGTGTTGTACGTGGATATTGCAAAGATTCCAATGCCTTCCTCGGCAAGGATCGTTGAAATTCGGGACAGGATCCCGATCAGAGAAAAATCCAGAATGCTCTGAATGCGAAAAGCCTTCCATCCGTCTTCCCTGTCCACGGTGTTGGATGGCACGCATTCTGTTTCGCATACCAAAGACAGCTCCTCATCGGTTTTTCCAAGAAAGCAGAAGGGACTGGCCCAGTCGACTTGGGAAAGGTCCTTCAGCTCGCAAACGGAAAAAGATTGATCGATGATCTTGATTTCCATGTTTCCCCTTTCTTTATTTTCTGCAGTTTTCATCCCTTGTTCGCAGCAACAATGTCACGCCCGTGATCTCGTTTTCCAACTCATCGCACTCGGATTGCTGGCTTTGAATATAGCGATCAAAGAGCAGAGCATCTTCCGGACGCTGTTCCTTCAATTCTCTCGCCCTCTTGATGATATGGGCTTGTTGTTCCTGATTGATCGCTGTGATTTCTTCCTTTTTGATCGGCTTTTCGTCGACCAGCTCGACGCCTGCGTTTTCCATAAAACGAAGCCATTGCGTTCGGTTATAATAATCCTCGTTCCCAGGATCATTTCCGTATGCATCATCGATCAGGATATAGCCTCCCTTTTTCAGCGTTTTTTTGAGCAAAACGATGGTTTCCTCGGGATTTCCCAATACATCGCCCACTGCCCCAAGAATCACGAGATCATACCCTGTTTCCGTATGAACAGACTGGGTGATATCTCCTGTGGAAAAAGTGCAAAGCTTATCAACGCCCCACGCCAGGGCCTTTTGTTCCGCATAGGCAATGAACTCCGGTACAATGTCGATCCCTTTCATCCGGCAGCCCAGTTCTTTTGTCAGAAGGATGCTTACGGCCCCTTTCCCGCAGGCCAGGTCAAGCACCTTTATTCCCGAAGAAATTTTCAAATGCCTTTTGACCATTTCCAACATATCTCGCGGGGAGGAACCCAGTTCCCACAGATCCTGGAGCAAATATGGGAGATACGGAATGATATCCACGCCTTCCGAGGACAAGGATCGTGCCAGCTTTTCTTCGATCGTTGCCATGTGCAAGCTCCCTTCTCTAAATTATTTTACAACGTCTTCCACATCCAACGTGATCTCGCCGTTCTCTTTCTCAAA
>Ga0116152_10004596_pt1 | contig 10889 bp, 7 predicted proteins | sample AD_UKC119_MetaG_FD_89894 | JGI IMG/M metagenome (GOLD analysis project Ga0116152, IMG submission 89894) | Active sludge microbial communities of municipal wastewater-treating anaerobic digesters from Hong Kong - AD_UKC119_MetaG | ecosystem: Engineered > Bioreactor > Anaerobic > Digestate...
AGGAACTCGACCAGGAGTTCGCTGGTGTGCTCCAGAAGCCCCATGTTTTGATCACGGCTCACCTGGCTGCTCAGATTCATTAATGCCTTGGTTGCATCAGTGCCTAAGCCGCCGAATTGGGCGACAAGATCTTCCCGCTTGTTAAGCAAAATAACGACTTGGCCAAACGCTTGGTTGTATTGCTGAAGATTCTCTTCGACAAAGGCTATCAGCTTGGCACGCTCCGGATTCTTCACTTTTTCCTTGATATCCTTGATGTCGGTTTCCATTTTGCCGAATAATTGCTGATAGGTTTGTACCGATTTGTCATCATGATTGATGACGAAATTCTTGACTGCCAGCCGCACACTCAGCATTTCATCCTGGAAATTGGCAATCTGGTTGGAAGAGCGCGCCAGCCTGCGGTATTCGGTAAAGCCATCAAGCGCACCCTGCAAACCCCACCAGGCAGTGGCGGCCACGACGATCAACAACGCCAGGATCATTCCGAAACCCAAATTCAATTGAGTTCTCAATTTCATATTTTTCAACATATCATGTGACCCCTGTTTTTGATCCCTGAGGATCTAGAGTAACGGGCAGCGCCTGATGACTGGTTTCCGGAACGCTGCTTGAAACGAGTTCATCCAGCTTGAATGAGGTTTGTAATTCTTGGATTAAGCGGATGTAATTTTTTGTAACCTGGCGAGACGCCGCCTTCCTCCCTCTCGGGGTCAGGAGGGATGGCGGGCAGCATCAAGGGGATCAGCGGGGGATTGGAGCGCGCCCCCCAGGCTAGAGAGGGATCAGCGCGCAAACCGGATAAGCGTCAGTCGATGGCGACCGGAGCGGTGAGTTTGTAGCCCTCGCCGCGAATGGCTTTGATCAAGGCGGGTTGTGCGGGGTTGGATTCAATCTTCTTGCGCAGTTTGGCAATGAGCACATCGATGCTGCGATCCAGAGGATTCCAGTCACGGCCGGCGATTTGATCCATTAACAGGTCGCGAGACAAGACCCGGTTAGGGTGTAAAACGAACGCTTTCAGCAAGCGGAATTCGTGGCCGGTCAAAGACACGTTTTCACCGGTTGGGGAGAACAGCTCGTGCCGGGTCAGATCAAGCCGCCAGCCATCGCCGAAACGAGCGATACCGCTTGTTTCCAAGCCCGCCGGGCGAGACATCCGGTAGCGTCGCAGGAGGCTGCGGATCCTGGCCAGCAATTCCCGCTCCTCGAAGGGTTTGGTCAAGTAGTCATCCGCGCCCAGTTCCAGCCCTACCACTTTATCAATCGTTTCGGACCGGCCTGTCAACATGAGGATAGGAATGGTCGATTGGGACCGGATTTCACGGGCGAAAACAAAACCATCCTCGCCGGGCAGCCCAATATCCAGGATAATCAGATCCGGTGGCCGGTGAGAGAATTGCTCCCGTGCTTCGCGCGTGCAAGTGGCCGTGCGGACCGTGTAGCCTTCGCGTTGCAGATAATGGCCGAGGAGCCGCAGGATGCGCAGGTCATCGTCGATGACCAGGATAGAATCGGTATCACTCATACGCTTCTTCTCGCCTGACGTTTCAAGTGATAGCGGCGGCCACTGGAGATCTGGCGGCGCGGCGCTGTTTCAGATGGCGCTAGCAGGTAATTTTCGATGGCTTTTTGTATCTTAATCGTATCAGCGCGGCGGCTTCAAATGGCATGGCCGTCCACGGGGCTGGGCTGGAACCGGCCCGATGCCAGGTAAGACGAAGCCCAGGAGGCTGCATCGTGACTCAGAACCCACGCCACTGGCCAGATGCCACCAGCTTGCGCCGCCGCGCAGAAAAGCAGTTGCTAGAGCAGCCTGTCACCTTCCCTGAGCCTCTTACCGAGGCGGAGAGCCAGCGGCTGATCCACGAACTGCAGGTCCGCCAGATTGAACTGGAATTGCAGAATGCAGAGCTAAGGCAAACCTGCACCCAGCTCGAACAAAGCCTGGAAAAATACACCGGCCTCTACGATTTTGCGCCGGCCGGCTGCTTTGTGCTCGACCACGATGGAACCATCCTGGAGGCCAACCTTACCGGCGCGGCACTGTTCGGGGTGGAGCGATCCCGGTTGCTTCGACGACAGTTCGGGATTTTTGTTTCGGCAGAAACCCAGCCCGCCTTCAACGCTTTTCTAGAAACAGTTTTGCAGGGCGCGCCCAAAGCCACATGCGAAATTACCTTGCAAGGGACCCCGCCCCGTGACCTGCATCTCGAAGGCGTGATCCTGGAATCCGGCGCGGGCCGGCAATGCCGGATCGCGATGATGGACTTCTCCGCGATCCGGCAGGCTGAGGAAACCTTACAAGTGTACCAGCAAATCGTCGACTCTTCACCCGATGCCCTGTCGCTGGTAGGGACTGATTATCACTATAAAATCATCAACGACACATACCTGCACCATACGGGATGGTCCCGCGGGCAAATCGTCGGCCACCCCGTAGCAGCCGTTATGGGATCGGCTGTTTTCGATAACATTATCAAATCTTATCTGGACCGTTGTTTGGCCGGTGATACTGTCAACTATTCAAAATGGTTCGATTTTCCGGTTCAAGGCCACCGGTATATGGATGTCACCTACATCCCCTGCCGTGATCGGAACGGCGCGATCATCGGCGCGATGGTTGTGTCCAGAGACACCACCGAACGCCAGCAAATGGAAGAAGCCATTGTGAAGATGAACCAGTATCTTGAACAGCACGTAGCGGAACGCACGGTGGAACTGGCCCGCACCGCGGCGCTCCTGGAGCAAGAAACACACACCCGTCGTGACCGGGAAGCACAATTGATCCAGGCACGGAAGCTGGAAGCGATTGGGCGGATCACCGGCGGTATCGCCCACGATTTCAATAACCTGCTGACCGTCATTAAAGGCAACCTTGAAATTCTCCGGGAACAGGGTGAAAAAGAGATCGATCCTGAACGGGCTTTGCTCATCGAAGACGCCTTGTCGGCGACACGCCAAAGCATCGAATTGACAGCCGGCCTGCTGGCATTTTCCCGTCAACAACCTTTACGGCTGCAACGCACCCGCATTCATCGCATCTTGCGAGGACTTGAACGCTTGTTGGATCGAATGCTGGAGCCGGCCACGCGCTTGCATGTAGCAATTGACCCCACGGTCCCCGATGTGATGACCGATCCTGGGCACTTGCAGGCTGCACTGATGAACTTGATGCTCAACGCGCAAGACGCCATGCCGAAGGGAGGAACGCTCGACGTGCATGCCGCTGCCGTCGACGTCCCAGGCGAGGCAGTGGCGCTGGACACCGGCCTGGCTCCAGGCGGGTACGTAGCTGTGACAGTGGCCGATTCGGGCATCGGCATGGATGCCGACACCTTGGCGCGGGCCTGCGAACCCTTTTTCACTACCAAGCCGTTTGGCAAGGGTACAGGCCTGGGCCTGGCGATTGTTTATGGCTTTGCTGCTCAATCTAACGGCGGAATCGCTATCGAAAGCCAGCCAGGCCAGGGCACCACCGTCCGCCTGTTCTTGCCAGCGCTGGAACCGTCGAGCGAGTGCCTGGCGCGGGAAACGCAAGCGCCACCATTGCCCGTATTAGCAGAGGGTACCGAAACCATCCTGGTGGTGGAGGATGAATCCCGGGTACGGCGGCTAGCCTGCCGTTATTTGCGCGATATCGGTTATCCGGTGCTGGAGGCGGCCGATGCCGAGGAAGCCATCGCGATTCTGGAAACCGAGCCTGACATTCAAATAGTCTTCAGCGACATTATCATGCCGGGCGACCGGAACGGCTTTGATCTGGCGGATTGGGTCGCGGTGCACCGCCCTGCCGTGAAGTGCTTGCTCACGACCGGCCACCATCAACGGGCATGCGCCACGCCCGCCAGCCATTTACCCTCTCATCCCGTGCTGATTAAACCGTACTCCAAAGAGCAATTAGCGCACCGGATCCGGCAACAGCTCGACGAAAAATCCAGCTCAGCATAGCTTGTCCTGCTGGCGATTGCCGGCGCTGTTCGAGACCTTTCTAAAATTTCAGGACGTGGGAAGGCGGAGGACCGCCCTATCCGGCAGGGCCGGCGGCGGCCGGGAAATCGATGCCAGCAGCGATACCTGGATAGGTTTTCGAAGCTCATTTACATTTTGTTACATTTGGTCAATCATTGCTTTACAAACCCACTTTAGAATTAATCCTTAATTATCGAGATTGAACAACTGAACTAATGAAGGGACGCACGGGTTTTTGAGGAGGTATGTTTGATGAGGTCATCGTGCGAGCCCTTGGTTCTGGTGGTGGATGATGACGCCGGGCAGCGTTGCTTGACGAGCGCTGCCCTGCAACAGGGCGGATTTGCGAGCCTGGAAGCCGAAGATGGCGAGCGCGCCTTGAGTCTGTTTCAGCGCGAAACGCCGGATCTGGTGTTGCTGGATGTGATCATGCCGGGCTTGGATGGCTTTGCCGTTTGTGAGGCATTGCGGCGGCAACCCGGCGGTCAAGATGTACCTATCATCGTGGTCACAAGCCTGGACGATCTCGATTCCATCGAGCGAGCCTACGCGGCAGGCGCCACCGACTTCATCACCAAGCCGATCCAAGGACTGGTGTTAAGCCACCGGATACGCCATGTCCTGCGCGCCAAGCAAGCCTGGCAACGATTGCGGGAAAGCGAAGCGCGGTTCCGCACCCTGGTACAAGCCACGGGCAGCGTGATTCTGGTGCTAGATCGCCAAGGCTGGATTTTGGAGGTGAATCCGGCAGCAGAAAAACTATACCCCTTCCAGCGAGGCGGACGGGTCGAACCGGACTTCATGGAACGGTTACCGCCGGTCGACAGCTGGGACGATTCAGAAGGATCGCTGTGTTGTGAAAGCACGATCCGGGCGCTGGATGGCGATGAGCATATCCTGCTTTGGAGTATTTCGCGGTTTGCCAGCGCCGAAGGCGCCACCGCCGGCTGGGTGGTGGTGGGGCGGGATATCACCCAGCGGCGCCAAGCCGATGAGCGCGCTCGATTTCTCGCCCATCACGATTCTCTGACCCGTCTGCCTAACCGGATTTTACTGCTAGAACAGTTACAGAAAGCCATTGAGTTAGCACGGATTCGCTCCCAATCGCTGGCTGTGCTGTTTTTGGGTCTGGATCGATTTAAACGCATCAACGATTCGCTGGGGCATCGCGTCGGCGACTTATTGTTGCAACAGGTTGCGGTTCGTCTGCAAGGTTGCTTGCGCTCGGCGGATTATGTCTGCCCTGTCCCCTCTGATCCGCCATTGCCGCAAGACCTGCTGGCACGATCGGGCGGCGACGAATTTATCATTCTGTTGACCGAACCCCGTCAACTCGATACGGCAGCCCGGGTGGCCCAACGGATTCTGGAGACCCTTTCCAAGCCCTTCGTGATCGAAAACCACGAGTTATTTGTCACCTGCAGTATCGGTGTCGCCCGTTACCCCCGCGATGGCACTAACGTGGATACCCTGTTGAAAAATGCCGATACTGCGCTCTATCACGCTAAGAACGAAGGACGAAACCATTTTCGATTCTATTCGAGCCGGATGCAGGCCGCCACTATCCAGAATATTGAAATGGAAAAGTGGCTGCGCCAAGCGTTGGCTCGCCAGGAATTGGTGCTGCATTACCAGCCACAGATCAATCTGAACAGCGGGCGGATCGTAGGGGTTGAGGCCCTGCTGCGCTGGCAACATCCGGTCTTGGGGAGCGTGGCGCCCGCCGAGTTCATCCCGTTGGCTGAGGAAACCGGTTTGATCGTTCCTATCGGAGAATGGGTGATCCGGACCGCCTGCGCCCAGGCCCGGATCTGGCAAGAGATCGGATTGCCACCGTTACGCATGGCCGTCAACTTGTCACCATGCCAATTCGCTGATACCCAACTCACTTCAATGATTGCCGGAATTCTTCGAGAAACCGGTTTACGATCGGATTTTCTGGAACTGGAGATCACGGAAAGCCTGCTTATGAAAGATGGGATCATCGATGCCTTACGCGCCTTGAAACGGCTGGATGTCCGCCTGGCGATCGATGATTTTGGCACCGGCTACTCCAACCTCGGCTATTTGCGGCGATTCCCGATCGACCGCCTCAAGATCGACCAATCGTTCGTGCAGGACATCGGCAGGGAAAACGACGATCAGGCGATTGCAGCAGCGATCATCGCCATGGCGCATAGCTTGCGATTGAGCGTGATCGCCGAGAGTGTCGAGACCGAGACCCAGTTAGCGTTTCTGCAAGCGTTGCGCTGCGACGAGGCACAAGGCTTTTTGTTCGGCCGTCCGCATCCTGCGGAACAGATGACCACCTTGCTTTGCAGCCATCCCCAACTCCCCGGTTTTGGATGGCTCTCAACAGGCGGAGCCGCTCCAAGACCTCAAGAACGAATCGGATAGCGGCCATTAGATATTCTTAATCAAGATATTTTTTAAAAATAAAATTTAAAAAACGTGCATTGCTGGTGGTGCTCAGGAGGGTTCTAATAAGGTTTTTACGATGGGCATCAGTCCGGCATCAATTTCTCTGATGGGCCTGCATCCAACACGGCGGGTATTCCGTAGAATCAGTCATCGACCACTTGCATTTTTAAAGGAGAGATCTATGGCTGGCAACAAACATCCTTGGCGAGATGTCATGTCGCTTGATGCTTGGAAGAAAATGCTTACTCTTACTCAGACGGCTCCCACCGGCACCAGCGCCCAAGACCCTTTAGGCAAAATCTTTCAAAAATTAAAGTCTTATCACCAGCTAGAAAAACAAAACCAGCGTGTCTTTCCACAGCGTATCGAAGCGCTTAAGGCGCTTGAAACAGAGGCTTATCACTATTTACAAGAAAAACTTCATGGGAAATATCAAAAAGAAAAAGGCCACAAAGGGGGAAACAGTGTAAATCCACGTTCGCTTGCTGTTAGAGGTAGAAATAATAACAATCATGTAGATACGCCACCCTCACTCATAGCGAAGGAAACTAGCATTAATCGCTGGGTATATTCGCTTGCTCAACGGGCGCGGAAGAAAGCCGGTTATCTGGAAGAACTGAATAAGTATCTCAGAACGGGAAAAGCGTATTTAGGTAGTTACTCAGCATTCCTTGATTATTTGAAGCGCAAGAATAAACCGTCGGATGATTCAGAACTACTGAGTCTAGTACTTGGCGTAAAACCGGAAAAATGGGATCCCTTCCATCGCCCGATCGAGCTGGATATCAGTGAAAGCAATCAGGAGTTGATACTCAAAGCGACCCACCCTAATGCTATAAGCTTTGCCTTTATCGAGTGGTATACATCGCAAACAAAAGCACATTTCTTTGAATGGCTAGAAGGACATCCTATTTGCACATTAACGAAATATCTCGATGCTAATACGCCATCTCCATCCCCATTCGAATTTGGCCGCGTGCAATATGGTTCGGGCTCAGGAGTCCAGGAAGTTTCTCTCAAAGCGGGTCTCCTGTATGCGAAACCCTTCAAAGAAAACAACCTGGAGCTTCTGCTGAATACGAAGGGGTACTCAAAAAATATGTCAGGCGAAGCGTACGTGTGGCTACAGAACGGCCAATTACTTATCCATCCGCATTGTGTCGGCACATTTCATCACTCATCGTTTGATAATGGCGGTAAGGTTCGCTGCGCAGGCACAATAGATGTGAAGAATGGAATAATCGAGCGTTTAGATAATAGCAGCGGGCATTATCGACCCAGCACCCGGCATTTTCTGACATTCTTGAAAATTTTAAATGAAAAAAAGGTATTGAATCCAACCGCGGATGTCAGAACGCATGATCTATATGGTGTCGATCCTAAAGACGACTGTCAACGAATAGGTCTTAATCCGGCTGCATTTCTGGAACAAGCTACGAAGAAGTCACTGACATCGTATTCCGTGACCGGTCTAGCGAATCCTTTTTATAAGGGATAAGTATTCAACTTATCTTATCGAACGAAGATTGCCGTTTTCCTGTAATGCGAAGGGAGGTGAAGACTCAATCGGCTGTCCGGGCGCACGGCCCTTGCTGTCAGGTGTCAAACACCTGGACGCGAAGCGAGCGGCTTCGTCGCTGATTAGAGGGTGAACCCTATTGAGAACCGAGGAGCAATCACTATGAAGCGTGCGTTTGGCCTGTCGTTACTGCTGCTCTTTGCCGGTCAAGCGCTGGCAGCCTGCCCGATGTTTCCTGCGGATAACGTATGGAATACCCCTATCGCACAATTGCCCGTCGATACCCGCTCTAACGCTTATGTCGCCTCCATCGGCGACACGGCTGGTTTGCATCCCGATTTTGGTTCCGGTACGTGGGACGGCGGCCCGATAGGCATTCCCTACAACATCGTATCCGGCAGCCCGCCGAAAGTGCCTGTCACCTTTGACTACGCTGGCGAGAGTGATTCCGGTCCCTATCCCATACCTTCCAGCCCTGTCCTCGAATACGGTAGCGATCATCACTTGCTGATCGTGGATCAGGACGACTGCACGCTCTATGAAATGTGGGACACCCGCCAGGAGAATGGCGCTTGGCACGCGGGTTCCGGGGCGATTTTCAATCTGCGCTCGAACATGCTGCGTCCAGCGGGCTGGACCTCATCCGATGCAGCGGGCCTGCCGGTTCTGCCCGGTTTGGCGCGTTGCGAGGAGCTGGAGGCTGGAGCGATCCACCATGCCTTGCGTTTTACCGCCCAGCGCACTCAGAGAAAGTTTATCTGGCCGGCCCGTCACTACGCCTCGTCAATCACCGATCTGAACGTGCCGCCGATGGGGCAACGGTTCCGGCTCAAGGCGGGGTTCGATATATCCACCTACTCTCCGCAAACTCAGATTATTCTGACCGCATTGAAAACCTATGGGATGTTCCTCGCGGATAATGGCAGCAACTGGTATCTCAGCGGTGCGCCGGGGGCGTGCTGGAATGATGACACATTAGTAAGCGAACTGCGCACGGTCAAAGGTTCGGCGTTCGAGGCGGTGGACGAATCGAGTTTGATGGTCAGTGCCGATTCGGGTCAAGTTAAGACGACTACCCCTGCTTTAGTGACGCTCACCATTAGCCGGCTCGGCGATGGGAGCGGTAACGTTGCTAGCACCCCCGCTGGAATTGACTGCGGCACGACCTGCGCGGCGCATTTTTACGCTGGCGCGGCGGTGACATTGACCGCCACGCCAGCGGCGGGATCAACGTTTTCCGGGTGGGGCGGCGCGTGTAGCGGCATGACCTCGCCGGCCACGCTGATACTCGCGGGAGAGAGCGTCTGCTCGGCAACCTTTGGAGCGGCCCCAACAAACCCGCTGGCTGACTTGGCAACCGGCCTGGCTCAGCCCTCCAGTCCGGTTCGAAAAAATCAGAAGTTCAACTATACAGCCGCCGCTAAAAACCAAGGACCGGCACCCGCCGCTACGGTCTCGCTGACCGTTACGCTGCCGGCCAGCTTTACCTTGGTCAGTGCGCCCGCCGGTTGTACTTATGCCCAAAGCACGGTGCAATGCTCATTGAATACCTTAGCGAGCGGTCAGGTGAAAATGCGCACGCTCCGGGTCAAACCCACCGTGAAAGGCAGTTTCAGCACCACGGCACGAACGACGAGCGTCACGCCCGATCCGAATACCGGCAACAACACAGCAACCCTGACTACGGTAGTGTACTAATGGGGGTTCTAATACCAAGATGCCGTCGTTACAACCCAAACTTGGTTAAATTTACCGTCTTGCATCGGCACGGGGGGCGCAAGACCGCCCACCGTGCAGCGCTCGTATCTCAAGTCTATCGGTTTTAGATCTTTGATCCTGTCCAGGATCTCCACTCACGGTTTTTTTCCAATCAACTCGATCGGATAACCATCGGGGTCTTCGATAAAGGCAATGATCGTTTTCCCGGCATTCATCGGGCCGGCTTCGCGCAGAATATGTCCGCCCCGCGCCTTCACATCCGCAGCGGCTTGGTACACATCATCGACCTCCAAGGCGATATGCCCATACCCTGTGCCGGGCTCATAGTGATCCACGCCCCAGTTATAGGTCAGTTCAATGACCGCCTGCGCTGACTCGTCGCCATAGCCGACAAATGCCAGAGTAAATTCACCCGCGGGATAATCCTGCCGGCGCAGTAATTTCATGCCCAGGATATCCGTGTAAAAACGAAGGGAACGATCCAGATCGCCCACGCGCAACATGGTATGCAGAATTCGCATGATGGCCTCGCTAAAAGAAATAGAGGGAACTCTGTATGTTCGACCGATGGTCCGGGATGTTGGAGAACCCTGTTATCCTGACTGAAAATCGCCCCGCGCAGCAAGTTCAAGGGGCGGATGCATCCAACCGCTCCAGCAAGCGTTGCCGGTACTGATCCTCCAGCAAAAGATTCATCGGTGAGCGGCGGTGAGCAGCCAAACGCAGTTGCAGCAGTTCCAGGCGGGCGCGGGCGCGGGCGCGGCTCCGGTCGCACTCGGGGAGTTGCTGCAACAACTGTTCAGCTTCGCGCAATTCCCGGCGCCATTGCAATTCTGGAGGCAAAAAGCCAGCATTTTTGAGCAAGCGATAGGCCGCGCGTAATTCTTCAGGAATCGCTGAGTCATCTTCCAAGTGTAAAGGCTTCCCTTCGCCTGGCAGGCCGCATAGTTCGCCCCGGTCGACCGCCTCCTGAAGACGAGCTTCAGCCATCTGATCAAGAAGATGCATTGTTCACTCCAGTTCCCCGATTCAGCCGGCCATGACAGAAACTGTCATGAATTCCGCTTGCGGTGTCATCTGCCATAATGAATTTTTCTGCCCTTCCATGGCATACGTTTTTAAAGAATATACTATTTTTGTTCCATCCAGCGACCTGTCCCGCACTGGGTCAGATCAGCCTTTGCTTCCTCACAACTTAGATACTGTAGTCACGAGATGTTGGCCCAGAGAGCGATACATCGGATGTGGACGGCGGCGA
>Ga0116152_10004597_pt1 | contig 10887 bp, 7 predicted proteins | sample AD_UKC119_MetaG_FD_89894 | JGI IMG/M metagenome (GOLD analysis project Ga0116152, IMG submission 89894) | Active sludge microbial communities of municipal wastewater-treating anaerobic digesters from Hong Kong - AD_UKC119_MetaG | ecosystem: Engineered > Bioreactor > Anaerobic > Digestate...
CTTCCGATCGAAGAGGAACACGGCATCACTTTCCCAGAAGGGGATCAGCTCATCCACCTTGCGCAACTTGGGAGCCAGGTCCTTGTAACGTCCGGTCCATTTCGTTGCACCGGTGGCGTTGTCGAACACGGTCATTTCCTTGTCGTCGGCCGCATAGCTGTAGCCCCGGTCCTCGGTGCCGGTGCCGGTGTAGTCGAATCGATGTCCCAATTTGGTCTCCCAGACCGTGGACATCTCTTCCTGAGCCTGCGCGCCCAGCGTGGCGCTGAGCAGGAGAGTGGCGATCAGTTGTTTCATGGTCTTGTGCACAAGGTGCGGTAGTTGATGTTGGTGTTAGCGTGGAATGGCGTTCAGGTCGAACGTGTGTTCAATGCGGTACTGTCGGCCCTTGGGCATTTTGAAGGGCATCTGCGAGAGGTGGACCAGGTCCTTGAAGCGGTTCTGGGAGCGCAGGTCATGTCCTTCGGCGCTGACCACGAACACGCTGCTGATGTCCCCTTTGTCGCGGAAGCTCACCTGCAACACGTAGCGGCCGACGAGCTGTTCCTTGAGGACCGCCTCGTAGATCTCCGCCCCGGGTCGAAGGGATGCATCGAACACTTCCGCGGCGCGCGCGAGGATCACGTCCTTGTCCTCCAGTAGTTCCTTCTTCTGCGCTGTGGCGGTCAGCGTCAGCGCGAAGCTTAATACGCACAGGAATGATGTTCTCATGGGGCGTAGGTCCATTCGATCAGGCGGTTGCCGAACGTCATCAAGAGGCGCTTCCCATCAGGAAGGAAGGCGAACGAAAGGCGCCCATCACTGGGGAACTCGGCCTTGGAGAACATCTTCTCGAAGAGCCGGTAGCTCAGTACGAAGCGGTCCTTCATGCTACCGGTCGACCGATCGTAGAGATGCACCTCCATGAAGCGTCCCTGCTGGCTGCCGATCGCGAACAATGTCCCATCCGTGCTCGCGCGGAAGTCCGGCTCAAACAGCGCGAGCGAGGGGAAGCTCGTGCGCTTCATGACATGGGTGCGCGCATCGGCCACATCCACATAGCTCTGGTTCGGGTTCGGGTTGCCCCCCTTGCGGCTGTGCGCCTTCGCATGGATCCACAGGTCCGTTCCATCGGGACTGTACTCCAAGCGGAACACCTTGTCGAACAGCTCATCGAGCATGGCCACGCGCGCCAGGGTCGAACGGTCGTAGATGATAACCACCTGACCAAGCTTCTCGGCGGTCTTTAGCGCCTTCTTGTCATTCCGGATCGCGGTGAGCGTGGCCGCCTCCTCCCGCGTGGGTCGGTGTGCCACGGCAATGAAGCGTCCGTCCGTGCTTATGGCGATGGCGTTCCCGGTGCGTGCCAACTTGATCGGATCGCTCTTGCCGCTGGAGATATCGACGACCCGAACGCCGTCCTTGCCCAGTACCAGCAAGGCTTCTTCATCGGGGGTGATCGCAGCGGCGTAGGCATCATCCAGCCTCAGCACAGATCGACCGCTGGCCACATCCACCACTTCGTACTTGATGGGTCGGTCCTTGTTGGGCGCGAAGTCCAGGTAGAACAGCTGCTGCAGCAGGATGTATTTCCCGCTCGGGCTGAACCGGACCCGCGAACCGGCGTACCAGTTACCGATGTCCAATTCCTGGACGTTGGCCTCATCGTCGATCGGGAAGGTGCGGAAGGGGAAGCCCTGGGTAGCGCTCAGCCCGATGGTGCGATCGTCCGGTGCGATGTCCAACGAGGCCGTCAGGTAACCGCTCATGGTCTCCTGCCCGCCCACCTTCAGGATGCGGTATTCCTGCCCATCATCCTGCCCGAAGGCCGCAAGGGTCAATAGGCTGAGCACAGCGACCAGGAGCAGGATCCGGCTCAGTTCAATACCCTCCTCATTCGTTCGCGAAGCACGGGCCCGTACCATGGGCCATAATTACGTGGGCCGCTTATCCGTGATCCACCGCAATGGACTACGGGCATCACCGTAACTGACCGCTTTGGATCAGAGGACGTACCGGAAGCCTAGGTCGAGCGTTCCGCTATACAAGGTCGCGGTGATCGGGGCATCGAGGATATCCACCAGACCATACCGCAACGTCGGTTGCAGGCGCCACTCGAAGCGATCACCGGTGCGCAGGGAGAGACCGGTGCTCAAGTACGCGAACGCATTGAAGCCCTTGAAGTCCTCCACTTTCTCGTAACGGGTCTCCTCCTTGGTGCCATCAGCATACTCATTGATGGTGTGGCCACGGGCCGCGATCAGGATCGATGGCGCCATGCCAACGGCCGATACCGAGCGCAATCTTCCTTTACCCACACGCACTGTCAACCCGATGGGGAGCTCGACGTAGTGGAAGGAGTCCTTGAAGGTGACCTTGATCGGCACTGCTCCATCCGTGGCGTAGATGAAGCCCCTCCGTGGATCGATGATGTCGCCGAACGAGAGGTCCTCCAGGTCCACGCGATGCACCCATCCGAGGTGGTGATAGCCAACGCCCATTTCCACCCCGATCCGTTTGCCCAGTTGTTTCCCCATGTTCACCACGGTGGTCAAGGCGAGCTTCGGTACCTCACGCTCATTGCGCAGGCCGATGATCAGCTCGTTCTCCAAGTTGGACAGGTTGGCGCTAAGGGTCCGGTAACCCATGCCAGCCCCGGCCCTGAAGCCGATGGTCCACGGCTCCTGGGCGCGCGGCCGCATCTGGGCGAGAGCGGAGCCGGCCATCAAAGCCAGGGAGAGAAGCACCGTTATCCGTGACATGGGGGTGTATGCTACTGCGAAAGGATGAGCGGGGCAAGATATCCACACGAAAGACGCCGCTGCAAGCCACCGGGTTGCCGGGGGCCTGGTGCCGCGCCCCTTCACTTCCCGATGCAGAATCGTCCGAAGATGCTGCCAAGGAGGTCGTCCGGTGCGATGCGACCGGTGATCTCTCCGAGGTGGTGCTGCGCCCTGCGCAGGTCGATCGCCAACAGTTCGCCGCTCACACCGGAATCAATGGCCTGCTTGGCTTCCAACAATGCCTTTCGGGCCCTGGTGAGCGCATCCACATGGCGGGCATTCGTCACCACGATGTCACCGGTCCCGCTCTGCATCGCACGCACGTGAGCGAGGAAGGCCTCCTTGAGCAGGTCCATTCCCACACCTTGCTTCGCCGAGATGGCTATCGTACCGTTCGTGACACGGACGCCTTCAAGATCACACTTGTTGAGGACGGGAAGGACCCGCGGCCCTTCACCGATGCGCTCCTGCAACAGCCCGGCCTCCGTGCGCAGCGCCCCCTCGGACATGCGTGACGCATCGGCGAGCAGCACCACCAGACTTGCCGCGGCGGCCTTCTTGTAGCTCCGTTCGATCCCCAGTTGTTCCACCGTATCGGTCGTCCTGCGAAGGCCGGCGGTGTCGATGAAGCGGAAGAGGATCCCACCAACGGTCATCGTCTCCTCCACGGTATCGCGCGTGGTGCCGGGGATGTCGCTCACGATGGCGCGCTCCTCGTTCAGCAACGCGTTCAACAGGGTGCTCTTCCCACTGTTCGGGGCACCCAGGATCGCCACGGGGATCCCCTGTTTGATCGCGTTGCCATAGCGGAAGCTGTCGATCAGCTCGGTGCTCAGGTCCACCAGCCGGTCCAGTAGGGCCAGCAGTTCCACACGCTGGGCGAACTGCACATCCTCCTCACCGAAGTCGAGTTCGAGCTCGATCAACGCCGCGAAGTCGATGAGCTGTTGACGCAGCGCGTCGATGTGGGCACCGAAGCCCCCGCGCAGCTGGTGGATGGCGAGTCGATGTTGGGCGGCGCTCTGGCTGGCGATCAGATCGGCAACGGCCTCCGCCTGGCTCAGGTCCAGCTTGCGGTTCAGGAACGCGCGTTGGGTGAATTCCCCCGGCAGTGCCACCCGCGCACCACCATCCAGCATCGCTTCCAGCACGCGTTGCTGGATGTAGGTGGACCCATGGATGCTCACCTCCACCACATCCTCTCCGGTGTAGCTGTTCGGCCCCGGGAAGAAGGTGACCACCGCCTCATCGATCCGGCCGTCCGCATCGATCACCGGCACGAAGTAGGCATGACGTGCCAGCGGCTCCAGAGGTAGGGCTGGGGCCAGCCTTTCGATCACGGGATAGGCCCGTGGACCGCTCAAACGCAGCACGGCGATGGCACCCATGCCGGGTGCCGTGCTCAGCGCGGCGATGGTATCGTTGGCATCCATGGCACGAAGGAAACCAGAACGGACCGAAAGTTGCGGACCTTCGCATCACGAATTCCACAGCCATGAACATTGTCCGGGAACGCTACGAACAACTGCCTTACCCGCAAGTGGTGGTCATCGGCGGCGGTTTCGCAGGCCTGGAGGTGGTGAAGGGGCTGAACGGGAGGCCGTTCAAAGTGTTGCTCCTGGACAAGCAGAACCACCATTGCTTCCAACCGCTGTTGTACCAGGTGGCCACGGCCAGCCTCAGCGCCGACAGCATCGCCCATCCGTTCCGCACCACCATCGCCCCCATGCCCAACGTGGCCTTCCGGATGTGCTCGGTGCTCGGGGTGGATCCCACGGCCCGCCTGGTGCATACCGACCGGGGCGAGGTGGCGTATGACATTCTGGTGGTGGCCACGGGCAGCAGCACGAATTTCTTCGGCAATGCGCGTATGGAGCAGGAGGCCATGCAACTGAAGTCCATCGCACAGGCCCTCGACATCCGGAGTGATTTCCTGCAGGACTTCGAGGCCGCGTTGTACGCGCAGGATGAAGCGGACCAGCGCCAGTGCCTCAACTTCGTGGTGGTGGGTGGCGGTCCTACCGGTGTGGAAATGGCCGGTGCGCTGGCCGAGATACGCCGCACCGTGCTGAAGCGCGAGTACCGCGAACTGGACAGCGAGCGCATGCAGATCTGGCTGGTGGACAGCAACGACCGGGTCCTGAGGAGCTTCAGTGAACGCAACAGCGCCAGGGCACGGGAATACCTCGAGACCATGGGTGTCCATTTGAAGCTCGGCGCCCGGGTCACGGACTACGATGGGGAGGTGGTCTCGTTCAGCACCGGCGAACGCATGGCATCACATACCGTGCTGTGGGCCGCTGGTGTGAAGGGCGTGCTGCTGCCCGGCCTGGAGTCCGCCATGGTGCCCAAGGCCAACCGGTACGCGGTGGATCGGCAGAACAGCGTGGTCGGTTTCAAGGACATTTATGCCCTGGGCGATGTGGCATTGATGACCGAGGAGGACTGGGCGCACGGGCACCCGCAGGTCGCACCAGCGGCCATCCAGCAGGCGCAATGGCTGGTGCGCAATCTCATCCGGTCCCAGCGCGGGTCGGCCATGGAGCCGTTCACCTACAAGGACAGGGGCAGCATGGCCACGATCGGCCGATACAAGGCCGTGGTCGACGTGGGCCGGATCCACATCGGCGGCCTCATCGCATGGCTCGCCTGGATGTTCGTGCACCTGATGGCCCTGGTGGGCTTCCGCAATCGCCTGCAGGTGCTCATGGGTTGGGCGTGGAAGTACCTCAGCTGGCGGAACACGGTGCGCCTCATCATCAGGCCCTACGTGCGAAAGGCCACGGTAACGGAGCAGGAAGCGGCCGTATCAACACGGTAAAGGCTCCATCTCGTTCCTTTGCACGCCCCGCCCGGATCGGTCCGGGTGCTCATGAGAAGCCATGTCCCAGGATAGACTGCATGCCCTGCTGATCCCCGCGCTGCAACGCGCGTTCCAAGACTCGTTCGGTACACCGGTGGAAGAACGGGCCCTGGTGCTTCAACAGACGCGAGCGGAGTTCGAGGGCGACCTCACCATCAACGTCTTTCCTTTCCTGCGGGTCACCGGGAAAAGCCCGGAACAGACGGCGCAGGCCATCGGCGAACACCTGGTGGGCCATGTGGAGATCGTTGAGCGCTTCAACGTGGTCAAGGGCTTCCTGAACCTGGTGATCAGCGAGGCCTATTGGTCGCGTTTCCTGCACGAAGCAGCATCGAGCGACATCCTTGCCTTTCCGGCCACTGGTGCGGAAGTGATGGTGGAATACGCGAGCCCCAACACCAACAAACCGCTTCACCTGGGCCACCTGCGCAACATCTTCCTGGGTTGGAGCGTGAGCCGCATCCTCGAAGCCGCCGGCAACAAAGTGATCAAGGTGCAGGTGATCAACGACCGTGGCATCCACATCTGCAAGAGCATGCTGGCCTGGCAGCGCTTTGGGAACGGCGAAACCCCGGCCAGCAGCGGACTGAAGGGCGACAAGCTGGTGGGCAAGTACTACGTGGAGTTCGACAAGGCGTACAAGCAGGAGGTCGATACCCTGGTGGCCACAGGCGTTCCCAAGGAAGAGGCGGAAAAGCAGGCGCCGATCCTCCTCGAAGCCCAGGATATGCTTCGCCAATGGGAAGCGAACGACCCCGCGGTGCGCGCATTGTGGGAGAAGATGAACGGCTGGGTCTACGACGGCTTCAACGCCACCTACGAACGTATCGGCGTCACCTTCGACAAGAACTACTACGAGAGCCAGACCTACGTGCTGGGTAAGGAGGATGTGCTGAAGGGGAAGGAGCGCGGCGTGTTCTACGAGAAGGACGGAGCCGTATGGGTGGACAACACGAACGAGGGGCTTGATGAGAAGGTCCTGCTGCGCCGCGATGGCACCAGCGTGTATATGACCCAGGACATCGGAACGGCCATCAAGCGTTTCGAGGAGTTCCCGAACTTGAAGAAGCTCATCTACACGGTGGGCAACGAACAGGACTACCACTTCAAGGTGCTCTTCATCATCTTGAAGAAGCTCGGCTTCGCCTGGGCGGATGAACTCTTCCACCTGAGCTACGGCATGGTGGACCTGCCCAGCGGCAAGATGAAGAGCCGCGAAGGAACCGTGGTCGATGCCGACGACCTGGTGCAGGAAGTGGTGGATGCCGCCCGCGCGGTCACCACCGAGCTGGGCAAGTTGGATGACTTCAGCGATGAGGAGAAGGCAGAGCTCTTTGAAATGATCGGGCTAGCCGCGTTGAAGTACTTCCTGCTCAAGGTGGATCCGAAGAAGCGAATGCTCTTCGACCCGGCGGCGAGCATCGACCTGCAAGGCCATACCGGCCCCTTCATCCAGTACACTTATGCCCGGATCAGAAGCCTGCTTCGGAAGGCAGGGGAGGCCGCCGCCGAAAGTGATCCAGCTTCATCGAAGAGCCAGGTGCTCCTTCCCGAAGAGCGTGTCGTGCTGAAGCTGTTGCATCAGTTCCCCGCGGTGCTGAGCGAAGCCGCCATGCGCCTTGACCCATCCGCACTGGCCAACCACGCCTATGAGCTCGTGAAGGCGTATAACGGATTCTACCAGAGCGTTCCGGTCCTCAAGGAAGAGGATGAGGGCAAGCGTTCGCGCAGGCTCGCCTTGAGCACAGCAGTGGCGAAGGCCACGAAGAAGGCCATGTGGTGCCTGGGCATCGAGGTGCCTGAACGGATGTGACCGCTGGTGGTCGATACCACCTAGAACTTCGGGCAGGGCACCACGCGGTGGCGGCGGGCTTTCGCACGGCGCGGCCATTCGTAGATCAGGCTGAGCTCGTGCGCACCGGCGCTCTTCATGGTCAGTTTGCTGATCGTGATGTCATAGCTGTAGGTGATGCGCAGCTGCTTCTCCGTCTCGAAGCCTGCCATCAGGATCATGGCTTCACTGTTCCCGTAACCGGGTTGATAGGCCTTCGCGATCGGCAAGCCACGGTACCACAAGCCCGCGCTCACACGGTTGTGCTCGATGTACCCGCCGACATCCAGTTGATCCCACTTCCCCTGCGCCTTGTAATGGGCCGCCACGGTCATCTTGGTCATGCTGCGGATCAGCTTGTGGCCGTCCAACGGCATCCGATAGCCGGCATGCACCGTGGTGCGCATGGGTACTGTCGCTTCACCATCGACCAATAGGCTCGTGTTCGGTCTGTTGATGTGGTTGAAGGAGGCGCCTGCCCAGAACCGTTCGCTGTAGAACAGACCACCGGCCGCGATATCGAGGTAGCTCGTATTGGGCACCATGTTCGGCTCGATCGAGGTCGGCGCCATGTCCCTGATCACCTGGTCGGCGAAGAGGTACCCGTCCGGGGAAACGGACCGCATCGTGAAGCCTGGCCGCACGCCGAAACGGATGGCTTGACGCCGGTTCAAGCGTGCCTCGTAACTGTAGCCCATCGCCACCGTGGTGAAGGACAACCCGTAGGATCCGGCCTTGTCACGCAGGACGAAGCCACCGAGGCCGCTATGTGCACCGGCGAAGTTGTGATCGTAGGCGAACGAGAAGGTCTCATAGCCGGGCTGCACCCCGGGCCATTGCAGCCGGTAGTTCAGCGCGATGCGGTCCTGGAAGGTGTTGCCGGTAAGTGCGGGATTGAGATATTGCGACGCCGCGTAGAACTGCGAGAACTGCGGATCCTGCGCCCTGGCCGACCAGGTATGCAGGATCAATAACAGGAGGAACGCGCGGCGAAGTGGGCTCATCGGAACAGCGTCAGATCACTCAATTTCTCCACGGTCTTGCCATCCACGAAACGGAACCAGGTCTGCACCACATACACGTCCTGTGGACTGATCTGACCACGGTAGTATCCGTCCCACCCGATATTGAGGTCGGTGCTTTCGAAGATCAGTTCGCCCCACCGGTTGAACACGCGCATGCGGAAGTCCTTGACGAAGCGCACGAAGGGGTAGAAGACATCGTTGCTGAGGTCGCCCGTCACCCAGTTGGAACCGCCACCCGCACCGCCATGGCCGCCTGGGCCGTTCGGGTCCGGTGTGAAGGCGGTCGGAAGCACGATGTCGTAGACAGGCGTGATGGTGATCATCTGTGTGGTGCTGCCTTCACAACCATGGTCATCGACCACGGTAAGTTCGGTCTCGAACACGCCGATCTCGTTGAAGGCGTAACTGGGGTTCGCCATGGAGCTGGTGCCGCCATCGCCAAAGACCCAGGCATAGTTCACGATGGTCCCCGAGCTCTGATCCGTGAACGTCACCACCGGATCATCGATGGTGGTGGTCAGAGGCGAGGCGGAGAACGCCGCAACGGGATGACCATGGGCATGGATGGCGCCCTGGTTGGTGCTCGTACTTGTGCAACCCAACGGGGTGGTCACGGTCAGGCTCGCGAGGTAGTTGCCCTGCGGATAGATCACTTCCGGCGCCGTCACATGGCTCGTCTGACCATTGCCCAGTGTCCAGGTGTACAATACGTTGCCCAGGTCCAGGCTCGGGAATTGTGCATGCAGCGGGGCACAGCCTTCTTCGATCACCGCCGGCAACTGGAAGCTCGGGGCGATGTCCAACCGCAATGCTACGGTCCTCTCCACAGAGTTGCCGCAGGCGTCGGTCACCGTCACCACCAGATCCTGGTCCGCATTGATCGGCATGGAGTAGGGCCCTGCACCCGTATATCCCATCGGTTCCCAGCTTATGGCGTAGTTACCGGGATAGTCGCTCACGTTCACCCCCACGTTCGCCACACCATTGATGCAGGTGGTCGTATCGCCATAGGAGCTGATGGTGGCGGCTCCCAGGTCAAGCACCGTCACAGGGACCGGCGTATCTGGACCGGCGCACCCGTTCTGGTCCACCACGGTGAGCAGGATCGTTTGCGAACTCTGGAAGGCCAGCTGCACGAGCGGGCTGTATCCAAGACCGCCCCAGTTGAAGATGTAGCCACCGGCACCGCCTGTGGCCGATGCGGAGAAGGTGTTCGTGGCGTTCACACACACGGTGTCCGGCACCACGGTGGTCACCACGATGGGCTCCGGCTGCGCGATGGTCCCGCTGGTCTGGGTGATGCATCCATTCGCATCGGTCACCTGAGCCGTGTACGCTCCCGCCGCAAGGTTGTTCATGTTGAGCCCGCTGGCTCCGTTGCTCCAACTGATGGAGTAGTCCGGTGTGCCGCCCTCCACGGTCAGGGCCAGGGATCCATTCGCACCACCGTTGCACGATACGTCCGAAGGGATCACCTCCGACACCACAAGAGGATCCGGCTGGGTCACCGTGGCGGACAAGGTGGTGTCGCAACCGAGCGCATCGCTCACCGTAACGCTATAGATGCCCGCTGCCAGCCCAAGCGCAATGGCCGATTGTTGACCGGCCGGATCGTTCCACTGGAACTGCAACCCGGCGGAGAGAGGCGTGAAGGCGATGGTCCCGTTCTGGTCCCCGTTGCACAGGGCGTTCGTGGGGCTGAGCGCAGCGTTGAGGAAGCTGTTGGACAGGGCGATATGCACCACGTCCTGGGCGGGTGGGCAGGTCGAATTACCGGTGGTGGTCAGCGTGAGATCAACGCCACCCGACAACACCTCGGCGGGTGTGGGTTGGTATTGGATGGATAGACCCGCACCCAGGATGCTGCCTTGTCCTCCGCTCCACTGCCCCCCTGTCGCATTCACCACACTGCCGTTCAGGACCACGGGATACTGGCCCTGGCAGGCCACCACATCAGCACCGGCGTTCGCCTCGTTGGGCTGTCCGGTGGCGGCGATCGTTCCAGTGGCTGTGGCTGGCGCGCAACCGTTCACATCCGTTACGGATACCGAGTAGGTCCCGGCGCCCGCGGTGATGCTTGCGTTCGTGTCGCCCGTGCTCCAGGTATAGGTGTAGGGCGCCGTCCCACCGCTCACTACGGCGGAGAGTGTGCCGTTCGCGGCACCCCCACAGGTCTCATCGGTGCCGGTGAGTTCCGCCAACGCGATCGCAGCCGGCTCGCCGATGGTGAGGCTCAGCGTTGTATCGCAGAAGAAGGTGTCATACACCGTCACCGAATAGGATCCTGCCGCCAGACCGTCCACGTTCTGGGTGGTCTGACCACCGGGTTGCCAGAGGTAGGTGAAGTCCGTTGCCGGGGTCACCACCGTAGCACTACCTGTCGCAGTGCCGTTGCAGAGCGCATCC
>Ga0116152_10004602_pt1 | contig 10880 bp, 10 predicted proteins | sample AD_UKC119_MetaG_FD_89894 | JGI IMG/M metagenome (GOLD analysis project Ga0116152, IMG submission 89894) | Active sludge microbial communities of municipal wastewater-treating anaerobic digesters from Hong Kong - AD_UKC119_MetaG | ecosystem: Engineered > Bioreactor > Anaerobic > Digestate...
GCCTATGTCGGCGCCGTCGCCATGTATGGCGAGCGTCGCGAGACGCTGCGTCACGAGGCGCTCGCGCAAACGATCGGCGATCTCGTCCTGCGTCAGGATCGCGACGGTTCCGTGGTTTACGCCAGCAAGGAGGCCCTGGTCCTGTTCGGCCTGACGCCGCGCGACCTGATGGGTCGCGGCATGTTCGAGCGCATTCACGTGGCCGATCGTCCGGCCTTCCTCAGCGCCATCGCCGATGCGCTCGCCGGCAATGCGACGGTCGCCTGCCAGGTGCGCCTGCGTCGTGGCGCGCTCGCCGAGCAGGACCAAGCCTCGACCGAACCGAACTTCGCCTGGATCGAATTGCGCACGCACAATCTGCCGCAGGAACGTCGCGCCAGCGATCCCAACGATCACGCAGCGGTCGTCACCATCGTGCGCGACGTGACGCGCCAGCGTCAGGCGGAAGAAGATATTATCCACGCCCGCGAACACGCCGAGCAGGCGAACGTGTGGAAGGATCGCTTCCTCGCCAATGTCAGCCACGAATTGCGCACGCCGCTCAACGCAATCATCGGCTTCGCGGAAATCCTGACCAACGAGGACATGGTTCCGACCGACGCCGCGCGCCGCAAGGAATATGCGCAGATCATCCATTCCTCGGGCCATCACCTGCTCGAAGTGGTGAACTCGATTCTCGACGTCTCGAAGATCGACGCCGGCTCGTTCGACATCGTCACCGAACCCTTCGCGCTGCCGCCGCTGCTCGATCAGTGCTGCGACATGATCGGCCTCAAGGCGACGCAGGCCAACGTGCAGATCGTGCGCGACTATCCGCGCAACATGGACGAGCTCGTCGCCGACAAGCGCGCGTGCAAGCAGATCGTCATCAACCTCATGTCGAACGCCGTGAAATTCACGCAGCCTGGCGGCAGCGTCACGCTGACGGCGCGGCCGGAAGGCAACAGCTTCGTTCTAAGCGTTTCCGACACCGGCATCGGCATCGACGCCAAGGATCTCAAGCATCTCGGCGATCCCTTTTTCCAGGCGCACAATTCGACGACGCGTCCTTACGAGGGCACCGGCCTCGGCCTGTCGCTGGTGCGCGGCCTCGTCGGTCTGCACGGCGGCTCCATTTCGGTTGAGAGCGTCATCGGCCAGGGCACGACGGTCACCATTCGCCTGCCGGCCCATTGCGCGACGGCGCACGGCGGTTCGCGCCTCGCCAGGATCGAGACCTTCGCCCGCCGAGGCGGAGCGCCCGTCCTCCAACAGACACATACGGAAGTGGTGAAGAAAATTGCGTAAGGCTGCGCGTAAGGACCTCGACTTCGATTTCGACTATGACGACGACGCGCCGCGATCTGAAGCGCCGAAGAAGCGCGCGCGCATATCGGCGACCCAGATCGGCGTCTTTGGACTGGCGACGCTGTCGCTCGCCATCGTCGTGAACGCGGCCTTTTTGCAGGATCAGCGCCGCAGCGCGCCCTTGTTCAAGATCACGCTCGGCGAACCCGAGACCAGGCCCGCCCCGCAACCGCAGGCGTTGCCGCCCCTGCCGCCGCCGCGCGTTGTCGAGGCGACGCCGCAGCCCGTCCAGAAGATCGCGCCGCCGGAGCCGCCGCGTACGACGGCGGGCGGCTCGAAGGTCGATCTCATCGCGCGCGAGCTCGGTCGCGGCTCCGATCCCATAGCCCGCGAGATCGCGCGTCTGGAGACGCCGGCGCCACGGGTCGAAAAACCCGCGCCGGTCGAAAGGCCGCGCGCCGAGAAATCACATGCGGAAAAGCCGCGTGCGGAAAAATCTCGCGCGGAAAAGCCGCAGCACGCGAAGGCCGCGCCCGCCGAGCCGCGCCGCAAGGACGCCATCGCGGGCCTGCTCCAGAAATCCGAAGCCACGTCGCAGAAGGCCCGAGAACCGGCCTCGACCGACGTGCTCGCCGCGCAGCGCGCTCTGCAGCGCCTCGGCTTCATCGTTCGGCCGAACGGCGTGTTCGATTCCACGACGCGTCAGGCAATCGCGCAATTCGAGCGCGATCGGCACATGCCCGCGCGCGGCGAACTGACGGCCGCGATCAAGCGCGAACTTCTGCGAAGCGCCGAGGCGCAATGACGTGCGCCTGCGCGCCGACATCTTCGTCGCGGCGCTGATCCGCCGCGCGCAGGTCGAGGGCGCCTACGCCACTCTCAGACGTCGCGGCGCGCCGGAAGCCGGCGCGATTTTCGTCCGCGTCGATCGTCTCGATGGCGTCTCCGCGCTTTTCGGCCCCGCGCCGCAGAGCGAGATCGGCGAGGACGGCGACCGTCTCTTTCGTCGCATGCACGATGAAGAGTGGATCGACAATCTCGCCGTCGAGGAGAGGCTGCGCCGCGAGATGAAATTCGATCCCGATTTGTGGATCGTCGATATCGAGGATCGTAGGGGCCGAGATTTTCTCACGCCCGCCTGATCGTCCGCGTCACTCCTCCAGTATCGAGCTTCGGCTTTCCTTGCCACGCGGGCGCGCTGTCGATCGAACCGTCATATTCCGTCGTCGCCCGCCGTTGCCGGCCTGGCAGGAGGGACGCGAGCAGGGCGCTGGCCGCGCGCGGCGGCGCCTGCAGCGCGAAGCGCAGGCCGGACATGGGGTCCGCGAGCGCGGCCGCGAGATCGGGGCGCAGCGCGATGATCGCCGGCTCGCACTCGGTCGCGGAAAATCCTGATGTCGCGAAGATGAGGCCGAGCGGCTCCCCGCCGGCGTCGCGCGCCAGACGCTCGATCGCCGCGCGCGAGACCCGGATGGCGCGCGCGAGAATCGAGCAGAAGCGCGGGAGGTCGCCGCATTCGGCGGCGCCGAAGGCGTCGCGACGCGCGGCGTCGAAGCCGGCCGGGAGATAGTCGCGCGCCGCGAGCGATCCGCGCGCGGCGTCGAGCAGAATGCGCCGTCGAGCCGCCGCATCCGCGGACAGGAACAATACGGTTCGGTCGAGCGCATGATCGTCGCGCGCCAGCAGAAGCCGTCCGAGGTCGAGATCGACGCGCGCGCGTTGCGTCAGCGCGATCAGAGCGCCGCGATCGAGACTGATCGTCCTGTTCGCGGCGAGCCCGTGCAGCGCTTCCGGCTCCAGCCTTCGCGCGAGCGCGCCCGTGGTCGCCGCATCAAGGTCTTCCCGCTGCGCGATCGCGACAGCTTCGCGCACATCGCCGTCGGTCGCGCGTTCAAGCAGCAGTGTTGCGGGCAGGTCGGGCGCTCGGGCGAGGACGGTGGCCGCGCTCTCGGGCCCGCAGGCGATCAGGCGCGCGAGGACGGCCGCCGGCGCGGCGGGGCAGGGCGCGAGCCTTTGCGCGATGCGCTGCGCCGCTGAGTCGTCGACATGGTCGAGCGCGGAAATCATCAGCTCTTCATAGCGCGCGCAGGCGGCCGCGTCGGGCCTCGCGATCGTGACGAAGCGATCAGTCGCGACGCGCGCGGCGACGCCTTCGAAGTCCAACGATTGCGCCCGGCCCGTGGCGGTCAGGGATTCCAGGCGCTTCCGCAACGTCTCGTCCATTGTGTTGCACATCTGCGTCAGCAAAGATGCTTCCACAATTGAATCGCATTTGTTGACACAAAGTTAACCATCGGGATTCGACACTTGCAGCAAGGCGCGCGACCGGCCGACATTTTTCGGCGCGCCTCGGAGAGGGAAAGATGGCCGATATCCTTGAATTCCGGGCGCCGCCCCGCAGCGAGCACGAGGTTGAAAAGCGTTACGCGGAAAGCGCGCGGATTCTGTTCTTCACTGGCGTTCGCTACATGCGCATGGACGACGCCGATGCGATCGGCCTGAGCGTGCGGAAGAAACCCGCGTCGAAACCGATCGCGTCGAAAGGTTCGGGGCGCAACGGCAAGCCGCCCGCGCCGCCTCGCAATCCGCGCAAGCGCGCCTAGGCGAACGGGCGTCGGCGCGCCCATTACGCTCTATTCGCGCTCCATCAGGCATTGCACGGCGTTCGCCGCCAGATGCGCGGCTTCGCGCCCGCCCGGCTGCTCGATCAGCGCGCGCACCAACACGAATCCCGTGTTGGTCGGCGGCGTGAGCCGCAATTCTTGCGGCGTCTGATCTTCCGGATCGCTCGCTTCCACGCTGTCGAGCTGACGCGGCGTCAGCAGCCGCACGTCGATGCGCCCGCGCAACGCTGCGCGATCCGTCGTCGAATAGAAAATGCGCCCCGAGCGATCGTGGAAAGAAATCGCCACCAGAGCATCGGGCGTTACGTTGGAACGCACGCGCGTGGCGCCACGATCGAGGTCGAAATGGCAGACGGCATATTCGGCCCGCTGATCCTGGAACGGCATGGATTGCGCGACCGAGGCGTCGGGCAAGGTCTTCAGGCCCTGCTGCGTCGCGCCGCCGAGACGCACGTAGGCGTCGTTCTCGGCGAAGCGCGGCATCAGCAGCACCGAGGAAATATGCACGATGCCCGCCAGGAATAGCGCGCCGAGCGCCCAAGGCAGCACGATCGGTCCGCGCGCGCGCGCCATCACAGACAGTCTCCGCGCGTGATCGAAAGCAGCTTGAGCCCTTCGAGCGAGGTCTGCGTCGGGCTCACATTGGTGTCGTAGAGATTGAGCGTGATCGCGAAAGGCGCGCCGTTCGGCGTCGACAGCCAGTTGCCCGCACGCGCGGACGGCGCGATGACGATTTCGAAGTCCCCTTTGGCCGAGCGCAGGATCTGGTCGGACGAAATCGAGCGGCGGCCAGGCCCCGGCGTGAGCAGCCGGCCTTCCGGCGTGTAGAGATTGAGCGTCCACAGTCGCGCGACCGGCGGCGAGCCGGCAATCCTGTAGTCGCAGGCGCCATCGAGCGGACGGCCGGAATCGTCTTTCGTGGCGAGAAAGGAGAGGCCCTCGCCATTGCCGAGTGGCGTCTCCGCCTGCCGCGCGATGATCGCGCGCGCATAAGGATCGGCCTCGGCGCCGCCGGCCTTGGGCCATGCGGTCCATGGGCCCGAATGCGCGGCGCCGAAAAGCAGGGCGCCGGATGTCGCGACATAGGTGGCGGCAAGTCCAAGACCAACGCCGACGAGCCCGGCGATGGCGGTTTTGGCGTAAGCGCTCAGGCGCGATCGTGTCTCTTCGACGCTCTGATAATGCGCGACGCTCATGCAGCGCTACTCGTCCTCGCCCACGGCGCGAAAGCGGCGCGATCCATCGCTGCGGCCGAGATCCGCGCGACGCCCGTCGGCGGCCCGGAACAGGCGCTTCACCGCGCCCAGCGCCTCGTCGGTCTGGCGCGACAGCGTCGATGGCGCGGTCACGACGAAGCCGGCAGGGCCCTTGGCGGCGCCCGCGGGCGCGGCCTGCGCGACCGGAGTCGCGGTCGGCAGCGGCACGCCGGGCAGCGGCTTCGGCTCGAGGCCGCGATGGGCGAACTGCATGACGTCGTGCCAGGTTTGCGCCGGCAGCGAACCCCCGGTCATGTTGGCCATTCCGGTGTCGTCGTCGTTGCCGTACCACACGCAACCCGCGAGCGCGGCGGTGAATCCGCAGAACCACGCGTCCTTGTAGCCGTTCGTCGTGCCGGTTTTGCCGCCCTGCGAGAAGCCGAGACCGAGTTCGGCGCGTCGGGCGGTGCCCTGCGCGACCACCTGCGTCAGCATGCTGTCGAGTTCCGCGATCTTGTTCTCCGGAATGACCTGCACGGGCTTTCGGCCGTCGTCGTCGAAGCGATAGATGACGTCGCCCTTGCTGTTGCGAATGTCGACCGCCGCATGCAGGAACACGCGCTTGCCGCCATTGGCGAAAGCCGCGTAGGAGCCCGAATGTTCGATCAGCGACACTTCGTCCGCGCCGATCGGCATGGAGACCGTGTCGATCAGCGGCGCAGTGACGCCGAGCTTGCGCGCGGTGTCGACGATTTTCGCGCGGCCTTCCTTGGCGGCCTGATAGACGCCTCTCTTCGGGTCGCCGATGGCGATCGACAGCTTCACCGCCACCGTGTTGAGCGATTTGGCGAGCGCCTGCCAGAGCGGCAGCGATCCGTAATATCGGCCGCCGTAATTCTTCGGGCACCAATTGCCGATGCATACGGGGCCGTCGACCACGATCGTGTTGGGGTTGAACTTTCCGCTCAGCAGCGCGGTCAGGTAGACGTAGGGCTTGAACGAGGAGCCGGGTTGGCGCATCGCGTCCGTGGCGCGATTGAACTGGCTCGCGCCATAGTCGCGCCCGCCGATGATCGCGCGCACGGCGCCGGTGGCGGGCTCCACCACGACCATCGCCGATTGTTTCGCGTGATAGGCGCGTCCATGCTCGCGCAATTGCTCCTCGATCACCTCGTCGGCTTTCGCCTGCACGGCGGAGTCGAGCGCCGTACGCACGGTCAGCACGCGGTCGGAGCCGAGCTTGCCTTCGAGCGCGAGTTTCTTGACCTCCTGGAACGCCCAGTCGAGATACCAGTCCGGCGAATCCACGCGCTCGCGCTCCACTGGCGTCGCGGGATTGCGCAGCGCCGTGAAGATCTGGCTCTGCGTCATGAAGCCGGCGTCGACGAGATTGTTCAGAACGTCGGCGGCGCGCGCGCGGGCGGCCGGCAGGTTGATGTGCGGCGCGAATTTGGTGGGCGCCTTGAACAGGCCGGCCAGCATGGCGGCTTCCGCGAGCGTGACGTCCTTGATCGATTTGCCGAAGTAGAATTCAGCGGCCGCCTGCACGCCGAACGTGCCGCCGCCCATGTAGGCGCGGTCGAGATAGAGTTTCAGGATCTCGCGTTTCGACAGCCGCGCTTCCAGCCACATGGCGAGGAACACTTCGCGGATCTTGCGCTCGAGCGAGCGCTCGTTGGTCAGGAACAGGTTCTTGGCGAGCTGCTGCGTCAGCGTCGAGCCGCCCTGCACGACGCCGCTGGCGCGCGCATTGGCGGTCAGCGCGCGCAGCGTGCCGATCGGATCGACGCCCCAATGATCGAAGAAGCGCCGGTCCTCGGTCGCCAGCACGGCCTTGATGAGATTGTCGGGCAATTGGTCGAGCGAGACGGAATCGTCGTGCAGGATGCCACGCTTGCCGACCTCCTTGCCGTACCGGTCGAGGAAGGTGACGGCGAGGTCCTGCTTCTTCAGCCAGTCGTCGGACGTCTCGCGAAACGCGAGCTGGGCGAAGGTGAGCGCGACGATAAGGCCGCCGAGCCCGAGCGTGAGCGTCTCGCAGGCGAGTTCCACGCCGAGTTTCTTCAGGCCCGAAACGTGGAAACGGTCCATGAAGGCGGCGAAGGCGGCGAAATTGTCGCGTGTGCGGCGGCTGCTCTCGAAGAACCAGGAATCGACGAAGGAATCGACCGCAAGTCCCGCCCGGCTCACGCGCTTGCGCAAGCTCGCGAAAATCCCGCCGTCGTCTCCCTGGCGCCGCAACGTCCACAATCCCCTTGGTAAAGGCTTTCTAAACGACTTGACGCCGAGCGCAACGACGCGCATTGCGCGGATCGCGCGATCCAGCACAATTCGTGCCTCGTGGTTCGGCGCCAGAATGACGCAAATGCGACGCAATGACGGCAAGCCCCCGGCGGGAGAGAAAGGCCCGGCGGGAGAGAAAGCCCCGACGGGCAAGGAACCTTTCTGGCGCAAGCCGCTGGCTGAGCTCTCCCGCCGCGAGTGGGAGGCGCTGTGCGACGGTTGCGGGCGCTGCTGCCTCGTCAAGCTCGAGGACGAGGACACCGGGAAAATTCACTTCACCGACGTCGCCTGCAAATTGTTCCATCCCGGAACCTGCCGATGCCGCGACTACGCGCGTCGGGCGCGAAAAGTGCATGATTGCGTGCGCCTGACGCCCGAGAATGTCGAGACGATCCCGTGGCTTCCGCCGACCTGCGCCTATCGGCTGCGGCGCGAGGGCAGGGATCTGGCGGACTGGCATCCCCTGATTTCCGGCGATCCCGACAGCGTGCGTCGCGCCGGCGTGTCGTGCCACGAGAAGGTCTCCGCGCTGGAGGAGGATGTGGCGATCGACGACCTGCCCGATTTCATCGTTTCCTGGCCGGGCAAATGGCCGAAGGGGGCGGGCAGGGCGCGCAAGCCGCGCAAGGCGTGACGGGGACGCCCTGCGGCGAAGCGCGGCAGGCCGCCTTCTCTGCATTTTCCTGTATGATGCATCGAAATTTCACGGAGGCGTGGACGATGCTCAAGGGTTTGATAGCGGGCCTTGCCATGTGCGCGACCGCCGGTGTCGCGCTGGCCGAGCCGGCCGACGGCCGTAAGGTCGCGCAGGCGCAATGCGCTCAGTGCCATGACATCGGCGTCGGTCCGGCGGTTTCCGGCCGCCAGGGCCCGAGCTTCGCCGATATCGCCAAAATGCCTTCGACCACCGAACTGTCGCTGAAGGTCTTCCTGCGCTCCTCGCACCGGAACATGCCGAACCTGATACTCACGGCGGACGAGGTCGACGCGCTCGCCGCCTGGATCCTCGAGCTCGGCGGCAAGGGCCACAGCTAGTTCACTCGCCGCCGAACGCGATCGCCGCGCCAAAATTGTGGTCCGCGCCTGCGGGCGGCGGCGGAAAGGGCGCGGAACGGCGCACCATGTCGAGCGCTTCAGCGTCGAGGTCGGCGTGGCCCGAGGGGCGCGCCAGCCAGGCGGATTCGAGCCCGCCCCGCGCATCGACCCGGAAGCCGACGATCGCCAGCGCCTTGGGGCGCGGACGCTCGGGATCGATCATGTTGGCGGCGACCTTGCCCAAAACCTTGGCGCGGTAATTGTCGTTGGTCGGGTCCTGCGCCGGCTTCGGACGCGCCGCCGTCATCATGGATTGCGGCGACAGGAACGTAGGGGTCGGCTCGACGGGCGCGGGCTTTTGCACGTCGGCCAGGCCGCCGAAGGGATTGGCGGGTTCCTCGGCAGGCGTCTCGGGTTTGGTCTCGCCGCCGTGCGTCCGCGCGGCCTGCGGAAGGTCGGATTCATTCGGCCGCTCGACCACCTTGCCAGGCTCCTCGGCGTTTTGCGCTGGTGTGGCTTGCTGAGTTTGCGGCGCCGGCCGCGCTTCGTCGCGCGGCTCGATCGCCGTCGACGCGCCGGGCGGCGGCGGTTGTTTCGTTTCGGGGCGCCCCTCCGCTTCCTCTGGCGTGACCATCTCCACCGGAATCTCCACGGCGGCGGTCGCTCGTGTCGCCCGGCCGGTCCGTTCGCTCCACGCCACGGCGCCGAGCAGACACAGGTGAGCGACAATTGCCACGATCGAGATTTTCGCCAATCGCGCAGCTTCCGCTGGGTCCCGGTCAGCCGGCCACGCCGACAGCGGCTTCGTCAGATCGTATTCGAGGGTTCCCATTAACGTCGACCGACCAAGGACTTACGCCTCAAGATCCTGAATCTGCGCGAGTTGGCGGCGGGGATCGAACGGTTAAAATCGATTAGTATCCGCGAAGTGAGCCTATTTACATCAACTTGAGACAATTCGCGTAGGCATGGAGAGACCGAAGTCTCCCAAGCGGTGTTCGTCATGCTGCGGCATGCCAGATTCATTGACCTTCTCTCGTCGACCGCCCGCTTTCGCCACGACTGTCGGGGCAACATTTCCGTGCTCTTCTCGATCATGGCCATCCCGGCGCTCGCGCTGGTCGGCGCCTCGATCGACTATACCCGCAGCACGGGCATGTACGCGCAGGCCGAGGCCGCCGCCGACGCCGCCGTTCTTGCGGCCGGCGCCCAGGCGGGCGCAACCCAGGCCGCCCGCCAGACGATCGCCACTAGCACCGCCAACGCCTATTTCGGCGCCGGCGCCGCCAAGCTCAGCATGACGGTCACCGAGACCGACGTGTCGCCCGGTCTCTATCAGGTCACGATCACGGGATCGATGCCCACCATCGTTTCGAAGCTGATGGGCCAGTCGCGGATGCAGTTCAGCGTGACCTCGCGCGCGACCTCCAATGGCGTCTCCAATACGAAGCCGCTGGAAATGGCGCTCGCGCTCGACAATACCGGCTCCATGTCCAGCAACATGGCCGATCTCAAGGCGGCCGCGAACACGCTCGTCGACACGGTGATGGGCTCAGGCGGCGGGGCCGCGCGCGTCAGCATCGTGCCCTATGTGGCGGCCGTGAACCCCGGGCTGACCGACGCGACGAGCGTCGCCAGCTACATCGACACCGACATGTCGAACCCGTTCAACGGCGTCTGGCAGCGCGGCGCCTGGCTGACCTACGGCAAGCCCTGCGGCACGCCCTATTGGGGCCCGCCGAGCGGTGGCGGCGGCGGTGGCGGCAGCGGTGGCGCCGGCACAGGCGGCACGGGCGACGCCCGCGACATCATCGACATTCTCAAGCCCATCCGGCATCTCGCGATGGAGCTTTTCGGCGTTTCGTCCGCGCATGCGGCCGACGTCACGCCGAACACGATTGCGCCATTGACAACCACGACGTGGACGTCGCCGCAGAGCCACCAGACCTATACGATCCCGAAGGATTTCCAGACGGTCGGCAAGGACATCTGGGGGCAGTATTCGACCGGCGGTTGCGACTGGCTCGCCAACCCCGGCACGGTCAGCCACTACGAACTCTTCAAGCGCGTCAAGAATCCGGCCGGCGGCACGGTAAGCTGGAAAGGCTGCGTCGAGGCGCGCCTCAGCAAGAAAGAGCAGCAGTGGGTCAATTCTCACTGGGGCTGGGGACTGTCCGCGTCCAAGGACTACGACATCAGCGAGGATGCGCCGGTAGCGGGCGATACTGCGTCGCTGTACGTCCCCTATTTCGCGCCCGACGAACCCGATTATTCGCCCTACACCTGGGCCTATGTCGCCCCCGGCGCCTATTCGGCTGCGAACAAGGGCTTTCACAACAATTATCTCAAGGACGGCGGCAAGCTCTCGTCGACCGATCAGGGCTCGATCCCGAACTCCTGGAACTGGAAGCAGCTCGGCCAGTTCGACTGGAGCGGCGGTCAGTACCTTCTGAAA
>Ga0116152_10004603_pt1 | contig 10879 bp, 8 predicted proteins | sample AD_UKC119_MetaG_FD_89894 | JGI IMG/M metagenome (GOLD analysis project Ga0116152, IMG submission 89894) | Active sludge microbial communities of municipal wastewater-treating anaerobic digesters from Hong Kong - AD_UKC119_MetaG | ecosystem: Engineered > Bioreactor > Anaerobic > Digestate...
GAATATTACATGTTCATCCATTTTGGACCCAACACGTTTACCGATAAAGAATGGGGCCTCGGTAATGAAGACCCTAAAGTCTTCAATCCCACCCGGTTGGATGCCAATCAGTGGGCCGCTACGGCTAAAAAGGCCGGGATGAAGGGCATCATCATTACGGCCAAGCATCACGACGGATTCTGCCTGTGGCCCAGCAAATATTCAACACATACCGTTCGCGAAAGCGCCTGGAAAAATGGCAAAGGCGATGTCCTGCGGGAGTTGTCCAAAGCCTGTAAGAAATACGGGCTGCTCTTTGGGGTGTACCTGTCACCCTGGGACCGCAATCATCCGGCCTATGGAACTCCGGAATACAACCAGATCTACGCCAATACCCTGCGGGAAGTCCATGAAAATTATGGGAATGTTTTCGAACAATGGTTCGATGGAGCTAATGGAGAAGGGCCTAATGGCAAAAAGCAAACCTACGATTGGCCGCTGTTTCATAAAACGGTAACCGACGTCCATCCCCATTGCATTATGTTTAGCGATGTTGGTCCAGGTTGCCGCTGGGTAGGCAATGAGCGGGGCTATGCCGGGGTCACCAATTGGAGTACCCTTAACATCGACGGATTTACGCCGGGTGCAGGCTCGCCGCCTACCAGCGTGCTTAACAGAGGCGATGAAGACGGTGAAAAATGGGTTCCGGCCGAATGCGATGTATCCATCCGTCCTGGTTGGTTTTACAGTCCATCCACCGACGATCAGGTTAAGTCACTGAAGGAACTGACAGACATTTATTTCGCTTCCGTGGGCCGCAATGGCAACTTTCTGCTCAATGTACCGGTCGACCGTGAAGGACTGATCCATCCCAATGACTCAACCCGGTTGATGGAATTCCGCCAAATGCTTGATAAGGCTTTTGCACAGAACCTGATCCTGAAGGCCATGGTCCAGACATCAACGAATCATGCCGATCCCGGTTCGCAACCCGACCACCTGACTGATGGCAAGCCAGATACTTATTGGGCCGCTACGGGCAAAACGGCAGAACTGATCATTCCGGTCAATCCGGCGGACACGTTTAATGTCCTGTCTTTGGAGGAATATTTACCACTCGGCCAGCGTGTAAAATCCTTTGCCGTAGACATCTGGAAAGACGGTCAATTTCAATTGATTGCCAAACAGACGACGATCGGTCACAAACGGCTACTGCGATTTCCCCCGTTAACCACAGAGAAGATTCGGATCCGGATCCTGGACAGCAAGGATGTTCCGGTGTTGCGGGAGGTGTCTTTGTATTATGGCAGGAATTTGCCCTGATCGGTCCTTATTCTGACTTCCAGGCCGACAGTGTACTTGATTGTACAAAATATTGTACGTAATTTTGTACAAATTATTGGAATGAAAGCCATTACCGTATCCAATTTCCGGTCTAATCTTAAGCACTATCTTGATCTGGTCACGGATTCACTGGAGGTACTTATCATTCCCCGGAATAATGATGAAGAAGATTCCATTGTCATCATGTCTGCCAAGGAATACAATTCACTGGTAGAAACAAATTACTTATTGCAATCGGAGGCAAACCGGGAACGATTGAGACAATCCATCAAGCAAGTCGAAGCAGGAAATCTCATACCATTTGATATAGACGGGAACTTAGATTCGAAATGAACACTCAGTTTTCGGCCAACGCACGGTCTGAATTTCAATACTGGTTGAATCAGGATCAGGAAATAGCCAAAAAAATACTGGCCCTTTTCCGGGATATTCACCGGACGCCGTTTAGAGGTATTGGGAGGCCTGAACTTCTTAAAGGCGAATTACAAGGATATTGGTCCCGGCGAATCACCAGTGAACATCGTCTTGTCTACCAAATTAAGGGGAACCCAGAGGAAGTACAGGTATGCATCATAATCCAGTGTAAATACCATTATTGATCTATGATGAAGGATCCGAAATCAGCGAAGGGATCCTTCATGCCGCCTGGATTCCAGCACAATCAGCCCAATCAGTAGAGTCACTGAAACCAGCGAAGCCAACAACGTACTAAACTGTAATCCTCCCCTGGCAACGGGTTTGGTCAAAAAATCACCGAAAGTTGCACCGAATGGCCTGGTGAAGATGAATGCAAGCCAAAATAGAAATACTTCATTAAAGGCAGTCCAATAGTGCAATGCCACTACGACAGCAATGACCGTAGCTGTGATCAGTGCCCCCTGTAAATACGAGAAGCCTGCCACATCGCTGAGGAGATCTCCAAAGGCGGTCCCCAAACTATTGGAAAGCAGGATTGCGAGCCAATAATACACTTCCTTATTTTTCTCGTAAATCGGATAAACCCGAATGGTTTTAAAGCGACGATACCAGAAAAACAGGATCAATATCAGCCCTGTAAACAGAGTCAAGCTACCCAGGATATAGCCAAAGTGTAAGGTACGATCCAAATAATCACTGATCTCCGTTCCCAATGTCGTGGTAGCGATAATCACCAGCCAGTATCGGTATGGCACATAGGTATCGACATTCAGCTGAATCCACATAACAACCAGAAAAAAAAGGATGGTAATACCAATACCACTCAGGTAGCCTAAATTCATAGTCATTGACAAAAAATCACCAAATGTTTCTCCGAGTGTGGTTGCAACGATTTTCATCAACCAAAAAAGGAGGGTTATTTCCGCGACTTTATTTCTGAAATCCGGATGACTCATAATCCATCAAATTCTGTTAAAACAATTGACTAACCTACGTCTTGATACGTAGCGCTAAATTGACCACCCGGCCTTCCACCGGCATCCATAGCGAGGTATAGACCGGCATGCCGCCTGTGTTGGTCACGAGGGGTCCAAAGTTGGATTGCCGGGCGTCGAATACATTTTCACAATTCAGGACCAGACTGCCAAAATTGAATTTACGTTCTACCATAGCGGCCCAAAACCAGAAGTTGGGAACCCGTTCATTGTTCTCGATGTATTGCCTTCCGCTAAAACTGGATTCGATACCCATACGCCAGGTATCCCCCAATTCATAGGCGATGACATCGGAAATTTTAATCTTGGGATTAAAAGCCAGGTTTACTTTTTCGCCGTTATCATCCCGGAATGCATCGGTGTAGTTAAAGCCAAAGTACAATTCCAGCCCATGGTAATCCATCTGAATGTAGGTGTCCGTACCGTAACTCTTTACTGCCCCTTCACTGTTAACTATGTGGATGGCCTCGTCAATGGGATTGGTGACCAGTAAATTAGCATTCCGGATATTGGTCAGGTATAAGGCCTGATTCAGGGTAATTCCCAGCGCATCGCCTATCAATGTTGACCAATTAGCATCAGCGTTAAATCCACCGGAGCGCTCGGGAAGCAATGCCCCCGGGACGGGAAGCAAGTTTGGTGAAGGTTCGGCGACGTCAAACAGGGAAGGCGCTTTATATCCCGTGCCATATGCCAACCGGATGGAAATATCCTGGACCGGACGGTAATAAAATGCCAATCGTGGCAGCACAAAATTGCCATATACATTGTGATGATCCCAGCGCAAGCCCGTCTCCAGGGACAATTTTGGAGTGAATTGCCAGTCATCCTGAGCAAAAAAACCAGGTACCACAAAATGATAGTCATCAAACTGCACCTCATCGGATTTACCCAGTTGAAACGACTCCGTGGTCAGGTTACCGCCCAGGACCAGAGAATGCCCCGACCAGGTAATCAGGTCATTGACCTCCGTAAATGAATTGAGCTGTTTTCCCTGAAAATGAAAATCCGGTTGGGTAACGGTGCGATCAAATCGCGTACCGGCGGTCTTGATGGTCCATTGCTGATTGTTATGGGTGTGATGGAATTGCAAGTCAACCAATGTCCGCAGAGCTTCCTCGGTCTGTAAAAATGGATGCCGCAAGGTAGGTTGAAATTGGATGGCCTGCAGATCGCCCCCCTTCCGGCGATTGTACGTGCCAGTGAATCCAATATTGAGGTCCGTCTGCTTGCCAAGGTTGACAAAAAAGCGGGGATGCATCGTAAAGCTCGCGTCATAGGGCACCTCAACAAATCCATCCCCGTTTACATCACGCGCGGGTTTGAGGTTGCCACCGGTAAAGAAGGTATATCCCAGTTTATTCTTCGTTGCACTGGTGAAAAGATTGACATTTCCTTCCCCTAGTGTAGTTCCGTTAAGCACCATGGTGGTGGTCGGCTCTTTACCCGGGGTTTTGGATATAAAATTGATTAATCCGCCTATTGCACCGCCTCCATATAAAGTAGACGCCGATCCTTTGATGATCTCTACTTGTTTGAGATCCAGCGGGGGTATGGACAAAACCCCCAGGCTTCCCGAGAATCCTCCGTACAGAGGCAATCCATCCCGCAGGATCTGCGTGTAGCGCGCGTCCAGACCCTGCATGCGGATTACATCGTTGCCATTGACCGCATTGACCCGTTGAACGGTGATGATGGATAAGTCTCCCAGAATGCTTCCGATGCCACCGGGAACCAGCGTTGATTCTTCATCCATTTCTTCCTGGCCCAATACCTCCACCTTGACCGGCAATTCTTCAATCCTTGCATTGGTCCTGGAACTGGATACGACCACTTCATCCAGCGCTTCCGATTCAGCAGCCATCAGGATGCTGTGAGCTTTTGTCGGATCGGATTGAGGAAAAGTGAACGGCATTTCAATGGTCTTAAATCCCAGGTAGCTCAACCGGATGGTAAAGCTGCCATCCGGAATATTTGTCAGTACGGCGTGTCCATCAAGATCGGTAGCTGTTCCTTTGTTGAGTTCAGTGATGTACACATTGACACCAATCAAGCCTTCACCGGTGAGGCTATCCTGAACTACACAGTTAAAGGTATTTTGAGCTCTAATAATTTGTGTCAGGAACAATACCAATAGGATGCATCTGTATTTCACGATTTCCAAATTTCCTACAATGATTAATCAATTCTTTTCTTTTCCACCACTTTCTTTCGACGTCGAAAGGACTGTTCCCTTTTCATCAAGTAACACTTCAAGAACATCTTTTCCACTTTTTATCTCCACTTCGTAAGCCTTGTCGAGTTCCGGGCGTTGTACGATAGCCGCCTCTCTGATGCGTAATTTCTGAAATTGAGTATGTAAAGAGGATAGGATCACCTGTGGCAATTCATTGGCCTCTATTTCCGTCTCGGTTTCCTGCCAATGGCCTTCTGAAGTGTAGGTTGCTGACATTTCCTGCCCGTTTTGTAGAAACTCCGCTTCCCAGTCTTTACCTTCTTCAAGTTGCCATTTGACCTTTGAGGCACCTTCAAACTGATCCGTAAAGGCGTGCATCACTGCCTGTGGGACATTTTTGGTTGATTGAGCACACGATACATTTAATTCTCCAACCAGGAAAAACAATAAAATTGGATAATGGACTTTCATGACTTTAACTTTTTAGTTTAATTAATTCAAAATTGTGGCTGAAATCTGAATTAATTCTGAATTCTTCCAGGCTGAAAGACAATCTTAAATGCATGAAATCCTTGATTGAACTGATAGTACAAATCCCAACCATGCAAAATGGAGATCTTTTTCGCTATCGCCAAGCCCAAGCCACTGGAATGTTTATTGGCAGGTGATTCCCGATAAAATCGGTTAAAAAGTTTCTCCGGATTATCCAGAGGTTGATCTCCCTTATTCTTAATTTCCAAAATCAAAGAATTAAGCAGGACCTGGATGGTTCCGTTTGGAGTGGAATATCGAATTGCATTTTCCAACAAGTTTTTTAATAGCAGATCAACCAAAACGCTATTCACCTCATTTTTGATGACGGGTTTTATATTCACTTCCCAATGTATGTTGTCCCCCACTTCCATTTCCTGAATCCTGCTTATTTGATTTTCCAGTAGCCCATCCAGATGAACCGTCATGTCCCTTTTATACTCCCTGCCTTCAATCCGTGCAAAAAGAAGTAACTCCTGGATCATTTTACTCATGTGGGTCGTCTCCTCGTACATTTCAAAAAGTAATCTCTTCTGAGCTTCCGGGTTCCCGTTTATTAATTGTTCCAATTTAGCGCGCATAACACTCAGCGGCGTCTGCAGCTCATGACTTACGTCTCCGGTAAATTCATTCAACGTGCTATACTCCAATCTCACTTTTTCCATTAGTGTGGCCAATTCAAAATTCAGATCATTAAACTCATCGATCTGCGTGTCAGGTAATTGGATGGGCTGATCCTGATTGGCATTAAATGATCTTAATTTTGCCAAAACCTGGTAGAATGGATTCCATAGCTTCCTGGTCGCTCTTCGATTCAGCCAATAACTGCTACCTAGTAAAAAAAGTAATAAGAGCGCAGATAGTGCCGTTATTGTCCCAATCAATTCTTTGGCGTCAAGAATGGGACTCCGGTTAATGATTTCATAGGTGCGACCCTGGATTGTTTTACGGGAATAAAGTTGACGAAATAAATCGTTCTCCATTTCCAATGGGTCAAAAATGGTGGTGTCCGTAAAGTTTGTAACATCAGGCATTAACGGCAATAAATCCTGGACTTCCATCAGGGGCGGGATGGAAACTGGCAATTCCCCTTTTTCCAGGATTTGCACAATACGTTTTTCATTATTGAGTAATTTTTCATCGGCCTCTTCCCGCACAATGGCTTGGACCACCACATAAAAGATGACTCCTGAAGCGATCAGGATCAAAAGTAGAAAAGGTAAAAAACGACGATTATTACTTACCAGTAATTTCATTCCGGTTTCCATTGATAACCCAAACCATAGATCGTTTGGATAGGATCCTGACCTCCTTGGTCCATGATTTTTTTTCGCAAATTTTTAATATGACTGTATACCAAATCGAAATTATCGGCCAGGTCCATGTAATCTCCCCATAAATGCTCAGCGATGGCAGACTTCGTGACGACCCGATTTTTATTGAGCACTAAATACATCAACAAATCGTATTCTTTCCGGGTCACTTCGACCGGATTTGCGCCGATACGGATTTGTCTGGCCGACGTATCAATTTCAAGATCCCCGTGAATTTCAATAGTCGTTGATGGATAAACCCTTCGGCGTAATAATGCTTTGATCCGGGCATTTAATTCAGAAAAATGGAATGGCTTCGTCAGGTAGTCGTCAGCACCTGAATTCAAACCATTAACCTTGTCATCAACAGCCTGTCGAGCCGATAAAATGAGAACCGCCATTGGCTTGGCCATTGATTTAATCTGTTTCAATAAATCAAACCCAAGTCCATCAGGTAGCATTAAATCCAAAATTACCAAATCATATTCGTACAGATCCAGCTTTAGGTCGGCTTCTTGCATCGTTCCTGCGACTTCACAGACGTATTGTTCTTGGTGCAGGTATTCGCAGATACTTTCACGCAATTTCAATTCGTCTTCAACAACCAATATTTTCATATTAGACTAGATGCCCGTAAATGGTAGTTGCAAAGGTACACTCGAAATCTGGAGAAATTCTGGATGTCAGGGCATGCGCTCCAGCCCTTCCCATTGGATGGTCCATTTTCCGTTTTTCGGAAAACCGGGTGCGTGGCCCTGCGCCCCATCCCATCCGGCTGCCATCATGGCAACCGCCGTTAGCAAGCCACCATTGCCGGGAAGGTACAGTTTCAGGCGCTGGTCCTGGTAATTGTGTCCATTATTCAGGTAGGTGTTTTTAGGAGCATCCATCAGGAGCCAGTCGATGGCATCTTCCGGATGACCCAACCGGGCCGCAGCCATAGCCAGCATGGGGAAATCCCATCCCCAGGTAGTCTCCCACTGCCAATTAAGTTTAACTTCCTGATACGTGTTTTCGGCCAGGGCAGGATCCACTTTTGCCGTTTGTGGCAATACGCCCAGAATGCCCGTTACGATCGGATGGTCACGACGTTTATCCGGATTGAGGTAATCATCGTGACTGGCTGCAGAAGGCAAATATTTACCCTCTGCCTGAGGCAAAGGTGCCAGTTGCCCGAGCACTTCAGCCCACTGATGATCCGGCTCTAAATTCAACCGTTGTCTCCAGGTTTGTGCCATTTGCAATCCCCAATACCAATAGGCCAGCTCAAAGCCCGGATCACGGGTCTCCTCTGCAGGAAAGATTTCCTGGGCCGGGATCAATGGAGGGCATAAATGGTAAAGTCCGTCAGCCGTGTCTCGTCGCGCAAACGATGCCATGAAATCTGCCGTCTGAAAGACCAGATCCTGATAACGTTCCAGGGTCGGGCGGTCCGGATGCCAGCGATACATCTGCTCCGCAAAATAGATAGGATGAGGCTGCTGCCAAATCAGGAACTCCCCGACACTTGAAGGGCTGGAAATCCCCTCCGGTCCCACCATCTTCGGCCAGCGCAAGCCGTCATAACCTTGCCGGTTGGCGATGGAGTGAGCCTGACCGAGAATATGCTCATACCAGGAAAGACTCTTCTCCAGGTATTCAGGCCTTCCCCATAATGCAAAATGGCCCCCATGCCACCAGTGCATTTCGAGATGTGCTTTGCCATACCAACTATTAGAAGTTAATCCGGTTTCCTGCGGAGGCATTGTCCCGGCACACTGGATCCGGGTGAGGTATTGAGAGAGGATCACCCTCCGTTCGAGTTCTACCGCTCTCGGATCGGAGCATTTGGAAAAGTCAACGGCTCCGCCCGACTGCCAGAATGCATGCCAGGCCGATTCCGTCTTAGCTTTAGAGGCTTCGAAAGTAAACGGATCCGCTTCCGCTATTTCCCGCCCAAAAAGCACTGTTGCCTCCAAAAAATCATTTCCCAAGTTTGGCAACAAGGTATATTCATGTAATCCTATGCGCTCACAGCGGGCGCCGGTGAAATCGACGTATGTGAAATATTCGGTGGCGTCAAGCACCCTTTTAATTTTTACCGAGTGACTGGTTGAATCCGCCAGGATGGAGGCATGTAGCTCCGGATGTTCCCAATCGTAACCCGGACAAACAGCACATGATTTTGCGTAAGGAAATGCAATCTGTACCTGTAATCTACCCTCCTGAATCAGCGCTGAGGTTACCCGGAAAGCCACCGCGTCATTGTCCGGCAAAACCAATGTTTGAACCTCGGTTTGTACGCCATCAAATTCAAAGGAACTGGTGATCACGCCGTTCCATAAATCGAGTTTCTGGTGGATATTTTGCAAGTCCTCGATCTGTCCTTGTGATCCGTCTTTGCGCAGCAATTTTAAACCGATTCTACCCAATTGTAATCGATGTGGGTTGCTGCGAAACCATTGGACGGCTTCACCACGCCGACCCTGACCGGATTGGGTGGAATAGGACACTCCGTGGTCATCACAAGTAAAGAAGGTGTCCAGTGTTTCTTCGTAGCGATAGTTACCGACATTAGGCATGGAGTGCCATCCCCATTCCGCCTGTGTTCCCAATGGAATGCCGTTATTATAGGCATCCGGAAAACTCTGTAATCCGGTAACATCCACGGTCATGGCAAACGCCCCATTACCTAACGTCAAAGCACCTAAGGTATCCACGTGATCCAACACCACATTATGCCGGTTGACCAGGGCTTGGCGATCGATCGGTCGGGATTGCAGGCAGTGCAGGAAGCCGACCGGAAGCGATACAACCAGGACCACAGCCAGCAGGTATGAGCTCCAGGTTCCTTTCATCGGGTGACCGCTATGATTTGACCGGTTTTTGAAATGGTTTTTATCCGTATGCATATTTGCATCTCTGGTTCTGAGTCAGCTATTCCGGGCTCATCACATACAATGGGATTAGCCGGACTGGCCCAAGTAATCCGGAAGGCAATGGCTCCCAGTTTACTGCCGTGAATAACCCATCTGACCCACGGTCTTCTGCCCGTTTTGCCGGAAAATTCACATTGTAAAACCTTTTCCAGAATGTCTGTTTTTTATCCATGGCTATAATCCGGTTAGCCATCCGGTTGGTAACCAGCACTTCCAGTTTATTTTCGGGCTTGAAATGCTCCCGGGAAATATCGATTGTAAAGTTTGGTCCGATCAGGGTTCCGATTTTTTCGCCGTTCAGGATGACGACTCCTGAGTTGGCAACTTGGCCAAGATCAATACGCCAGGCATCGGGTATTACCTCTGGCAGGACAAAGTTAATGGTATAGCGTGCCGTTCCAGAGAAGGCGGCATAGCCTGCACCCGTCAAATCAGCCCAGGAGACGAGCGTGGACAGCTCCTGACTTGCCGGGCTCTCCGGGCCACCTCGCTCAAAAGTCAGGAGCCAAGGACCCGCCAATGCTTGCTGACCCTCCGCAGGAGCATACACTTTCAGCGAAGGTCCGTGTTGTTCACGGGGATCTACCAGCAGGATTCTTGTGGCTCCCTGAGGTATACCTAGCCAGACGTCCAAACCCTGCCCTGAGGTTGATCGTACGCGGGCCTGCGCCTGCTGGTCCGTCCAGGGATCCAGCACCTTTACGGTCTTCCCTGCTATTGAGATTGGCAACCAGCCATTAAAGTCACGTCCCGACCAATTAGTAATCAGATAATAGGTCTGATCTCCCACATGCCTTCTTATCGCCCTTAACCCGGCATCAAACAAGGACTCCCGCGGAATTTGCAGTTGATTCAAGGTTTCGGTCACCAGGCTCGTTACCTGTATTGCTTCCAATTGGCCCGACGCCTGAATTAAATTTCTGAAAGTCGCCTGCCGGGAAGACAGATTGCTCCATCCGGGCGCATCCAGGGGCAGTGCTTGATCAAATACCACAGGAATACCCTGGCGGGCGAGGGATAGCAGTTGCTCGAAAGTACCCTCCGGCATGTAGGTGGTTTTAGGCACCACAATGACTCGATAAACCTGTTCACCCGACCGGAGTTCATGATTACGTACCTCCAGGTCACTGATCTGAGCATCTGAGATCACATCAAAAGCGTATCCTAATTGATACAGTGAATCGGCGAGTTCGCGGAAGGCATGCA
>Ga0116152_10004604_pt1 | contig 10878 bp, 9 predicted proteins | sample AD_UKC119_MetaG_FD_89894 | JGI IMG/M metagenome (GOLD analysis project Ga0116152, IMG submission 89894) | Active sludge microbial communities of municipal wastewater-treating anaerobic digesters from Hong Kong - AD_UKC119_MetaG | ecosystem: Engineered > Bioreactor > Anaerobic > Digestate...
GGCATCAGGGCAGCCAGCCGCATCATTATCTCATCGGCAAGAGCTTGGCGTGCATTGGCATCGATGCGTCCTCCCTTTTGGACGATCTCAAACACCTCTCCCACTTTTATCGTTATCACGGTTCGCCTTAGACGCTTGATGTTCCTGGAAAACGAGGTAAATCCCATCACGGCCACAGGAATCATCGGAATGTCCTTCTTATGGGCGATGAAGGCGACACCACCTTTCCCCTCTTGCAGCTTTCCATCCTTGCTCCGCGTCCCTTCGGGGGCGATGGCCAGGATGTGCTGGTCGTCCAAGACCTTGAAACACGCATCCATCGTACTTCGGCCCATATTTTGCCGATCAACGGGAATACTCTTCCACATGTTCATCAGATATGCCATGAACTTGTGGTCCCAGAGTTCCTGCTTGGCAAGCGCGTGCAGCGGCCGAGGGTGGAGGAAGGCATAGAGCATCGGGCCCTCCAGATTCGAGGTGTGGTTCACCATCATCAAAAGAGGGCCGGTTTGGGGAACCTTTGCAAGTTCACTTCGGTCGATACGGAAAAAGAGCCTGAAGAAGGTCCTGAGCAGGCTGTTGATCACACGTTCTGACAGTTTCATTGCCCCATCATACCAGAGCGCCCTGCTCCTGCCAAGAAGTACACGATTACCTTTTCTGCTTGGAAAGCATCACCAGGTAGGGTATGACCAACAGCGTGGCAAGAGCGGAGAGCAGAACGAAGGCGTGATTGAGCGAGGCAACGTTTCCAACAAAACCCACCAAGGGGAAGATGGCAATCATGAACAGGCTGTACGCCATGCTCTGGAAGCTGAGGATGGTCGCCCTGAACTTGGAGGGAATGAGTTGATTCAGGTACGTGGAAATAGTCGGGATCAACAAGCCTTCAATGGAGGCACAAAGCACGTAGAACACCATCGAATAGGGGGTGAGAGCCACTCCCCACAAGGTGACAAGAAGCATGAGAGGACAGCCTACCAACAGGCCCCTCTGGCCGATTCGCTTCTCGATGGCATGGGCTTTCACAGAAAAAATTGCTGCAATTGCGGCATGCAGGGAGAATACGACACCGATCGTAGCAGGACTGAACCCCAAGTTGGTCCAGTGGTTCTGCAAATAGAAGAACAAGCAGACCATGAAGGCAAACAACGACTCACTGAAAAGAATGAAGAAGCCGATGCGCGGCTTTTTCTTGAATACCTTGCCGCTGTCAAGAATCTGGCTCTTCAGGGAGATAAGCACATTGTTGAATACGGAGGTTTTCTTTCTCTTCTCTTCTTTCTCAAGTTCCGGCTCAATAAAAAAGAGTGCGATGCAAAACCCCGCGAGCGCCGAGCCTGCTGTTGCATAGAAGGCAAGGCCGAAATCCAGCGAAGCCAGATACCCTCCCAACAGGAAGGAGAGAATCGAACCGATCTGGTTGATCAGCTCATCGTTTCCCTTTACCTTGATGTACCGCCCTTCCTCCCCGTCAAGCAGAAGCGAATCATAGAGCAGGGCATCCCCCGCCCCCGACTCCAAGTTATACCCCAACGCACTCAGGATGAAGGCGACCACCTGCAAAAGGAACGTGGTGCTGTGGAACATGAAAATCAGGCTCAGGGCATAGCACAATCTTCCAGCAATCCGACTGGCCTTCCTTCCCCAAATATCGGCAACCGAGCCGGTGGGAACTTCCATGAGAAACGAGGTAACGTGAAAAATCGCCTCAAGCAAGCCCAGTTGCACAAGGGAAAAGCCTTGGCTGGCAAGAAAAATCATCCAGATGCCGTGCGTAAAGGAGAGACTGAGTGAAAGTGAGAATGCATAGGCCAAGCCTACATTCCGTCGATAGCGCATACCCCCCCCCTTTTTGTCGGCTAACCTTGACCATCATACGCTTGGAAAGCATTCCCGGCAAGAAATCCTTTCACCCCATGCGCATTTTTGGAGAGTTTTATGGTATGCTGAAAGAGATTTGCAATGAAGGAGTCAACGATGGAAACGAGAACATGGGAACACAACGGCTGCACCATCTCCCTGCTGGGGTTTGGAGCGATGCGTCTGCCATTGACAAAAACGGGGAGCATCGACAGGGCAGCCTCTAGCGCAATGCTCAGTGAAGCGTACAAGCACGGCGTCACCTATTATGATACGGCATATACCTACCACAACGGGGAGAGCGAACCCTTCCTGGGCTCGTTTCTCAAGCAGTACCCGAGGGATTCATACTTTCTGGCAACAAAGCTTCCACAGTGGCTGGTAAATACCCTCGATGATGCAAAGCGCCTGTTCAATGAACAGCTTGGGCGTCTTGAGCATGAGTATGTTGACTTCTACCTCATTCACTCCATCGACAAGGCAGCTTATGTACGCATGGTCGACCTTGGGGTGGTCGCATACCTCGAGCAGGAACAAAAAGCCGGCAGGATCAAGCAACTGGGCTTTTCGTTCCACTCCATCTATGAGGATTTCGAGTACATCGCCACCTCCCGCACCTGGGATTTCTGTCAGCTGCAGTACAACTATCTGGATACCGAGGAACAGGCCGGAGACAGGGGGTACGAGCTGTGCACCAAGCTCGGTATTCCTGTCATTGTCATGGAGCCCATCAAAGGGGGATTGCTTGCCAACCTTCCGCCCGACCTCGAAGCAAGACTGAAAGACCTGGATGAGAACGCAAGCAGTGCATCCTATGCTCTTCGCTGGGTTGCCGACCATCCGAATGTGAAGGTGATCCTCAGCGGGATGACGACCATGGAGCAGGTACGGGATAACCTTAAGACCTTCCAGTCTCCCCGAAGGCTGACGGAAACAGAGCGCACCACCCTCGACTTCATCGGACAGACGATGCGCAACCGGGTCGGAAATGGATGCACCGGATGCAAATACTGCATGCCCTGCCCCTTCGGTGTCGATATACCTGGCAACTTCTCCATCTGGAACAAGGCTCGTATGTTCGACTCGTATGAGGTGGTCCGTGCACAGTGGGAGAATCCGAAGGAGAGCGACAAGCGGCCCTCTTCCTGCACCGAGTGCGGTCAGTGCGTTCCCTTGTGTCCCCAACATATCAATATACCGGAAGACCTCAAACTGGTTCAAAGCGAACTTGAAGCCAAGCGGTTGTAAAAGCACTCGTCTTTTTTGCCAACTTGCTATATCGTGAGTTCAGGAGCGAGGTGATGGACAGCAGAGAGAGCGCAACAGCAATCCTTACGGGATGGTATACAGGGGACGGGATGGGCAGCCAGACTGACGGCATGCAAAGCAGCGAAGTGGAGGCTCTGTGCCCGGACGGCATCGAGGAAGTCTACACGCTGGAGGAAAGCCGGCCCCTCTGTGGAATGTCAAGCGAGGTCAGTGATCTGCTTACGTTGCTCGCCCTCAGCATTGTCACCAACAAGGATGCTGATGTGCACCATGTAAAAGCGAGTTATCGCAAGTACATCCAGGAAGGGGATGGTCCTGGTGAGCATATCCGCCGAATTTTGCAAGTGGAGACATCCAAAGCCGATCACAGCCTTGCTCTCATCCGCTGCCCCATTCACGGAATCTTGAAAGCCACGCAAAGCCAGAGGAAATGGCTCGATTTCCTCAAGGCTGAGACCCAGATCACCAGCAGCAGCGACCTCTGCCTGCAGACGGTTCTCCTGCTTTCCTCTGGCTTCGGTTTGCTCATGGAAGAGGAATATGACGATCCCTTTCTGTTTGTAAGCGCCTTGGAAGGTCTGGCAAAACGCAATCGCTTGGATGAACGCATTGTTGCCGCATTGCATACCGCGCTCAACCAAAAACCACTTGCCGTGTATGACACAAAGCAAAGTTCCTTTGTCCTCACAACGCTTTTGGTTGTGATGCACTCCCTCATCGCCTTCGATTCTTACGAAGACGGGATGAAGGCATTGGTCATGCGGGGAGGAAATGCAAGAACTGTCTGTGCCCTGTATGGAGGCTTCGCTGCAGCCCTGTATGGGATGGAGAGCATTCCCGAACGCTGGACGGCGGAGGTGTTTCCCTCCCCCGCCCTGGAAGCGATGATCAAGAAACAGACGCTTTTCAAACGAGAGACGATACGGATGGAGAAGCTGGCGGTTTCGCTGACTGCCGGTCTTCTGGTTGTAGCCTGAAAAAGGAGTACACAGTGAACTACAAATCCTTGGGGAAAACCGGCATCAAGGTATCAGAGCTTTGTTTCGGTACCATGTCGTTCGGCTCACGGGCGAATAAGGAACAATCGCAGAGGATGTACAGCATGTGCAGGGAGCAGGGCATCAACTTCTTCGACTGTGCCAATGTCTATCAGAAAGGTGTTGCTGAAGAGTACCTGGGTTCCTTCATAGCCGCTGAGCGCGACAAAGTGGTGATCACCACCAAAGCGTATGGAGCGATGGGAGACGATGTCAATGCAAAGGGTTGTTCGGCAAAAAACCTGCAGAACTCCCTGCATCAGAGCCTGAAGCGTCTTGGCACCGACTATGTTGATGTCTTCTTTCTTCATCACTATGATCCGGCCACCAGTGAGGAGGAGGTCCTGAGGACCCTCGACTCCTTTGTCCGTGATGGCAAGGTTTTGAGCGTCGGGGTAAGCAACTATGCCGCCTTCCAGGTGGAACGCCTCTTGCGGGTAAGCGATGTGAAGCATCTGGTGGGCGTACAGTGCATCCAACCGATGTACAACCTTGCCAAACGCATGGCAGAGGTGGAGCTTTTCCCCATGGCGAGTGCTGAAGGGATGGGGGTAATCACCTACAGCCCCCTCGCAGGAGGGCTTCTCACCGGCAGATACAGCAAGGCGGAGGGCAAAAAATCGGGGCGCCTGGTCGAGAATCCAAAGTACAAGGCCCGGTATGAGGGTGTTTTCTATGAACAGGTGGGTTCCTCCTTCGCCGCCTATGCCGATCAGCTGGGCATGCACCCGGCAACACTTGGCATCGCTTGGGTGATGGCAAACCAGGCTGTCACCGCCCCCATCCTGGGAGCTGCTGATCCAGAGCAGCTCAAGCCCGCCCTTGATGCACCAGCTCATCGCTTGAGCGAGGAGGTACTGAAACACCTCGATACGATCAGCCCTCCTTTGCCGCCTGCTCACGACCGCACCGAGGAGAGAAGCTGAAGCGATCGGGCTGCGATTCGTCTTATAGGGCATGGAGCTGGAAAACACCATCAACACACTTGCCAAAACGGTCTTCGGCATCCACATGCTCAGACCGTTTCAGCAGATTGTCATACAACGGATCCTGGAACTCGATGCCCGAAAAATCGACCACAAAGGATTGTTGGTGACCTTGCCGACAGGCAGCGGCAAGAGCTTGTGCTTCATGCTCCCTTCCCTGTTGGTTGAAGGACTCACCGTTATTGTGTATCCCCTTCTCTCACTTATGAACGACCAGGTACGACGCTTAAGCCGAAATGGCATCGCCTGTGTCGCGATCCAAGGCGGACAGACAAAAGAGCAGCGAAGAGCGTTGTTTGACTCCCTCGGCGCAAATGCATGCAGGGTGGTCATCACCAATGCAGAGTGCCTGGGCCAGGCTTCGGTGATCGGCGAGCTCTGTCGTCATCGAATCAGCCTGCTGGTAATCGATGAAGCTCATACCATCGTACGTTGGGGAGAGGGCTTCAGGCCGGCTTTGGCCGCACTCGGACCGCTTTTGGCCTACCTTCCGGTCAAGCAGATCCTCTGCTTTACCGCTACAGCCGATCAGGCGGTCATCGAAGGGCTCAACAAGAGTATCTTTATAAAAAGCAGGCCTCACCTGGTGCGGGGAAGCAGCAATAGACCGAATATCAGCTACCATGTCTTTCGCACCCTCAGCAAGGACCATGCCGTTTCCGCCCTGCTTGCCGACAAGGCGGCACGCCCTGCCATTGTCTTTTGCAATACCCGCGAGGGTACCTATTTCGCCTGCAAGGCCTTTCTTCGTTCCCACCCTGACATTCCCTGCCGATATTATCATGCCGGTTTGGATACCACGCAGAGAAAAAGTTTGGAGGCGTGGTTCGACAGTCAGGAGGAAGGAGTGCTTTTTTCGACAAATGCATTCGGAATGGGTGTAGATAAAAGCACCATCAGGACGGTCATTCATCGGGAGGTGCCCGACGATGCCCTTGCCTACCTGCAGGAGAGTGGAAGAGCCGGTCGTGACGGCAGGCTGAGCAAGGCTGTGGTTCTGCTCGATGGCACACAAACGGGGTTCTTGGTTTCGCTCTTCTCCTCCACCACCGTCTGTTATCGACAGAACCTGCTTGCACAGCTCGGCGAGGAGGTGGATTTTTGCAACGGCTGTGATGTATGCAACCATGCCGCCCAAGCAAGCCGCGAAGGAGAGGCGGCCCTGCTCGGCTGCATTGCAAGCCATCCGTTTCGCTACAGTCCCAGTTCGCTTGCATTGTTGCTCTCCTCCAAGCAAGGGTACAACAGTTACTCATCTGTCTTGTCTGCTTGGAGTGAAAAGGAAATTCGCTCGGCTCTGCACCTGCTGCTTGACGAGGGCAAGGTAGGAATCTTCAGCTCTCGCAGGCGTTTATATCTCAGGCTGAAAACCTATGGTGAACTCTTGACAACGCTTCACTTGTACAAAATGCTGAAGTATGGAACGAAAAGAGCCGGAAAGGATACCTCAGAAATTCTATCCTACGCTTCCCCGCCAGTTTCTTCCCGTGAAACCGCTGCAAGAGCAGGGCAAGTCTGTGGAAAAAAGGACGGTTCCATCATGGAAGAAGCTGCTGCTGTTGCTCACATTCACTGAACATCCCTAACCAACCGCGGCAGGATGGTGGTACTTGCTTCTTGCTTTCCTGCCAGCATGGAAAGCAGCTTCTCTGTAGCCTTTTGGTAGAGCCGGCCGCTTTGAATGTCCACACTCGCCACCCTCTTGCCAAGCAAGGAAGAAAATGGGGAGGCATCATATCCTACCGCGGGAAGATCCATGGGACAGCGCATCAACAAATCGAAAAGGGTGAGGTCGTTCACCGCTGCAAGAGCATCGATGCTCCGGACGGCAAGCAACTGCTCCACCTGGTCCTGTATCGACGCAATGCTGGCAGGAGAGCCGATGGCTGTGCTGATCACCTTCGCTTGTGGATAGACACGTAAAAAGCCCTCCAGTCGCTTGGCATGCGGCTCAACACTTTCCACATATCCGGTGATGTACAACGGCTTTTCACACCCCATTTCCTTCAGATACCGACCTTGCAGCTCGCCTCCATACAGGTTGTCTGTTCGTACAATACAGCCTTGCTCGTCATCACCGATGTGGTGAGAAAGCACAGCGGGGATGGTGATTCCATCGAACAGGGAGAGCTCTTGGGGTGTGTCGACATCGTAGGCAAGAATTCCATCACACTGCTTTTCTAGCAGCTTCAGCTCTTCCTGGTTGCCTACTCTGTAAAACCGCAGTTGCCAGGAGCTTTGGCCGATGACTTTCTGGACTCCTCGTACAGCCCTGCCGAAAAACCAATCAAAGCTGGAAAAGCTGCCCCAATAGTACGGTCTGCCCGTTTTATTGAATTCAACAAAGGCAAGGGTGCCGGTTCCTTTTCGTCGAAGGCTTGCCGCCAGCGGGTTTGGTGCATACCCAAGGATTCTCGCAGCTTCAAAAACCCGTTGCCGTAAATCCTCGGAGACAGATTCGGGATTGTTGTAGACACGGGAAACCGTTGCACTGCTTACCTTGGCTAGAGCCGCTACACTATCGCGGGTACTTCGCATCCGCACCTCCATTTTTCATTGACAAAGCGCTGGCACAGGTGTAGTGTACACGTGTACATTACAGAAAGCAAGAGGGATTCAAAACCACATGGACATTCAATTTGATACGCACAACCGCTATAATCCGTTACTCGGCGAGTGGGTGAAAGTCTCACCACACCGAACCAAGCGACCATGGAACGGGCAGGTCGAAAAACCAAATTTGGAAGAACTGAGCCGCTATGACAGCACCTGCTACCTCTGCCCGGGAAACAAGCGTTCAAGCGGTGAACGCAATCCTGAGTACAAGGATGTCTATGTGTTTGACAATGATTTCGCATCGTTGTTGCCGACCACCCCCAATGACCGCATGCAAACGGGGCCGAACGGGCTCCTCAAAGCCTACGGCGAACGCGGACGATGCAGGGTGGTCTGTTTTTCACCCCGTCACGACCTCACTCTCTCACGCATGTCCACCGCCGATATTGAGAAGGTTCTGAGTGCTTGGACCGAAGAGTACGAGAAGCTTGGAGAGAGCGAGATGATCAACTACGTCCAAATCTTTGAGAACCGCGGGGCGATCATGGGTTGTTCAAATCCACATCCCCACGCACAGATTTGGAGCGAAGAGATCATTCCCGACATACCGGCCAAAGAGCTTGCCAATGAAGAGAAGTACTTCCAAACCTACAAGAGCCATATGCTGCTCGATTATGCCCAGTATGAAATGGAGACAGGAGAGCGGGTTGTTATCAAGGGCAGGCACTTCATCGCAGTCGTTCCCTTTTGGGCGGTGTGGCCGTATGAGACAATGATTCTAGGGTACAAGCGCAATCTTCAAAGTTTCAGCGATCTGGCAAGCGAAGAAAGAGCCGATTTGGCATGGACGATGCAGCAGCTGGGCATTCGCTACGACAATCTCTTCCAAACCAGCTTTCCCTACTCCATGGGTGTGCATCAGAAGCCTACCGATGGCCAGGCCTATCCCGCCCATACCATGCACCTGCACTATTTCCCACCCCTGCTTCGCAGTGCCACCGTCAAGAAATTCATGGTAGGATATGAGATGATGGCAATGCCCCAACGTGATATCACGGCCGAGCAAGCTGCTCAAAAACTCAGCTCTCAAAGCGACGTGCACTATCGCAACACACTACACTAGGAGATATCCATGGCTACAAGACACGCTGTTGAACAAGGCCTTTTGCATCAGCACTACCCCTCTCTGTATGGTCAAACCTATGACGAATCGGAAATGGATCGACGATTTGGGCACCTCATCGAGACCCATCAAAACCTGTTCGGCCAGGTGAGCCCGTCAGTGTTCTCCACTGCTGGAAGGACCGAACTCGGGGGCAACCATACCGACCACAACCTTGGCCGCGTCCTCGCTGCAACCATCAATCTCGATACCATCGCAGCGGTGACAAAGCGTACTGACAACAAGGTGGTCCTCATCAGTGAAGGATATCCGGCTGTCGAGGTTGACTTGCATGTTCTAAAAGTGGTTGAAAGTGAAAAGAACACCACCGAAGCATTGGTCCGTGGCATTGCCTGCGCCTTTTCCAAGCGTGGTCTGAACATTGGAGGATGGCAGGCCAACACCACCAGCCGGGTGCTGAAAGGCTCGGGGCTCTCTTCTTCAGCTGCCGTTGAGGTGTTGTGCGGAACAATTTTCAATCACTTGTACAATACCGATGTCCTCTCCCCTGTCGAGCTGGCCATCATCGGCAAGTTCAGTGAGAACGTATATTTCGGCAAGCCTTCAGGCTTGATGGACCAGATGGCCTGCGCCTACGGGGGGATCATCGGCATCGACTTTGCCGATGAACAAAAGCCGGTCATCGAGCCGATCCAATACTCCTTCTCGGAGCATGGCTATCACCTGTGCATCGTCGATACCGGCGGAAACCATGCAGACCTTACTCCTGCGTATGCCGCAGTCCCTGCCGAAATGCGCAAGGTAGCAGCATATTTTGGTACCAATCACCTGAGGGAAGTTGATCAGGACACATTCCTGCAAGCCCTGCCTGAATTGAGAAAAACGCTGAACAACGATCGATGCATCCTACGTGCAATGCACTTCTTCCAGGAGAATACGAGAGTGGAGAGCATGCTGAAAGCACTCGCTGCCGATGACATCAATGCCTACCTGTCACTGGTCAGGCAGAGCGGTGAAAGCTCCTTCTGCTTTTTGCAGAATCTCTATCCCTCGTTCTTTCCCGAGGAACAGGGATTGAGCCTTGCCATTGCAATGACGAAATCGATGTTGGGCCCTGATGCAACGGTGCGAGTCCATGGAGGGGGTTTTGCAGGTACGATCCAAGCCTATGTGCAGGAAAACGAGTTGGAAGACTACATCCAAGGTATGGAGGCAGTCTTCGGCAAGGGCAGCGTCACCCCCATTGCCGTCAGGAGCAAACCCTCCAGCTGCATTGCTGAGTAACAGAGAAAGCGACAACCAGTTCCTGGTCAAGATATCGTTCTTCGGCCCTGCCCTGATTTGAGTACGTATGTCGGATGTCTGGACACGGTTCATGGGGTCTTCCCGATTCTGGATTACTTCCTTCCTTCAAACGGATTGGTTTCCGGTATTGTTGACAAGGACCTCTGGGGTATCAGCTACGGTGGTGACGTTAAAGTACCGAACCTTGGGTTTCCCTGGGGTTCGACCATGCATGGAGCACGGAATCCAATGCACTCACCTCCTTCGGATATGATGCCTAGTTCGGTATGAAAGAGACGTTCTTCGACACAATAAGCTTTACTGCTTCGTTCGACCAAGCGTTCAGGTCTTCACTTGTGGCATATAAGGTCACGGGTTTGTTTGCCCTTGAGAAGCGACTGGGCCTCATTACGGCATCCGCAAACCTCGATGTCGGTTTCTATGATTCGCTTGTCGACAACGCAGATGATGCACTTGCCACCACCCTGACGGTCAAGGGGGTGTTCAGCAAGTAGGTTGGAGTACTGTTCTTTGCAAACAGGGCAGCGTTCGCTGCCCTGTCTTTATCAATTGAATAAATCCTTGTAATCAGTCCCTATAGCCTTGAAGCTTGATGGCTTATCGAGCAACGTTGCAAGGTTTTGGGGAACTTCCACCGCCGTGCCTATCAAGGGTTCGACCACCTGTTCAAACTTGGCGGGGTGGGCTGTCGATACCACGATCGTCGGCTGGCCGGCAAAGTGGTCGCGTCTGACTCGCC
>Ga0116152_10004608_pt1 | contig 10867 bp, 11 predicted proteins | sample AD_UKC119_MetaG_FD_89894 | JGI IMG/M metagenome (GOLD analysis project Ga0116152, IMG submission 89894) | Active sludge microbial communities of municipal wastewater-treating anaerobic digesters from Hong Kong - AD_UKC119_MetaG | ecosystem: Engineered > Bioreactor > Anaerobic > Digestate...
CACATGGCCGCGGTGGACCAGTTCCTCCTTGATCGGCGCATAGTTCTCAATGATGCCGTTGTGGATCAGGGCCAGGTCGCCGCTGGTGCCCTGGTGCGGATGGGCGTTCACATCGTTCGGCGGACCGTGCGTGGCCCAGCGCGTATGGCCGATGCCCACCGTTCCCAATGTGGACCTGCCGTTGATGTGCGACTCCAGATCGCTCACCTTCCCCTGGCACTTGTAGATGGTCAGCGCATCACCTTCCAACAACGCCACGCCCGCACTGTCGTAGCCCCGGTATTCCAGGCGACGCAGTCCGTTGATCAGGATCGGATAGGCTTGTTTCTCTCCCAGGTAGGCGACGATCCCGCACATGTCCGTTCAGTATGTGGTAAATGTAAGGAGCAGGCGCATGGGGGTATCCGGATGATCCGGGCCACAAAGGATCGCCCTGTTCGCGCTCACGCCCGCACTGCTCGCCACCAGTACGAGCCCATCGTTCGGCAAGGTGCCGTTCATCACCTGGAGCGCATAACGGGTGATGTTGAACCGGTAGGTCCGTTCGCTCAGGTCATAGGTACCGCCGATCCCGGTGACCCCGTTCAGCTGATCCGGCAGAAAGGAATCGCTGCCATCCACTTCCCGGAAGAGGAGCAGGGTGCCCGGCGGGGTCAGGAACGGATGGAAGCTGCCGCGCACCGGTACGATCAACTCGGCTTTGGACAAGGCCTTGCCCGGCTCCAGCCGCTCCGGCAGATCGGGGAAACGCAAGGCCGCGCGGGAGCCCCCAAGGGTCTGCAGATAGAGCGCCTCGCTCGGTGCGCTCTGATCGTTCAAGGCTTCGATGAGCCCGGTCGTTACGGCCTGGGAGCGGTCCCTTTCCACCGAGGTGTAGCGCACCCCACTGGCGCTCATGATCAAGTCCAGGCTCCGGAGCAGTTCGGGCTGGTTGTTGGCGTCGTGATAATAGACCGTCACCTTCGAGTTGTTCCCGATGGTATTGATGTAGAGGATACCGCCCTGGTTGGGGGCTTGCGGACCGTTCTCCACGGAGACCTTGACACCCTTGAAGAACTGCAGGAACGAGGTATTGTCCGTGAAGGACGGACTGCCGAACTCGTTCAGGAAGCGTTCCGCGAGCTGCAACTGCAAGGGGATGCGCACCTGCGGCACCACGGTGTCGTTGGCCAGGATCACATTCCTGGTGGGGTCCGGGGTGATCTCACCACCATGCAAGGCGACCAGGTCATCGGCGTACACCTCCGGCCGATCATCCGAATGGTAGACCGAATCGACCGAGAGCGACGCACTGAGCTCCTGCACCACGAACCGCTGCCGACTGAGGTCGCCGTAGTGCGTGGTGGATGATTCGAAGGCCAGTGCCAGTACGATGCTGTCCGCGACAAGTCCGCTGTTGTCCTGCCCCTGACCGATGTTGTTGGAGGTGAGCCGGAGCTGGGCGACGAGGCTGGCCTTGAGCGTACCGAAGTCCGGATCAACATACGAGCCGACCAGGTTGCGCGAGAGGCCACTGGTCTGCACCGCACTGTCCTGGAAGGTGAAGGCGTGCATCACCGCCGTATCGGCTGCAAGGCCGAGTGGCTGGCCGGGCAGCAGTTCAAGCCCGAGATCATCGTCCGGCTTGCGGCATCCGTGCAGGACAAGGATGGCGAGACAGGTCAGCAGCAACCTGGACGGCAGGCCTGCGGGCCGGTGCGGGAATGGTGCGGTCACCGGATCAAACGAGGGCTTCCTCCAGGATGGTCTGGTAGAACTCGGCGTGGGCCTTCACCGGGTCGCCGTCCGCCACGAAGGGCATCACCGGCTTCTCGTAGGCTTTCACGGCCGTTTCCAATCCCTTGCTCAGCTTCGCGGTGGAGCGCACCACGGCATCGGAAAGACCCATGGCGAACTTCACCAGTTCATCCGTGTTCGGCTTGGCCAGTCCTTTCAGCAAGTCCTTGTCGAAGCCTTCCATCACCAGCTTCTTGGCGAGGTCCTTATCCAGCGCCTCCGACTTCTGATCGTGCACGCTGAAGACCAGCTTCGTATTCTCGAAGTGGGGGTCGTCCGCGAAATGATGGCGCACATACAGGGGTACGAAAGCCGTCATCCAGCCGTGGCAGTGGATGATGTCCGGCACCCAGCCGAGCTTGCGCACGGTCTCCAGCACACCACGACCGAAGAAGAGGGCCCGTTCATCGTTGTCGGGGAAGAAGTTCCCCTCGGCATCGTGGGTATCAGCCTTGCGGCGGAAATACTCCTCGTTGTCGATGAAATACACCTGCATGCGTGCGCTGGGCACACTGGCCACCTTGATCAGGAGGGCATGGTCGGTGTCGTTGATGATCAAGTTCATCCCGCTCAGGCGGATGACCTCGTGCAACTGATGGCGGCGCTCATTGATGCACCCGAACTTGGGCATGAACACCCGGATCTCGTTGCCGAGGTCCAGGATGCCCTGGGGCAGATGCCGCGCGACCTTCGCCATTTCCTCCGGACCGTCCATGAAGGGTTGGATAGACTGGGAAATGGTGAGGATCTTCGCGTTCTTCAAACTCATGGTCGATCGGGGAATTGCGGGTACAAAAATATAGACTTTTAAGCGGAACTTCAACCTTGACGCCTAGCTTCGCCCCCCTCCCACCCTCACGGAAACCGCGTCCTACTTGGATTTCTTAGCACTCCCCCCGGCCATGGCCGAGTGGTCCGCCCGGGCGCGTCGCGAGGGCCTTTCCGTTGGTTTCGTGCCCACCATGGGCGCCCTGCACCAGGGCCACCTCGATCTGATCGCAAGAGCGCGCCAGGCACACCCCAGGGTGGTTTGTAGCATTTTCGTCAACCCGCTGCAATTCAACAACTTGGAGGACCTTGAGCGCTACCCCCGGCAGCTTGAACAGGACCGCGCCATGCTCCAAGAGGCCGGCTGTGATGCCCTTTTCGCCCCTCAAGCCGAAACGTTGTTCGCTGACCTTCAGCCCCATACCTACGATCTGGGCGGTTTGGACGGCCATTGGGAGGGCCCTTCCAGGCCCGGTCATTTCCAAGGCGTGGTGAAGGTGGTGGAGCGGCTGTTCCACTTCGTGCGCCCGGATGAGGCCTTTTTCGGCGAGAAGGATCGCCAGCAGCTCACCCTGCTGCGGCACATCGCCAGGCAGGAGCACTGGCCGGAACGGATCATCGCCTGCCCGACCATGCGCGCTGTGGATGGCCTGGCCTTGAGCTCCAGGAACGCCAGACTTTCGCCCGGTGAACGGGACCAGGCGACCATCCTGTTCAAGGCGCTGACCGTGGCTGCGCGCATGGCCTTCAAGCACCCGGTGGAGGAGGTTGACCGAGCGGTGAAGGACGCGCTGCAAGCAGAACCCACGGTCACGCTGGACTATTTCGGCATCGCGGACCACGACACCTTGGAGCCCCTGAAGGATTGGGGTGATCGGGACCTAGCCGTGGCGCTGATCGCTGCGCAGGTGGGGCCCGTGCGGTTGATCGACAACATCACCCTGGTACGCTGACCGGCCGGGTACCACGGGTACCTTCGCCGCTCCTTTGCACCATGACCATCGAAGTCGTCCGCACCAAGATCCATCGCGTACGGGTCACCGAAGCGAACCTGGACTATATCGGCAGCATCACCATTGACGAGGACCTGATCGACGCGGTCGGGCTGGTGGAGGGAGAGAAGGTGCAGGTGCTGAACGTGAACAACGGCGAGCGGCTGGAGACCTATGTGATCAAAGGTGAGCGCGGCAGCGGCGTGATCTGCATGAACGGTCCGGCCGCACACAAGGTGCAGGTGGGCCATATCGTGATCATCGTGTCCTACGCGCACATGGACTTGGAAGAGGCGCGGGCCTTCCGCCCCAGCATCATCTTCCCGGATGAAGCGACCAACCGGCTCCGGTCATGAAGAAGCTGCTCTTCAATACATTGAAGATCGTGGTGCCCATCGCCCTGGGGGTGTGGCTCGTCTACTATTCCTACGCACAGCTCGATGCCAAGCAGCGGGGGGAGCTCTTCGATGCCTTCAGGCAGGCCGATCTGCGCTGGCTGGTCGCCGTGCTGGTGCTGGGCTGGTTGAGCCATGTGAGCCGCGCCTGGCGCTGGCGCTACCTGCTGGAGCCGCTCGGACATCGCGTGCGGTTCTGGAGCAGCTACCACGCCGTGATGGCCGGCTACTTCATGAACATGCTGCTTCCACGGGCCGGCGAGGCGAGCCGTGCGGTCACCCTCTACCGCCTGGAGAACGTACCCTTCGAACGGGGCTTTGGCAGCATCCTGGCCGAACGTGCGGTGGACATGGTGATGCTGCTGGGCATCACCGGGGTCACCCTGCTGCTGCAGCTGGACAAGCTGGACATGTTCCAGGAGCGCATCCTTGCCTTCCGGGCCGGACAGGCCACGGATGCCGCCGAGCCGGATGGCATCAATTGGGTCCTGTGGGTCGGCGCAGCCTTCGTGCTTGCCGTGATCGGTGCGGCCTACATCGTCTGGTCCCGGCCCGCCCTGCGTGCCCGCGCCATGGATGGTGTGCGCGGCTTCATCGCCGGCGTGGGCTCCGTGTTCCGTACCCGGGACAAGGGGGCCTTCCTCCTGCATACCTTCCTGATCTGGGGCCTATACGTGGCCATGTTCCTGCTTGGGTTCCAAGCTCTGCCCAGCACCAGCGACGTTCCCCTTGCGGGCTTGTTGGCCGGATTCATCGCCGGCTCGGTGGGCATCATCCTGGTGCAGGGTGGGATCGGCGTTTCCCCGGCCTTCGTGGCGCTGATCGTGGGCCTGTACATGGCCCCGCCGGAGGGTGGTGGCCTCATCCGGCCCGATGCGCTCGCCATCGGCTGGCTGCTCTGGCTCGTGCAGACGGCCATGTTGATCGGCCTCGGTGGCCTATCGCTACTTTTGGCCGCTCGCGACCGGAAACCGAACCTACCATGAGCACCGCGACCATTCCTGCGACCGCTGACAGACGAATCCTGGACCTCGTGCAGATCCAGCGCGCAGTGAACATCTGGCGCATGAAGGGTGACCGCATCGTGTTCACCAACGGATGTTTCGACATCCTCCACCGTGGGCACGTGGAATACCTGCAGGAAGCAGCAGCCCTTGGAGACCGTTTGATCATCGGCGTGAACAGCGACGCCAGCGTGCGCCGCCTCGGCAAGGCCACCGATCGCCCCTTCAACGATCAGGACAGCCGCGCCAAGGTGCTGGCGGGCCTGCGACTGGTGGACGCTGTTGTGATCTTCGAGCAGGACACGCCGCTGGAGCTGATCCAAACGATAGGCCCTGATGTGCTGGTGAAAGGCGGCGACTGGACCGAGGACAAGATCGTTGGAGCCGAAATCGTAAAGGCCCGCGGCGGCGAAGTGCGCTCCCTGAAGCTGGTGGATGGCTTCTCCACGACCGCGCTGGTCGAGAAGATCCGGAAGGGCTGACCTTCATCCTGGTTCGTTCCTTCGCAGCATGGGCCTCAGCATTCATTTCCATGGCACCCTACGCACGTTCGCCGCGTTACCGCAGTTGCGTGAGGTGCTGCTTCGACATGGCAATGCAGCTGAAGCGGAGCTGATCGACATCGACGATGAGATGGGCGAACTGGGCAGATACCTGAACGACGCGCTGATGGACACCTCGCCCCCGTTGAAGGGCTTTCTGCTCCAATTCAGACCCGGGTGCGAACCTGTGTTCTTCGTCTTCGGCAAGGATCGCCGGATGGCCTGCAGTTGCAAGACACAGTTCACCACACTGGACAACCATATGCGCATCGTGCATCTGCTGGAGGAGACTGCCTCGCTGTTCGAGGAGTTCGTGGTGAACGATGAGGGTGGTTACTGGGGAACCCATGATGAAGTGGAATTGCTCGCCCGGCGGAATCGCCTGGCCCAGGCCATGGAGATGGTGGCTGGAGCGCTGGCGCATGGCAAACCAAAGGCCCGGCCGATGGCCGATCACGATCTGAACTGAACACATGGCCAAGGTCCGCTCCCGCTTCGTTTGCCAGAACTGTGGCAGCAGCTACGCGCAATGGCTCGGCCAATGCACGCAATGCAAGGAATGGAACACCCTTGTTGAGGAGGTCGTTGACCGGGTGGAGGAGAAACGCGGAGCTCCTGCCAGCGTGAGGAGCCGCAACCCGAAGCCGATCGCCATCGCCGAGATCCCCGCTCAGGATGGCCCACGCATCCCGCTGAGCGACCGTGAACTTGCCCGCGTGTTGGGCGGCGGGCTGGTACCGGGCAGCATGGTATTGCTCGGCGGCGAACCGGGCATTGGCAAGAGCACCCTGCTGTTGCAGACCGCCTTGCGCAATCCGCACCTGAAGACCTTGTATGTGAGCGGTGAGGAGAGCGAGCACCAAGTGAAGATGCGCGCAGAGCGGTTGGAAGCGACGCGCCCGAACGGACGGACGAACGAAGGCAACGGCTGCTTCGTGCTGACGGAAACGAACACACAGAACATCTTCAAGCACATCGAAGCATTGCAGCCCGGCCTCGTCGTGATCGACAGCGTGCAGACGCTGCATACCGCGGTGCTTGATGCGAGCCCCGGCAGCGTGGGCCAGGTGCGAGAGTGCACAGCAGAGCTGATGCGCTTCGCGAAGACCACAGGGATCCCGATGGTGTTGATCGGCCACATCACGAAGGATGGCTTCATCGCCGGACCGAAGGTGCTGGAGCACATGGTGGATTGTGTGCTGCAGTTCGAGGGGGATCGCGACCATGCGTACCGCCTGCTGCGACCGTTGAAGAACAGGTTCGGCAGCACCAACGAGCTCGGCATTTACGAGATGCAGGGCAGCGGTCTGGCCGAAGTGGAGGATCCGAGCCAGGTGTTGCTGGGACGGCGGGAGGAGCGCCCGAGCGGTGTGGTGGTGGCCGCCACGATGGAGGGCATGCGGCCGCTGTTGATCGAAGTGCAGGCGTTGGTGAGCAGTGCGGTATACGGTACACCACAGCGCAGTTCCACCGGCTTCGACCTGCGGCGATTGAACATGTTGCTCGCGGTGATGGAAAAGCGTTGCGGCTTCCGCCTGGGGCAGAAGGACGTGTTCCTGAACCTGGCCGGTGGCTTCCGGGTGGAGGAGCCGGCGATCGACCTGGCCGTGGTGTGCGCGGTGCTCAGCAGCAATGCGGATATCGCCGTGCCGATGGACGCGTGTTTCGCCGGCGAGGTGGGCCTGACCGGTGAGATCCGTCCTGTCACCCGCACCGAACAACGCATCGCTGAGGCCGCCAAGCTCGGCTTCGCACGGATCTTCGTCCCAAGGGGTACCAAGGGCATCGATCCGGTGAAAGGCATCCAAGTGGTGCAGGTGGGCCAGGTGAACGAAGTGCTCGGCCACCTTTTCGGCTGATCACCACCTGCGCAGGATCCCCTCGGCCGCCCAACGTCCCGTGCTGAACGCGCCTTGCAACAGGAAGCCACCGGTCGGTGCGTCCCAGTCGAGCATCTCGCCAGCCACGAACAGCTGCGGATGGTGCTTCAACGAGAGGTCATCGTTCACAGCTTCCATCGCGACCCCACCCACCGTGCTGATCGCCTCGTCGATCGGGCGCAGGGCATGTACGGGTACACGGACCTGCTTCACATCCTCGGCCAGGTGTCGACCGTCCAGATACCGTTCCATGGGGGTGAAGGCCTTCAACATGGCGAGGGAAGGGCGGTCCAGGTGTAACGCGGCGGTCCGCTCCTTCCAACCCGCATCGCGCAGCTTCCCGGTGATGCGTTCCATGCTCAGGTCGGGCTTGAGGTCGATGAACAGTGCAGCCTTCCCGTTGCTGTTCAACTGCGTGCGCACCTCGGGCACCACCGGGTAGATCGCATTGCCTTCGAAGCCATGTTCCGTGATGGTGAGTTCACCGCGTACTTCCTTGTCGCCGCAGCGCACCGCGATGTTCTTGAGCGGTTTGCCGATGTGCGGTCGCAGGTTCTCCGGCACGTGCGACTCCACCCCGCAATTGCCCGGCTGGAAAGGGACCGTGCGCACCCCGATCCGCTCAAAGGCCGTGAGCCACTCCCCTGTGGAACCGGTCCTCGCCCAGGAGGCGCCACCCAGTGCGAAGAGGCAGGCATCCGCTTCGATCGGTCGCTCCTCTTCACCGTTCGTGATCACCGGCCGCACCAGGTCATCGAAACCGACGAAACGATGTGCGGTATGGATCAGCACAGCCTTCGCCTTCACCGCATCGATGATCGCCTTGAGCACCTCGGCCGGCTTGATGCCGCGCTGGGGGAACACACGGCCACTTGTACCAACGAAGGTGGGTATACCCATCGACGCCAGCCATTCCCGCAATGCCCCAGGACCGAAGGCTTCCAGCATCGGACGCATGCGATCGATCGGTGTGTAATGAGCATGCAATGCCTGGTCGGACGCACCATTGGTGATGTTCAACCCTCCGTCACCGGCGACGAGGAACTTGCGGCCCGGGTTCCGTCCCTGCTCGTACAGGTGAACGGTGCAGTGATCCGCGAGGTGATACGCTGCGATCAAACCTGCCGGTCCACCGCCGATGATCGCGATCCGCAACGCGTGCTTCAGGTCCTTCATCGCGCGTAGGCCTTCCCCAGGCTCCTGAACACCTGCGCCCAAGGCACCCCGCCAGGCTTCCTACCCAGGCGTACGATGACCAGCTCTCTTGTCGGGTCCACGTAGATGTATTGCCCCAGGATGCCCTGAGCCATGAAGTCGCCCTCGGCGGAAGGCAACCACCATTGGTACTGGTAGCGAGCCGCACTTCCGTTCGTGGTATCGACCATGGTACTGCGCGCCACCCAGGCCTCGGGAACAAGCTGCTGGCCGCGCCAGGCACCCTTGTGCAGGTATAACGATCCGAGCTTGGCGAAGTCGCGTGCAGGACTGTTCAGGCAGCAGAAGGTCTTCTCGATGCCTCCATCCTTCCGGTCGGTGCTCCAACTGGAGGCATAGGCCATGCCCAACGGCGACCACAGGCGATCGTTCAGGTATTGCGTGATGGTCCGCGGGTCGCCCTTGGCCCGCAGTGCGCGTTCCAGGATGAGCCCGAGCAACTGGCTGTTGCCGCTCACGTACTCGAACTCCGTTCCGGGCGCGCGTTCCAACTTCATGCGCGCCATGTTCTTGTACAACCTTCTACCGTAGTAGTACTTCGCCGCCGAGCCAAAGGGGTTGACATAGCTCTCACTGAACTTGAGCCCACTGGTCATCTGCAACACCTGTTCCACGGTGACGGAGTCGAAACCGTTCTCCTTCAGCTCCGGCACGAAGTCCGTGACGTGCTGTTGCACATCGCCGATGAAACCGTCCGCAATGGCGCAGCCGATCAGCATGCTCATCACGCTCTTCGCCATGGAGAAGGAGGTGTGCACGTGCGCTGGATCGTAACCCTTGAAGTAGCGCTCGTACTTGATCGTATCCCGATGGATGATCAGAAAGGCGACGGTCGCGTGCCGTTCCAGGTATTCGTCGAAGGGCACCTCCTCTCCCGCCTTGCTGATGGTCTTCGGGGCCTTCTCCGGCTGCGCGATCGGATAGGTGAAGGGATGCGCGGATGGCGCCAGTTCACGCGAAGGGAACTTCTTGTGGTCCCGCGTGTCGGCGAAATTGTACATGAAGAAGCGCCCAACGGTGCACGCGCTCATCAGGAACAGCGCACCGATGAGCCCCACGGTCCTCGCTCCCATGCGGGCAAGGTAGGGCACAGGGACTGCCGAACGGAGACGTTAATTCTTCACAGATCAGCGGGTTAGGCCTCTCATTGAATTAGTATGCACGCATACCTCTTGTATCTTTGCGGCATGAGCAACGAACAACCTCGCATCATCGAGACCGGATCCGCCATGGTGGAGCTGGTATCCGATGAGCTTGTGGAGGTGCGGTTCAAGCCCGAGGTGAAGTTGGATGTGGAGGGGATGGGTGCGATCGTAGCCGCCAAACGGGACCTGATCGCCGACCGACAGGTGGATGTCCTCGCCATCCTTCCACCGGAACTCGATTTCGAGCTGAACGTGTTGAGCATGGACCACCATGCCCTGGGCGGTGGCTGCGGAGGTGCCCAGCGCCTGGCGCTGGCGGCTCAAAGCGCGTTCAACCTGCGGATCACCGACATCTACTTCCGATATCATCCGCGTGAGCATGCCACACGCATCTTCCTGACCGAGGAGGACGCACGGAAGTGGCTGACCACGAAGCTCCCGGAACCTTCAGCCTCCTGATCCCTATTCCTTCACGAGCTTGTAGAGCTCCTTCAGATCGGGGATCAACACCACTTCGATGCGGCGGTTCTTGGCCTTGTCGTTGGGGTCCACCGGCACGTATTCCCCGCGACCTGCTGCGGTGATGCGCACGGGATCGATGCGGCTGGACTCCTGCATGATGCGCACCACGCTGGTCGCGCGGGCCACACTGAGGTCCCAATTGTCCTTGTAGGCGCTGCCAGCGGCGATCTTGTCGGTATCGGTGTGCCCTTCCACCAGGATGCTGAGGTCCTTCTCGTTCTCAATGGCCTTGGCCAGCTTGCCGATAGCCTCGCGACCCTTGGCGTCGACCGCTGCACTCCCGCTTGGGAACAACAGTTTGTTGTCCATGCTCACGTAGATCCGACCGTTGCGGTGTTCTACGGTAAGCCCTTTGCCCTCGAAGCCGGAGAGCGCCTGGCTCACGCGGTCCTTGAGGTCCTTCATCGCGGCGTCCTTCGCGTCGATCTCCGCCTGCAATGACGCCAGGGCCGCCTGCTTCTCACCCACCCGCTTCGCCAGTGCGTTCACCGAATCCTCCTTGTTCTGCAGGTCGAGCCGCATGGCCTCCAGGTCGGTGAGCAACTTGCGGTTCTCCCCAGTGCTCCCTGCGAGCAGGGCGTTGTACTTGTTCAGCAGCTCGTCATTGAGCGTGTTGATCTTGTCGTAC
>Ga0116152_10004609_pt1 | contig 10867 bp, 8 predicted proteins | sample AD_UKC119_MetaG_FD_89894 | JGI IMG/M metagenome (GOLD analysis project Ga0116152, IMG submission 89894) | Active sludge microbial communities of municipal wastewater-treating anaerobic digesters from Hong Kong - AD_UKC119_MetaG | ecosystem: Engineered > Bioreactor > Anaerobic > Digestate...
CCGGCGCGCAAGGGCCTGGTCTACAACCAGCGCTTCGGGCTGGGCGATGCCGACGCCATCGTCTACGTCAACGTGCTCGGCCCCAACGGGAGTGGCTTCAGCAGCGAGGCCAACAGCGCGGTGCTGCAGCGCCTGCGGCAGGAGTTCGGCGCCGGCCAGCGGCGGCTGGAGCCGCTGGTGCTCCGCGCCGCCGCTGGGCAGTGCGTGGACGTGCGGCTGCGCAACCTGCTGCCGGCACAGCTCGCCGACGGACCGCTGCGCTCGGCGTCGGGCGAAGCGCTTACCGGGCACTATCAGGACAACTTCCTGTCGATGATCACCGACGGCTTCAACGTCAACCAGTTCCGCATGTCGTCCAGCGTCGGCCTGTCGGCTCCTCTGGTCGGCCAGAGCGTCCTCAACGGCGACGGCAGCAATGTCGGCATCAACAGCGCGGAACTGTCGGACCCGGCGTCGGGCGAGCCGCCGCGCTGGCAGGGCAGCCTGCAGCCACCCTGCCCCGGTGGGCCCTGCGAAAACAACCTGCAGATGAGCTGGTACCTGGGTGACTACGACAACGCGCCCGACGGCAGCCCGTCTCCCAAACCGATCGAGTACGGCGTACTGCCCCTGCGCAGCTTCGGCGACCCGATCAAGCATCCCATGCACGGGCTGGTCGGTGCCCTGGTGGTCGGCCCGGCCGGCAGCAGGCTGTGTACCGAAGCGGAATACACCGACACACGCGAGCGTGAGGCCGACCGCGGCACCGCCATGTCCGCCAACGTCTGCGACGTGCAGGGGCGCCTGCTGTACCGCGACCTGGTGGCCGTGCTGCAGGATGCCGTGCGGCTGCAGCGCGATGGGCACGCCGTGCCCAACCTGGAGGGCGCCGAAGAACCCGACGACTACGGCAGCAAGGCCGTCAACTACCGCACCGAACCCCTGTGGGCGCGCCGTGGCGGCGACCCCTCGGTCGCATTCGACGAGCGCAACAGCTTCGACTACGCGCACGCGCTCAGCACCAAGGGCTTCAAGGCAGCCTCCGGCGAGGTGGTGTGCCGCTCCGGCGTGCGTGCCATGACCAGCGAGTGGGGCGCCGAGCACGCCTGCGACAGCGAAACCCCCACCTTCGTGGCCGCCGCCGGCCGCGAGGTGCGCATGCGGCTGGTGCACCCGGGCGGCCACACGCGGCAGCAGGCGATCTCGCTGGCGGGACACGCCTTCACCCCCTACCCGTACCTGAACGGCTCTCGCGCGATGGCCCCCACCAGCGGCGAGGCCCTGCGCGACGCCTGGATCGTCGAAGGCCACGTCAACGGCATGGGGCCCATGACCACCGGCAACCTGCTGGTGCGTGCCGGCGGTGCGCGCCATGTGCCCATGGACTACCTCTGGCGCAGCCAGGCCAGTTTCCTGTTCGACGGCGGCCTGTGGGGCATGTTGCGCGTGCTGCCCGACACCCGTACCCAGTGAGCCAGCCACAGCGGCATTGCAAAGCGAGGAGAACGCCATGCCCGTCTTCGAAGTGCTTGATTCCCCCGACGATTTCAGCGGCGGCTATTACGTCGACTGGTTCGAGCAGCCCGCCGGCCTCCTGGTGCCGGTGTGCGGCTACACGGCGGGCAACTGCCGTTACGACCTGGAAAACCTGACCCTCACGGTCGACGTGTCCGGGCCTGCGGTGGAGCTGTCGGTCTGCAGCCAGAACCGGGTTCGCGGGCAGTTCCGGCGCGGCGACCCGGTGCTGCTGGCCGACTGCCACCCCACCCAGAAGCCCTTGCGGCTCACGTTCGCGCCACCGGTGCGCGCCGTGGGGGCTTACGTTGGCGCCGAAGGCCTGGCCGGCCAGGACTACGACGCCGTGCTGAACGTTGCCGATGCCGCCACTGGCAACGGCCAGGGCCGCAACGTGCGCGCCACCCTCAGCAACCAGGTCGGCACGGCACCGTTCCTGGGTTTGCGCAGCCCGGCCGGCACGCGCATCGGCGAGGCGTGGTTCGACGCACTCTCGGCCGACGCCGCCACCGTGCTGCAGCGCGTGGCGATCGGCCCCCTGTACTTCCTGCTTTGAGGCCCGCCGAGCCCCGTGCGCCATGAGCCCTCTACCGAGCACATCCAGCCACGCCCCGCGCTCCGGTGCGCGTGCGTGGGGACGTGCTTGCGGCTGGATCGCGGCACTTTCGATTGCCGCTTGTGGGGGCGCGTGGGCGGCCGAGGCCCCACCCGCCACCGCCCGTGCCGAGCAAGGGGGGCTGGCGCTGCAGCTCAGCCTGCAACCGGCCGGCAAGGAACCGGGCCGCTATCTGGCCCGGTTGAGCTTCAGCGACGCGGGCAGTGGCGCGCCTTTGCCCGGCCTGCAACCGGCAGCGTGGATGCAGCAGCTTCGCTCGCCCGCGCAGCTCGAACTGCCCTGCGAAGACCGGGCACGCCGCTTCGTGGCCGGCTCCCTGGGCTCGCGCGCCGACGTCGACCTCAACACCTACCACCTGGTCAGCCTCAACCAGGACCGGACCCTGCACTTCATCAACCCGCAGGTCCGCATCCGCAACTCGCGCATGGAGGCGACGGTCCAGCTCTCCGGCGATGGCTTCGACTGGGTCCACGATGCCGACACGCACCAGCTGGCCGTTACGCTGCGCGACGCCGGCCGGCTGGCCGTGGTGGACACGCTCACGCAGCGCCTGGCAGGCGAAATGGACCTCGGCCCGGGGAGCCGCCCCACCCGCGTCGCGCTTGACCCTGGCGGCCGGCGCGCCTGGGTGGGGCTGGATGGCGCAGGGGCGCTGGCCGTGGTGGATCTTGCCAAGCGGCGCGAGCTGGGCCGCGTTCCTCTGGGCTCGGCCAGGAACACCGGCGCCATCACCCTGGCGGCCGTGCCCGGCCGGCCGTGGCTGGTGGCGGCCACCGCCCAGCCGCCGGCCGCCGTGCTCATCGACACCGACAAAGCGCGCGCCATCGGTCGCCTGTCCCTCCCGGCAGGCCCGGTGGCGGTGGCCTGGAGCCCTGCGGCGGAGCGCGTGCTGGTGCTGTCGGGCCAGACCGGCGTGGTGTCCCAGATCGCCGTCTCGCCCACCGGCTTGCAGTTGGACGGTCAGGTGGTGCTGGAGCCCGGCGCACTGGCTCTCGCGGTGGTGGGTGAAGGCCGGCATGTGCTGGTCAGCAACGTGCAGCGGCACGAAATCAGCCTGATCGACCTGGCGCGCGGTGTGCGCACCGATCGGGCCAAGGTGCCGGACTGGCCCGATCACATCATCACCACGCGCGACTTCGCCTACGTGCGCTCGCAGGCCAGCAACAACGTCACCCTGTTCGCGCTGGACGCCGCACGCGGCGGGCGTCTGCAGGCGCTGGCCGTGCCGTTGGGCCGGGCCTCAGCCAGCGAGATGCCCAAGGCGATCAACGTGGCGCCACTCATGGTGCCGGCGCCCGACGGCCACGGCATCTGGGCCGCCGTGGCCGCCGACGCGCAGATCTACCGCTACAACGAAGGTCTGATGGTGCCCAGTGGCAGCCTCGACAACTACCGCCGCAACCCGCGTGCGCTGATGCTCATCGACGAAAGCCTGCGTGAAGTCGCGCATGGGCGGTTCGAAGGGCCGGTGCGTGTGCCGCGCAGCGGGCGCTACGACGTGGTGGTGCTCAACTCCTCACCCTCGTTCACAGGTTGCCTGGGCGTCACGCTGCAAGGTCCGCCCGAATCGACCGAGCCCGATGCACCAGCGCCACCCCGCCTGGTGCGCTGGAGCCAGGACGGTCGCGAAGTGCGCTTCGCCGTCCAGCTGGAGCAACCCCCGGCCGACCTTGCGCGAGACCCGATAGCCGCGCAGGCGCCTGATGTGCAGGCGCTGCTGGTCGGCCCTCACGGCAGCTGGCAGAAGCGCACACGCATGATGCCGGCGTCGCGCTGGCACTGGGAAGCGCAGCTTCAGCTGCCGCAAGGCGTGAACGCATCCGACGCCCAGTTGTTGCTGCAGAGTCAGCGGCTCGGATGGGCGTTTGCCAGCACGCGGCTGGGCACGCTGGGTACGAATGGGGCAACGCCCGCACAGGAGGTCAAGCGCCATGAAGCTCGTTGAGCCGATGGTGCGTGCGGATCGCCGCAGGGTGCTCGGTTGGGGCCGGGCTTTGCCCGCCCTCGCCTGCGGCGCCTGGCTCGCGCCCACCATGGCGCGGCCCGCCACAGCCTGGCTTCCGGCCCCGAACCTGCCGGACGCGACGCTGCAGAACCATCAGGGTCGCGACCTGCGCCTGTTGAGCGACGTCATGAAGGATCGCGTGCTGCTGGTCCATTTCTTCTACACCGGCTGCGCCACCGTCTGCCCGCCGCAGACCGCCCTGCTGCGTGAACTGCGCCGTCGTCTGGACGTGCAAGCCCCGGCGCGCAACCCGCTGTTTGTGGGCCTGAGCGTCGATCCCCTGGGCGACGGCCCGGCGCAGCTGCGGGCCTACCTGCAGCGCTTCGACATCCAGGCCGGGCGCGAGGCCGGCTGGGTGTGGCTCACCGGCCATCCCACCGCCATGGCCAGGGTGCTGCGCGGCTTCGGCGTGGCCACCGCTGCGCCGGACCAGCACCCGAACCTGCTCTGGCTGGGCGACACGCGACGCGAGCGCTGGACGCGCACCGCTTCCTTGCAGTCACCCGAACAGCTGGCGGCCCGTCTGGCCGAGGTGATGGCATGAAACGTACCCGCGCGGCCTGTCTGCTGACCTGCGCGTGGCTGATCGCGGCGTCGGCAGGGTTTGCGCAGACCAACGAAAACGCACTGGCAGCGCAGCGCGAAGCCGGACGGGCGTTGTTCCATGGCGAACGCATGTTCCAGCGCCCCGTCAAGGTCGCAGGAGCCGCCATGCCGTCCGACGCCGCGGCCTGCGCGCTGTGCCATGGCCGCAGCGGCCAGGGCGGTCTGGAAGCCGGCGTCAGCGTGCCGTGGCTGAGCGAAGGCACACCGCCTTCGCAGGACCTGGCCCGCCGCGTGGTTCAGGCTCTGGCGCGTGGCCAATCGGTGCGCGGCCAGGCCCTGCAGCCGCCGATGCCCCGCTACGACCTGACACCCGCGGAGCGCGACGCGCTGGCGGCCTTCCTGGCCGTGCTCGGCACCGACGCCGAACCGGTGCGTGGCGTCGACGCCAGGCAGCTGCGCATCGGGATGGTGCTGCCTCGCTCCGGGCCCCGTGCCAACGCGGCTCAGGCCGCTTTCCGCGGCCTGCAGGGGCAGTTCGAACAGATCAACCGCTCGGGCGGGCTGTACGGTCGCCAGCTCAGGCTGGTGGCTCTGCCGACAGACGCCGACCCGGCCAGCCAGTCCGGGCCGTGGCAGCAGCAGCTTGCCGGCGCATTGGCCCGCGAGCCCGTGCTGGCCCTGGCGGGCAGCTGGATCGGCGACCTGCCGGCGCCCCAGTGGCAATGGCTGCAGAAGCAGCGCCTGCCGCTCATCGCCAACCTGGGGCCGGCCCTGCGCGAACCGGCGGCCACCCCGGGCTGGACCACCAGCCTGCTGCCCAGCGTGCAGGCACAACTGGCTGGCTCCGCCACGGATTTCGACACGCGTTGCGTCCACAGTCAAAGGTTGCAGGTGGCGCTGGCGCCCGTGTCCGGGCTGCGCGAGGCGGTTGCCGCCGCCCTTCCAGGCCGCACCCTCGGCTTCAACGCCGCGCTGCCCGCCAGCGCCGCCGCAGCCACCGCCCCTGCCGGAACGGCAGCCGACACCGGCCAGCACGTGCTCGCCCTGCTGCCCGCCGCAGAGGTGGAAGCCCTGCGCCAGCGGCTGGGCCCGCAAGACTGCCTCTGGACGCTGGCCATGTTCTCCGGCGCTGGCGGCGCGAAGGCGCGCGGGCCGGAGCTGCTGGTGTTGCCGGCGCAGGCCACCTTGCCGCTGGCCGGCGGCGACCCGCAAGCCCTGTGGGAATCGCTCGGCCGGCTGGCCGGCCAGTTGACGGCCGAGCTGCTGTCGCAGGCCGGCCGGCGCGTGCAGCCGGAATCGCTGGTGCGCGCCCAACTCACGCAAACCGCCTTCGAGCCGGCGCCCGGCGTCAAGCTGGAGCTCACGCGCACGCGCCGCCATGCCCTGCCCGTTCTGGCCACCTGGAGGAAAAACGATGACAACCCATGACCTCGCCCACCGGTCCGCTCGCCGCACGGCAGCGGGTGTGTTGCTCACCGCCCTGGCCTGGCCCGCGGTGGCGCAGACGCCCAACCCCTCATTCGCGATCATCGGCCACATCGAGCAACTGCAGCTCGACCAGCCCGGCAACGCGCTTTCCGGCGGCAAGGTGCGGGTGAAGGGCGTCGAGGTGACGCTGCCCCGCAACCTGCTGCTCACCATGCCCGGCCAGTACCTGACGCTCAACGATCTGTTCCGCGGCCCGCACCCCGGCACGGCACCCGCGCTGGCGCCGGTGCGCCCACAGAGCGGTCTGGCGCTGGCGGATACGCCGGCGCCGCGCGTGCCCTTCGAGATCAACGTCATCGGCAACATCGTCAACGGCGAGTACATCGCCGCCGTAGCGCGCATCTTCCAGGTCGAACTCGGCATCGGCGCCGGCTTCGTGCGCGCCATCGACCTCGCCAAGGGCGAGTTGCTGGTGGGTGCGCGGCCCGAAGCCGGTGAAAGCCCGGCCGCCAAGGCCGCCCGCGACGCCGCAGCCGCGCGCGTGCGCCTGAACGACCCGGAAGGCGCGTACGGAAAGCGCAACGCCGACAAGTTCGGCGGCGGCGCCAGCCCGCTGGACGACCGTTTCTCGGTCGACCCGGAAAACCCACCGGTGGTGGCGCTCACCGGCTTTCCCATGTGCATTCCGCGTTCGGCGGCGGACCCGCAATGCCCGGCCTCCAACCGCGCGCCGGCGCCCGACGCCACCCGTTTCACCTGCGGCCCGACCCGTGCCGAAGCCAGCTCACCCGCCCATCCCGGCTGCAACCCGGCGCTGAAAGCGCCGGTGCTGGTGGGTGACTACGTGAGCTATGCCGGCAACCTGGTGCCGCAGCCCGGTATGCCGGGTCGGTTCTTCATCGGCGCGCATGCACTGGGCGTGCAAGCCGGCATCTACACCTCGCCGGGGGCCAACCCGGCCCATGTGTACATCGAGGAAGGGCTGATGGGCATGCTCGGCCAGCCCTTCCCCGGCGTGGACCAGGAAGAAACCTCGCGCTTCCGCACCGTGGGTTTCACCACCGACCCCAGCCGCAGCGTGGACGTGTTCCTGGTCGACGTGGCGCCCGACGGCAGCACCCGTGAACGCCGGCTGAGCACGCTCGCGCCCGAGCAGGCCGGCCAGATCGGCCGTGTCCGCATCACGCTGCCGTCCAAGGCCAACTTCCTGGCGGTGACGCGGGAGATGCGGCTGCGCGTGGCCGGCCAGCCGGAAGGCCGCTCCGAATACACCGCGCCCATCGCCGAATACATCTACCCGGAGCCGACACGCTTCGGCCAGCGTGGCGCCGCCTTCGCGCTGCCGGTACCGGTCGAGAACTTCTGCGTGCTGGCCAAAGGTGGCGAACCACTGGCCACGCTCGGCCGCAGCGGCGGCCCGGCGCTGGGCCCGCTCGACCCCTACCCCAACTCCGGCCATCCCACGGCCCAGCCGCGCGCTGACGGCAGCCCGAGCTGCCCACTCTGACCCGCGCGCCGCCCTCAAGCCCGGCGCCAACCGCTGGTTATCGGCCTAGCTTCACGCCAAACGGTTGATCCGATGAATATATTGGATTAACTAATAAATTACGGGTTTTTACCCTTATATATTCTTAATGGGATTTGCAGAATCCAGTCTCTTTCTTTTTCCGGAGACTTTGGCATGAAGCGTATCCTGGTTGGTCTCGGCGTGGTCGCCGTGGCGTGGGCGGCCCCCATTTCCCAGGCACAGGCCCAGAACTTCCCCACCAAATCCGTGCGCTGGATCGTGCCGTACCCGGCCGGCGGTGGCTCGGACTTCCTGGCGCGCACCGTGAGCCAGGCCATGGCCCAGGATCTGGGCCAACCGGTGGTGATCGACAACCGCGCCGGCGGCAATACCGCCATCGCCGCGGCGGAGACCATCCGCTCGGGCCCCGATGGCTACACCGTGCTCTCCGCCGACAACGGCACACTGTTCAACAACCCGGTGCTCTACAGCAGCCTGAGCTACAAGGCGAGCGACCTGACGCCCGTCACGCTGCTGGGCCGCTTTCCCATGATCCTGGCGGTCGGCCCGTCCGGTGCCGAATTCAAGGACGCCAAGGACTTCATCGCCAAGGTCAAGGCCGCGCCGGGCAAGTACAGCTACGCCTCGGTCGGTGCTGGCAGCCCGCACCACCTGGCCATGGAACTGCTCAAGCAGAAGCTCGGCCTGCACATCCTGCACATCCCCTACCGCGGCGCCGCGCCAGCCATGAACGACGTGGTGGGCGGCCAGTTGCCGGTGATGATGATCGACCCGGCCGCCGGCGCCGGCTTCCTCAAGGCCGGCAAGCTGCGCCCGCTGGCCGTGGCCAACGACAAGCGCCTGCCGCAATACCCCAACGTGCCCACCTTCGACGAGCTCGGCATCAAGGGCGTGGAAGCGGCGGCGCTGGTCGGCATGGTGGCGCCCACGGGCACGCCGCCGGCCGTCATCGCAAGGCTGCAGCAGGCGGCGTCCAAGGCCATCCACCAGCCGGACGTGTTCAAGAAGCTGGCTGATGCCGGCGTGGAGCCGGTGGGCGGCAGCACGGCCGACTACGCGGCGTTGATCAAGCAGCAGACCGCGCTGTGGCAGAAGCTGATCACCGACCTGAAGATCAAGCTGGACTGAGCCTGCCACCCCGCCGGCCGGTGCTCCACCGGTCCGCGGTTGCTGCTTATTTCATAGCTTCCTGCGCCCGCCACGCAAGGGCCAGAGGCCGATTTCATTGCAAATCCGGCCGCTGGACGGGTGCCAGCACGAAGTCCCCGTTCACCTCGCGCCCCGGCGCCGGCTGCAGGTCGGCTGCCGCGCCCGTGAGGTTGCGGCCGTCGAGCGACCAGCGGTGCCGCGCCGCGAACGGAAAGCCGGGCGCCGTCTGGCGGCAGGCAATGTCGTGGGTGCTGAAATCCGGCGCGAAATCCGCGCAGGCCAGCCCCGGGCTCGCCCAGTGCGGGCCGGCCGGCACCGTCGCGCGGCCATCGCTGTCGGCCGGCAGGTAGAAGGCGCGCACACGGCCTTGCTGGTCGCGCAGCACCAGCAGCCTGAGCCGCGCCGCCTCGGTGGGGCGGATGCCGGCCGGCAGGTAGCGGACGTCGGTAGGCGCTTCGGCCCAGAGAAAGCTCGCGGGCGGCAGCCGGGCCACCCGTAAGCTCGGCGCGGCGTCCTGCCGCGGTGGGCCCCAGGCAAAGCGCCACAAGACCACCAGCGCGGCCAGCACCGCCACGGCCAACATGGCCCGCAGCGCCAGCGCGAGCAGCCGGCGCTCGTCCAGGCCGCCGGCGGGCAGGGGCTCAGTCACCCTAGAAACGGCAGTTGGATGCGCCCGCCAGTGCCGTGATCGGTGTGTCAGGCAAGGCGTGACGACACAGCGGGCTGCTGCCCGCAAGGAGGAGCAACGCCGCATGGCGCGTCGAGCATGGTGCTGGCGGGCGCATAGCGTGCCCACCCCACAGGTGAGCATCATCGAAGCTGCAAAGTCCAGTGTTCATGCGGCTTTCCAAGGGGAAGGAAGCGGTCAACTGCCGTTTCTAGGGTCAAATTTCAGCGTTTCCACGCCGGCCGCCGTGCCCAGCAGGCAGACCTGCGCGCGCTGGTGCGCGAACACGCCCACGGTGACCACGCCCGGCCACTGGTTCACCTCGCTCTCGAAGGCCAGCGGATCGGCGATCTGCAGGCCACGCACGTCCAGGATGTGCTGGCCGTTGTCGGTGACCAGCGGCACGCCGTCCTTGAGGCGCAGCGTGGCCTCGCCGCGCGTACCGCCCACGCCGGCGGCGAACTGGCGGCGGATGCGCTCGGCCGCCATGGGAATCACCTCCACCGGCAGCGGAAAGCGCCCCAGCACCGGCACGCGCTTGGATTCGTCGGCGATGCAGACGAAGCGGCGCGCCTGCGCCGCCACGATCTTCTCGCGCGTGAGCGCCGCGCCACCGCCCTTGATCATGCAGCCGGCGCCGTCGATCTCGTCCGCGCCGTCGATGTAGACCGCCAGCTCGCCCACGTTGTTGCAGTCGAACACCGGGATGCCGGCAGCGCGCAGCAGTTCGGTGGAAGCGTTGGAGCTGGAGACCGCGCCCTGGATGCGGTCCCTCATGCCCGCCAGCGCGGCGATGAACTTGTTCACCGTGGAGCCCGTGCCCACGCCCACGATCTCGCCCGGCACCACGTACTGCAGTGCCGCCTGTCCCACCATGGTCTTTAGCTCGTCTTGCGTCATTTGCGACAATTTCCGGTTGTTGTTCCGATCCAGAAGAATTATCCAATGGCGCTGCTCCCCTACGGCCTGGCCCGGCCGCTGCTCTTCGGCCTCGACCCCGAGGCCGCGCACGACCGCACCATCGACATGCTCGCCAGGGGCGCCGGCACCCCGCTGCAATGGGCCTGGTGCAACGGCCGCGTGAGCGACCCGCTGGAGCTGGCCGGCCTGCGCCTGCCCAACCGCGTGGGCCTGGCCGCGGGGCTGGACAAGAACGCCCGCGCCATCGACGGCCTGGGCGCCATGGGCTTCGGCTTCGTGGAGGTGGGCACCGTGACCCCGCTGGCGCAGCCCGGCAACCCCAGGCCGCGCATGTTCCGCCTGCCCGCCGCCGAGGCGCTGATCAACCGCATGGGCTTCAACAACGACGGCCTCGACGCCTTCGTGCGCAACGTGCAGAACTCCCGTTTTCATAGCGCTTCACGCCTGCCAGGCAAGGGCGAACGCATGATTCTGGGCCTGAACATCGGCAAGAACGCCGCCACGCCGATCGAG
>Ga0116152_10004610_pt1 | contig 10866 bp, 8 predicted proteins | sample AD_UKC119_MetaG_FD_89894 | JGI IMG/M metagenome (GOLD analysis project Ga0116152, IMG submission 89894) | Active sludge microbial communities of municipal wastewater-treating anaerobic digesters from Hong Kong - AD_UKC119_MetaG | ecosystem: Engineered > Bioreactor > Anaerobic > Digestate...
AGGAGCGAATGAAGTCGACGAAATATCTATATTTGCTCCGCCGATTACACATACATAGTCTTTCATAAATTTAGTATATCATAATTTTCTCCGCTATTGCAATATTGGGCAAAAAATAAAACCGCTCTTTTTAGCGGTTTAAATTTTTAAAAGAATCTTTAAAACGGTTATATTATACCAAAAACTTTGTAAGCTTATTTATGTCGCCCGCTCCAACGACAAGAGTCAGGTCGTCTTTACCCGAATGTTCCTTAATGATTTTTGCACAGTCCAAAAAATCTTTTGCCGTAATAGCTTCGGTAATCCCAACTTCATTTATCACACGGGCTAGCCTTTCACTCGTTATACCCGTTATGGACATTTCCCTTGCGGCATATATTGGAAGCAGAATAAGCTCGTCAACTCCCTTAAAACACGTTACAAAATCTCTAAATAAAGTTTGGGTTCGGCTGTAAGTGTGAGGCTGGAATGCCATAATTATTTTTTCATAGCCTTGCTGACGGGCAGTTTCAATCAACGCACGAATTTCATTAGGGTGATGTGCGTAATCCAAAACTACATTTGTGAAATCATTGTCCACAGCGGTCCATCTTCTCTCGACTCCTTCAAAAAGATTTATTCCTTCCGCAGACTTTGCGGCGTCAAGATTTAACAAGTCACATACGACTACAGTTGCCAAGGCATTGTAAATATTGTGCCTGCCCCGTATTCTGAGCTCCACGGAATAAAAGTAAATTCCGTTGCGTATAACGTCAAATGCATACACGCCTTTTTTGTGTTTCAAATTTACAGCTTGGTAATTGTTGTTTTTTTCAAAACCGTAGCTTACTCGTTTTGCTTTGACATTTTTTAAAATATGTTCGGGGACTTGGTCTCCGTTATATACCAAAAAACCGTCCCCCTGCACTTTTGAAGCGAATTTTGAAAAAGCCCGTTCTACCCCCAGCAAATCTTTGTAATAATCCAAATGATCCGTTTCTACGTTCAATATTACCCCTATTGTGGGTCGTAGAGTCAAAAAACTTGCCTTGTATTCGCACGCTTCCACCACACACGGTTCGTCGCCGCCGATATAGTTTCCACGCTTCGTCATTCCGCCAATAAACGCTGTCGGCATTTGACCTACGCTTTCAAAAGCGGCGGCAAGCATTCCGCAAGTGGTTGTTTTGCCGTGGGTTCCTGAAACAGCGATGCGAGTGCGATAAGAATTAAACTCTTTCCCCAACAATTCCTGTCTTGCCAAAACAGGGATTTTGTTTTTGACGCAATAACATATTTCGACATTATTAGCATTGGCTGCGCTTGTGGCTACACATAGATTTATGCCTTCGACATTTTTTTCGGAATGTCCGATAGATATTTTCATTCCGAGTTTTTGGAGCATGTCGGTAACTTCGCTTTTCACTGCGTCACTCCCAGACACAGTATGCCCTTTTCTAGCCATATGCTGTGCCAACGCACTCATTCCTATGCCGCCGATACCAACGAAATGTATTTTCATAAAACTTCACTTCCGCCGTAGTTTTTAGTATAAATTATGCCGTAAATACGGGTAATATAAGAATTTTTGAAAATCTATTGAAATGAGGAACAGTTTAGTGTATAATGAATATAATTACAACAGCAAAGGAAGGGGTATATGAAAATTTCTGACGTAAGAATCCGCATAGTTGATTCGGATAGTAAACTCAAAGCTATCGCTTCCGTTACTATCGAAGATTATTTTGTAATTCACGATATCAAAATAATTGAGGGTAAGGACAATTTGTTTATAGCGATGCCGTCAAGAAAAACAAAAGAAGGCGAATACAAAGATATCGCTCATCCTATCAATACCGAAACCAGAAATGCGATGAGTGAAACTATTCTCGAGGCGTATCACAAGGCTTTAAGCGAGTAGCAAACCTAAATTACTAACCGCCGACAGAATAATCTAGCTAAACAGGGTGTAATGCTAAATGTCGATACACCTAATCTTCTTTGCGGGCATTTGATACAAAAATTAAAAAAATTGAATATAAAAAAAGACCGTCTTTTGCGGTCTTTTTTTGTATTTCGTACTATTTGAGTTTAAGATATTTTGTTATTTTTTACTAAAATTCTGATTTTTTTCAATAATTTCTAAATTGTTATTGTCAATATTCAAAATTATTTTATGTCGTAAATTTTTCCGTATTTTTCGATTAGGTAGTCTACGTAATAATTAGCGTCAAAATCCTGACCTGTTGCGTTTTTCAAAATATCTTTCGGGTCCATCGTTGAACCGTATTTGTGTATTTTTTCTTTCAGCCAAAGATTGATTTGTTGCAAATTGTCGCTTCCGATTTCTTTTTTCAAGTCCAAATCCTTGCTCATACTGTGGCATATTTGAGAAGCATAAGCAGAGCCAAGAGCGTATGTTGGGAAGTAACCTATATTTCCGCCCGCCCAATGCACATCTTGCAAAACGCCCATTTTGTCGTTTGGCACATCTACGCCCAAATATTCTTTGTAAAGCTTATTCCATTCCTTAGGCAGCTCGTCAACACCGATTTCACCGCTTATCATACGTTTTTCAATTTCATAACGTACCATAATGTGCAAAGCATATGTTAGCTCGTCGGCTTCCGTACGCACAAGAGAACACTCAGCAATATTTACGCCCTTGTAAAAATCGTCAACGCTTACGCCTTTAAGCTCGTTGGGGAACATTTCCACAAGTTTTGGATAATGTTTTTGCCAAAATTCGTAACTTCTGCCCACGATGTTTTCATAGAATCTGGATTGGGACTCGTGCATGCCCATTGATGCTCCTCTGCCAGACATAGTGTCATCCAAAGCAGGGTCAATTTGCTGTTCATATGTTGCATGTCCGAGCTCGTGGATTGATGAGAAAATTGCTGATATTACCATATTTTCATAAAAATGGGTGGTAAATCTTACATTTGTGGAGTCTACGCTAAGCGTAAACGGATGTTCGCTTTCTTTCATCAAACCTCTGTTGAGGTCAAAGCACATTACTTTTTCCAAATAATGTGAAAACTCTTTTTGTTTGTCGGCGGGGAAATACGCCTTCAACCATGAGTCATTAAATTTTAACTTTTTGGAAGTTACTTTTTTTACAAATGGCACAAGTTTTTCACGCAGAGTATTGAAAAATTGGTCAAACTCAACTTGTGTAAATCCTTTTTCATATTCGTCCAAAAGAACATCGTATCCGCTAAGTTTGTCAGTTTGTTGCCATTTTGTATAATTTCGGTTGTAATTAATTATTTTTTCTAAATATGGTTTAAAGAGATTGTAATCGCTTTTTGCTTTGGCTTCAAAGTACACTTGACGGCTGTTTTCCAAAATTTCGGTAAATTTTATGTATTCTTCCATAGGTACTTTGTTCATTTTGTCGACTTCGTGTTTTTGAGTCTCAATCTCGTGACGCATAACGGGGGCAAGTTGTTCTCTTTGTTCATACAGATTGTTTATAGCGTCTATATATTTTGCGTCCGTTCTGAATTTATAAATAAGCTCGCTAATAACCGCAGAATTTTTACCCCTCTGAGCAAAGCAGCCTCTAGGAGCTTCGGTGTTTGAGTCCCAGTGAATTGTCCCCATTGCATATTCCAAAGCTTTGAGTTTTTTGTTTGTGTCAAAGTAAATGTCAAGATATTTTTGCATTTAGTTTCTCCTTTTTATTTTTTTCTTCTATTATTCGTCCGACCGCGATAATCAAGATGGATACCGCCACCGTAATAACCAAAAATATCAATATTTCGTTTGTCATTAAATACAGGTGATAATCAAGATATTTGTTTAAAATCCAAAAAGCCAATGTGGAAATAATAAGCGAGCCTGCTGACACTCCAAAACTGATTTTTGTGAAAGGCATACACAAAGTTATGAGCCCAACAAGCCCCGAATACGTTATTGCCAACATAACCGTCATAGTAATCGCTCTTTCGTCACTACCGATGCCAAGCATATTTGCGAAAATATAAACAAGTGCGACGCTTGTCGCCAATGCAATGCCTTTTGGCAAGGTAGATGCAAGGATATTGCGTAAAAACTTTCCTTTAATAAGACTTTCATTATGCCTTAACGCCAGGAAAAACGCAGGAATACCTATAACAAAAAATTCGATGACGTAAAGATTTTGTGGTTCGAGCGGATACACCTTGCCCAAAACTAGCATCAGTATTGTTGTAAACATTGTCATAATAGTTTTCATCAAAAACAGCGATGTGGAATTTTGAATATTATTCACAACCTGTCTGCCTTCTTTTACAACATCGGGCATCGATGAGAATTTGCTGTCCAATAGTACCAAATGAGCGGCGCTCTTGGCAGCATCGCTTCCTGCTGCGATAGCGACAGCACAGTCCGCTTGTTTCATTGCCAAAATATCGTTTACGCCGTCGCCTGTCATTGCAACAGTATTGCCCTGCTCTTTTAATGTTTTAATAATAAGCGCTTTTTGCTCGGGTGTAACCCTGCCAAACACCGTGTAGCTTTTCACGGCTTCAATTACTTCTTCGTCACTTAGCCCGTCAAGCGAAATAAATTTTTCGGCGTTCAGTATGCCTGCTTTTTCAGCAATAACCGAAACCGTTTTTGCGTTATCTCCCGATATTACTCGTACTCCGACTTGATTTTGCTTAAACCAGTCTATAATATCGCTTGCGTCAGAACGCAATGTGTCTGATAACGCTATCAAAGCGACAGGTTTTATATTTTCGGGTTTTTCTGCGGTTCCGTCTGCTTTCGCAAGCAAAAGCGCACGCATACCTTTTTCGCTGTATTTTTCAGTTATTTTTTCTATTGTATGGTCTTTTGGCAAAATAAACTCGCTTGCGCCAAGTAAATATGTGATGCCGCCAAAAGTCGCTCCCGACATTTTTCTTTCGGAAGAAAACGGTAAAAAGCTCGTCGGTTTGTTAGTTTTTTCGCAAACAAATTTCTCTAATAACGCTTTTGCCGTATCGTTGCTATCCCCAGTTGCCGCCAATATATCAGCGATTGTCTGTCCCACGTCAATACTTTGGTCAAAGACTTCTATTTCTCCTACCGTCATTGTACCGTCCGTTATCGTTCCTGTTTTGTCAAGGCACAATACGTCTACACGTGCAAGCATTTCTATACAGTACAAATCTTGCACCAAAGCTTTTTTGCGTACCATTTTTATGACGGAGACCGCCAGCGTTACAGACGTCAAAAGCACCATTCCCGACGGTATCATACCTATCATAGAACCGCACGCTCTTGCCAAGGCTTCCGTCCAAGGTTTTGCATTAGCATAAAATCCCATCAAAAAAGACGCTAATCCCAGCGGAAAAACCACTATTGCAATGATTTTTATTATTCCGTTTATTGAACGCATAAGTTCGGATTTTGGCTTTTTATATTTTTTTGCTTTTATGGCAAGCTGTTCGACATAGTTTTCCGCACCAATATGATTTACAGTTGCGAAACAGTTGCCCGCAACGACAAAACTTCCCGACAGCAATGTGTCGCCTGTATTTTTTTTGACAGAATGGCTTTCACCCGTAAGCAAGGCTTCGTTTGTTTCCACATACCCTTGCAAAACTTCACTGTCGGCTGGTATTTGATTGCCGACTTTTAGCTTTATTACGTCGCCCAAAACCAGTTTCCCGACTGCAATCTGATTTTCTTTGCCGTCACGAATTACTGTTGCGTTTGCCGATGTCAATATGGAAAGTTTTTGTACGGTAACTTTTGCCCTAATTTCTTGAATAATGCCGATAAAAGTATTTGCTAAAATGACGACGCAAAACATTGTGTTTTTCCAGTCGCCTGCAATAGCGAGCAAAATAAAAACGACAAGTCCGACAAGGTTGAACATTGTCAGTACATTGTCTAAAATTATTGAAGCGTAGCTTTTGCCCACCGTTTTTTTGACGTAATTGGTCTTGCCCTGTGCGGCGAGTTCTGCTGCCTGTGCTTCGCTTAATCCTTGCGGAACGTTGTCTAATGTAAAATTATCATTCATATTATTTTAAGCTAACTATATCAATTATTGCCCTAAGTGTCAACACCAAACAAAAAATCTCACACGTTTTTCATTAAATATTTTGCTTAATTTTTGAGCGTAATAAACCTTTACAAAAAATAACAAACGGACATAAACGCCCGTTTGTTATGAAAGTTTTTAACAAAGTGAATTTATTTGATTATTCCTCGCTGTTTGCCCTGGGTACGAGTTTTACCCGTTTTAACGGATAATACAAAGCTATTGTCACCGCTCCGCCAATGAGCGCAGTGAACAACTGCAAAACTCCCCAAGCGACTGAAAGTTTGTCTACAAGCTGCGGTGCGAAAAACAGCGGAAATAGTACACGGGAGAAAAAGAACATCATCAAAAATTTTACGCCCGCCGCAAGCACAATTGAGCAGACAAGATACGCAATTCTTTTAAATTCGTTTTTTCGCTCGGACACCTTGGTGATTCTTAATATAAGAGCAAATATGACTACCAATGCCGCATTACTAAGAGCAATAAACGGTACTAACACCACTTGTGGATTAAGCCCCAAAGCGAGCGCAATAAACGGAGTCACTACCCCGACAGAAATACCGCCAATGATACCCGTCAATAATGCCGATATAAGTAAAAACATATTTACGATAGAACCGGTCAAAAGTTGATTTCCCAAAAGCCCCGAAAGATATTGAGCCAATACTGTCAATGCTATCATTATAGCGATGCGAGCAAGCACCATGGCTTTGTTTTTTGCGTTGCCGAATAAAAAAACTTTCATTTTGTCTCCTTTGCGGCTGTTACCGCACTTTTTACTTGAATATTTTCCAGTCTGCCAAGCTTGCCCGTCAACGCAGAAATTTGCTCTACCGTGCCTTTTACGATAAGTGAAATTACGCTTTCATCACGTTCTCTGTCATGAATACCTGTGCGTGCAATTATTATTTCGCCAAATGCCGACAAAATTTCTTGCACATTCACCGCAATTTTGCGGTCTTCGATAACAATCGCAACTACTCCAAGTCTTTCCATAATTTTTCTCCATAAAACAAAAATACTCTCTTATTGACAGAGAGCTTAGACGTTTTTTAAGGCACATATTACCGCTTCGCCAACACTTTTATAAAAAACCAAAATGTCGGGTCTGACGAAAATTACTGTCTTTATCTCCGAAAAAGCTCATCGACTAAGATACTTTTATTTTAATAATTTACCGCTTTTTTGTCAACCTTATTATATCCGTAATAAATAAATTTTCTTTAATTTATATTCCAACCGAAACCGCCAAAGGACTGTTTTTTTCATTTCTAAATATTAGCGTATATAGATTTTTAAATGCTGTTTAAATAAATTTAGGAAAAATTTATCTTAACGACGGTTCTGCGTTTAGATCGTCGGGTGCTACGGGCATATTTTCCAAAAACATAAAATACCCACGGCTTGCTATCATTGCGGCATTATCGCCGCATAAATCGAGACTTGGCAAAAATATTTCATATCCGCTCTTTTTTAGTTCATTTAATTTTTCACGCAAGTACGAATTTGCCGCAACGCCGCCCGCAACCGCCAATCGGTTTTGTTTTCTTTTTGATAAAATTTGTTTTGCTCTTACTATCAATCCGTCTATTGCCGCTTCCGAAAATGAACGGGCCACATCCGCTCTGTTTATCTCTCCGCCGTTTTGCGTAATGGTGTGACAGTAATTTATAACCGCTGTTTTTAGTCCGCTGTATGAAAAATTGCCGTCTTTGAGTAACACTGACGGCAGTTTAATTGACGGCTTGCCTTGCTTTGCAAGAATGTCAATTTGCGGTCCGCCGGGATACGGAAGCCCCAAAACTCTTGCAACCTTATCAAAACTTTCGCCGACAGCGTCATCAACGGTCGTACATAAAGTTTCAATGGCGTTGTAACCAGACACATTAACAATGCTTGTATGACCGCCCGAAACGACAAGGCACAGTAAAGGTGGACAAAGATTTTTGTCCGTAATAAAATTTGCCGCTATATGACCTTCGATATGGTTTACGGCATAAAGCGGTTTTTTTGCCGCTTGCGAAAGTGCTTTTGCGTACGTTACCCCGACAAGCAAAGCTCCCACAAGCCCAGCACCGTAAGTCACCGCAATATTATCTATGTTATTGAGCGTTGTGCCTGCTTCCGCTAAGGCTTGTTTTGTGACGGAATCAATAACTTTTATGTGATTTTGACTTGCTATCTCTGGAACGACTCCGCCGTAAAGACGATGAATGTCAATTTGGCTTGCGATTACATTTGATAAAACTTCCCGCCCGTTGACGACAATCGCAGCGCTTGTTTCATCGCACGATGTTTCTATCCCCAATGTCAATATCTTTTCTTTCATTTTTTATAATGCTTTTTGCAAATAATCTTCGATGAAAGCTTGAATATCGCCGTCCATTACCGAAATTATATTTGCATTTTCATATCCCGTTCTATGGTCTTTTACCAAAGTATACGGCATAAAAACGTATGACCTAATCTGACTGCCCCACTCGATTTTTTTGATTTCACCTTTTATCGACATGGCTTCTTCCATCTGCTCACGTTCTTTGAGTTCCGCCAATCTGTTTTTGAGCATACTCATAGCGGTTTCTCGGTTCTGAATTTGGCTTCTTTCCGTTTGACAAGCCACCACTATTCCTGTGGGGACGTGCGTTATTCGTATTGCGCTGTCGGTTTTGTTTATATGCTGACCGCCCGCTCCGCTGCTTCGGAAAGTGTCTATTCGCAAATCTTTTTCGTCAATCACTATGTCCGTATCATTTTCAAGTTCGGGCATAACTTCGACAGAAGCAAAACTTGTGTGTCTGCGTTTGTTTGCGTCAAAAGGTGAAATACGTACAAGTCTGTGCACACCTTTTTCGGCTTTCAGGTAACCGTATGCGTTTTCCCCTGTCGCCAAAAATGTAACGCTCTTTATGCCCGCTTCTTCTCCATCCAACCAGTCAAGAAGTTGCGTTTTGTAGCCCTGTCTTTCACAGTAGCGTGTATACATACGATAAAGCATTTGTGCCCAGTCCTGAGCTTCTGTGCCGCCCGCTCCGGCGTGGACTGTTACTATGGCGTTACATGCGTCGTATTTGCCTGACAAAAGCGTTTCGATATGAAGTTTGTTTATTGCTTCATCAAGCTCGTCAAGCTCTTCCACTGTTTCAGCAAGCAGTGCCTCGTCATTTTCCGCCAAATCAAAAAGTTCCTCAATTCCGCTTGCACGAGTAAAAAGTTTTTTGTAATGGGAAATTTTATCTTCCAAAACTTTTGCCCTTTGAGAGACTTTTTGAGCCGTTTTTTGGTCGTTCCAAAAATTTGGGTCGTGCTGTTTTTCTCTTAACTCGGTTAATTCTTTTTCAAGTTCGGGTAAGTCAAAGTGACTCACCTATCCTTGTTAATTTTCTTAGCAGCTGTTTTGCTCTGTGTTTTTGTTCATCTATACTTAGCATAAACTAACTTATCACCCCTTTTTATTGTATTTTGCTGTTTCAACCCAATGAATGCTGATAATTATCATCCTGCATTCAATTGAAGTGTTTTATTTTTAATCTATATTTGATTAAAGTTACCTTTTCCAACAATCTGAAACTTGGTTTATATACAGTATCTATTTTATTGAAAACGATTTCGATAGGCTTTTTTATTGTTGCTTGGATTTTTTCCATTCTTCTTTTTGCTGTGCAGCAAGTTCTGCTCCGCAGCAGTTTTTGTATTTTTTGCCGCTGCCGCACGGACAAGGCTCGTTCATACCGATAGGTTCGCCTTCTACACGTTTTTTAACTTTTTGCAAGACTGTTTGAGCGCGTTCCTGTTTTTTTATGTGAGCATAAAGCAAAAACTTAACCGTGTCGGCTTGAATTGACTCGTTCATTTTTTCAAACATATCAAAGCCTTCTTTTTTGTAGATAGCAAGCGGATCACGCTGACCAATGGATTGAAGCCCTACGCCTTGTTTCAGCTGATCCATATCTTCCAGATGTTCCATCCATTTTTCATCTGTGATTTTCAATAAAATATATCTTTCCACATCGTTGAAATCCATACCCTGCTCGGTAAGTTCTGTCGCTTTGTTTTCCAGCATTTCTTTCACAACGTTGGTTAACATATTTAGTATTTCACGAGCAGTGTTATGCTCGACTGTATGTTGAGTAAGAACATCCCGTCCATCGGGAAAATATTTGATTTTCAAAATTTCGTTTGCTTTTTCCCAATCCCATTTGCTAACGTTTTCTTCTCCGCCGCAAGCATCTTCCAATGCCTTGCGAGCATAAGTCGATGCCATTTTTAATATGTCATCGTGTACGCTTTGTCCATCCAAAACTTTGTTTCTTTCGGCGTAAATAAGGTTACGCTGATAATTGTTTACATCATCGTATTGCAAAACGTATTTTCTGGAAGAAAAGTTTCTGTCTTCCACTCGTCTTTGCGCGCCTTCGAGTTGCTTTGTCAAAATTTTTGCTGTAATCGGAACGTTTTCATCGACATTCAGCATCGACAAAACAGCTTTGAGTCTGTCGCCGCCAAAAACTCTCATCATATCGTCTTCGGTGGAAAGATAAAATACCGATGAACCTGGGTCGCCTTGCCGTCCACTACGACCACGCAGCTGATTGTCAATACGTCTGCTTTCGTGTCGCTCGGTACCAATAATGTGAAGACCGCCAACAGCGATTACTTTTTTCTTTTCTTCGTCCGTAACAAGTTTGTTTTTTTCATAAAGTTCGCTATAAACGTTTTGAAGTTTCGTAGTTTCTTCATCACCTTCGGCATAGCTTGTGGCAATGTTTATTTGTTCTTCATTGTAGCCAAGACGCATCATGTCCTGCATAGCCAAAAACTGGGGATTGCCGCCCAATAAAATATCCGTTCCACGACCAGCCATA